>Ga0137395_10000310_pt1 | contig 19647 bp, 20 predicted proteins | sample czobulk216metaG_FD_108283 | JGI IMG/M metagenome (GOLD analysis project Ga0137395, IMG submission 108283) | Vadose zone soil microbial communities from Angelo Coast Range Reserve, California, USA - czobulk2.16 metaG | ecosystem: Environmental > Terrestrial > Soil > Vadose zone | place: USA...
CGACGACACCGCGCCCAATCCATCGGAGGCTTCGCTCGCCGCGCTTGGCTCATGCCTAGCGGTCGGCATCCACGCCAACGCTGTTGCTCGCGGCATTACCGTTTTCAAGCTCGAGATCGAGCTGGAAGGCGACCTCAACATCACCGGCGTGTGGGGAACCGGCGACCTCTCCGACAAGCCGGTTGGATTCACCGACGTGCGCGCGAAGGTGAACTTCGAGGCCGATCGCCCGCGCGCGGAACTGGAGGCGCTGGTCGCGCACGCGCGCGTGTGGTCGCCGGTCGCGAATACCTTCACGCGGCCCGTCAATCTCGAAATGACATTGGCATAGAGCGGTGAAGGGCTGCTCCCCGGTCGCGGCCTGATCGTTCTCCATCCGAAGGGCACCTGTGATGCTCGATCGTACGATTAGTGCAAAGGATCAGCACGATCCGGCTGCCGATGTCGTGGAGATGGTGCGCGATCTGTCGGCTCGGCAGCTTGCGCCTATCGTTCGTAAGATCGATGCCGAGGGGTATTACCCCGAGCCTGTGCTGCGCGCCTTCGGCCGCGCCGGCGCGTTCGCGCGTCATCTTCCGGGCCAAACGCCCGGCGGCCCTGATCTCGTTGGCGCCATCCGCGCCATGGCGGCGGCAGGCGAATATTGCCTCGCCACCTCGTTCTGTATGTGGTGCCAGAACGCGCTCGGCTGGTACATCTTCGCCTCCGACAACGAGGCGCTCAAAGCGAGCTTGGGCCGCCGCGTCGCCGCCGGCGAGGCGCTCGGCGGCACTGCGTTGTCGAATCCGATGAAAACGTTCTTCGGCATCGAGCAAATCCGCCTCAAGGGTAAGCGGGTCGCGGGCGGGTACGTGGTGCGCGGGGCATTGCCTTATGTGTCCAATCTGGGCGAGGACCATTATTTCGGCGCCGTGTTCGAAACCGAGGATGCGCCGAAGCGCTATGTGATGGCGATCGTGCCCTGTGCCACGCAGGGCGTCGAACTCTCCGGCAACACGCAATTCGTGGCGCTCGACGGCACCCGCACCTTCGCGGTGCAGATGCGCGAGGCGTTCATCCCCGATGGCTGCGTGCTCGCAGACCCGAGCGACGTATTCATCAAGCGTATCCGCGCGGGCTTCGTCCTGCTGCAGGCAGGCATGGGCGTCGGCCTCATCCGCGGCTGCATCTCGCTGATGAACAACGTCAAGGGCCAGCTCGGCCACGTGAACAAATATCTCGACGTTCAGCCGGAACACCTCGCCGAAGATCTAGGCACGATTGAAGCGGGCGTGGAACGCCTCGCTGCCACCCCATTCGAGAGCGACCAAGCCTACTGGCGCGCCGTGATCGAAGTTCGGCTCGCAATCAGTGAAGCGGCCGTGGCCGCAGCGCATGCCGCGATGCTCCACTGCGGCGCCCGGGGTTACGTCGCGACCGCCACGGCGCAGCGTCGGCTGCGCGAATCCTACTTCGTCGCAATCGTCACCCCCGCCATCAAGCAGCTCAAGAAAATGCTCGCCGATATGGCGCACTAGAGGGTCGCACTCACCACGGCTGGCCTCCTCGCCCGCCGTAACCCACGCCGGGACAGCGTTCGACACGAGCCTAGGAGCGATCTGATGAGTGAGAACGTCCTCGTTACTCCAGCCGAACTTTCCGCCATGATCAAGAGCGAGCCGATCGTCTTGATCGACACCCGCGACCCGGCGACCTATGCCGCCGGCCACCTCCATGACGCCGTCAATATCCACGACATCTTCACTTACCTCGCAACCTCCACGCCTGAAGGCGTCGCCACGATGCGCGACAAGTTCGCGGGCATATTCGGCACCGCCGGGCTGTCCGGCAAAGAGACCGCGGTCGTCTACGAGCAGTCAATGAACACTGGATTCGGCCAATCGTGCCGCGGATATGTCTTGTTGCGCTATCTCGGCTATCCGAAGGTGAAGATCCTGCACGGCGGCTATGTCGCCTGGACCGCGGCCGGCCTGCCCACCACAACGGCGATGCCGAAGCCCGCGCCGAAAGCGTTCCCGATCGACCCGGGCGCAGCCGGCATCTTGGTCGATCTCGCGAACATGAAAGCCGCGGTCGCCGACCCGAACATCGTCAAGCTCGACACCCGCGACGTCGACGAGTGGATCGGCGATTCGTCGTCGCCCTATGGCAAGGACTTTTGCCCGCGCAAGGGACGCATCCCGGGCGCGGTCTGGCTCGAATGGTACCGCATGATGAAGCCGACCCCGAGCGGCCCGATGTTCAAGTCGCGCGAGGAAATCCTCGCCGAATGCGCGACCGTCGGCATCACGCCGTCAACCCCGGTGGTGCTCTATTGCTTCAAGGGGGCGCGCGCGTCGAACACGCTGGTCGCCCTCAAAGAGGCGGGCGTCGATAACGTCACACTCTATTTCGGGTCGTGGAACGAGTGGTCGCGCGATCCCTCTTTGCCGATCGAAGCGGGCTTGCCCTACAAGACGTCGTCGCCGCCCGGCGTCGCCGCCTAACCGGCATACGAAACAAGTGCCGGCGCACGCCGGCACTTTCCCGGATTTACGCGCCATCCGCTTGCACCGAGCAAGCAGCGAGATCCCATTGCGAGGCGAGCATGATGCGCAGCTTCAAGCAATCCGATCCCGATCATCGCCCGCGCGATATGCGCTGCCCCTGCGGGATGCACGCAAGCCAGCCGGAGGATGCGCAGGTGCAAGCGCGCCGGAGCGAGACGGCCGAATCCGCACGCTACGAGCGGATCGTCGCCGCGGCGGTGATGCGCTCCACCTTCCCGAGAGATGCGGTGCGCCGCGCGTTCCTGAAAACCGTCGGGGGCGCGACGGCGCTCGCCGCGCTGTCGAAATTTTTCCCGCTGAAGACCGCAACCGAGGCGTTCGCACAGGGCACGGGAGCGCCGGAGAAGAAAGACCTCAAGGTCGGGTTCATCCCCATCACCTGCGCCACGCCGATCATCGTGGCGCACCCGATGGGCTTTTATTCCAAGCAAGGTCTCAACGTCGAAGTGGTCAAGACCGCCGGCTGGGCCGTCGTGCGCGACAAGACCATCAACAGGGAATACGACGCGGCCCACATGCTCTCGCCGATGCCGCTCGCGATATCTCTCGGTCTCGGCTCACAGGCGATCCCCTTTGCCGTCCCGGCAATCGAGAACATCAACGGCCAGGGCATCACGCTTGCCCTCAAGCACAAGGACAAACGCGATCCCAAGCAGTGGAAGGGTTTTAAATTCGCGATTCCTTTCGACTACTCGATGCACAACTATCTGTTGCGCTACTACCTCGCCGAGCACGGTCTCGATCCCGAGGCGGATGTACAACTGCGGGTCGTGCCGCCGCCCGAGATGGTGGCGAATCTGCGCGCAGACAATATCGACGGGTTCCTGGCGCCCGACAGCATTTGCCAACGCGCGATCTACGACGGGGTCGGCTTTCTGCATATCCTGTCGAAAGAGATCTGGGATGGCCATCCCTGTTGCAGCTTCACAGCCAGCAGGGAGTTCATGATGCAAATGCCCAACAGCTATGCCGCGCTCGTGCGTGCGGTCATGGACGCGAGTGCGTTTGCATCGAAGGCAGAGAACCGCAAGGCGATTGCCGAGATGATCGCGCCGGCCAATTACCTCAACCAGCCGCCGATCGTCGTGGAACAGGCGCTCACCGGCACCTATGCGGATGGCCTCGGGGGCATTCGCAAGGACCCCAAGCGCGTCGATTTCGATCCATTCCCCTGGCAGTCCTTCGCCGTCTGGATGTTGACGCAAATGAAGCGCTGGGGCCAGATCAAGGGCGAGGTGGACTACCAGACGATCGCCGAGCAGATTTTCCTTGCGACCGATACCGCCAAGCTGATGCGTGAGATGGGCCTGATCCCGCCCGCCAGCGCCTCCAAAACATTCGCGGTCATGGGCAAGACGTTCGATCCGTCCAAACCCGATGATTACGTGAAGAGCTTCTCAATCAAACGGTCCTGACCAGCTCGGTATGTCGGTCTCGTCGGCTCGGCTTACGCTGCACGAATGGACTCATGCACTGCCGCAAACGATGGCCTTATGCGATTAGCTCCTCGGCCGCCGATCTTGTCGGATTGTTGGCCTCGTTTTTTGCATGTTAACGTGACTGCGCGACAAGCAGCTCAGGAGCACTAAGATGAACGTGAAATCACAGCTCGCCGTCGTGGCCGTTGCCTCGACGGTTGTCGGCGTCATCGGCGGAACGTTCCTGCACGCACAAACGGCGGCGCCTCCTGCTTATGTCATCGCCGAGGTGCAGGTGACCGATGCCGATACGTTCAAGCAGTATTTGGCAGCGCTTCCAGGCACGCTCGCGCCCTACAAGGTGCGCACGCTGGCCCGTGCCAATCCGGTGGCGCTCGATAGCTCAACGCCTCCGGCCGGAAGCCTGGTGGTGCTCGCGTTCGACAACATGGACGACGTCAAGGCGTGGTGGAATTCGCCGGCATATCAGGCCATCATTCCGCTGCGCGAGAAATCCACCAAGACCCGCGCCTATGCCGTCCAGGGAGTGCCTCCGTCCTGATCCGAGCGGGCCCGCGGACGATCCCGTTCGGGCGCAACGCCCACCTCATTCGTCGGCAGCGGCATTCGCCTCGGTCAACTTTTGTGCGCAGCAGCAAGAAGCGTTCATGCTCGATTAAGCCACCGCCGATTACGATGGTGCTCAAATGCGCATTGCCGGCCGCCACGCCAACGCGTGGTCCTTAGCGGGATAGCCAAAGGCCGGACTCATTTGCTTGATTTTTGATCGCGGCGTTGTGGCTTGCGCGGCCGGCGGCGAAGCCATTAACGCGAGGCTTCCTCCCGCATCTTACAGCACCAACTCGGTCGCGGGATCGATCAGATGCATGTGGTTGAGATTGGCGTAAAGCCGCATCGGCTGTCCGGGCGCGGCAGCGGCGGTCGGCTCTACGCGCGCACACACCTCTTTTCCGTGCACCGTGAAGAAGACCATCGTCTCCATGCCCATCGGCTCGACCACATCCACGGTCATGCTGAACTCGCAACGCGGGTCGCGTTCTTCTCCGCGCGGCTCGGTAATGTGCTCAGGCCGCAGGCCGAAGATCACATCCTTGCCGAGGAATGGTCGATAACGAGCGGCATGAGCAGCCGGTACGGGAAATGCCAATTCCGGGGAAAGCCGCAGCGATAGCCCCTCGCCGTTCGGCTGCAGACGCGCGGGTAAAAAGTTCATGGCGGGCGAGCCGATGAAACCGGCGACGAAGCGGGTTTTCGGCCGATGATAGAGGTCCTGCGGCCGGCCGATCTGCTCGATGCGGCCGCCATTCATCACCACGACGCGATCGGCAAGCGTCATCGCCTCGACCTGGTCATGGGTGACATAGATCGTGGTCGTCTTCACCTTCTGGTGCACGCGCTTGATCTCGGTTCGCATCTGCACGCGCAGCTTCGCGTCCAGATTGCTCAGTGGCTCGTCGAACAGAAATACTTTCGGATTACGCACGATGGCACGGCCCATCGCAACTCGCTGCCGCTGGCCGCCGGATAACTGTTTTGGCCGCCGATCCAGAAGCTCGGTGATGTCGAGGATTTTAGCCGCGTGCTCCACGCGTGTGCGGATCTCCGCCTTCGGTCTTCGCCGCAGTCGCAAGCCGAACGACATGTTTTCGAATACCGTCATATGCGGATAAAGCGCATAATTTTGGAACACCATGGCGATGTCACGATCCTTGGGTGGCACGTCATTGACGACGTCGCCGCCGATGAGGATCTCGCCGGCGGAGACCTCTTCGAGCCCCGCAATCATACGCAGCGTCGTGCTCTTTCCGCAGCCGGAGGGTCCCACAAGGACGACGAATTCGTTGTCAGGAATGTCAAGGCTGATATTGCGCACCGCCTCGACCTCGTCGAAGCGCTTCACCACGTTGCGCAACGCTACCTCAGCCATCGCTCACCCCTTGGTCGCGCCGGCGGTCAAGCCTGCGATGTAGTGGGACCGGCTATCGGCCAGGATTTTGTTCTGCGTTGGATTGCAGGCTACATGATCCGCGCTCCTCGGCAAGCCGCCCGCCCAAGCCATGCCGCACTTTTCCGCGTCCTTGTCTGGGTCCTGCATCAGTCGCCCCGCTCGCACTGGCAAAACAACGAGCCGCATCGGAATTGGTGGCCGGCCGGGCAACGAAATCCGTCTTCGTTGGCTCCCCGCCTGCGACGGATCCACTAGCTTCTCGGCTGCAGGTCGCGGAGTAGTTCTGGCCGCTTGCTTCGACAGTATCTGTTGGCAAAACCTGCCTTCCGTATGGCATGTTCACCGGTATAGTTTGACTGCGGAGTGGCTGCGGGCCGCGCACCGATGTTTGCGTATTCCGCGTGATGTCGGGCGATTCCGCGAGATATCGGGCGAATGCCGTGAAACTTCCCCGTCGAAAATTCTTGTGCCTGTTCGCGACTGCGGCCGTGCTGCCGGTCGCTGGGCGGCCCGCAAGCGCGCAGGCCTATCCGAGCCGGCCGGTGCGCATCATGGTCGGTTTCGCCGCCGGTGGCGCCTTCGACATCACCGCTCGCCTTATCGCGCAATGGCTGTCGGAGCGGCTCGCCCAGCGCTTGATCGTCGAGAACCGACCCGGCGCCGGCACTAATCTGGCGACCGAAGCGGTGGTTCGTGCCCCGCCCGACGGCTACACGCTGGTCCTGGGCGGCGCGGTGAACGCCGTCAATGCAACACTCTACGAGAAGCTTAAATTCGATTTCATAACGGACATCGCGCCGGTTGCCGGCATCATTCGATTTCCCAACCTCATGGAGGTCAACCCAGCCTTTCCGGCCAAGACCGTTCCGGAGTTCATCGCCTACGCCAAGGCCAATCCCGGAAAGATCGCGTTTGCATCGACCAGCACCGGAAGCACGCAGCATCTCTCGGGCGAGTTGTTCAAGATGATGACAGGCGTCAATATGGTTCACGTTCCCTACAGGGGAGCAGCGCCCGCGCTCACCGACCTGATCAGCGGACAGGTACAGGTGATGTTCGGACCGCTCCCTCCGTCGATCGAGCTCATCCGGACCGGCAAGCTGCGCGCGCTTGCGATGACCACGACGGCGCGCTCGGAGGCGCTGCCGGATATACCGACCGTAGGCGAATTCGTGCCAGGCTACGAGGCAAGCGGATGGAACGGCATCGGCGCGCCCAAAAATACGCCCGCCGCAATCATCGATAAGCTCAACACGGAAATCAACGCAGCGCTCGCCGATCCCGACATCAAGGCGCGGCTCGCCGACTTGGGCGGCACGACGCTTTCGAGCTCGCCTCGAGAGTACGGCAAGCTCGTGGCCGACGAAACCGAGAAATGGGCCAAAGTGGTCCGCTTCTCCGGCGCCAAGCCGGACTAAGTCAGATGCGCGCGGCGAATCCGCGAGATCTGGCCTCGTCTGCGGTCCGCCCGATCCTCGACGAGGTCAGCTTGCTCGCCAGATCGTTCAAAGGGAGGAACGCCATGCGTCCATGGTTGCTCTTCGTATCATTCTTGCCTGCGCTCGCGGTTCCACTCGGCGCCTCGGCCCAACAGCAATTCCCGGCCGAGCTCGTGGGGCACGCGTATCTGCCGGCCCAAGCGATCGCGCTGCCCCCGCCCAAGGACGCGCCCGCGGCGTTCGCCGTCTCGGGCAAATACACGAGTCCCGACTGGCGGCGCATCGATGCGGTCGGAACGATTCCGGGAACGTCGTACATCTCGGACAAGTCCGCCTCCCGCCCGACCGGGGTCTCGACGCCGTTCAAGGGCCAGCCCCTACAGGGATTCTCCGGCATCAAGGCGATGCAGGACGGCAGCCTTTGGGTCATGACCGACAATGGCTTCGGCGCGAAAAAGGACAGCGCCGATGCGCTGCTGATGTTTCACCACATCAAGCCTGACTGGAAGGCGGGTACTGTCCAGCACCTCGAGACCGTGTTCCTGCGCGATCCCGATCGCAAAATTCCGTTCCTCATCGTCAACGAAGGCAAGGAGAAGCGCTAACTGACCGGCGCGGACTTGGATATCGAATCGATGCAGTTCATCGGTGATTCGGTCTGGTTCGGTGACGAATTTGGTCCCTACGTCGTGCGCACGGACCGCACCGGAAAAGTGCTGGCACTCTACGAGACCAAGCTCGAGGGCAGGCCGCTGCGCTCGCCCGACCACTATGCCGTAAATACGCCCGCCGTGCCGGGCGCGTTCTCCACGCCCGTGCGCCGCTCCCGCGGCTTCGAGGGCATGGCCGCATCAAAGGACGGCAAGTTCCTCTACCCGTTGCTCGAAGGGCCGCTCTGGATCGAGGCGGAGAAAAAATGGGAGACGGATAAAGACGGCCGCGAATATCTGCGCATTCTCGAATTCGACGTTGCAAAGGAGGACTGGACCGGCCGCTCCTTCAAGTACCGCGTTGAAGAGAATGGCAACAATATCGGTGACTTCAACATGATCGATGCTGATACGGGGCTCATTATCGAGCGTGACACGCTCGAAGGGCTGCCTGAGGATGTTTGCAGCGGGGCGCTTCGGCCCGATTGCTATCCCACTCCAGCCAAGTTCAAGCGTGTCTACAAAATCAGCCTGAAGGACACCGACGCGGACGGGTTCGTGAAGAAGATCGGATACGTGGACCTGTTGAATATCAAGGACCCCAACGGCGCCGCCAAACGGGGTACAAAGGATGGCATATTCAAGTTCCCGTTCGTCACTATCGAGAACGTCGACGTGGTGGACGGCGAGCACATCGTCGTCGCGAACGACAACAATCTGCCCTACTCGGCTGGCCGCAAACCGAACGTGCAGGACGACAACGAATTCATCCTGCTGTGGGTCCCCGATCTCCTTCGCGCGCGCTAAAGCATTTTCACGGGCGCCGTAACTGGGATCATCCGTAGCGCCACGGACTCGGTCTCGCTCAGTTGCCCATGACGAGGCCGCCGTCGACGTTGACCGCCTGGCCCGTCATGTAGTCGGAATCGCGGCTGGCGAGAAAACTCACCACGCCGGCCACGTCCTCGGCCGTTTCCGGCCGGCCGAGCGGGATGAGCGAGGTTCGCCGCCTCCAAGCTTCGCCGACTTGCCAGCCTTCGAGCTTGGTCCATTCGGCGTCGATCTTTCGCCACATCGGCGTATCAACCGCCCCGGGGCAGATGCAATTCGACGTGATCCTATACGGGGCGAGCACCTGCGCCGCCGTGCGCGTCACGCTGACGACACCCGCTTTGCTGGCGGCGTAGTGGGGCATGTTGGCGAGACCGCCGCGATAGGCCGCGATCGATGCGGTCTGGATCAATTTTCCGCGTAGCTCCGAACCTGCAATCGGCGTCTGCTCGCGCATGCGCTTGGCAGCGGCCTGCAGCACAAAAAAGACTGCGCGGAGATTGACGGCGAGCATGCGGTCCCAGTCGCCCTCGCTGAGCTCGAACAGGGGACGGATTTCGGCAATCCCCGCATTGTTGAACAGCACGTCGAGCCGGCCCCAGCGGTCGTAGGCAGCATCGACCATCCGCTTGATGTCCGCCGCACGGGTAACGTCCGCTTGGATTGAAGCCTGTGCAAGCTCGTTCGCAAGCCGCTTTGCGCCCTCGCCATTGACGTCGGCCAGCAACAATTGCGCGCCCTCGCCTGCCATGCGTCGAGCGCAGGCCGCGCCAATGCCGCTTGCAGCGCCGGTGATGAGCGCATGGATACCGTTCAGCCGATCAGTCATTTGACGCGTCTACCGAACCTACTCGCTCGGCTTGTCGATGACGCCACCCGCGTCGGCCCAATCCTTGAAGGCGCCGAGATTGTAGACCTGCGCGTAGCCCATGTCCTTGAGCACCTTGCCGCTCAAGGCCGAGCGCCCGCCAGAGGCGCAATACACGATGACGGTTTTATCCTTCGCAAAATTCTTGTCGTGGTAAGGCGATTCGGGATCGGCGCGAAACTCCAGCATGCCGCGCGAGACATTGACCGCGCCGACAACTTTGCCGCTCTTCTCGACTTCAGGGGCGTCGCGCACGTCGACCACCAGCGTGTTGCCTTTGGCGATCATCTCGCGCGCTTGCGCCACCGTGATCCGCGGCACCTCGGCATTGGCAGCTTCCATCATCTGCTTGACGCTCGTCGGCATGACGTCCTCCTCTTTCAATAGTAGCCAGCAGCTCACTGCTCGACGATTCAAACCCTCGCCATCGTGCGCACCTCGCGCGGAAAGAGATCCTCCACCGTCATCCGGCGGTGGGTCACGCCCTGATCGTGCGCGTAACGGCAAAATGCCTCGATGGTCGGGCGGCTCTCCTCGATCCCATAAGGATAGGGATCTGGCCCGTAGCCGGCCGCGATCTCCTCGGCGATCGCCGCCGCCCAGGGCAGAGGTATGCGCGCGCAGGTGAAGTCGCGCAGCCTATTGAGGCAGCGGCGCTTGGCCTCGTCGAACATCTTGAACAGATTCATCGCGATCCAGGGATGCTGTTCGAGTACGGGTCGCCGTATCGCGATCAAATGCATGATCGGGAAAATGCCGGTGTTCTTGAAGAAGCGCGCCTCCTCGGCGCGATAGTCCGCGAATAAGCGGACGACGCGACCATTCGGCGCCTCGGGCGCGCGGGCGGAGATGACTGCATCGATCTCGCCGCTCGCGAGCATGGCCGAGAGGCTGGTATCCGGCCGTGTCTCGTAGCGGATGCCTGCGGGCAGCTTCAGCGCGACCTTCTCGGTGCGGCCAGGATCGTTGACGCCGGCCTGCAGCCAGCGAATTTTGCTCAAGTCCACTCCATACTCTTCCGCCAAAAATCCCCGCACGTAGATGCCGGCGGTCTGCGCCCATTCGGGAATGCCCACCGCGCAGCCCTCGAGGTCTTTGGCGGCCTTGATGCCGCGATCGGCGCGCACGTAGATCGCGGAATGCCGATGCACGCGCGAGGGAAACACCGGGATCGCAACCATCGGCGCGGTGCCCTGCGAGGTAAGCGAAACATATTTTCCGAACGACAGTTCAGACACGTCCCATTCGAGGTTCTTGGTGAAGCGAAAGGTGATCTCCTCGATCGAGGGAAAGATGAGCGGCGTGAGGGTGATGCCGTCGGCGCGAACCAACCCTTGCGCGATCTCGCGCACATGCTCGTAATCGACCACCGCTAGCGTGAGATGGACCGAGGCGATGCCGTTCGTCTCGACCTGAAGGTTCATTGCGGCGCTGCGCAATGGCCCGGTCGGCACATCGGACCGGCCGCCATCACGCAGCCTCCGCAAAAGGTCCCACGACGGCATTGCTGTTATTCGGCGGCAGCGATTTGAGCGCGGTTCGTGTCAAAACCGGCCTCGGAGCCCAGCAGTGCTGCAGGATGCTTGAGGTCTTCCTGCCAGAGCAGCGACTCCATGTAGATGTTGAGAGGCTGATCTTGCACGGTGAGCTCGTAGACGGGCTCATCGTATGAAGCGTGGTTGTGCACGCCCCATCCCGGCGCGGAGAGCATCAAATCGCCAGCCTTCCACTCGTAGACCTTGCCCTCGACGGTGCTGCGCCCACGCCCGTGGAAATAGTAGTTGATGGCGGCCGACGTGTGGCGGTGCGGGCGATCGACGATTTTTGGCGGCCGAATGGTGATCGTGGCAAAGAACGAGGGCGTACAGCCGTTGGTGCGTCCGGTCATGGGGTTGTACATCATATACAAGCGGCGGCCGATGTAACTTTTTCCGAGCGACTCCAATTTGTCGAGATGATTTTTCACCTGCGGCCAGGGCCAATGCAGCACGTTGGACTCGACCGTGGGCGGGTTGATCAACATCTCATACGGCATCAGCTGCGCGCCGTTCTCGAGTCGTACCATGCCATAGGGGCTCTTGCGGCGCGGGTCCTCGCGGTCCTCATCGGCCTTCGCCTCTTCCGGCGCCGTCGCAAGGTTCGGATTCTCTTCGACGATATGAATATTGAGCATTTCCAGGAGAGGAGCATTCGAATAGGTCAGCCGTACCTGAAGGTCGCTGCCATCGTTGCGCTGCGTGTAGGCGCGGAACGAGGGCGTGTTCCAGACGTCGTACTTGCCGTAGCGCACCTGCGTCCCGCCGATCTCCGCGCAGCCGGAGCCCCGGATGCAGAAGTCCACGTGCGTGGAATTGTGGCGTATCGGGGCGGTCGCTTCGCCCGGCTTGAGCACGCTCAGCACGACCCCTATGCCGGGGGTGAAGCCGCTCCCCGGAGCGCTCGCACGCGGATGAATAATCATCGCTTCACGTCGCCCATTCGCGGGGCGCGCAAGCGAGGCGAGCCGCTGGACCTCTGCATCGATTTGTTCACCGGTGATGACGACCGGCTCCCATAGATCGAGCGAGCGCGGCGCAACCGCGCCGCTGATGTCGCGAAGAATGGCTTGGGTCATGCTGCAGACTCCTGTCTCGAAGCGGTGGAAATCCGAGGGACGGCGAATCCGGGATCCGGCATGATGCGGCCGATGCCGCCTGCGTCCGCGCGTCGGACGATTTCGATTCCGAGCGCAACGTCGGAAATTCCCATTCCCATCGGTTTGAACAGCGACACGTCGGTTTTCCCTGGACGCGGCTTGCCTGCCGCGACGATCGTCGAGATCGGCTGCACAGGCGTCCAGTCGCCGCCGCACCTGCCGTCATACCAATCGATAAACTCGGCGCTGAGCTGACGGGTTCCCGGCAGCGTATCCACCGCCACGAGCGTCGCGCGCGGAAACAGATCCTGCGAAAATTCCCGGCGCTCCCTGGTGATCGCGCCGGCTGCGTTCACGTGTGCGCCGCGCGCGACCATGGACGCCGTGAGGACTGGTTCGCGGGCGCGGGTGATCAAGGTGATGATGGAAGCGCCGTCGGTCGCACGCGCTATGTCGTCCGCCACTCTGATTTCGATGCCGGGAAAGGTGCTTCGTAGCTTCTCCGCGAATGCGCTGCGCTTTTCCGGCGTTGGACTAAAGACGCGGACGCGCCGCAACCGCCGCACCGCTGCCACCGCCGCGACCTGCGTCAGCGCCTGCTTGCCGCTGCCGATGACGGCGAAGTCATCGGCGTCGCCTGCGCTCATCCATTGGGTCGCGATCGCCGACATCGCGGCGGTTCGCAACTGCCCGAGGACGCGTGCCTCGATGATCGCCAAAAGCCTGGCGCTCACTGCATCCCACAAGACGAGAAGCGGAGTTGAGCCGCCTTCAGGCGTATTGCCCCAGGTCTTGGTTCCGAACACGTTGGCGCCTTCGAAAACGGCGCCGATCGCGTGCATATTGCTGCTCTTGCCCCAGTGCGCCGCGGTTTTCTCCATGTTGCGCGCAGAACCGGTCGCCTCTTCACGCAGGCCGCGCGTCAATGCCTCGAGCGCATCGCCCAAGTCGATCGACTGAGCGACATCTGCCTCCGTAATCCAGCGCGGGGCACTCATGCTGCATCTCCGAACGCGGGCCCGTCCGGGCGCACGCTGCGTCGGCCAGGACCTATGCGTCAGCTAGCGCGACAAGCATAATCGCAACCGCATGTCTGCGCCACGGCGCATACGAGCTGCTTGCGCCGGCACATTGGCAGCCAGATTGCGCCAGCCGCTGCCGCGAGACGAGCCCGAGCCCCCCGATCAATCTCGACCCGCTGAAAAAAGGCAAGACGTCTTAGTACGTTAATCAAATCCCCTGTGACGCTTTGCTAGTTGCCACGCGACCCCGATACATCCGATCCTGATACGTGACCCCGGCGTGAACGCCGCCCGAAGTGCCGCGTTCAAAATGAGCTCAGGAACTCCGGTCGTCCCCGCGAAAGCGGACCCCTGATCACCGGCCGGTGGTTGTGGGTCGCGGCTCTCGCGGTGCGCGCTCGGCCGGGACGACTGGAATATGCAAGGGAGGACTCCGTGTCATTCACCTCATGTCTGCGCATCACATGGCACGCGCTCATCGCGCTGGCTTTTGCCTCAGTGCTGTCGGCGACCCCCATGCAGGCCGCCGATCCGATCAAGGTCGGCCTGAGCTTGGCGCTCACCGGCAGCGTCGCCGCAAACGGCAAGCAGATCCTGATGGCGCTGGAGTTTTGGCGCGATGACGTCAACGCCAAAGGTGGGCTGCTCGGCCGGCCGGTCGAGATCGTCTATTACGACGACCAGAGCAACCCGAGCACCGTGCCGGCGCTCTATACGAAGCTCATCACCGTCGACAAGGTCGACCTGCTACTCGGGCCATACGCCACCAACATGGTCGCCCCTGCGATGCCGGTGATCATGCAGAGTAACAAGATCACGATCAGCTTCCTGGCGATTGGAATCAATCAGCACTTCAACTATCCGAAATACTTCTCCATGGTCCCGGTCGGACCAAAGGGAGCGGGCGCGTTCTCGGATGGGTTCTTCGAGCTCGCGGCGGCGCAGTCACCGAAGCCGCAGACCGTGGCGATCGTGTCCGCCGACGCGGAGTTCGCCAAAACCACCGCCGACGCCGCGCGCGATAACGCCAAGGCGTCGGGCTTCAATGTCGCTTACGAGCGATCCTATCCGCCGCCGACGACCGATTTCCTGCCGGTGATGCGCGCCGTACAGGCGGCGAACGCCGACATCGTGTTCGTCGCCGCCTATCCGCCGGACACGGTTGGCATCATTCGTGCGGCAAATGAAATCAATCTCATGCCGAAAATGTTTGGCGGCGCGATGATCGGCATGCTGGTGACCCCGATAAAGGTGCAGCTCGGCTCGCTCGCGAACGGCCTCGTTATCGGCGAAAGTTTTGTGCGCGCGCCGCCGTTCGAGTTCCCCGGCGTCGTCGATCTGTTCAGTCGCTACCAGGCCAAGGCCACGGGCCAGGGCGTCGACCCGCTCGGCTACGGCTTCGTGCCGTTCGGCTATGCGGCCGGCCAGGTGCTCGCCCAGGCGGTGGAAGCGACCAAGAGCACCAATGATGACAAGCTCGCCGCCTACATCCACAGCAACACGTTCAAGACTGTCGTCGGGGACGTCGCGTTCGGCAAGGACGGCGAATGGGCGAAGTCGCGCCAGGTCTTCACCCAATTTCAGAACGTCGTGCCCAACGACCTCGAGCAATTCCGCGCCGGTACCAAGCAGGTGATCCTGTGGCCGGCCACGTACAAGACCGGCAGCATGATCTATCCCTACGCCGAGGCGCGTAAGAAATAGTCGGCACGATCACATGAAACGCAACCGCCGCACGATCCGCCGCCAGAAGCGTGTGGGGCTCGGATATGGGCTCTCACAGGCCCATTCGATGCGTTCGATGGCTTTGCGGGAATTCTCCAGCGAGATTCGGTTGTATGGCGTTTGGATATGTGATCCCTGAACCGAGATCGCGCTTCCGCCCTTCATTGCATCGAGGGCGGTGTAGGGAAGTGCTTCGGCACGGCTCGACAACGGAAGCGGCGATTTGAGCGATGCGGGCAGCGAAACGGAAAAGCTCTGTTCGTCAACGATGAGCTTGATGTCGCCGTGAATATCTGGTCCCGGCGCCGAGACATAGAGGCTCAGCGGCGAGCCAGGTCGGTCGCAACGGATGACTATACAGAACCAGTCGCCGGGATTCTGCGCATCGTCGGCGCACCCTTGAACGGCGCGGTCTTGTTCGCCCGGAAATTTCGCCGGTGTCCAAGAGCTCGCGTCCGCGGTTGCAATCCCAGCAGCGGTCAAAAATCCGATGAGCAGACTCAACCGCACCAATCGCATTTGCCACTCTCCAGCACTCGCCGCGTTAGCGCGCGGCGCACACTGACATCGCGGACTTATCAAACTGTTAACCCATAGGAGGCGCTGGCGCGGCATATTCCCTCGCCCCGCATGCGGGGAGAGGGCGCAAGGCTTTGCACGGGCGAAGAACGACAGGATCGAGCTGCGCTGATTGCTGATTGTACGGCAGCGACCAAGGCGATCCATGCTCCGCCCGATCCACGTTTGGCACCGTTTGTCGAGCATTTTGACGGTGATCGAGCAGAGTCGACCGAAACACCTCGCATGATCTAATGGTTGCTACAGCTACCGTCAGCCATGAAGATCGCAACCTTCAACGTCAACAACATCAATAACCGGCTCGCCAACCTGCTCGCGTGGCTGCGCAGCGCCAAGCCCGACGTCGTCGCGCTGCAGGAGCTTAAGGCGCCGGATGCGGAGTTTCCCAAAACCGCGCTCGAGAAGGCGGGTTATGGCGCGGTCTGGCGCGGCGAAAAATCGTGGAACGGCGTCGCCATCCTCGCCCGCGGCTGCGAGCCCATCCTCACGCGCACGCATCTACCGGACGAAGGCGCCGACGCCCAGAGCCGCTATATCGAGGCGGCGGTGCGCGGCGTGCTGATCACCTCGGTTTACGCGCCGAACGGCAACCCGCAGCCCGGCCCCAAATTCGCGCACAAGCTCGCTTGGATGCGGCGGCTTGCGGCGCATGCCGAGGGTCTCTATAGCGCGGGAATCCCGGTGGTGCTGGCGGGCGACTACAATGTCGTGCCGACCGACCGCGATATCTATCCGACCAAGTCCTATGCGAAGGATGCGCTGCTTCAGCCGCAAAGCCGCGCGCTGTTTCAGCGCATTCTCGACCAAGGCTGGGTCGACGCGATCCGAACACGGCATCCAGACGCGCCGATGTACACGTTCTGGGACTACATGCGAAATCGGTGGGCGCGCGATGCGGGGTTGCGCATCGACCACCTGCTGCTGAGCGCGCAGGCGGCGGCGCGGCTGATCGACGCGGGCGTCGATCGTGCCGTTCGCGCGCGCGAGGGCGCGAGCGATCATGCGCCCGTCTGGGTCGTGCTGCGCGATGAGGCGAAGGCGCGGCGAACTTTTCCCAGGCCTGCAACGAAGCCGGCCCCCGCTTCGCGGAAGCGGAAGCCGCCGCCGCCGCGCAAGCCGTTACTGGTGACTTCCTTGCCGCGGCAGTCGCCGCCGAGGAGAGGCGCGGCGGCACCGCGCTCGTCGCCAGCGGGGATCGCGACACCTTCCAGCTTGCCTCGGCCAGCACCACGATTCTTTTTCCCGTGCGCGCGGGCGAGGTCGCGCGGATCGGTCCGGCCGAGGTTCGTGCGCGCTACGGCGTCGATCCGGAGCAGGTTGCAGATTTCATCGCGCTGCGCGGCGACCCCTCCGACAAGCTGCCGGGGATCGCAGGTCTAGGCGCCGCGGGAGCAGCTCAGGTCTTGCGCGCGTACGCCACGCTCGAGAACGCGCTCAAGGCGGCCCGCTTTTCCGCGCACGCCGAGCGGTTGCGGCTTTTTCGATCGATCGCCACCATGGACCGCAAGGCGCGGTTGCCGCGACTTGCCGACCAGACGCCGGCCTGGGCCAAAGCGGCGGCGCTAGCGCGAGAGTGGGAGCTTAACCAGCTGGCCAGCCGGCTGGAGGAGATGGCATCCAGCAACATCGCAGGCAAGCTGCCCTAGCTTATTGAAAACAGGGCCAATATTCGCCGCGGCTGCGGACCTCCAGGACAAATTTTTTCGGCCCAGTTGAACCCGGACGCCCCCTCGGCCGACTAATCAGCAGAAGGGGAAAAAGGGGGCAATCATGAACGCATTGTGCCGTTTTGCGACCGCCGCAGCCGTCGTCGTTGCCGCGAGCGCGCTTGCCACGCAAGCATCCGCCAATCCGTTCGCCTGGCTCGGGCTCGGCTACACCTCGACCGATAATGGTAACCAGGTGCGCGCCGACCTGCGGCGGGTGACCGTCGACTATCCGTCCAACGAGGCGCCGGGCACGATCATCGTCGATACCCCGAACACGTACCTCTATTACGTTCTCGGTGGCGGCAAGGCGATCCGCTACGGCATCGGCGTCGGCCGCGAGGGGTTTACCTGGACCGGCGTCAAAACCGTCGAGCGTAAGGCCGAGTGGCCGGATTGGACTCCGCCGCCGGAGATGATCGCCCGCTCGCCCTATCTGCCACGCTTCATGGCCGGCGGCGCGACCAATCCGCTTGGCGCGCGCGCCATGTATCTCAGCGGAACCTTCTACCGCATCCACGGCACCAACGCGCCCTCGACCATCGGCAGCCGCGCCACCGCCGGCTGCATCCGCATGGCCAACGAGGACGTGATCGACCTCTACGACCGGGTCAAAGTCGGCGCCAAGGTCGTGGTGTTGCCGGCCGCCGAGCGCCACGCCACGGGCTGGTTCAACGCGGTCCGCTGAAGTACGCCCGATCCAACCCATTGGCTGACATCTGTCGTCCCCCGCGCGAGCGGGGGCGACTGCTTGTAAGCTGACGAGTGGGATTGACCATTACATCTCCGCGCCAGGCTCGCGTGCTCTGTCGGGTGGCTTATCCCCGACATCGGCTGTTTTCGCCCCCGGCCATCGCCGGTCGATCGCCTTCTCGAAGGGCCCGCCAAAAATCAGAATGACGAAAACGAGGGCGACACCCAAAACCACGATCTGCCATTCGGCGATGGCGCAAGCTGCGCCGAGGCACGCGGTCACCCAAACGCAAGCCGCCGTCGTCAGGCCATGCACGTGATGGCCGCTGTCATTTCTGACAATGACGCCGGCACCGAGAAAGCCGACGCCGGTCACAATGCCCTGGATGACGCGGCTCGCATCGGTGCCGGTCACCGCGTGGATCGATAGGACGGCAAGCGCCGAGCCGAGGCAGACGAGGCCAAGCGTGCGCACGCCCGTCGACTTGCCGTGCAGATCGCGATTGACGCCGAGCACGACGCCGGCGAGCGTCGCAGCCCCGAGCCGCAGCGCGATTTCGAGGGTGTCCATGGCGGCACAATTTAGCGGCAGCGGGCGCGGTGGAAAAGGCGTGCGCGGTCAGCTTGTGGGCTTCTCGAAATTGAACGTGAATGCGATGCGATTGCCGTGGCAGGCCTTCTCCCGGAATCCGGCCGAGCGAGCAAGTCGCACGACCGTGCGGCGGGATTGGAAATGCGGATCAAAGATGACTTCCGTCACGGACAATATGCCGCCGGGCTTCAAGGCATCGAAAATCTCTCTCAGAGCTGCTTCCCGATCTGGAATTTCGCCGAGCACCGTTACCAGCAGCGACCGGTCAAAGCGATTGCGGCCCAGCTTCCCCTCCCCCACGCCGGCTTGGAGAAATTGGATATTGGTGAGGTTTGCGGCCTGCGCTTTGTCTTGAGCGCGCTGCAGCATGCCGGCTTGCATATCCACGGCCACGACTTCGCCCTGTGGGCCGACCTGCCTTGCGATCGGGATCGTCAGCCGGCCGGGACCACAGCCGACATCGAGCACTGCCATGGCCGGTTCGAGAGCCAATCTGTCGACGATGACCGCTGCGCGGTTGGTTCTGGTGAAAGGATTGTCCAATTCGACCAGCCAGCTCAACGAGGCTGGGCAAGGGACCGAACAGCCCCGGGAGGCGACACGCCAGATGATGGCGACGAGCGCGATGGCGCCCAGTAAGTCGAGAAGGACGTACGCAGCCGTTGCCATTTTGGTCATCCAGCGTGCGTCGTGAGGTTATAGGTCGCTGGCGCGGGAACGACAGCAGTGTGAGTAGCGCGATCTCTGGTCGAAACTGCGTCGACCTATTCCGCCTTGACATGGGCCGCGCGGATCACGTTCCCCCACTTCTCGGTTTCGTCGGCAATCAGCTTGGCGAATTCGGAGCTCGATAGCGAAAGCGGCGTGTCGCCGAGTTCGGCAATGCGCCGCGTGATCCTGGCATCGGCCAGGGCGAGATTGATTTCCTGGTTGAGCTTGCCGGTGATTTCGGCAGGCGTGTTGTGGGGCGC
>Ga0137395_10000312_pt1 | contig 19612 bp, 20 predicted proteins | sample czobulk216metaG_FD_108283 | JGI IMG/M metagenome (GOLD analysis project Ga0137395, IMG submission 108283) | Vadose zone soil microbial communities from Angelo Coast Range Reserve, California, USA - czobulk2.16 metaG | ecosystem: Environmental > Terrestrial > Soil > Vadose zone | place: USA...
CAGCACCAAGGAGCAAAAGCGCAACTCCGCGACAATCCCATAAATCGTTTTCATGGCTAACTCCGTCCGCAACCCCTGGTTGAGTGTGTTCCCTCGGTGGTGAGGGTCCGAGCAAAGCAAGCCGCTCTAAGTTGCCTGGGGCTGCGAAGGTTCCATGCCCCATCGAAGGTTCCAGGCCCCATACAGTCCCCCACAGAGAGGGCCGGCCTCATTCCCGCACGAATTTGTGATGCTCACACTCGAACGTCTTTTGAGTGGGCGAGTTTGTTGCTGAAAATAGCCGGGAGCAACCGAACCCAGCCGGTGGTCGGCAGTCCTTCCTCTTGCTTTTGCCTCGCGGCCAAATTATTAAACCCAAAGGGGAAAATGCAGTCTCCCCTTGAGACCACGGTCCAAGCACTGCGCAACACTCGACTTGTCGAGGAGATTTGCGCATGGACGACCGTAAATATTCAATTTCACCAGATGCCCTTTATGCACGGCTCGGCTCCCACGCGGCGCCGATTATCGTAGACGTGCGGCGCGACGCTGACTTTGCCAGTGCCGATACGCTTGTGGCCGATGCGTTTCATCGCTCTCCGGATCACGTCGAACAATGGCGAACTGATTTGCCGAGCGGGCGCCAAATCGTCACCTACTGCATTCATGGACGCGAAGTCAGCCAAGGCGTGGCCGCGGCATTGCGCCTCATGGGCGTGGAGGCGAATTTCCTGGAAGGCGGCCTTGCGGATTGGACTGAGCAGGGATTACCCACGCGCCGTAATATTGGCGCTACTCCCAGCAAATGGGTGACACGCGAACACCCAAAGATCGACCGTATCGCCTGTCCCTGGCTGATCCGCCGCTTCATCGATCCCAATGCAGAGTTCATCTACGTGCCGAAGGACCAGGTCCTTGCCGTTGCCGAACGCACGGGTGGGATTCCCTACGACATCGATGGCGTAGAATTCACGCACGAAGGGGAACGCTGCTCTTTCGATACCATCCTGCGCATCTACGAGATCAAGGATCCGGCGCTAGATCATCTGGCGACAATCGTCCGAGGCGCCGACACCTCGCGGCACGATCTGAGCCCTCAGTGCGGCGGACTGTTTGCGATCTCGCTCGGCCTTTCCGCCAACTTCCCGGATGATCATGAAATGCTGAAGCACGGCATGGTCATGTACGACGCGCTTTACACGTGGTGTCGCAGCCTGCAAGCCGAGACACACAACTGGCCCGCGCGGGCCGTGGGGGCTTGACGATGCCGGTAAGAAGCGAAGCGATGTCGAGGCGAGCATGCGTTTTTGGCATGCTTTTGGCTATTGCGTGTGTCACGTGCCCTGAATGGGGCGTAAGCGGGCAAGACGCAGCAACGAATATCGATATCGGAGCGAACAAGATTGGAGCAATTCCGACCGCATTTGACGTGTTGCAAGGGCAGTGGACGGTAGTCGGCGACGCGACGGCCGCGGGCGGCCTTGCCATCGAACAGTCTGGCGTGCAAACGAACGATGATCGATACCCACTCGCAATCTGCAGGACTGCATCACTCAAGGATGCGGAGATCAGCCTTCGCCTCAAGCCAGCCGGGGGCAAGTCAGATCAGGGCGGCGGGGTCGCCGTGCGACTGAGCAACCCCCAGAACTACTATCTCGTTCAACTGGACGCGCTGAGAGATAGGGTTCTTTTCTCGCGTGTGAGCAACGGCGCGTCCGAGGAGATCGTCGGCGTCGATGCGGATATTGCTTCGCACACGTGGCATACGCTGGCCGTTCGGGCCAAAGACGACGAATTCGTCGTCACGCTCGACGGGATTTGGATGTTCACGGCGTTCGATAAAAATCTATCCCAGGCGGGCCGCGTCGCGCTTTGGACTGAAGGCGACAGCGTCACGCGATTCGATAGCATCGCAATCACCCCTATTCCGGCGGTAGAGGAAAGATACCGATGACCTACCAAATGAAGCCGCTGGGATGTGATCCGGTGCGAATCAAGGGAATGTCCGAGCGGCTGATTATCAGCCACTACGAAAACAACTATGGCGGAGCCGTGAAGCGGCTCAATCTCATCGGAGAGAAACTCGCCGAGCTCGATTGCGCCAACGCTCCCGGCTTCCTGATCAATGGCCTCAAGCGCGAAGAACTCGTCGCCATGAACTCCATGATCCTACATGAGCATTTCTTCGATAGCCTCGGTGAGGCTAGTGAGCCTGATGCAGCCCTTCAGGAAGCCCTGACACGCGATTTCGGCTCATACGAACGGTGGCGCTCGGAGTTCATCGCCATGGGCAAGGCGCTTGGCGGAGGCTCCGGTTGGGTGCTGCTGTCGTGGTCTCCGCGCGACCGCAAGCTCGTCAATCAATGGGCATCCGACCACTGCCATACGCTGGCTGGCGGCACGCCGATTCTCGCGCTCGATATGTACGAGCATTCCTATCACATCGACTTTGGCGCCAAAGCTGCCGATTACGTTGGCACCTTTATGGCGGCCATCAATTGGCCCGCAGTGCGACGCGCTTATGATGGAGTTCGATCGTGAACTGCCAAACGCTGCCTGTCCTTACGCTGACATCCTTTTATCTGCGACGATTTTTGAATCGATCGCACACGCACAGGAAAGGTTCAAATTGCTTGGCGAAAAGGAAATCCGCGCGAGGGTCGTCGGCAAGGACATTACCGATAGCTCTCATTGGGTGAGTAATCTCCGGCCCGACGGCGCCCTGCTCAGCAGCGAAATGGGTCGGAAATGGACCGGGATCTGGAAAATCCAGAACAACAAACTCTGTATGACGAAACCGCATCTGGGGTCGGCCGATTGCAACGAAGTTTGGATGTCCGGCGCTAACATAAGGATGCGCGCGAATAAGGATCAGGAGACTTTCGACGCGGTCGTCGAGAAGCACAGAGTGAACTGATGACAGACTTCAGTTTGACAAGAGCAAGAGCCGGCAATCAAGCCAATCAAGGAGGACCGAACAATGCGTAAGACGCTTTGGACTATGATTTCAATCTTCGCGGCTTCGCTTGCCCCTGGCGCGAACGCGCAGACAATGGACTGGCGGGTTTTCGAGGAACCGTTCGTCACTTCCGCTCATGCTGCGGACAGCGACTGGCAGCAGGTCTACGACGCGTTCGGCAGGAAGCCCGCCGTGTCGGGTGACGTGCACCGCTATGGCTTTCCTCGCACCGATCTCACCGTGACGCTCGATGGGGTCACGATCAAGCCGGCTTTGGCACTTGGCGGCTGGATTGCGTTCAAGCCGATGCATGGCGAAGCCATGGCAATGGGCGATCTCGTGCTGCTCGAGAGCGAAATCAATCCAGTTATGCTCAAGCTGATCGAAGGCGGGCTTGAGATCACGGCCGTGCACAATCACCTGTTGGGGGCGAGCCCCGCGACATTCTACTTGCATGTGGGCGGCCACGGCGACCCAGCCAAGATGGCGGCCGTTATTCGTGATGCTCTCGGCACAAGCAAGACTCCGTTGGCGGGGCCAGCCGCCGCCGGCCCCGCACCGGCCGTCGACCTCGACACTGCGCAGCTTGATCAGCTCATTGGCGCCAAAGGCCAAGCGAACGGTGGCGTTTATCAGTTTGGAGTGCCACGCCGCGACCCGGTCATGGAAGGCGGCATGCAAATTGCGCCTGTGGGTCCGATGGGCGTAGCCACGGCGATCAACTTCCAGCCGACCGGCGGCGGCAAGGCCGCAATTACTGGCGATTTCGTGCTTACGGGCGATGAAGTGAACCCGGTGATCACGGCGTTGCGGGTGAATGGGATCGAAGTGACCGCGGTCCACAGCCACATGCTGGACGAGCAGCCGCGGCTGTTCTTCCTTCATTTCTGGGCCAATGACGACGCCTTGAAGCTTGCCCGTGGACTGCGCGCCGCACTCGACAAGACCGCGAGTACGAAGAGCTGATGTTAGAAACGAGAACGTATTGACCCACTCGGAGAGGAACTCTGATCATGAGAGTCGTTGCGATAACGCTGCTGGTGCTCGCTGGTCTTTATGGGACCAATGATGCAGCACAGGCTCAACAATCAAGCTGCAAAGTGTGCAGCGATCAGCAGCGAGCCTGCATGAAGAACTATGCAGGGCCGACGTGCAAGTCGGAATATCAAATGTGCATGAAATCCTGCGGGAAGAAATCGTGAAGCACTGCTTGGACCCTGCCATGGATAAGTCTTGGAGGATGGTCGCGGCGGCAACCCTCGCTTTAATCTCGATCGAGGTCAGCGCGGTTGCCGCTGAAACTCCGGAAAAACTTTCCGGCGCCAAAATCCGCGCAAAGTTCGCCGGGATGCAGCTCACGGACGAGGTGCATTGGCGCTACGTGTATGACCGCGACGGCAGGTTGAGAAGCTATTCCATGGGAACGAAGAAGATTGGCAAATGGGCGATCGAGAAGGACGAGCTCTGCCTTTATCTCGGGGAATCGGACGATGGTTGTTACGAAGTTTCGCTCTCGGGCAAACGCATCGAGATGACGCCTTCTGGATTGGGATTGACCTTTGAAGGTGTTCTTCAGACGCCGGCCGATCGAAACTGAACAGAAATGTAAATGTCAACACAGAGTACAGACGATCACGCGATGAGCAGTACAGAGTTTTCGAATCCGGTGATCCGCTGGATCGATTATCGGCTGCCGGTCTTCACGTTCCTGCACCACGAACTGCACGAATATCCGACGCCAAGGAATTTGAACTATCTTTGGAATTTTGGATCGCTTGCGGGCATCGTGCTGGTGATCATGATCGGGACCGGCATCGTACTCGCGATGCACTATGTTCCGACTTTTGGGGGCGCCTTCAATTCCGTCGAGCACATCATGCGCGATGTGAACTACGGGTGGCTGATCCGATATTTGCACACGACGGGCGCGTCGATGTTTTTTGCCGCGGTGTATATCCACATCTTTCGAGGACTTTATTACGGATCGTACAAGGCGCCGCGCGAACTGCTCTGGATAATGGGTGTCGTCATCCTTCTGCTGATGATGGCGACGGTCTTCTTCGGTTACACCTTGCCTTGGGGCCAAATGAGCTTCTGGGGTGCCACTGTCATTACGAATTTGTTTTCCGCCATCCCGATCGTTGGTGACAGTATTGTCACCTGGTTATTGGGCGGGTTTGCGGTTGGCGATGCCACGCTCAACCGGTTCTACGCCCTACACTATCTGCTGCCATTCGTGATCGTTGCGGTCGTGCTCCTGCACCTCGTTGCGCTGCACCGTTTCGGCTCTAACAATCCGGACGGCATCGATACCAAGGGATCAGAGGATACCCTACCCTTTCATCCCTACTACACCGTCAAGGATCTGCTTGGCCTCGCGCTCTTCCTGATCGCTTTTGGATGGTTCGCTTTCTATGAGCCAAGCGCACTGCTTAATCCCGACAATTCAATCCCGGCTAACCCGGGCGTGACGCCGGCGGAAATCGTGCCCGAATGGTACCTTCTGCCGTATTACGCCATCCTGAAATCCGTTCCGAACAAGCTGCTTGGCGTATCCGCCATGGCCGCATCTATTTTGATACTCTTCGTGGTGCCGTGGCTCGATCCAAGCCCGGTCCGCTCGGCCCGCTTCAGGCCGGTCTTCAAAGTCTTCTTCTGGATCTTGGTGGCTGACTGCCTTCTTCTCGTTTTCGCAGGGGGCAAGCCTCCTGAAGGAACTTGGCTGATTCTAAGCCGATTCGGTGCCGCGTATTATTTCCTGCATTTCCTGGTGGTGCTGCCCCTCGTTGGTCGGCTCGAAAAGCCGCTGCCGCTGCCGACCAGCATCAGCCAACCGGTTCTGAGACCATCCAATGGCAGGGTCGAGATTCGAGATATCACAACGGGCGGGGCATGACATGACGACGACTGCAACGACAATTCCGAGCGGCCGAATCAGCGAGTTGGTGCGGTACTTCCTGCGCCTCGGATTTCTCGGCTTCGGAGGACCTGTTGCGCTTGTAGGACAGATGGAGCGCGAGCTTGTCGATGAGCGTAAATGGCTCACGAAGGAGCAGATGCGTGAGTCAATCGCGATCTGCCAGTCGCTTCCCGGACCTCTCGCGATCCAGGTTGGCATCTACGTTTCATATCTCCGTGGCGGTTTCTGGGGAGCCTGGGCCGGTGGCTGGGCTTTTATCCTTCCGAACTTCGTCATCGTCGCCGCACTGGGCGCCCTCTATGTCTATCTCGGCGATCTGCAGCCGGTAACCGCCATCTTCTATGGCGTGAGTCCCGCTGTCATCGCGTTGATCCTGCATTCCTGCTACCGGCTCGCCAAGCTTGGCATGGAAGATTGGTTGCAATGGGTAATCGCAGCGGTCTGCCTCGCCGTCACCGTTATCCTTCAGGCTGAAGTGGCACTGCTGTTCATTGGCGCAGGCATCGTCGGCATCCTCTATTACGGGAGCCTATTTAAGCGAACGCCACCAGCGGCCCTCTCGGTAACCGTCGTGCCAGTTCTGGCGCAGCTCGCGCCCACCGCCTCGGGCTCGATCCTGGGCAAGCTCTTGCTATTCTTTCTCAAGGCTGGCTCGCTCACCTTTGGGAGCGGTCTCGTCATCGTGCCGTTCCTTGAGCAGGGCCTTGTTCAGCAGTTCGGTTGGCTGGATCAACGCCAGTTCCTGATCGCTGTTGCCATCGGCATGATCAGCCCGGGACCGGTTGTGATCACCGCGACCTTTGTCGGTTATCTCGTCGCCGGATTCTGGGGGTCGGTCGTCTCGACGATCGGTATTTTCCTTCCATCGTTTCTGTTGGTGCTGATCGCTGCACCACTGCTGGCGCGCCATCGTGGTAATCCTAACGTCCAGGGATTTGTGAAGGGCGCCTACGCCGCGGCGATTGGAACGATCCTGGGCGCCTGCATCTTGCTGGGACGGATCGCCGTCGGTGATTGGCTGACCGCCCTGATCGGGCTGGTCTCGCTCGCCATCCTGTTTCGCTGGAAAGTCAGCAACCCACTCCTGATCGCCGCGACCGCGGTCGTCGGCTTGATCGCGTTTCCGCTGCTGCAACCCACTTGGGTCATGACGAAATTCTAATCAAAAGGCGAAATGGGGCGATATCAACCCACCGATGGAGGTCAACATGACTCGAAGAAAGATGCTGTTAATGACTGCCGGCGCGACGGTTCTTGGACTCGCAGCCTTGATAGGCTTTGCCGACCACAACGCCATCTTTGCGGACGATGATGACGACAAAGGACAGGAGGCGCTGATTAAACTACTGGGCACTTCGAAGATCAATCTGCAGCAGGGTCTCGCGGCGGCCAGCGAACAGCAGGGCCTGCCGATCTCGGCTAAATTCGAGGTCGACGAAGGCAAGCTCCAGCTTTCGGTCTATACCGCGAAGGATGGCAAGTTTTCGGAAGTGCTGGTCGACTATACGGACGGCAAAGTGACCAAGACCGAGCCAATCACCGAGGGAGACGACCTCGCTGCGGCCAAATCACAGAGCACTGCCATGGCCAAGGCAAAGACCACGCTGAAGGAAGCCGTCGACAAGGCCGCGGGGTCTGGCAACGCCCGGGTGGTTAGTGCGGTGCCCAGCCTAAAAGATGGGCGCCCCCTCGTTTCGATAGCTCTCCTCGACGGCGAAAAAATAAAAACTGTTCAACAGCCTTTGGACTAGGGACGCCCGGCACTCAAGCAACCCGTCGACAGAGTGATGGTTCGCGTCCCTTAGGAATGGTTTGGCCATGGTAATTCCAAAGATAATCGCTGCGGCGTTAGCCGGTATCATGGCGCTGGCTGGCACCGCGGGCCAAGCTTCTGCTCAGTCCGCGGATACAGGTCCGCTCCAACTCGAAACCAAAATCCCGCTGGGCGACGTCCGTGGCCGGATCGACCACATGGCGGTCGATTTGAAGCGGCAACGACTGTTCGTTGCCGAATTGGGCAATGATTCGGTTGGAATTGTCGATCTCCCAAACCGCAAATTGATCAGCAGGATTCCGGGACTGAAGGAACCACAGGGCGTCGGCTACGAGCCCTCGACCGATATGCTTTATGTCGCCAATGCTGGTGACGGCTCGGTGCGTTTGTTTGCAGGGAGCGATTACAAGACAGCGGGACGAATTGAGCTCGGGGGCGATGCCGACAATATTCGTGTTGATACCGCCGCTAAGCGAGTCTTAATTGGATATGGCAGCGGAGCGCTTGCCGTGATTGATCCTTCAACCCGCGGCAAGGTCGGAGACATTTCACTGAAGGCGCATCCCGAAGCCTTCCAGATTGACCCGGACACCAGCCAAATCTTCGTCAACGTCCCAGATGCCCGCGGCATCGCGGTCGTGGACCGGGTCTCGCAAAAGCAAATCGGAGAATGGCCGCTGGCCGATCGGGGTGCAAATTTTCCGATGGCCCTGGACCCCGTTCGGCGCCAGGTCCTCGTGATCTTTCGGGCTCCCGCCGCGCTCGGCGTCTTTTCCATGACGGACGGCAAGCGGATGGCGACCGCCGAAACCTGCGGTGATGCCGATGACCTGTTCATTGATGCCAAGCGCGCGCGCGTTTACATCAGTTGCGGGGCTGGTTTCCTTGATGTTTTGGAAGCGAGAGAAGCGTCGTATCGACGGATCGCGCGTATCCCCACGGTTTCCGGCGCACGCACTTCGCTCTTTGTACCCGAGATGGATCGTCTGCTTGTGGCTGTCCGTGCGAGTTCGGGAGAGGCAGCCGCCATCTGGATGTTCCAACCAATACCTTGAGTCAGTCGCCGCGGCACTGAGGGACCAACACATGTTTGCGAGCCGGCAGGGTTCGAAATTGAAACTTCCGAAATGGCGCGTGTCGGGACCCGCGCTCGCCTTTTGTCTGGCAACGACGCCCGGCCCTGCCTGGGCTTATCGCCCATTCGACGGAACCGATGCGGCGATCGCCGCGCCGGGAGAGATGGAAATTGAACTGCAACCAGCCGGCCGCCTGCATGAAGGTGGAAATACCAGTCTGGTCGCCCCGGCAACGGTCATTAATTACGGATTGAGCGAAGGATGGGAAGCCGTGCTTCAGGGCCAGGGCCAAATTCCCCTGTCACCTGCAGGCCCCACCAGCCTGACGTCTGCGGGTGCATTCCTCAAACATGTCCTGCAGCCCGGCAGTCTGCAGGATAAGACCGGGCCAAGTATTGCGACGGAATTTGGCGTACTGCTTCCCGACAGCACGGGGAGTTCGGGAGTCGGCGCCAGTCTGGCCGGTATCGTCTCGCAGCGTTGGGACTGGGGAACGATCCACTTGAACGCTGCGACCGCGCTTACCCGCGAACATCATGCCGATCTCTTTGTTGGCGGAATCATCGAGGGGCCGTCGAAATGGGCGGTCCGGCCGGTTGCAGAGTTCTTCTACGAGAATGAATTTGGCAAAGCGGAAACAATATCCGGTTTGATCGGTCTGATTTGGCGAGTCCGCGATAACCTCAGCTTCGACGTCGGGCTGCGTCATGCTCTTACTAATCGTCATCCAGTCAACGAAGTGCGCGCAGGGCTGACGTTCGGCTTTCCTCTGGGTTCGCGTTGATGCCGCCTCGGCGCGCTCGCCGTGATTGATCCTCCTACCCGCGGCAAGGTTGGTGACATCCCACTAAACGCGCATCCCAAGGGTTTATCGACCCTGGATATGAGCCAAATCTTCGTATGTACCTGATGGCCGGACTCCTGCGAAACTCGGTGTTTTCGCCATGCTAGTCTAGGTGGCAATCGCGACTGCCGAGTCCTGCGGTGTGCCCGGACCTAAAGCTCATCTGCGCAGTTCTGGTAGCGACCATCCATCACGACCCGGTGCCAGTTGATGCCGTAAAGCTTTGTTCGACACTCGTTGACGACTTTTCATCTTCGCCGGGCATCGCGGTAAACCGCAATGTGAAGATAGCGCCGCCTAGAGGACGGTTCTCAACCGAAACCGTTCCGCCGTGTCCTTTCATGATCTGCTTCACAATCGCCAACCCAAGGCCGGCACCCTGGCACTGCACACCCTTTCCGCGCCAAAACCGATCGAATATTCGTTCTCGATCCTCAGAAAGAATCCCAGGTCCTCGATCCGCCACGCTCACTCGCCCGTCTGGATCAGTCCTCACCAACACTTCGGTCCGAGGAGGTGAATGGACAACAGCGTTTTCCACCAGATTCCTGATCGCATCGGCGATCTCATGCCCATTTCCTTTGACATGCACAGGACTGCCGGAACCCTTGAAGGCGATCATTCGCTCTCGCGTCACTGCCCAGGGAACCATGATCTCGACAACGCTGCTGGCTACCTCGTTGAGGTCTAGGGTCCCAGTGGCGTCCAATACGATCGCATCCAACCGAGCGACACGCAGCAACTGCTCGACCAACCGGTTCATGCGTGCAACGTCGGCTTTGAGTTCAACGAGGTCCCCATCCCCCTCCATCTCGTCGAGTGCGGCGGTAATGATGGCCAGCGGCGTCCGCAGTTCGTGAGCGGCATTCGCAGTGAATTGCCGCTGTATGGTGAAACCCTGCTCCACGCGGTCGAGCGCACGGTTAACAGCAGTTACAAGAGGCATGATCTCGCTCGGAAGACCTTTGTCCGGAAGCCGCACCGACATCGTGTGCGGTCCAATTGCGGCCGCCATCTCCGAAACGGCGCGAACCGATTTGAGGCCACTGCGAATGCTCAGGATACCAATAACCAGCGCGGCGAGAACCAGCAACGAGACCGCCCAGATGATATCGTGGATGAATTTCCTCAGCAGCGAGTATACAGCAGCCGCATTCGTATTGGATCGTGCCACCAGCACCGACACAGGACCTGCGACGGTGTTAAGGCTTATTCCGAGACCGTCATAACCGCCGGACTCGGTGCCCAATTGGGCACTAAAATGAGCAGGCTCAACGGTTGCCCGTGGCCACCCGGCAACAAGATCGCCGAACTGTGGTGGTGCGGCGGCGATCACGCGTCCCCCTGCATCACGAATGGCAAAGATATCGCTACCGGGGGCCGTGTCATAGACCGCGGTCAGGTTTGGTGGGAGATCGAAGCGGGGCAGCCCATTCGCACCGACTGACACATATCTCGCAAGGTCGGCCGCACGAAATACGAGTTCCTGATCGCTGAGCGAACGCGCGGTGTCATATGCACGAGACATCAGAACAACTATGACAACCACGGTCGCAACGATGTACAGCGCCGCCACGCGCATTGCGAGGCGCAACTGCAGCGATCGAAGCCAACTTTGGATCATGTTTTCAATTCGACGAGGAGGTAACCCACTCCCCGCACTGTGTGAATCTGAACAGTGGCGCCGGCATCGAGCAGCCTGCGTCGAAGATGATGAACGTGAACCGGAATGGTATTTGATTCCAGTTCATCGTCGATGCCGTAGAGGTTCTCCTCAAGCACGATTTTCGGCACAACCCGACCCAGGCGCCGCATCAGGTGCTCGAGGATCGCGATTTCGCGCCGTGACAGGGCGATCGCCACATCTCCGATTTTCACATCACGCCCGATCGAGTCAAAAGTAACGTTGCCGGCGTTCAGCAATGTTCCAAGAGCGTTACCCGGGCGGCGGAGCAACGCCTTCGTGCGGGCGATCAATTCGCTCATCGCAAACGGCTTGACGAGGTAATCGTCGGCGCCCGCATCCAAGCCGGATACCCGATCCTCGACCGTATCCCTGGCGGTCAAAACAAGGATGGGAATGTTGCGGCTGTTGGACCGCGTAGCGGTTAGGAGCGTCAGCCCGTCCCCATCGGGAAGGCCGAGGTCGAGGATCGCCGCATCGTAATGGATCAGCGAAAGTGCCTCGCGACCGTCAGCACAGGTGTCAAAAGCGTCAACGACGAATCCCGCGCGCACCAGCGCGCGTGACACCAACTTGCTCATGCGAGCTTCATCTTCGACCAATAACACGCGCAACTCTTTCATCCCCTCGAGCGGCCGTTCCAGGCTTGGGCCAGCAACGGACGCAAGGGAGATTTTTACCACAGCATTTGGCCGCTCGGCCAAGAAACTACTATGACGGCGCCGTCAGGCCGAAATGACCGAGGAGCAGCCTCTCTTAAAACTACCTTAAACTTGGGGGGCCAGCGTCACCGCCGTGTCGAGTACGGTCGAAGGCAGGCCTGTCCGGGACTCCGCATGCGTACCAGTGAAGCAACGTGCCCCGGCGGGATCTCGACAGACGAAAGGCAGCCAAGCGTTCCAAGGTGGAGAGAGCCATGGTAGGCACGCGCGTTATTCTTGCGGGCAGCATCGCGGTATTTGGAATCTGCTCGGCAATAGCGGCCGACGAGGACGCCACCCTTCTCAAAGAAGCACAGCAAATTTTTCAACCGCTCCCAAGGGACATGCGTACCGCCGGAACTCCGCTAACCAAAGAGCGGGTCTCTCTCGGCCGGCTGCTCTTCGTCGATCCGAGAATCACGGTGGACGGCAACGTCAGCTGCGCGACCTGCCACCAACCGGCGCTATTCGGGACGGATGGGCGGCCGACATCGATTGGCGTAAAGCAGCGAACCCATCCACGCAACGCTCCCACCATTCTCAATGCGGCTCTCGCCTTTGTTAACCATTGGCGGGGTGACCGCGAGAGCGTCGAGGACCAAGCACAACAGGCGCTTACCGCAACGATTACGTCTGGCCTTGACGAACGTGACGTGATCGATCGGCTTCGGCGTATTGGCGCATACGCGCCATTGTTCGAGGCCGCGTTCCCAAACGATACACCCTCGATGACAGTCAAGAATATGGCCAAGGCGATCGGTGCATACGTGCGAACCTTGGTGACGCCGGCGCCCTTCGACGCTTATCTCGCCGGCAATATCGATGCTCTACCCCGCGCCGCGCGCACCGGTCTGGAAGTATTCATCAAGTCCGGCTGCAGCACTTGCCATAATGGGGCCGGCATAGGTGGAGGCATGTATCAGAAATTCGGGATTATTGAAGACTATTGGACCGCAAAGGGCAGCCAAACCATCGATAAAGGAAGGGCCGATGTGACCGGCAATCTTGCCGATCTCTACGTGTTCAGGGTCCCGAGTTTGCGGAATGTCGCGATGACTGCTCCATACTTCCACGATGGATCAGTAGCCACGCTTCCCGAGGCGGTGAGGATCATGGCACGCGTGCAACTCGGACTGAAACTCAGCGATCCAGAAATCAACGACGTCGTCTCCTTTCTGAACGGCCTGACGGGAGATGTGCCTCCCGAGTTCGCAGCTGCTCCGATCCTGCCACCGGGAGCTGTGGCAGCTCCGCAGCGCTGACCTTGCAAACCCTTTGCCGTTGCCAACGCTACGAGACGGCAAACCCCCAATTCTTTGGCCTGTTGAGGAGACTATCATGATGCTCGTTCGCCGCCGTTTTCTGAATCTGGCTGGTACCACGCTCGCTCTGCCCGTCGTCTCGCGCATCTGCAGCGCGCAGCCTTCGCAAGAAGGCCCAAAGCTTATTCAGCTATTGAAGGCCGATCTGCAGCGCCAAGGCCAAGTCGTCCAGGAGACCTTGGTCAATCTGCTGGAAATGGCGCCAGCCGTCAGCGCCCCCTGGCATATGCATCCCGGCGCTCAGGAACTTATATTTGTGCTTGATGGCAACCTGGTGGTCGAGGTTGAAGGTGAGGGATCGGAGGAAGTCGCCTCGGGAGGAATCGCTCTGATTTCAGCGGAAACTCCTCATCTCGTGAGAAACGACAGCGCCCAAACACTTGCGAGAGCCCTGGTAACCCACAGTCGGGCCGACAAACAAAAGCCGTTCCTTGTCGCGCTGAAAAGAAATACCTAGCAGCCTGTCGGACTCTGGTGTCCGCTTGCGATCGGTATCGATAGCGTCGGCAGTTCTGTCGGCAGTTGTTGTTAAAATCCGCCGATCGCGAGCATAATTTGCGCGCGGCGGCTTGCCAATTCAGTTTACGCACCGCGGCGGCAGGTCAGGCGGTGCTGAGCGCAAACATTCGCTTCATGTTCCACGCCATGGTGACCAAACTCCATTCACCCTGGACGTTGTCGAGCCCGCGCAGCAGGAACTGGCGGAAGCCCATCACCGATTTGATGATCCCGAACACCGGCTCGGGCGTCTGTTTGCGCAAGCCATAGAGCCTTTTGCCTTCCGGGGTCTGCAGACGGTGGAGCATGGCCTGAAGCGGCGTCCGGTTCCAATTCACAACTGATGAGCCTTTTTGAGCAACCTATCCAGTTTGGAATCCCAAGTGCAATCCTATCCAAATTTTAGATGGCTTTCTCTATTTAATTCCAGCTTTTTGCGCGCGAAGGAGTCCTACCGGTCCGCACCCTCATCGCGCCAGAGATTTGACCACCCCCGCCCCCAGCAAAAGACGACGCTCGCGGTAGGACCATTGGCGACAAGCGTCCGAACAGAAGCGAGCGTCACGTCTGGCGCTCTGAAAGCCAAAGTTGCACACCTCACAAACAAGCGACTTTGTCCGCTTTTTCGAACGAAGGTATCGAGAATAACAGGTCCCACATCGACCTTTCACGTTGTCGATCAAGCTTGTCTTCTGGCAATCAGCGCAAATTATCGTGGCCATGCGTTACGGATACATGGAGTGCTCGATTCGCACTACGGGTATCTGTAACAATGGTCAGGCAGACAACAGCTGGGGTGACGCTTCGGATTTGCCCCCTAACCTATCATCACTGGCTTTCCTCCGTCCACGACAAGCGTTTGCGAAGGTCGGGATTGCATATCGAGTGATCAATTGAGAACCACCTGTATCAGTAGGCGTCCCGTTCGCCCTAACCGCCAGCGAGAGCGAATTCCCATGATGCCGGCGGCTTAAAACCTGTGCCGGTGCGGAACAGCTTAGCCGAGGCATCGACACTGACCCTATCCACTGCATAGGGTCGGATACTGAGTCAATCGAGCTTCAGAAACCCGGCGTTCACCTTTCATACAAACTGTACGGCGCCGGCCGAAAAAATAGACGCATCTTTTCTGACAATGCACTGCCAAATTGCCGGAAGGGATATGCCTCCTCACTTTGTTCCGGTGAGCTTTTCCTTCAAAAGAACTGAAGATTCTACATACGAACCAGCCGCGCCGCCCGCTCAGCGGAGCGCCCGCACTAGCAGCGATGGTGGTCTATGTTCGAATAGCTGTTTCGCCCGCCTCTTGCGTGAGCGTCGCGCGGGCCTGAAAAATGGAGGTATCGACAGTCCATTGCAGCGTGCTCGAAATACCAATGCGGGTAAAGCGCAAATGTCCGTCCAACCCGGTTGCAGGATCAGCTAAGCCCATCGTTGAAGAAGGATGGCCATAGATGAATATCCGGCCGCCGTTCGAGCCTTCGTATGCCTCAAACAGCTCCTGATGTTTGTGGCCATGGATCACAAGCACCGTGTTAGTTTGGCCCTGGCTCGCATAGGCCGTAAGCACTTTGAGAAGATCGCTGGCATCATTTGCGAGTAAAAACCAGTCTTCGTACATCGAGGCACGATGGGTGTTCCTAGTACCGTGCGCCTTCGTAATGTGGTGATGCGTGACGACAATCACCGGTCCTGAACCGCTCAACAGGAGGCGCTCAAAGCGCACGAGTTGGTCCCTTCCGAACATGCCGACCGCACCCGAATTGACGAACCGTGACCTGTACCGGTTAGAATCCAGAGCGAGGAGGCGGACCTGGGCGACCGGTAGGTTCGCGATGGGAACCACGGCGTGACGCGGGAACATTGTTCGCAAAGAGGAGCAGTGACGAGCTTTTGGCCGCCACAGATCGTCATCAAACGTCTTGAGTATCTCGAAGCAAGCCGCTTCACGAGCCCTGCGTCCGCGCAATAGAGGATCCGGTCGAGAATGGATATTGATGGAAACATCATGGTTGCCCGGGATCAACAAAATGTTTGGCCGCTGTTCGCATTGCTCAAGGTGGCCAGAGAGGACGCGCCCAAAGTCCACCCACTCATCTGCCTCCCCGAGATCCGTCAAATCGCCGCTCAAAACCAGTAACCTTGGCTCATCGGTAATCTCCGCCAGCAACGATTGAAACCGATCCACCGTGGGCATTGCTCCGGTCCACAAGCTCGGATTCTGATCGATCTCATAAGGATGAAGCTGGCGGGTGAGATGCAAATCGGAGATTTGAATAAGGATGGGGTATCCATTGCTTTCGACGCCCGTCCACTCCGACGAATACGGGATGCGGGCCGCCTTGCGGGCAACAGAAACGCCTCTGCAGATTGCAATGACGACCGTGCCGGCTGCGAGCAGAAGATAGAAGGGCAACAGTCGCTGAATGAGAACGACAGCAAGCCCATTGTCCCTGGCCCAGTTATAAAATCGCCCTAGAAGAGCGCGCCAGCTCGCGAGCTCGCCCGCCGTGGAGCCAGGAACTATCTCGGCGCACTGCTCTCTTGTATTCCCCCTCGTCGGCCGTCGTTCTATCTGCACCGCTATCGTATGGCCGCTGTTTTTCGGATCGAGAATACTGGTTGTAGTACCCCAGGTGCCTGGATCGTCCGTCCAAGACGATACGAAGCGGCGACAGAGCGCACCATCTTCAAAGCTCCGTTCGGCTTTGGATAGCACCGCCCCATTAATCGGCGATTGTGCAATGACAACTTCAATCAGCGCGGCTCCCGGAGCGATGACGCCAAGCCCTAACCACGACGAAAGACCACTGATCGCCCAAATCGCGATGAGAAAAACCGTGACCCAGAAAAAACCAAGCAGCGGAATGCGAAAGCCGATCACCTTCACCAAGTCGGTCCACAATACATACAGGAGGCTATTGCGGAGGAGAAGCCACGCGCCCGATATCGCACCCACCGATTTCTCCTTGAGCGCCTTGTGCCCTTGTAGCATGGAATGCGCCACTAATCGGCTATCCACCACACGGCTCAGAACCGGACCAGTCTTCGATGCTAAGTCTATTTACCGCTCGAAGACGGCTTCCAGCAACTGGGCTTTTCCGCCTGAAAAACTTCGGATTTTTGAGTATGAAGCAGCCCCGCCGATCCGCAGGCAAAGCGCCCCAGAGATTTGGCCACCCCCACCCGTTGACGCTTCGCCGCATTTTTCTCAACGTTGGTCACGTGCGGCCCCAAAAAAAATTTCGGTAACTTGCGGCGAAATGTGTGTCGCTAGCCAACCGGTCCGGAGGCAAAGGGCCCCAGGGATTTGGCCACCCCCACCCCCGACGAAGCTGGCAGACTTGATCGCGATACTTAAAAAAATAAAGTTATGAAATATTTTGCGGCAAAAAGTGTTTCCCTAAGCTACCGGTCCGAGGTCTTCAGAGTCAGACTTTTTACGCACCCTACCCAATCGAATGCTTCAGGACCTGAAGGTGATCTGTGACTACCAGCGAAGAAGGCCGGCTGAACGCACGGATCTGATATTCATTTAGCCCTGGCCGACAGGTAGGGCTAACCATCCAAGAAAACCCGGCGCTTTCGGTAAGCCCATTGGCGACATGCGGCCGAGCAAAAGCGAGCGTCCGATCTAGCGTTCTGAAATCCGTATTGGCAGACTTCGCAAGTGAGTGACTTCATACGGTTGCGCGCCCGAAAATGCCGAACATAGCATCTCTGACATCGGCCCTTCACGATGTCGATCCGATTCGTATTCCCACAATCCGTGCAAGCGAATCCAAACATGCGTTACGGATAATCGTAGTGAGGGGTGCGCACTATGGTTATCTGTAACGGAGGGTTCCAGGAGTGAGCGCAGCAAAGTTCGATCATTGAGTTTAGCCCTGTCTGGCAGATAGAGCTAACCGGGATTCTTTGTCATCCCACGGTTGTTGAGATGGCCCGTTCCCCGAGCCGCATTGCGTTTCATCGCCAAGCCCCTTCTTTCTTAAATCTATGCTCTTCGTGGTGCTCACCATTTTCACAGAATTGGACCCTATGCGGCGCGCGGCTGATGGACCGCGCTTGATCCATGCCGCCCACTCGCTCCAGGCAATTTCGACAAGATTCGGTAGGCTTTTGCGGCCAAGCACCGGGCGTTCTGTGATCTTGATGTGGTGCAGACGACGCGCCTCATGCATCACCGTCTGCACCGTGGTACGACACACACCGGCTAGGGCTGCTATCCTGTCGATCGGCAGGTCGCACACGCCATGCCGTTTAATCTCACCTGCAACGATGCACAGCACCGCGCGCTGGCCTTCGGTATAGTATTGCCGCAGATTGTCAGGGAGCGCGCTAGATCCTCCCAACATCCTGCGGCGGTCTCGTGATGCCTTTCGATCGGGAGACCGTTGGCGCTGGCGCGGCATGAATCGACTTATTCGGCCGTTCATTTTTGAGACGGTGGCGAACTTGCCCGTTGATGTGCGCCTGCTTAACGGCCTGCGCCTTTCTATGCAGGACGTTAGGTAGGACGCCTCGTCATCGTTGACTGCGCCTGCTCCATACCGTTCCCAAATGAGGCGTGCCACAGCGTCGAGCTGGTCCGGGCTTTGGCAAGCGATGATGCTGTCAAACAAAGCCAGCGATACAGAGCTCGCTAGCAATTGCTCGTCTGTCGCCTGCCCGGTCATCGGCGGGCTCGCTTCGCAGACGATGCATTTCGGTTCGCGGCGTTACGCGCGATCGAGACCGCGGCATAAGCGTCCTTACGCCCCTTGAACTCTCCCAACAATCGATCTTTAGCATCGAAGGCGGCGTAAAGTTTTGGCGCGATGCGAGAGTATCGGCCTAAGCGTTCGCGGCCGAGATATACCGAATGTTCTAACGGATCGAATTCGGGTTGCTGCACCCCAATTGAGCCAGAGACCGAGACATTGCATTGAGACAAACATGGAGAAACATTGGGAATTTCAACTGTCTCAAGAAACGCTAAGTGTTTGATTTCTTTGGAATCGGTCAGCCCTGCCGGGCCCACCAATGAAATCAGTACCTTATCAGGAGCTTCGAATGGTACCGAAAGTCGGCTCAAGCTGCGAACACTAATGACGTCATCATCCGTTTCGAAAGGAAAACGGCGGAGAGCGTTCGACTGCCGGCTACTTTGATCTGAAAGATGTCCCTCTTTTGAAAGCATAAATTTGTATCCGCACACCCCCGGGGAGCAGCCCAGGAGTGTGCGGGCATCCGTGACTTAGCCGATCGAGCTGTGACTTAGCCGATCACGGTGGTGGCCGAGTTAGAGGCCGCCTGCACGAGGCTAGCGGCACCACCCGGCACCGAAGAAGCTGCTGCCGCCGACGGCCGCACCATTCTGGGTGTTAGTTTGCACGTTTGCGACGATCTTGTTGGTCAACTCGTTCAGGTTGGTCGTGTCGAAGAAACCACCGCACACGCCGTCGAGTTCCGCATCGATCAGTTCACGCACTTCAGTCATCACTTCTCTCCTCTGGGGTTGTAATGTGAACAACATCTGACTCAAGCAAGCCAGCGCCTCACCCGCGTTTGATAGCGGAGGATGGTTTTTCTATCTGTGAGAGAAATCACGGAAGCCCTACAGTGGCAGTCAGCTTTGGCTGCGATACGACCCGTTGGATCTACGCTGTGTGCGCGACTTTTGCTCCCACGGCGCTTCTGATTTATCTGGCACCTTAATCATCTGGAATTGTGGATGATTTGCCGTTTCTCACAACCGCGAACAGAACGAGCCAGCTGGCACCCTCAGGGCCGTCGTCGCCACGGCTTTGGGGCCATGAGCAACGCGGTCCGAATTGGATCATCGGCGCCTGGGTCTGGCGAACCTTCGTCAC
>Ga0137395_10000313_pt1 | contig 19570 bp, 15 predicted proteins | sample czobulk216metaG_FD_108283 | JGI IMG/M metagenome (GOLD analysis project Ga0137395, IMG submission 108283) | Vadose zone soil microbial communities from Angelo Coast Range Reserve, California, USA - czobulk2.16 metaG | ecosystem: Environmental > Terrestrial > Soil > Vadose zone | place: USA...
GCGGGGCACGGGATGTTTGGCATCACCATTGCCACCCAGAATCCGCACGCGCACATCACCGCTGTTGACTGGGCTCCGGTCCTGGCAGTAGCAAGGGAGAATTCGGCGGCCGCGGGCGTGGCCGATCGCGTCGCCTTCCGGCCCGGGAGCACGTTTGAAGCGGACCTCGGCGAAGGTTACGACATCGTGCTGCTGACGAACATCTTTCACCACTTCGACGTGGGGACTTGCGAGAAGCTGATGCGCCGTGTTCATGCGGCGCTAAAACAAGGCGGAAAGGCCATCACACTTGAGTTTGTCCCCAATGAAGATGGCGTCACTCCGCCGACGGCCGCGGCTTTCAGCCTCATCATGCTGGCAGCAACGGACTCGGGCGATGCATACACCTTCTCGCAATATGAGAAAATGTTCGCGAATGCTGGGTTCAGGAAAACGACGCAGCATTCGATTCCGGACTCGCCGCAGCAACTGCTTCTTTCGGAAAAATAGGAACCGCTAGTGAAGAAAAAAACAAAAAAAATCGCCAAGAAGAAAAGCAAGGCCGGAAATCACGATCACGTTTTGCGCGAGCACCTCGTTGCTTTATTGAAGGGCGGCCATGCGCACGTCCACTTCATGGATGCCATCGAGGGCTTCCCCGAGGCCAAACGAGGAACCTTCGTTGAAGGCTTGCCGCATACGGGATGGCAATTGCTGGAGCACGCTCGAATCGCGCAATGGGACATCCTGGAATTCAGCCGCAGCGCAAAGCACCTTTCGCCGGGATTTCCGGAGGGCTACTGGCCGAGAACTCCCGTGCCGCCGGATGAAGCTGCGTGGGAAAAGAGCGTGCAAGAGTTTCAGCGCGACCTCCAGGAAATGGTCAAGCTGGTGAAAAACCAGAAAACCGATCTGTGCGCCGCGATTCCGCACGGAGATGGCCAGACGATTCTTCGCGAGGCGCTGCTGCTGGCCGATCACAACGCCTATCACCTGGGTCAGTTGGTCGATTTGCGGCGCGCGCTGGGCGCCTGGCCGGAATCGTAAACACCCGTGAATCGCGGTCGAAACTGGAAATTGGGAATTCGCTTCAGTAGGGCGTCTTGTTTTCCTTTTGTTTCCACGCCGAAAAAATGACCAGGGAATCATCGCGCAGTAGTTGTGTCATCGGAATACGCCGCGTGGCGGGAGCAATCTTCATTTCGTCATAGATGAAAGCATCGTCAAACCCGGCGTCCGCGGCGTCGGCAGCTGTTGCCGCATAGAAAGTTCGCGCCGGGCGCGCCCAGTAAATCGCCCCAAGGCACATGGGGCACGGTTCGCACGTCGTATAAAGGTCGCAACCGCGCAGTTGAAAATCGGCGAGAACGCGGCAGGCCTCGCGAATGGCCACGATTTCGGCATGCGCCGTCGGATCATTCGTGCGCGTGACACAGTTCGCGCCTTCGGCGATAATCCGGCCTTCCCTTACGATCAGCGCAGCGAACGGTCCGCCGCTGCCCGAGTGGACATTTTCTAGCGCTAGTGCGATGGCGCGTCTCATGAAGTCTGGGGACATGACCTGCCCTTCTACTGCGTTTCAGATTGTACTGTCCGGCGCAAAATCGCAACGCACTATTATTCCAATACACGAAATCACTTAACTGCCGAGCGATCGGGGCAGCGTGCTTTTCGTCGCTGGACTTGCAAGATAATGAAATGGCGGTAGGATGGTGCATTGCACTGCACGGTTTTGCAGCTATTTTCGTCCAGTGGCGGAGCGAGGGCGCATGATTCACATCGAGAATATCTCCAAGCGCAACGATGAGTTATTCAGCAGCCGACGGGGATTCCTCAAGGGCATGTTGGGTGCAGGCGCGTTTGTTCTGAGTGTCCGCCTGATGCCCGAAGAATTGTTTGGCGCGGCCGCGAACGCGACTGCTTCGGAGGGCATGGCCAAAGCAGCGTTGCGGCCAAACGTGTACCTGGCGATCGACACGGACGGAACTGCATACATCATCGCGCATCGCTCGGAAATGGGGAGCGGGAGCCGGACGGCGCTGCCGCGCATCGTGGCGGATGAGCTCGATGCGGACTGGTCGCGGGTGAAACTCGTGCAGGCCACCGGCGATGAAAAGTACGGCGATCAGGATACCGACGGCTCGCATTCCGTGCGCAGTTTCTTCGATACTTTGCGGGAGTCCGGCGCAACGGCCCGGCTGATGTTGATCCGCGCGGCCGCCGCGCAGTGGAATGTGCCGCCGACGGAGTGCTCCACGAACTTGCACACCGTGGTGCACAAGGCGTCAGGAAAAAAACTGGGCTACGGGGAGCTGGCGGCAGCAGCGGCGAAATTGGACGTTCCGAAAAAAGGAGACTTAAAGCTGAAGCCACGGAGCGAGTGGCGCTACATCGGCAAAGGCACGGTGAGCTACGACCTCAAGGATATGTGCACCGGCAAAGCTGGATACGGGCAAGATACGCGCATGGAAGGAATGCTGTATGCCAGCGTGTCGCGTCCGCCCGTCTTCGGCAGTAGTGTGAAGTCGGTGGACGACAAGGTGGCGCTCAGTGTTGCCGGCGTAAAGCAAACACAAGCCATCGAGGCGTTCAAGCCGCCCATTGGATTCCAGGCGCTCGGCGGCGTGGCCGTGCTTGCGGATAACACGTGGGCGGCAATGCAGGGAAGGAAAAAGCTCAAGATCGAATGGGAGAAAAGTTCGCACAGCGTCTGGAATTCGGGGTCCTACAGGAAGGAGCTACAAGAAACGGCACGCAAGCCGGGCAAGGTCGTGCGAGAGAACGGCAACGTGGATGAGGCTTTCGCGAAGGGCGGAAGAATTGTTGAGGCGGAATATTACGCGCCGTTGCTAGCGCATGCCCCGATGGAGCCCCCGGCCGCGCTGGCCGTCTACCGCGATGGTAAAGCGGAAGTGTGGGCGCCAACGCAGGGTCCACAAGGCGCGCGGGATGCCATCGCGCAAGCGCTGGGATTGAAGAAGGAAGATGTAACCGTTCATGTGACGCTGCTCGGCGGAGGTTTCGGGCGGAAGTCATTTCCGGATTTTGCTGTGGAAGCGGCGGTGCTCTCGAAAAAAACAGGCAAGCCCGTGAAAGTAGTCTGGAGCCGGGAAGACGACATCAAGTTCGACGTGTACCACTCCGTGGCGGCGATGTATATGAAGGCCGCGCTCGGAACGGACGGAAAGCCCACGGCGTGGTTGCAAAGGACGGTGTTTCCGCCGATTGGATCCACGTTTGACGCCAGCGCGACTTATTCCGACCCAGGGGAACTTGGGCTGGGTTTCACGGATGTCCCGTTCGCACTGGCGAGTTTTCGCGCGGAAAACGGGCCGGCGACGGCCCATGTGCGTATCGGTTGGTTCCGGTCCGTCGCCAATGTCTACCATGCGTTCGGAATTCATTCGTTTGCGGATGAGCTGGCGCATGCGGCCGGAAAAGATCCGGTGGAATACTTGCTTCAATTGCTCGGACCAGACCGCGTCGTGCCGAGAGCGGAACTCCCGAAAGAATTCCCGAACTACGGCGCAGATTACGAGCAGTATCCGATCGATACCGCACGATTTCGACAGGTCCTGACAATGGCGGCGGAGAAGTCCGGCTGGGGCAAACAAAGACAGGGCAGCGGAATCGGCTTGGGGATCGCGATGCACCGCAGCTTCCTGACCTATGTCGCGACGGTGGTGCAAGCCCAGGTGGACGACGCGGGCAAAGTGCGCGTCAACCGCGTCGATACGGCGCTCGACGCCGGTACCGTCGTAAATCCGGAGATGGTGAAACAACAGTTTGAAGGCGCGGCGGTAATGGGCACGAGCCTTTCCCTCTACGGAGAGATCACGGCAACCAACGGCGTGATTGACCAATCCAATTTCGATGGCTTCCAGATGGCGCGAATGAACAATGCCCCGCGCGAAACAAATGTCTACATCGTTCCCAGCGAAGCGCCGCCGGCAGGAATTGGCGAGCCCGGGCTGCCGCCATTTGCGCCTGCGTTATACAACGCGATTTTTGCGGCCACGGGAAAGCGCATCCGCGAATTGCCTCTTGCAAAAGCAGGCCTCGCCTAAGGCCTCGGCCTCAACGCTAGCATTGTTCGTCGTTTCGAATGCATCTGCCGCGCGTGTGTATCCTCAATAACAGACCTCCGCGCCACGATGGCCATTCACCGCAATCAAGCTTGAAGTGCCATCCATTTAGATTAATGACACTTGGAATCGTTCGGGTATAGGATGGCTCGGTTCGAATGGAGGCTTACGATGGCAAGAAAGAGCAGGCTCACGCGAGTTGCGGTGAAAATTGGGACGGCCATGGGCAACGCGGATCGCAAAGTGCAAAAGGTTGCGAAAGCCGGGAAACTGGCCCGGAAGGAACTTGATGACATAGCGAAACAGGTCGAAGCCCTCAAGCGCCAATTGCAGAAAACCGCTAAGCGCCTGAAACACGCCCTGACCTAGTCTAAAGGCACAATTCTTGGAATGAGAATGCTCAATCAGTTTGGCGTGTGAAAAAACACCGGGAAACGGAGCCCGGGGGTAAATTGCCCACGTGGCAGTGCAAGAACTGCGGCCAGCAGCGACGCGTCGAGCGCCAAGCATGATCTCTTCGTTTCAAACGCCAACCGTCAAAATGTAAGTTGAATTTGAAGTAGTAGTCAAGGCGTATGCGCTCTGACAACAGAGACAACTTTATCTGCGTCACCGGAAAAGGCATCCATTCGATGAAGATTAAGCCGAGAGAAAGCTGCCGATGGGACCTGGTCAGTCTGGGCGAAGTGATGCTGCGCCTGGATCCGGGAGGCTCTCGCGTCTCCACCACGCGCGAATTCCGCGCGTGGGAGGGCGGCGGCGAATACAACGTTGCGCGCGGCCTGCGCCGCTGCTTCGGCATGAACACGGCGATCGTCACGGCGCTCGCCGACAATCCTGTGGGACGCCTGGTCGAAGATTTAATGCTCCAGGGCGGCGTCGATCTGAGTCATGTCCGTTGGGTCGAATACGACGGCGTCGGCCGCGCGGTCCGCAACGGCCTGAATTTCACCGAGCGCGGGTTTGGCGTGCGCGCCGCGCTTGGATGTTCGGATCGCGGGCACACGGCGATTTCCCAGCTCAAGCCCGGCGATGTCGATTGGGAAAAAATCTTTGCCAAAGAAGGCGCGCGCTGGTTTCACACGGGCGGAATCTTTTGCGCGCTCTCGGAAACAACTCCGCGAGTGGCGCGAGAAGCGATGGAGGCCGCCAAGCGCGCGGGGACCATGGTCTCTTATGACTTGAATTACCGCGGCTCGCTGTGGAAGTCCATCGGAGGAAAACCGAAAGCGCAGGAAGTAAATCGCTCGCTCGCTTCGTTTATCGACGTGATGCTCGGCAACGAAGAGGACTTCACCGCCGCGCTCGGCTTCAAGGTCGAGGGAGTGGACGAAAGCCACTCGCAGCTCGATCCCGCTAATTTCAAGCGCATGATGGAAAAAGTAATTCACCAGTTCCCGGCCCTCTCCGTTGTGGCGACCACCTTGCGGAGCGCCCGCACCGCGACGCTGAATGACTGGGGCGCAGTCGCCTATAGCAATGGAAAATTCTACGAAGCAACGCGCCGCGAAAATTTGGAAATCCTGGATCGTGTCGGCGGCGGAGACTCCTTTGCTTCCGGCTTGATTTATGGTTTTCTGACGGGACGCGAGCCGCAGTGGGCCGTGGAGTGCGGCGCGGCGCACGGCGCGCTGGCGATGACCACTCCGGGAGATACGAGTATGGCGACTCTGCAGGAAGTTTTGCAAGTGATGGAAGGGCATGCGCCGCGAATCGCCCGCTGAAGAATTTGGATTTCTCGGAGGCCGTGCACGGGACAGAACAATGAACATCGATGAAGTTTTGAAAAAAATCGGAAACATTGGGATTGTCCCTGTGGTGAGAGCCGCCAGCTTCGACGAAGCGCGGCAGGCGGTCGACGCCATCTGCGCGGGCGGAATCCCCGTGATCGAAATCACCATGACCGTTCCGAATGCGCCGGCGGTGATTCGGGAAGTCGTCCGCAAGTACGGAGACAAAGTGCTCATCGGGGCAGGCACAGTCTTGCGTTCTGAACAAGCAACGGAATGTCTGGATGCGGGAGCGGAGTTTCTTGTCAGTCCAGGTTTGTCCGTACCGGTCATTAAGACCGCGCAAGCACACGGAAAATTGGCAATCCCGGGCGCCCTCACGCCCACGGAACTGATGATGGCGTCGCTCGAAGGCGCGCGTGTCATCAAAATTTTCCCGTGCGAAAACATGGGCGGCGCGAAATATATCAAAGCCCTGAAAGCTCCTTTCCCGGGCGTGGAGCTTATCCCCACGGGCGGAGTGAATCTCTCGAACGCCGCGGCGTACATTGCAGCTGGTGCATTTGCTCTTGGTGTGGGAGCGGACCTCGTCAGTGGGGCGGCGCTCCGTGCTGGAAAGCCGGACGAAATTATTGAAGCGGCGAGAAAACTGGTCGAAGTTGTGCGAGAAGCGCGCGGGGCCAGAAACGCTGCGCATTAGCATGCGGCAGAAAACGCTGGCGAGACTGCCCTTCGGGACAGAATTGGTGGGCCCGCTAGGATTTGAACCTAGGACCAACGGATTATGAGTCCGCTGCTCTAACCGCTGAGCTACGGGCCCCACGTTTACTGCAACATCTTACCGTGAAAGAGGTTACAGGACACGCCTCACTTCCATTTGATTTTGCTCCGATGCGCCGGTAGTTGTGGTGCCAGTTGAATTCGTTGAATCGGTGGCGGCAAGGCACTCCACGGCAACGAGAGGCGATATTTGGAGAGATAATTCTCGGATGAGGATTCCAACAATTCGTGGTCGCAGGATCGACCAAACGATTGGTAAAATGCAAACTTCGTCCTCCTGCAGCTAAACCCGAGGATCAGCAAATTCTGGAGTCTTTGTTCGCCGGAGGTTTCATGGAACAGGAGATGGATGTACTCGCCGTGAATGATGCACGGAAGTTCGAGGTTCACTGCAACGCAGGCGACGCGGGCGAGCTATACGTCGGGACGGAATCGCTTTCGGTCAAAGTTGGTCAGCGTATCCGGAGGGACGGGGTCGAGGAAATTTGGCACTCCCTTCTTATCCATTGCGATTCTGGTGAGGACGGGTCTCTGAGAGTCAAAGTGATCGTTTGTCATTTCGATTGGGAGGAATCCCGACAAATTGCCTTGATTCAATCGGACCCTGCCTACAAAGGGGACAATCCTCCACCGCTGATAATTGATTTACAGCAAAGGGATGCTTGACGACAGCGGGATGTCCCCTTGTTGTATGTCTCGGCATGCGAGCGGAAGAGCCAAACGTTGAGTCCTATCCGAGTCAGAAAATTGTTGTGAAGCCATTCCAGAAGTCCGCAGCAAGCTCCTTCGCCGGCGGCATCTTGTAATTTTCGCTCCCTGAATTCATTAAATGATCGTCGATGTATACGGAGTGGTGGTCTTCATCCTCCGGCTCCGTCAAGGCGAACAAAGGGCTGGTGTGATCTGTCCGGCAGAGGTAAAACTCCTCTTTGCCGATCTAAGGGCAAACGGTGTGGCCGCTCAAGTTCCTTGCTGCGCTCCCAAAAGTTCCTTCAGCGTCACTTCTTCTCCCTCAGTGAAGACACCATAAAGTGTGGGATACCGGCTTTCCGGAAGATGAGGGGCAATAGAAGGATGACGCAGGAAGCGAATCCACAAATCTTCATCCGCGGGTTTGCTGTCTCCACCGTCGCTATACACAAACTGACGAATCGCTCTGGAATATCCAAACTCTACAAAACGTAAGGCCCCTCGGTAGCCAGGGCTTCCTCCAACATGGGCGGCACTGGAATGAGGAGCAATTGAACGCCGTCAATTGCGCTAGGGGAGATTGCGGTGACAGGGATCTCCTGCCGGAACTTTTCGACGGCCCACTGCTGGAGCGCCATTTTCGCACCCCTAACAAAGCGTCTATGCGCTTTGGACACGGCGAGCCGCCCACGATGGACACCCATGACTAGATACCCCCCCATTAGACTTAGCGTTACTGGCCTCCCCGCTGCCAACTTTGTCCGAGTGGGGTTCGAAGACAGTTTCGCCTCTATCTATTCAGAGTACCTGTTTTCGCAAAACGTCAACCCAGGACCACGGAATCGGGCCGGGCAAAGGCATCGGTACCTCAGTTGCTGGTCTGAACAGCCAGGGGTTCGGCTGCAATCTGAACCAGCTTCGCTTCTGTGCTACGCACCGGCTGTCCAAGCTCAACTTTTTTGCCATTGGCGTAGATTTCGTGGCGACCGTGGGTCCTGTACCATTCCGTCAGCGTTGAAGTTCGGCTTTGGTGCTCGATGACTCTTCGCCAACCACCGCCGTAGTAGGCACAAAAGCTGATCTCGCCTTGGGTCGTTGCCACAGGAGTAGTGGAATTGCAGATTCCTGAGAAGTCGTAGTTGAACGTGTCCTGGAACCACATACCGTTACAGATCATGACTCTCCAGCGTCCGTCGTACGAATAAGCCCTCTCAGACCAATGATCGCAATTACCCGCAACACGATAGCAGCAATCCTCAAGCACACGCCGAAGGTCGGCAGGCCCAAACCCTGAGGGTGCCTTCTGCTGATTGAAATTACGAAGTATCGAAAGCGAGACGAGCGCCTTGGTTGCCGTCGGTCCCCTTCCAGAGTCCGTGATTTCTACAACGTCCCGCATGAATTGTTCCAAGTCAAAGAAGTCGGGAATCGGGATCGCCTGTTTATGATGTGTGTCTACGAGCAAGGGGCTGAAGATCCCACGGTTCGGATGCGTTTCCTGGAAAAGGCTTCCCAACTTCGCCTGAGGGTTAAGGACATCGCACAAATGAGCGAATATCCCAAAGTCTGACAGCGGGAACCAATCCCGCATTGGTTGCCAGCCAATCGAAGTTTGCCCATGCAGATCGAAGGCGAGCTGCGTGAGAGGGTAGCGCCGGGCATACCGCTCATCGGGGGATACGTGTTCGTCCCTGCCCGCGAACATGATGGGTTGAAAAACGACACCGTGAATTTTGTCTATATTCTGAACCGCGAAACGAACGATATCGCCAAGCCCGTCGTTGTTGACGCCATTGGTTACGGTGACTTGAAGCGTTGTCCGCATTCCAGCCGCAGCGATGTTCTGCAGGGCTTGCTGCTTCAAGGCCATGTAGTTCCCCAACCCACGATGTTTGTTCTTTTCTTCGGAGACTCCGTCCAATTGGAGGTACACACCATGCAGGCCAGCTCCCCTCGCCTGCAAAGCGAAATCTCTGCTCTCAGCAAAACGGATACCGTTTGTCGCAACATGAAGTCGATGGAAACCTCTGCTTTTGGCGTGCCGAACAGCATCAAGAAAAATCGGCGAGACTGTAGGCTCCCCTCCTGAGAACAAAACGTTAATCTCTCGCTGAGGCTTGAACGAAAGTGCGTTGGTGAAAATGACCTTTATATCTTCGATGCTTAATTCGTGAACGTAGCTGGCAGCGTTCGCATCCATGAAGCACGGCGAGCACATCATGTTGCACCGGTTGGTCAGATCGACGATCAAAAATGCCCCTCTGCCTGACCTAATGCTGTTTTGGCCATGACCGTGGACATTCGAATCGTCAACGCATCCGAAGTCCCTGCCGAATGCGAGACGTTCCATCTTTCGGAAGAGATCCGGATGATTGGAGAGTACGTCTTCGAACGGGCCATGCCGCTCGCAGGCCTTGCGCATGAGGATGCGCCCGCCTTCTTCCAATATCTCCGCTTCGATGATTCCGGGTTTGTCACGGAAATCCGCGACACCAATCTCACCCTTGAGGACCGCCTCCACTGCTTCCCGATTGCAGTCGGGGCACAGCGACAGCGTTTTCCTGGGAACGCCCATATCCATCGGCGTGCGGTCCCGCTGGTTGAGAAGTGGGCCAGGGGCCCAGCTTGGTCTGGGCAATTTCCCCGCCGGTAGCATGTTGTTAATCGGCTGGAGTATTCTCCAAGCCGCGTTTGTTGTCGCATGAGCGCCGTCACCCTTTGACCCGAACATTGGAATACCTCCCGAAGGATAAGCTCGCAGAGAAAGACACACGTGCTTAGAATCAGGCTGGATACGAAACCAATACGCGCACTACGCCGCACCTGTCAAGTAAAAATGTGGTTAGCAAGACCTGTTGGAGACAGGTGGCGGGTCAGTTTCCGATACGGCGCAGATCGAATTGTGGTGCGGTCGATTGCGCTGACTGAATGGCCACTTCAACTGTGGGGAATGTGACGCAACGACACTCTCCGGGCTGTTCCCGTGGGCCTGACGTGCCTACTGGCGTCCCACCACAACATCTTGATCAGATCACCACGCCGCCCACGAAACACGAACACGTGACCTGAGAACGGATTCTCTTTGAGCGCCGTCTGCACCATTCCACTCAAGCCCGTAAATCCACGTCGCAGATCCGTTCCTCCCGCGGCGATCCACACGCGCGTCCTTGCCGGCAGACCGATCATCCGACCGGACACTCGATCGCTGTCCGCAGTACTACCACGTCTATATTCCCTGCGACGCGAAGAGCCCCTTTGGCGAGCTTGATCTCCATCGACCCCACAGCGGATGGCGAAGACGCGCAACCAGCTCGCCCGGGCTTACACCCTGAGATGTCTGACGAAGGAGCTTGCTGGACTGGTTCTTACCAAGCCGTCCCTCGCGATACTTCTTGCGCCAGTAAAAAACCTGATTGGCGTTGACTGCATGGCGCCGCGCCACGCGTGCGGCCGCAAGGCAGCCTGGCTACTCGGTAGTAATCCCAGCAGACCCTATTCGCGCCATTACTTCCGGCTTGCTGACGATTCGGGAATGATTCGTAAAGACTGAGCGTTCAGACAGCCGGTCACCCTCGGCGAAGAGCCAACCGGAGGCGCACACGAGCAATGGTCAGGATTTGTGCCGATTGCCATCCACGATGCGCACGAATCAGATTCCAGCGATTTTCGCGTTGAGTGCTCCCGTAGTTCCTTCCAACTCTTAAACTCGGACTTTCGACCTCTTCTTACCTCTGTGGTCTCCGTGTCTCTCGTGATGCATCTTTCTTCTTCCTATGGACATTCCAAAGGAAAAGCGTTACCTTCCTTTGCACAATCCAAAGGAGCTTCTCGAACGAACCATGGACGCTAACAAATCCGAAGTCCTCCAGGGCACCCTGGATCTCATGATCCTGAAGACCCTCCACGGGCTCGGCCCTCTCCACGGTTTCGGCATCGCCCGCCGCATCGAGCAAATCAGTCGCGACGTCCTCCAGCTCAACGAAGGCACCGTCTACACCTCACTGCTGCGACTGCGGCACCAGAAATGGATCACCGCCGAGTGGGGCGTCTCCGAAAACAATCGCAAAGCGAAGTTCTACTCGATCACCAAGCGCGGACTGAAGCAGCTCGAACTCGAAGCCAAAAACTGGGCGCGCATCTCTGACGTGATCGGCCGCGTCCTGCAGCTCGAACCAGAAGGCAAATCATGAGTTTGCCAAAACAGTCCACGCTGCGCGTCTTCGCAGCCAAGCTGCGCGGGTTTTTCGGCGTGCAGCGGCACGATGAGTTCGACGACGAGATGCAAGAACATCTGCGACTGCTCACCGAACGATTCGAATCCCGAAGCATGTCGAAAAAAGAAGCCGCGGCTGCCGCGCGCCGTCAATTCGGCAACCTGACCTTGCTGCAAGAGGACCGTCGCGGCTTGCAGACCTTCCTTTCCGTCGAAGCCTTATGGCACGACCTCCGCTACTCCCTCCGCACGCTTCGCAAGAGCCGCGGATTCGCCGCGGTGTCAATCCTCACCCTCGGCCTAGGAATCGGCGCTGCCACCGCCATCTTCAGCGTCATCGAAAATGTGCTGCTCGAGCCATTCCCCTACAAAGGCGCCGAGCGCATGGTGTTTCCGCGGCTTCACAACGCGCAGGAGACCGAGGAAGGCGGGCGGCAAGGGTACACACCGAACGAAGTTTTGGAATTCACCGAGACCAACAATGTTTTCGATGGCATCACCGCCGCAGCCGAAGACCTTGTCCTATACAAACACGGCGAAGGCACCGACCAACTCTATGGCGCGCACGTCACCCCAGGCACCTTCGAGTTTTTTGGCATGCCGGTCCTGCACGGTCGCGTGCTCCAGCGCGGCGATTACGAGCCCGGCGCGCCGCCAGTTTTCGTAATGCGCTACAAAACTTGGAGAGAGCGCTTCAGCGGCGACCTCTCGATTCTGAACACCACCCTCGATCTGAATGGAATTCCTCGCACGCTGGTGGGCATCATGCCCCCACGCTTTGGATGGTACGAAGCCGACATCTTGATTCCCGAAAAGCTGCGCCGCGAAGCGAAAGGGTCATTCGCCGACTCTCCTGAAATTTGGTTCATGCTGGGACGCCTCAAGCCCGGCGTGTCAAGACAGCAAGCTGAAGCGGATCTCAGCGTAATCGCCAATCGCTTGGCAAAAATCTATCCGCAGGATTACCCCGCTCGCTTCACTGTACAAGTAAGAAAACTCGGCGACGCCGTGATCGGGCGGTTCGAGTCCACTCTGTACACCGTCCTCGCCGCTGTCGGTTTGTTGTTGCTCATCGCCTGCAGCAACGTCGCAAACCTGATGCTCGCCCGCGCCACAACGCGTGAGAAAGAATTGGTGTTGCGCGCAGCACTTGGTGCCGGACGCGCGAGACTCGTCCGGCTTCTCATGGTCGAAAGCTTGGTGCTCGCCATCGCCGGTGCCATGCTCGGAATCTTCATCGCCTGGGGCGGCCTCAAAGCTCTCGTCGCCGTCATGCCGCAAAACCTCATCCCAACCGAGTCGGTGATTGAACTCAACGCCCCGGTTCTCGCGTTTGCTCTGGCCATCGCCGTGCTCACTCCTCTGCTTTTCGGACTGGCTCCGGCACTGCAATCCTCCCGGCGCGACACCAGCAAGGGCATCGGCGGCGGATTCCGGGGTGGCTGGCTGCGCGACGCGGTGGTCGTCACGGAGGTCGCTCTGTCTCTGACCCTGCTGGTGGGCGCCGGCCTGCTGATGCGCAGTTTCGTCGCGCTCCGCGAAGTACCCCTCGGCCTCCGCGCCGATCACGTCTTCCAGGCAGTTCTGCCGCTCCCCCCGGATCGTTACAAAACGCCGGAGCAAGCTACAGCCTTCTTCCGCCCACTGCTCGCGCGCTTGAAAACTTTGCCCGGTGTCGTCGATGCCGCTGCGTCCAGCGCCTTTCCGCCTTATGGCGGCGAACCAAGCAAGCTCCAAGTCGCTGGCAAAGCCCACGGCGAAGACTGGCAGGCAATGCTTCAGCAAGCCAGCCAGGAATACTTCCACGTCTTACGCATTGAGTTTAAGGAAGGCCGCGGCTTCAGCGAGGCGGAGGTCAATGACGCACGAAGAGTCGCCGTAGTAAACGCCACCTTCGCACGCAAATATCTGCCCAACGAAAATCCCATCGGCCAGCGCGTCCGTCTTGCGAGCCTCGATACGCTCGCCGGCCAGGCGCGCGCGCCCTGGTTCGAAATCGTCGGCGTGGTTGCCGACGTCACCAACAACGGCCTGCAATCTCCCATCGAGCCCGAAGTCTGGCTCCCCTACTCCATTCCGGGCTCCCGCGCGCAAGTTATCCTGGTCCGGACTTCACAGGATCCCGCAACCATGCTGAACACCGTGCGCCAGGCAGTCTGGGCCACTGATTCTGGCGTTGCCGTCGCTTACCCCGGTACGCTCGTGGACCGCATCGGCGAGCGCCTTTACGCTGGCCCGCGCTTCGGCTTTGTCCTCATGACCATCTTCGGATCGATCGGTCTGATTCTGGTCACTGTTGGCCTTTACAGCGTCCTGGCCTACTCGACCTCGCAGAAGGCCCACGAAATCGGCATCCGCATGGCTTTGGGCGCAGAACGCACGGACGTCCTCGGCATGGTAATCAGGTCAGGCCTGCGCTTTGTCCTGGCCGGTTTGGCAATCGGGATAGTAGTCAGCTTGCTCCTCGGCCGCCTCGTCAGCGCTCAGCTCGTAGGCGTCACCGCATACGATCCCGCCACCCTCGCGGTCATGACCTTGCTCCTTACCCTGACCGCCGCAATCGCCTGCTGGATCCCCGCCCGCCGCGCCGCCCGTGTCGACCCCGCTATCGCCCTCCGCTATGAATAACGCGACATTTAATCTGTGGGAGTCGCCAACGACCGTGTCTCGTAACGCTCTGAAGTGGCGACTTGCGGCCCTTCTGTCGTTGGCCCTCGCGACGGCTTCCAAATTCGCGAGACCGCAAACCGGGTTAGTCCAGCCTTCAGCCAACCAGGCAACCCAGTCGGTCGCGATTACAGGGGTCACGCTGATAGACGTTGCCACTGGACAGCGACAAGAGGGGGTCACGGTGGTCACGCGAGGCGACCGGATTGCCGCCATCGGCTCTGCGATTGCGATTCCTGGCGGCGCGGCCAAAGTTGACGGAAAAGGAAAATTCCTGATACCAGGGCTTTGGGACATGCACACCCACCACCAGGCAACTGGAACCGATTGGGTGGATCTGTTCGTTGCCAAAGGTGTGGTCGGCACTCGGGATATGGGTGGCGATGCCGATTTTATTCTGCCGCTGCGCGAACGCATCAAGTCCGGAGCAGTATTCGGTCCAGAAATCGTAGCAGCCGGTCCCATTCTGGATGATGCGCCCCCCGGCTTCCCTTATCGCCGGCGCGTGAGAAACGTCCAGGAAGCCAAAGCGGCCGTCGTTGATCTGAAGCGGCTCGGCGTGGATTTCATCAAGGTTCACGACCGCACTCCGCGAGAGGCATTCTTTGCCATCGCTGAAGAGGCTCCGAAACTCGGCCTGCCGTTCGCGGGACACGTTCCGTTTGGAGTGAAGGTCGAGGAGGCGGCCGAAGCTGGCATCCGGAGCATCGAACACTTGAGTAACTACGATGTCTTTGGAGAGTGCCTCGTAGATGGCAAGTACACAAAGACGGGTTGTAAGCGTTTGTTTCAGAAGCTGGCCGCGAAAAAGATTTGGCAAACACCAACAATGGCGTCCTGTCAAACGCTTCCTGACGTATTTGGGGGCAAACCGCTGGAACACGTCGAGTATGCCAGCGACTCCCTGCTCGAGCTCACACGGGAAAACGTCGAGCTTTCTCACATCAGGAAGGAGGTACTGGACGAAATGCGCCAGGCAGCGCAAATCAGCCTTCAGGCCATTCACGATCTGCACTCCGCGGGCAATCAATTTCTTGCGGGATGCGACGACCTCGTACCAGGTTTCTGCCTTCACGATGAACTGGAATGGTTCACGAAAGCAGGGTTTTCCTCGCTGGAGGCGCTTCAGACCGCCACGATTAATCCTGCCCGTTTCCTTGCCCGGGAGGACTCCCAGGGCACCATTCAAGTGGGCAAGCGTGCCGATCTGGTACTGCTCGATGCCGATCCGCTGATCGATATTCGCAATGTGAAGCAAATCGCCGACGTGGTCGTGAGGGGAAAGTTGCTAACTAAACCTGAAATCGAACGGATAGTCTCTAGCCACAGACGGCGCGGTGCACAGAAATAGGTCCCGGGCTGTGGTCACTTTTTTACCGGATTCGGTCGGTGTTTCAAAGACCGCATGGGAACGATGGTCTTGAAATTACTCCTGTCTTGTCGCGTGGCGTTTACCATCCCGAGCGGATGACGGGCCACACGGATGTTAACAAGCGCACCTTCCGGCTTCCGGCCAGCCCGAGATTCATTCTCTGAAGATCTTCCTTTGCGGGACAAACAAGAGTCTGCTGTCCGCGTGGGAAGCGACATTGCGAGTTCTTCGAAGGTATCCATACTGATCTATTTCGCTGGGAGCACAGCCGAGACGGTATATAGCCTGTTTCTTGTGTACGCACGACACTATATATATGTTGTTTTTATTTGAAGAGGAAATAGCCTACACGCGACGACCAGCATTCAAACACCAAAAATTGTTTACCACTTTGGCATCGACCAACGGAGGCGACGGTTTTCCAAACCGCTGCCGAGCAAGATAGTTCTCACGGATGAAATCTCAGTTCAACAAGCCGCTGTACCAAGGACGAGCACCGCGGCCACCCTGGGCGTTGAGGAGGAAAAAAAGCGAGTTCAGTTTGCGTTCTTTTTGCGTTGCAAGACCGGAAATGATGGGCAGTGATGGGTTGTGAAGGGGAGCTAAACTCTTGAGTTTTCAGCTATCCCGTTTGTTTGACCTGTCCGATCACAGTTTATGAGTCCGCTGCTCTAACGGCTGAGCTACGGGCCCCACGCTTGAGAAACATTTTAGCCTGAAAATGCCCAATTCACCCGTGCCACGGCACGGATTTCTGCTCACCCCTTTACGGAGAGGGCGTCTATCGCCATTGGGGTGGTCTGCCAAAGAGAAGAGAGATATTCGTTTCGCTCTCTTCGGTGGAGAGGAGAAGGTGTGATTATGCGTGACGCGTGGAAGTGTGGTCTGGGCCTGTTGTTGGGACTTGGCGTACTGGCGGGGAATGCAGGGGCGCAATTTAAGAACGGAAGCCAGGCGACGGAGCTGAACATTCCGCGGCTCAGCCAGCGTGGGACGGTGTCGCAGCGCCTTGGGCTGACGGACATCACGATTATTTATCACCGGCCGGAAGCGGGTGGGCGGGAGATTTGGGGCAAGACGGTGCCTTATGGAAAAGTGTGGCGCGCGGGCGCGAACGAGAATACGACCATCACTTTTTCCGACGACGTGAGCGTGGAAGGAAAACCGCTTGCGGCGGGGACTTACGGGCTGCACACCATCCCGGACAAGGATCAGTGGACGATTATTTTCTCGAAGAACTCGACTTCCTGGGGCAGCTTCAGCTACGACGAGAAGGAAGATGCGCTGCGGGTAACTGCGAAGCCGCAGGCCGCGGATTTCCGTGAAGCGCTTACTTACACGTTTGAAGAAGTCAAGCCGGATTCCGCGGCTGCCACACTGCGTTGGGAAAAGCTCGCGGTCCCCTTCCATATTTCGGTGGACGTCAAGGCCGTGGTGCTGAAGAGCGTCAAGAACGAATTGCGGAGCGTGGGCGGATTCACATGGGCGGGATACGACGAAGCGGCGCAGTGGTGCCTGGACAACAATTACAACCTGGAAGAAGCGCTCAAGTGGGAAGAGACTTCGATTCAGAACGAAGAGCGCTTTGAGAATTTGGAAACCAAATCGCGCATCCTCGATGCCATCGGGCGCAAAGATGAAGGGGCCAAGGTGCTTGCCAAGGCCTTCGATAAGGCCAGCGCGATTCAACTGTACTCTTATGCTCGCGGGCTGCAGCGCGCGGGAAACGCCAAGCGCGCGTTCGAGCTCTATCCGCAGGTGCCGAAGAAGGACGCGAATCACTGGATCAGTCATTTGGCGCTCGCGCGCATTTCGTCGAACTCGGGCGATTTCCCGACGGCGGCCAAGGAAATGACGCAGGCGATTAGTGGAGCGCCCGATGCGACGAAGCCGTTTCTCCAGCCATTGCTGAAGCGGCTCGAAGCAAAAGACGACATCAATAAGTAGTCCGGATGCGTGGCTTGGCTGGCGTTTAGCTCCCCCCGGGAGTGCTGGGGATACCCACCCCGGGTGGTTTTGCGCAAAGAATGTGGAATCGTTTGAAAACACAATCCTGTTTCGTAAGAGTGGCAAACGCAGGACTTAGGGGATACGGAACTTGGAAGAGTGTACGGAGAATGGAAGCTGCGCTGTTCGCTCTGCTTGTAAGAATACAATCGCGCTAGGCGCAAGGATACCGAAGGAGTTAGGAGGGCTGCGTGGAGGGTGAGCATGGCTCGGAGAGCACGCTCCTATGGCGGGCGGACGGAGGGAGGGAGCGTACGCGATCAACGAAAGCACTATAACATAACTGGTAACATATGTCAGGGATTACTTTGAGTGTTCGGATGCTGCGTCAAGAGTGAGTATCGCGCTCATCCGACCGTCTTCCGTTTACGTGAGAAAACCAATCGGGTGCGCACCCCATGAATTGCGAATCTCGCTTTTTATCCGTGGAGGCCGACGAAGACGTTTGTTGCCAGAGACACAGGCTGCGTGGGCATCACCGCGCGGCGCCCGCTTTGCGGATGTAGATGCCGCCATTGAAGTTTGTAAATTGCAATTCGGGGCCGCCGCCGTTGATTGTGGCGTGGACGGCCTTGTCGATCTTGACGAGGTATTTGCCACCACGGCCGCGCCCATCCTCGACGATTTGCTGCGGCGCGGAAGCCTGAACCTGGACGTCGAAATCACTGAAAATCTCTCCGCGATCGGACTTAAGGCTGAGGTTGGCTTTTAAATCGGCGGGAAACGTAACGTCAATGTCGCCGTTCAAAGAACTGAAGGCCATGGGCTTCTGGGGATTCACACGCGAAAAAGTAGCCAAAAGGCGCCCGTTCAAGGCATGCGCGACGGCGCTGCCGGAGACGTTGTTCAGGGTGACGGAGCCATTCACGTCGTTGACGTCCAATTCGCCGTCCACGCCAGTGACCACGATGTCTCCGGAGTTCACAGCACTCAGCTTGAGGGAAGTGTGAATGGGACCGGAAATGGACAGGTCGACGGCGCGCATGAACGAATCGGTCGAGATGCGCACTTCGTTGTTTTCTTCTTCCACGGAAAGGCCCGTTCCTGAAACAGGGATGCGCTTCATGGTCGAATCAGAGCGCGCCGATTCGCGGTTGCGGGCGCGGGCCTCGACGACAACCTCCTTGCCATCATAGCCCTTGATAGTAATTCCGCCGTTTACCAGGCTCGCCTTCACCAACGCGGGCCGCGCGGGATCACTGAGATTCACGGAAACGCGATCCCCGCCAGATGGCGTTTGCGTCTGCCCGTGGGCCGGCACGGCGGCAAACGCAACGCAGAGAATAGCAGCAGGCACAACGAGGGATGGGAAACGCTGAGTTTGGCTATTCATGATTTTCAAGAATACGAATCTCTCCATTTAGATTTTCCACCTTGATCTCCGGTCCGCCCGAATTCACCCGCACACCGGTATAGCGGTCTGCGTGAAAAACCACCTTCGCGCCATGATGCTCTTCCTGAATGGCGCGCACTGGCAAGGCGGTGACGAGAAAATCACTGTAGATGCTGCCGTTGAAGGTCTTGAAGCGAAAATCCGCGGCCAAACCTGGCGCGAAACGCAAATCCACGTCGCCGTTTATGGTGCGGAAATCGGAATTTTCGCGAGGGTTCTGGCGAAAGGAAACCTTGACAGGGCCATTCACAGTACGCGCCGTCCCAGAACCGGCCACGTTGTCCATTTCGACGTCGCCATTGACATTGCGCACAAGAAAAATCCCGTTGATGTCGCGCACCAAAACGCGGCCCTCATTCACAGTCTTGACTTTGATGTCGATGTCGCGAGGAACGCGGAGTTGAAAATCCATCTTGACGATATAACCCTCGAATTCGCGGCGGCCGCATCCATCGTCGCAATTGCAGCGGAAAGGCCCGTTCACATAGAGCTTCAGGGAGCCTGCCTGCTCGGTGATGTCGAGGGTGACTTCCTTGCGAGCCTGTTCGAGCTTTTCCTTGGATTCCGCGCGGACAGACTTTTTGACCGTGAGTTGCGCCTGATCGGAATTTGTGCCCACCACTTCGATGGAACCCCAGACGTTGTCAATTTCCA
>Ga0137395_10000314_pt1 | contig 19556 bp, 11 predicted proteins | sample czobulk216metaG_FD_108283 | JGI IMG/M metagenome (GOLD analysis project Ga0137395, IMG submission 108283) | Vadose zone soil microbial communities from Angelo Coast Range Reserve, California, USA - czobulk2.16 metaG | ecosystem: Environmental > Terrestrial > Soil > Vadose zone | place: USA...
AAGCGCGACTGATCAGGTCCGCCAAGATGTTGCAGGCAACGGCGGCGGCTTCGAGCTCATTGAGCTTGATCTTGCCAACCTCAAAAGCGTGCGAGCCTGCGCCGATCGACTGCTGGCCAAAGGCGAACGGTTCGATGTTGTGATCGCCAATGCCGGAGTCATGGCTACGCCATTTGGACACACCGCCGATGGCTTTGAGACGCAGTTCGGCACCAACCATCTGGGCCACTTCGTCCTGGTCAACCGCATTGCGTCTCTTATTCGTGACGGCGGGCGGCTAATCAATCTGTCTTCTTCTGGGCATCGCTTCTCAAATGTTGACCTGGAAGACCCCAACTTTGAACGCACCACGTATGATCCTTTCGTCGCCTATGGCCGATCCAAGACGGCGAATATCCTCTTCGCCGTTGCCTTCGACAAACGCCATCGCCACCATGGCGTGCGAGCTGCGGCTGTACATCCCGGAGGCATTCAGACTGAACTGGCTCGCCACCTTGATCCTAGCCAAATGCACAAAATAGTCGACCAGCTGAATCAACAACTCGCAGCGGAGGGCAAGGGGCCGTTCCAGTTTAAGACTATTCCTCAAGGAGCTGCCACTTCGGTGTGGGCCGGTGTTGTGGCGCCCGCTGACGAGATCGGCGGCCGATATTGCGAGAACTGCCACGTCGGCCACATCGTGGCGAATGACGCAACCATCAGCGCTATCAGCGAAGGAGTCCGCGGTTATGCCCTGGATCCAAAGAATGCTGAGGCACTGTGGAAGAAAAGTGAAGAACTTGTGGCAGAGTCGTTTTAGGGATTACTCGCCTGTTTTTCAAAATGAAGGGGAACACTATGGCAAATGAACAGGTTGGACTCGAACCTTTGGTCCAATAATCAGTTGGACCCTGATTGCGCCAAATTTTTTGGGGTCGATTCTTGTAAGTTGTTGAAAAAGCTGGCGGGGACGACGAGACTCGAACTCGCGACCTCTGCCGTGACAGGGCGACATTTTCACAACAATTCAAAGACTTAGCAGCATAGCAGGCGCACGGGCGGGTACCGTTAAAGACTGCTAACGACGAGCTGCTGTTGTGGGATTATTGTGGAATCGGACAGCTCCCAAGCTTCCTCCAAATCGCAAAATGCGAGCCCCGCGCGGAGCGTGCCATGTGATCCGCAGGATCTGGGTGCAGGCCCATTACGGCGTGGTGCCGTTGATCCTCGTCATACCCCATACGTTTGGTCGCCGACTGAATTTTCATCCGCATCTGCATATTTTGGTGTCTGCTGGCGGCCTTAACACGCGGGAAAACCGCTGGGTTCATTTTCGCCAGTTTGACAAATACGCTCTCATGTACTGGTGGCGCTTCGCTGTAAGCAAATACATGACTGAGGTATTAGGGGCGGGCGCTGAGAATAGGGGGACACTGGATGAAACATTGAAGCGCCAAGCCAAGCGTCCGTGGAACATCCACATTAAGCGCTTCTCATCAAAAGCACATTTTCTGAGATATGCGGGGCGCTATCTCCGGCGCCCGCCTATCGCCGAGCACCGAATCATCAACGTAACAGATGACCATGTCGAATATTGGGCAAACGACCTCAAACTGAAGACTTGGGTGAAAATCAAAGTGTCGGTGGCGGAATTTCTTGTCCTGCTAGCCCAACATGTGCCTGATCGATACGCGAACGGTATCCGTTATTTTGGTCTTTCATCCCCGGCCGGAAAGCACCAACTCTCAACTTCCGTATTTGCTCTCCTCCAGCAACCACAACGGCCACGGCCTAAACGCCTCTCGTGGGAGAAATTAACCGAGAGGGATTTTGGTTTCAATCCTCTGATCGACAGCCGTGGCCAGCGGATGCGCTGGATTGGACGCAAGTCGGTGGCAGCTACGGCTGTGTCCGGAACGGCGTGATAACAGAGTCATGACGTTGCTCAGAGAGTCATTCTCTGACTGCTTACTTCGCAGGCTTGGAACTTGGGTTGGTACCCTTTTTCGGCCTTGGGCTTCAAACCGGTTGGATCCAGCTTGTGGAGTCCCTTAGGCCACAGCATCTCCTGGGCGGCTTATCCTTTCATGTCATCAGCTGTGCTCAGCGTGTCGAGGGTGCCCTCGCTGAAATAGATTTTTGTTTTTCCTATACATCAAGTACAAAACTCCTGCTCCAAATGCATTTCCGCGTCAATCGCTTCTTTCGGGCAGCTCGCTTGTCCCCGCATTCGACAAGCCATGTGTTCGCAAGCCCTTCGATTTCATCCTTGTCGAAGCTACCACGCACATGCACGATCGCCGTCACTTGGTCCCGATCAGATTAATGAATATGCCTCTGTGGTTGTACTTCAGGTCGGTCAGTTCGTCGGAGAAGTCGGTGAAATTGTAGCCGACGCCAGCCTTCAGGTTCTTGCTGATGTGATGGTAGATCGCGGCCAAGGCGCCGCGCTGGCGTTGATTTAGATCCGGGAGGCCAAGCTGTCGCACCTCGGCCAGGCCGTCCCACTGTTTGAGGAACCGCCAGTCCAGCCGCAAGACGGAGAGCTGCGCGGTATTGGCGAAGAAAGTCGGCTGCACGCGATCCAGGCTCGCCTCTCCCAGCCGGTACGCGTACTTGCCACCCACTGACCAGTTGGTTGTGAGGTCGTAGGTAAGATCGAGCGCTGCGATGTGGCTCTTCTGAAGGAACTCGGTCGCGGTGTTCTGCAATCCCAGCTGATCCGTGGTTGGAACGTTATAGAAGTATGTGTACTTGACCAGGGCGTTCAGCCGGTCATTCCGCACCGGCCGGTATGCGTAGCCGACCACGGCCTCGGTGTAGCCGCCCGCATAAAAATCTCCGAGCGAGCTATTACTGATCGAGTGATCCAGTTTGCCGAGCAGTCGCCAGCTGGGCGTCATTTGGTATTTGAAGTTGTTACGCAAAAGCAACACGGTCTGTAGGGTATGAGTCAGGTCGGGCTGTTGCGCATCGTCGCGGCGAAACTCAATCGCGCTTGAGAACTGTATCTTGTCCAGGCCGTAACCCATGTGGATTCCGGCTGCCTTGCGTTTGGTCTCGGCGCCCGTCTGGGAGTCGAACAAGTTGCCAAACTCCCCGCTGCCGCCGAAAGTCCAACGCTCTTTGGTCACGAGGTTGATTCCGGTGGCGTGCGTAAGTCCGCTCTGCGACGCGGCAGTCTGGTAACGTTCCTCGAGGTAGACGCTGGAGCTGTCGGAGAGCCGCGTCTTCACGCCTGAGACCAGGCTGCCCCAGCTGCCGCTGTGGACCAGTTGATCGTTGTCCGTCCGCTCGTTTTCCAGCGAATAGTTCAGGTAAAGACTGGTCCGCTCGGAATAGAGAAAGCTGGTGCCGATTTTTCCGCCGGGACCAAGATCTCCGTCGGAAGCCTCACCATCAATCCGGAAGCGTTTCGTCAAGCGATAGGATCCGCCCACGCCGATACGACTGTTGTCTGGACGGCCGCCGCTTGCCGCGACTGTGTCCTGGCCGAAGACGTAAGCGCTCCAGGTGTCACTCGGGCTGTATTTTATCTGCGCGATCGTGTCCGTGCGCTCGCCCTGCTCCTGAGTTAGTGGCACAATCGGCGAATTGTCCTTACGCACATCGTCGCGCACGCCAGCGCTGAAGCTCCATCTGTTGGTCACCCTATAGCTCAGATCCAATTCCATCGCCCGCGTGTCGAGCCCCTGGTCTTGGGTCCTCTGATCGGCCTTGGCCATCAACGTCAGGCGGCTGGTCACCGGCATTTTGAACATGCCGCCGTATTGCTCCGTGTCTTTGATCGTCATCTGTCCCGGCGCAGAGTAACCGGCGTCGAGTCTCTGCGTGTAGAACGCAAAGCGACCCTCGTGGCCCTTAACAAAGTCGCTGAGACCGACGCTCACATCGGCGCGGTATGCCCCAGCTTTTGAGTTGGTGAAGGACTGGTCAGCAGGGCCCTGGAACCCGAATCCGCCATCATTCGATTGCAACGAAGGAGAGAGGAGACCCGTGGTGCGGCCTGCCTGCACCTTGACCCAGGAATTGGCGCTTTTGCGCAAGGTCAGGTCTGCGGCGCCAAGGTTGCTGTTGCCGCCTCCCTCGTTGGAGTCGGCTGTGAAGCCGAGTTTCACGTAATTGTTTAACCAGTAGCTGCCCTGACCGCCGACAGCGACCTGGTCCAGCTTGTCCAATCCCGGCGTGTATTCATAACGCACTACAAGAAAGGACTGGTCACCGCTCAAGCCGCTGGTACGCACCAGCAGGTTGTCGTTGGCGCTCGCCGCGAGCGGCTCGGTCAGCAGCAACCGGCCCTGTATGTAATCAATGTCATAGTCCACGTTGGGCCGCAGGTTCACTACCCCTGTGATGATGTTCGATGCCTTGTCGCGGACTTCAATACGCACGCTCTCGGAGCCCGTGAGAATATCCTGGTGGTGCAGGAAGTAGAGCGATCCACCGGTTCCGAGGAATTGCTCATAGCTCGCCAACGTTCCCGGCTGGGCAGCGAAACCGTCAGCCGTGATCCGTCGCTCACCGAAGCTGGTGAGTCCGGATCCGAAGTGCGCGTCGGCTCCGTAGAGGCCGCGATCCACGTGAGCCAGGTCGTTGCCCACGTAAGCCACCTTGAAGTTGCCCCACATCCCATAATCCTGGCCGTGGCTCGCTTTAACGAAGAACTTGCCCAGAGTCGGCGCAGTATCTTCCACCACACTGTCGTCGCCGAACGAAGGGTAATAATAGGCGGGATTGATGCGCCGGAATAACGAATCGGGTTGCTTGTCCAGGAAGTTGCTGAACAGGTCTTTTACCGGGCCTTCACGTGTATCCGCGCTGGCCGTCAAATGCCAGTTCTGGGCCACCTTACCGTTCAAGTAGAACGCCAGCCGGCCATCTAAGGACGAATCGACGGGCTGTGCAGCATTATCACCCTGCTGTAGTTTTTCCGCCGCGCTCACACTGTTCTTCGAGATCGTCATATCCGCAATACCGACAAAGAACATGTCCCTGCGTTTGAACTCCAGATCGCGTAGATATAATGAGCCGTTGCCGTCGCCGTCGAGGACCGCGACTTCGACTGTTTGTGTGCCGTTGGGAAGAACCTCTTCCGCAATGAAGTTGCCCTTTGGATCAACCGGAACCTCGCGGCCGGCTAACCAAACCTTGTGGCCCGCCGGTATGCCCCTGCCTTGCACCTTCACCGTGCCGCTGCCGAGCGGAATCTGCTGGCGTGCCAGATCGTTCGCGCCGTAGGCGGCCAGCAGCGTCTGCGTTGACGGCTTGTCGGACATTGCGAATTTTCCAGCCGATGCCTGGTGGTAGAGCCACAGCGGCCGCGAATCCGTTTCATCGAAATTGCCCTTCGCGTCATAGGCGCGAAGCAGGTACTTGAGGTCGCGTGCCGGGCCCGCGAGAATTTTTGCCGCCGGTTGCCATTCCGCAAGGCCCGTGTCATCGACCGGGATGATTGCGAGCGGCTCGGCTTGCAATGACTGCCCCCCGAATATCCGGATTTCAGCGCGCTTGAGGAAGGCGGCATAGTTGCTATACATCCGGAAATGCACGACCGGTGGATCAAGCTCGCTGACTGGTTCCTTCACAACCAAGGCGACTGGATCCGCCGAAACTCCGAGCCGCCGCCGCGATTCGAGATTGTCCATGTGGAATTGGATATTGGCGTTGTCGAGCGCGACGTCGGTGCAGCGCTGGACATCGGAAGAGCTGCGGTCCAGGTCATCGATCGGCTTGCCGTCGACGGTGATGTGCATCACATTCAGCTCGTACGGGCTCTTCGGGCTAAGCTCCTTGGTTAGATGGGTAACGTCCACGCCCTCGTAGTTGTCCAACGGCAACCGTTCGTCGTACACCGCCTGCACGCGCACGAACGATTCTTCACTTTGAATGAAGCCAAGATTCACGACGTCATCTGACTGGACGTAGCCGCGCCCCTCGTGTTCAGACCGGGCGCCTGCCAATTGCGGATCCTGCATGAGCAAGTCCATGGCGTGGCGAGCCCGCGCCGCGGAAAGGCCGATGTCGTCGTCATATACGGACGCGGTACGGCGGTCGAGTCGCTCGTTCTTGGTGTAACCGATAAACCGCAGCCGCGCGTTGGTGCGATCCGCGATTTCTGTAAGTGCGCGATGCAGATTCGCCGCGTAGTCCGGCGGAATGATCAACTGACCATTCTCGAGCTTGATATTCGGGATGCTGCCCCAGGCGGGATCGTAAACCCTGGTTATCGTTTCCTCGAGATCGTCCGGGCACAGTTGCGGCGTGTCCGGCAACTCCTGAAGAAGATCGGCATACCAGAATTCCACCTCGATGCGACGATTGATCGTCCGTCCCTGCACGGTTGCGTTGGAGGCAAGCGGGTGAGAGGCCCCGCGACCGTCGCTCTCGATCGCCGAAGCAGGTAATCCCAGAAGTTTTTGCATCGCCAATGCGACTCGTTGCGCCCTTGCCTTCGACAACGACAATTGGTTCCCGTAAAGGCTTTCATCGCGGCCGGTCAGCGGCGCATCGTCCGTGTAGCCGATGAACCGGATCGTCACGCCCTGCTTATCCCGCAAGTTATTGAGCGCCTGCTGGACCTGTTTGGTAAAAGCGTCGGAAATTGGAACGTTCTCGTCTTCGTACCGCAGTGGCATGACGAGGTTCTTGACGCGCGTCCGCGGCGTCTGGCCTTCCTTGTATCGCATCTTGCAGACGTTCTCTACCCGGCAGACCTTGATGCGCTTGATGTCATCGGTCCGGTTCGAGTCGAGCGACCATTGCTTCATTGTCTGGTCGCTGGACAAATGCCGCTCCACCGGCTCAGTCGGCTTGGCCGTTTTGACCTGGCCGATGCCCACCGGGGCCGCCGCGATTAGGAATCCGACAATCAGCAGTAGATGGCGTTGTATGCTCATACCGTTCACCTACTCTCCGGCACACGCAGGTCGGACCGTTTAGGCGGGGCGCCGCGCCGCCAGAAGACCTCAGGCTCAATCGTCAGTACGTAGGGGTCTTTTTCTGCATCCCAACTTTCGGTTAACTGCCGCTTAAGAGCTTGCACGCGCCGTTCGACTAGTGCCGCATCCTCGGTATCGGCGACGTAGGACAGGCGCAGCACCGACGGCGCTTTGCGCAATTCGCCAAGGAGCACGTCGACGCGCGGCTTCCACTGGGTGCGGATTTCCGTCTTGCCCGGCTCGAAGGCCGCATCCGAGAGGTCGATGGCCACAACGCGATAGATGGATGCACCGAAATCAAATTTCAGGGCCTTGCCGGCCGTGGCGTGTTTGATCTGCATCAGGTCAGTGGACATCCGGAAGCCGCTGGGAAGGGTCCTGTCATCAAGCTTCAGCACGAAATTGCTGCCGCGGATCTGGTTCGGCACGGTCGCGCAGGTGATGTGGAACCGCCCGTACTGATCGGTCTTTGCTGTCAGGCCTTGCGCCGTCACCACCCGTACGCCGGGCAGACCTTTCTCGCCGGAATCCTGGCGGCCGTTTCGATTCACGTCATCGAAGACCTTGCCAAAAACGTCAGTGCAGTCGAACGTCTGATCGGGCACGACACGAACCGTTGCCGTCGCCTCGCCGGACAGGGGCTGGCCCGTCACGCCTTGGATGACCTGCGCGCGGTTGACGAACTCTCCTTCGCCAACACCGGCGCCGACTGCGAGCAACAGCATGATCGTGCGATGATTGGAGCTGCCGAAGTTGAGACCATTCCACACGAGTTGGCCGGCGGCCACCGTGGGCTCTGTGGGTACACCATCCAGGCGCGCGGATCCTGGGACGTAGCGGAAGCCCGCTGGGTAGCGATCCACAATCTGCACACCTTGCATGGATGCGCCCAGCACATTGCCGATCGTGATGGTGTACGGAATCAGCTGCCCACGAGTGACATTGAGCAATGGCGTCGTCTTCGTGATCGAGAATGACCCCGCGATCTGCGGGTCGACCGGAATATGGTTGTTGTAGATCTGATTCGAGCCGGGCACGGCGGTGCCATCCAGGGTGAGATTCAGGTAGTACTTTGTCCCAGCGCTGCGCGGGGGCACGGAAGATGGCGGCGCGAACTCCGATGCTTGTGGTTCGCAGAATGGGACGCCCGGAAGCGCATCTTGCAGACTGCCAGGACAGGTAGGTACTGAAAACGGCGCGGTCGCTGCGTTGGAAGCCGGGGGAATGAGCAGCGACTCACCGGCCACGAAGGTCGATGATGGTGCAGTTACCTTGATGACATAGGCGCCACCGCTGGAGCAGGCAGGATCCGTGAAGTTGAGGTCGAAGCGGTAATAGCCGCCCGCCTGGGTAATCTGGCCCTGTTGAGCCGGATCGTCGAAGCAAGTTGCCGGTAATGGCGAGCTGCTGCCCGCCCTCAGCATGTTCAGGGTCACGCCCGCAATCGGAGCGCGCGTCAATGAGTTATAGACGACGCCATTCGGCCCGATCGGCAGATTCAGATTCTGGAGGTTGCTGCCAGAGGGTACGGCGATGTCGGTGATCCGCTGCAGACTGTTGGTAAAGACTGAGTCGGCTTTCCCGAGCTTGGCGGTATTCGGCCCCGCGCCGGGCGCGGTGAACCGCACCTCATACCGGTCTGGAGTCCCGTCGGTGGGCGGTACGCTGGCAAAGCGGTAAACGCCGTTGACATCCGTGAGAACGGACTGCAACTGGACCCCATTACGAAACAGCGCGACCGTCCAGCCCTGCAGACGCGGCTCGCCGGTGTCGGGGGTCTTGTTGAAGTCGGCGTCGAGCCAGGCGGTGCCGTTCAAAGTGCCAACACCGGGGACTCCTCCGATATCGATCGAGACGCTGGCACTCGCGGTTTTTGGTGGGGTATTCCATGTTACGACCGCGGTGTTCGTAAGAATCATGCCGGTGGGAAGTCCCGCAGCAATCTGCACCCGGAAGCGCACGTCGATCGATTGTCCGGGCTGCAATGGACCGTTAACAGCAGAGTAGTTCGCTGTCAGCACGGAACCCACGACCGTGACACCGGCCGTGGAGCCGTTCATCGTTGGAGCTGGGTTGACGAACGTGAGGCGACCTGCACCCGCGCTGTTGACGTCGTCGGTGATTACGACTGGGGTGGCCGGGCTCGTCGAGGCATTGGTCACGTGTACCAGGTAATCAAGTTGTCCGCCGGGCAGCGCAGCGCCGCCGCCTACCACGCTGACTTGCTTCGTGATGGCCAGCTGGCTGATCACCACCGTGACGGTGTGAGCGTCCTGGAAATCGAGGACGCCCGGCGTTCCGTTGGTGAGTGTGTGCGTGAAGCTTTGGCGGGTGGGGACGCTGGGATCGCCGTCGAACCACTGAATTGCGCCAGCGACGTTGGTGAGCGTAGCTCCATTTTGACTGTTCGCGTCGAGCTGGGTTTGGTAATTGATGATCAAACGCTGGTTCTGGCTGATGGTGGCGGCCGCCGTGAGCATGGTCAGCGTGAGCTCGCAGGTGGGCGCGCCGATATAGCTGATGGAAAAGTCGGTGCCCCGAACCAGAGGCCCCTTGCCCGGAACCGGCGTGACGCCGTTCGCATCAAAAACCTGCGCGCTGAGTATCTGGGGTGTCGAGGAACACATGCCGCCGGTGGCGCTGCTTTTGGGGAGCCGATCCAGGAGCGTGGCGTTCCATGCGTCGCTCACGCCGGTATTCTGGACGTTAAGATCAAACAGCCCTGACTGCCCGGTGCTCATCGTCGCCGGTCCCGTCTTTGTCAGTACAAGATTGGGTACGGAGGTTTCTCCTATATCAATCGAGACGCTGGCGCTCGAGATTTCTGTTGGGGTGTTCCATGCTACCAAAGCAGTGTTCGTGAGCGTCGTGCCTGCGGGAAGTCCCACAGCAATCTGCGCCCGAAAGCGCACGTCGATGGATTGTCCGGGCGGCAACGGCCCGTTCACAGCAGAGTAGTTCGCTGTCAGTACGGAACCCACGACCGTAACACCGGCCGTGGAGCCGTTCATCGTTGCCGCTGGTGGATTAACAAACGTGAGGCGACCTGCACCCGCGCTGTTGAGATCGTCAGTGATTACGACCGAGCTGGCGGGGTTCGTCGAGAGATTGGTCACGTGCACCAGGTAATCAAGCTGTCCGCCCGGGAGCGCAGCGCCGCCACCCACCACACTGACTTGCTTGGTAATTGCCAACCCTGGATCCACTAAAACGACAATCTTATTGAGGTCCGCCCCCTCAAGGCTGAAAAACGCGCTACTTTTTGGTGCAATGCCACCGTTGCCGAAATGGACGATCCCACTGAAGGGGTTAAATATTGTGAAGTTAATTCCCGCGGGACCATAACCGTGCGGGTCCGTTGCGATTGCGCAATGGGGGTTCGGCCCAAGAGCGCTAAAAGTCCATCCGCTACAAGCTCCATCGCCGTCGAGACCAAAAATATCGACTGTAGCGCTGGTGATCTGCAAACCGGTGATGACTTTGCTGGTGTTGTTTACGACAGCAATCATGTTGTCGTCATTGCCGTTATCGAAAGAAGGGGCGGGATTGGGGTGAGTTGTTGTGATAGACCCGTCAGCGTTGAGCGTGATCAAAATGGTGCAACCCTGATTGGCCCGCCCGTCTTGATTCGCGAGATAGGCGGGACTAACAGCCGCTGTAGCACTGCCGCCGGTGATAATGGCGCACATCTGCGTCTGGGCAAACGCTGAGTTCGCCCCCATCGTCAGAACGACGATGCTGAAAACAAGTAAGAGCCTCTTCATCGCGCGTGCTTCTTTGAACAGCCGTGCTTTTCCTGGGCTGCCAATAGCCGCATGAGCTATGCGGGGGTTCCGCACATCATCGATCTCGGGAAGTCGCACGCGGAAGCGGAGAGTGAGGCGCAGCTTGTCAAGCAGGATTGCGATCCAGCTGCCGGGCCGCCTCGCGTTGTTCGTGTTGGGGGATGTCATCTATGCCCTCGTTCCACTGACTAAGTGATTTTCGGGACCGAGGCAGCCACGCTGTGGACTGAATTTCGGCGGTCCCGCCGTCCTGGGGCTTGCGGCCCGTTAGACCGGTGACTTTGCGTCGCCATCTTTCGATGGTTTTGCCTTTATCAAAATTGCGTCGAGGGTCAACTGATCAGATTCGCAGCTTCTCTAAACCTCCTGGACATCCGTGCTCTTCCGCTTCGCCGGCTTCACGTCGCCGGCAGGAAATCTATCGGGTACACGATCGTCACGGCCTGCACGCCATCCTTCGGGCCGAAATTGATCGTTTTGACGCGGCTCACCACCTGAGCGACCAGATCCGGCGCTTCCATGTCAGTCGATTGCAGCTGGCACATTGACACGGCGCCGTCCGGCTCGATCGTCAGGCGCAGCGCCATCTTGCCTTGCAAGGTCGGATTGCTGCGCAGTGCCCGGTTGTAATCCCGGTAGAAAGCCGACTTGTAACGATCGAACACAATCTGTATTTCTTCGTCGGTGCGGGAAGCCCCCGGACCGCTGTGGGCCTTGGGCCGGTCGCCGCCGCCGGTCCCCGCGATCGAACTTTTCGCGCGGGCCACCTGCACACCGGGCCCGCCCATGCCGCCACCACCACCGCCTCTGCCGCCCCCACCTCCCACATTGCGGCTCAGCGAACCAGCATCGATGCCACCACTGGATCCCGGCGTATTGGTCGTCAACAGGGAGTGTGATGATGCCTGGCCCACTTCGTCGGCGGCAGCATAACGCGCATCGCTTCCGAGACGTGGCGCGTTCTGGTCCAGCGCCAGGCTTGCGAACTGTTCTTTGAATGCCAGAATTCCGGCCTTGCCTATGTTTGGCTCAGGCGGCTTCGCTTCCGCGGAGAAGCCCTTTTCCGGGCCTGCTGGGAGGTCCGGTTTTCCAGGCCCTTTTGGAGCTTCCGAAGCCCTGGCTTTTGCTGCCCCCTCTGCCCCTTTTGGCGCAGGAGGCGGGACCGCGGTCGGCGTAACTGGGACCACCGCTGGACGATAGAAGACGATGTCGATGTCTTTTTTCGTGCGGGTCGCGCCGCTGCGACCCAAGATCGACGCTCCTACCAGTATCAGCAAGGCCAGCATGACGACATGGAGCACAATGCTCTCCGCCATGCTGCGGGCGGACAGGGCCCCGGATTTTCTGAAGCCGCCGATTTCCATGGTTGTCACCAAAGCAGCCACCTCAATTGGCCGTAATAAATTCGACCTTCAAACCCTCGACGCCCGACTTCGCGAGATCGAGGATGCGCAGAACTCCCTCGTAGTTCAAGCGGTCGTCGGCAGCCAGAAACAGGACGCGCTTTTCCGGGGGCCGGCTGCCCAGGATGTCTCCCACGCGCGCGGGTAACTCGGTTGCAGCGATCTTTTGATCGCCCAGTATCACTCGACAATCCGCCGGAAGCCCGTCCCCGGCCGAGGGCTTGAAGATGCCGCATGTCGTGGCGGAGATGATCAGGACCAGCCGCGATTCCTGTGACTGCGCGGGCGTGGCGTTGCTCGACGTCTTAGGAATGTTCACGTCATAGCCCTGTATCAGTAGCGGAACGACGACCATAAAAATGATCAGCAGCACAAGCACTACGTCGACTAGCGGCGTGATGTTGATCTCGGACTGCAGATTGGACCCCGAATCGCCTCTGTTGAACTCCATAACTTCATTCTCCTCGCGTCCCTGCGTTGCGACCCTTGGCGATCAACCCCACCCCCGGGAAGCCGGCTTGCTCGACCGCCTGCATGGCCTGTCGAACCTGGCGGAAGTTGAGCTTGGCGTCGCCCCGGATCACTATCTTGGGATCCGTCTCGGCGGCTACTGCAGCGCGGAGCGCGTCGCCGAACTGGTCGGCTGCTACCCGCTTATCGTTAACCCACAGCCCTCCGGCCTCGTCGATGGAGACTAGAATCCGGCCTCTCTCGTCGCCCTGCTGGCTCGGCTTCTCCGTTTTCGGCAAGCGAACCTCCGGTCCTTTCCGCATCTGCGGCGCCATCACCATGAAGATGATCAGCAGCACCAGCACCACGTCGACGAGCGGCGTGACGTTGATGGACGCCTGCATTTTGACGCCTTCACCGAGCCGCATACTCGTTCTCCTCGGCGTCCACCGACATCTTGGCGACCCGGTCGATCTGCGGCGCCTTGAAGAGGCGGTTCACGAGCTTGGTTGAAGCCCGATTCATCTCGATGTGAAAATTTTCAATCCTGCCGGTGAAGTAGTTGAAAGCGGCGACGGCCGGAATTGCGACGAAGATGCCCAGCGCCGTCGTGACCAGGGCCTCAGCGATGCCGCCCGAAACTACAGACATACCGCCGGACCCCGTGGCCGCGATGTTTCGAAAAGCGTTGATGATTCCAGCCACGGTACCGAAGAGGCCGACGAACGGGGCCGTGGAGCCGATCGTAGCCAGGAACCCGAGACCCTGTTTCAATTGGACCAGCGTCTCCGACATGGAGTCTCTGAGTGCGCTAGTGACTTGGTCGAATGAAGCGGACTGGTCCCCTCCGGCCTCGCGTACACCGTCGTACTCGAGGATGCCCGCCGAGACCACCTGCGCCACGTGGGACTTCTGATGCTGCTGCGCGGCATCGATAAGTTCCTGGACCTCTCCCCCGTGGGTGAACTTCGCCAGCAAGGGCTTGAAAGTCTCCGTCTCGCTAGCGGCCGCGCGGAAGCGGCGGTACTTGTCAACCATCACTGCCACCGAAAAGATGGACAGCAGGGCAAGGCAACACATCACGGCGGCCCCGAATAGGCCGACGTTTCTCAGCAGCTCCGTAAAGGTCATTGCATTCTCCTATGCGCCGCAACCGCGTGCTGCGCCGCATTCATTTTGGTCGGCGCGCCGCTGGGACGCTCCGTTTGCGACCTGATTTCGTAATAACTCAGCGTCCGCATGAATACTTCTTGTTGATTGGTCGCTTCAACTCGTCGAGCACCGCTAGGTGCCGAAGGCGTTGTCTAGCTGTGAGATGAGCAGCGGCTCTGCTAGAACCAGAGCGATTACAACCGATGAATGCACCCGCATATTTCATCTCCATACCCTACGCAGCTCCTGGGCGGAACTTTCTGACTTGTGAAGAGTATTGAGCAGACTGCTCCCGGCAACAACAGTACACGGGTGCTAAGGTCTTCTCTCGACGGGTGCCAATACCTCTGTCCTTTTTAAGCGTGCGCCTCCAACGGGAAACTCTAACTTCGTCCAGCAGGGCAATGGATGAGATGGTGTTTGCGAATCCAGAAGGGCCGAAAGTAATGCCCCATCAAGAGCGCTCGGACACGGCAGGCGGGCAGCCTTCACTGCGAAGTGGCCACCCAGTTTGGTAGACACCAATCATTATCAGACAGGAAATGACAGCCGGAACAGAGCTTTTCATGTCCGGCGGACGTTTCAGAAGGAAGTGCTGATGGGACATGGGAGCGCGAACAGATGCCTCAAGAATTCGTCGAAGACTTATGGGCAGATTCGCGGATCAGGATGATGGCCATGAATGGACCCGCCATGGAGAAATCTCAACTTGGAATGCAAGCGCGCCTCCACGCAGGCAGCCGGCAGCTAATCTCTCGATTGCTTCCAAGAATCCACTTCAGCGAAACGCAAATGGCCGGCTCAGGGCTTCTTTTCCGACCTGATCTCGTAATAGCGCAGCTCCCGCATGAAAACTTCCTTGTCTACGGGCTGCCTGGAGTCGTCGAGCATCGGTGAGATGCCAGTCGCGCGGCCAACTTCCGAGCTCTTCCATGGCACGATGACCAGCGACGTGGGCGCTTCCTGATTGCCCAGGATGGACATGCCCAGCGCTTTTCCTCCCGGAACGGAGGTCAACTTCGGATCTTGGTCCGTTTGTGCCCGGGGCTCTTCCTCTGGTCCTGCTTCCGTCTTTACCTGCGCCACTTCAGCCTGTCCCGGTTGCTTTTTCGTCTGTGTCTCTTCTGCGGTTCCTTCCTGAGCTGGTTTCGTTTTTGCCGGCGTTGCTTTCTGTGCCTTCACGGTTCCCGTTTTTACGTGCTTCTTTGCGGCAGCGGCCGCTGGTTCGGCCTCCGTCTTTTTATCCGGCGTTTTGTCGGTCTGGGCGGCGACACCCGTCGCCACCAGCAACACAAGCAGCAAGTATCCCTTCATGACTTCTCCTTTCGGCTCGTGCGTTTGCGAAGGTCGGCAATCCATTTCACGACCTCGGTGTCATCCGGAGCGAGCCGGCTGTATGCCTGGTAATGCTCGAGCGCGCACGCATAATCCCCGAGATACAGGTCGCACAGTATAGCCAGGTTCCTGTGCGCATAGTGGAAGTCGGGGAACTGCGCCAGCGCCGCCTCATAACTGGCGCGCGCCTTCGCAAACTCTCCCTTGCGCCGTTGCACCAGGCCGAGCTCGTTGTAGGCGGCGGGGTGGTGTGGATTCAATTCCAGCGCCTTGCTCAGGCTGGCTTCAGCGTGGTCCAGGTCGCCGGTGCGGGCGTATGCAATGCCGAGGTTGATGTGCGCTGCCGCAGTTGTGGGCGACTGTTCGGTCACCTTGACCAGCAAGGCGATAGCGCGATCGTATTGCGCATCCCCGAGCATGCGCAACGCCTCGTTGTATTCGGCGCGCACCTCGTCCGGGACGGGCGCCTGCTGCGTTATCGTGACGCCATTTGCATCCCGTGTGAAATCCGGAAGCGTGGCCGGCGGTGGTGGTGGCGGTGGCAGATTCGTCTTGGCCGACTTAGCGGTCACCGCGCGTTCAGCATCCGGTACGCAGCCTAGGACGAAGAGTAGGGCCAGCCACGGTATCCCGCGGCAAATCGCTTTTAGCCATCGAGTCTTATTGCGGATTGGCATGTTTCACCGCTCCTTGGTTTGCCGCCATCGGTGCCGGGTGCGTTGCGTCCGGCTTGCTCGGTGTTGTGACAGCGCCGGGTGTTGGTTGCGTCGTCTGGTCCGGATTACTCGGCGTCGTCCCGCCCTTGCTTGGCGTCGTGCTGGTATTGTTCGGTGTCGTGCTGGCGTTGCTCGGCGTCGTGCCGCCGTTGGTTGGCGTCGTGCCGGCACTGCTCGCTGCCTGGATCGCGGCCTGCGCTAACGGCGATTGGTACACGTAATGGTCAATGGCGCCGATGAAGCCACTGCTCATTTCGTTTTTCGCGTAGCGGCCCGGCATCAGCTCGGCGAGCCTGCTGAGACTCTTCTCAGTCCATGTGTTGAAGACGCCGGCGTGCAGTGTTTCCATGTTCTTCTCGTGTACCTTGATGGCTTTCTCCTCGAATGGAAATGCTGCCTCATCGAGGTCCGCCTCAAACTTTTCCAGATTCGCACCCTTCATATCGGCGGGGTGCTCCGACTCCTTCAGTGAACGGCTGAAATCGAAATAGGTCTCGGCCATGTAAAACGTGGCGGCTGCCGTCACGTCGGCGATTTCGTAGTTCAGCAGCCCACTCATGGCCTTGATCGTGGCATCCATACGCTGCTGTTTCTCTTTCAGACTGGTCTCAAACGGTTGCCGCAGCTTTACGGCCACGCAAGCCTGATAGAGCTGCTCCGCCAGAACCAGCGCTGAGCGGCCCGCGAGCGTGCGGGTACGGCCAGTCCTTTCAGGCCCGGCAGCGCCGTCGATGCGTACGATTTCCGCCAGCTCCTTCTGATAAAGAGAGTCGTCGTGCGCCCCCTTGTGTATCTCAGCCATCTTGAAATGGGTCTCGACGGCTGCTTCGAGCGGCTTCGGAAAATCTGTGACGTAGCGTTGGTAAGCATTCAGCGCTTTGTCATTTGCATTGGACTGCTGATAGAGGTCACCTGCCACGAGCAGCGACTCCTTGCGCACTGCGTCATCTGTGGACTCCGATGCCAGTCGCTCGTACTCCCCAGCGGCGTGCGACAACTCGCCGCTCTCCCGGTAGGCGCGTGCGATCAGTCTGGTGGCCTCGCCCGCCATTTTGTGCTTGGGGTAGGTGCTGCGAAAAGCTTCGAGCACACCCGCGGCGTCCTTCCAGTCCTTCAGCTCAATCAGCGCGCCGCCTGCGTCGTACTCGGCCGTCGCACGGATTGTGGAAGTAGGTGCTGCCGTGCGAATCCTCAGGAAATGATCCGCGGCGGCACGATAGTCCTTCGCGTCTCTTGCAAGCTCACCCTGCTTGTAGATGGAGGCTGCCAGGTTGTCAACGAACTTGGCGTGCGACGCATCGCTCTCCGGCGTAACCGTCAGCACCTGCGTGTAAGCGTGTTCGGCCTGCGGGTACTCGGCAAGTTCGAACGAACCGTGCGCAACGACAATCCATGCGGAGCGTCTGATAGGCATCTCCGCGCCCGGATATTTATCGATGACACGCTGGGCGGAGCCCACGGCGGCGCGATAGTCCTTCATCTCATATAGATCATCGGCAGCCGCTCCCAGGACCGCTGCGGCCTGTGCGTGGGTCGGGAACGTGTCGGCGAATTTGATCGAGCTTGCCACCGTATCGTGCTTGACCGCCTCCTGACCTTCCTTGCTTACGCCCTTCAGCTGCTCGCGATATGCGTAAACTGCGGCGTAACCCGCGGCTGCCGACTGAGCATTTGCCGGGTATCCGTAGGCTGTGCGCTCGTATTGTTTAGCCGCCTCGCCGAAGTCCTTGTTCTCAAAGAGAAGGTCAGCCATCCGGTAGTTGATCGTCGGCGACTCCGCGTCGGCCGGGAAGGACTTGAGGTAGTCGCCGTACCAACGGAGAGCCTCGTGATAATTCGCCAGCTTCTCGTTCGCTTCCCGCGAGCTCTGATATTCAGCGTGGTAGTGCGTCGCAAGGTCCTTCAGGTCAGTCTTCAGATAGGTCAGCACTTCCGGCAACTCTTCCGGCTTGTTGTGCCGCCAGTATTCCGCCTGCAGTCCATACTTGGACGCAAAGTCCCGCTTCGACTCCAGAACGAGCTTGGGGAATCCGCCCTTGGTGAAAGTCTCCACCACGCGCATGCTGAAGCGTGGGGCAGCGGGGTGGAAAGGATGGAGCGCTATGAAAGCGTTGTATGTCTTCGCGGCGTCATCGTAGCGTAGTTTCGCCAGGTAGTGCTCGCCAAGATTGCTGTAAACGCGGTCTTCATAGGATCGACTCTTGGTGCTGGTGAAGTACTGCTGAACCGCCTCCGGCCCGCCGAGGTTGCTGAAGCTCAGGCTGACGGCACGAAACGTATCGGCGACGCGGCGTTCGTCCTCTTTCTCGTGCTTCTCATTGAAGTTGTAGCCGGTCGACACTTTATAATCGAGCAGCGCCATGTACTGCTGCAGGGCCTCCTCGTATAGTTCCTGTTTGTAGAAAGTCCAACCCAGCTTGTAGAGAGCGAGCTCGTAGTACGAGGAACGTGCGCCCAGGTTGGTGATCGCTGAATAGGCGTTCTCGGCGTCCCGGAATTTTCTGCGCGTGAAGAAGTACTCAGCCCGGCGGAACTGCACTTCGTCGAAGTGCACGGAATTCGGATTCGCGCGAATGACGAGCTCCATGGTTTCCATGGCCTCTTCGGTGCGACCGAGTTCGTCATACGCTCGCGCCATCTGGTAGAGGACCTGGTCGCTATCCTTATATTGGGGGTACTCCTTGAGCAGCTTTTTATAGAGCGCGATCGCCTCAACAGGCCCTTTGGGAGCTGCGTCAGCGCCTGGCACTTCCGGCGGCGTAGCGTCGGTATCGCCGCTCGCCGGGATCCGGCTCTCCGCAGTTGTGCGCCGCTCAAATTCCTGATCGGATTCCCCACGGCCCGCGCGGGCAGTTGTAGCGGCCGAATTGGGCTTTTGATCTGGTTTGCTCTTAGGTGCCTTAGCGGACTCTGGAGCCGGCATTGGCTTCGGCTTGCCCTCGCCTGTGTGTATGCCGTACTCCTTCTCGAGTTCCAGGTCCGCGAGACGACGGATTGCCTCCGGCGTCATCGGGGTTTCCGGTGATTCATCTAGGAATTTCCTGTAGTGCTCCATGGCCTGCTCGACGCTTTGCTTCGTCTCCGCGTCCTTCACGTCCGGAGCCACTTTATTCAAGTCTGCCAGCGTTCCCTGCGTGGGCGGTTTGTGATGCGCGGTGCAGCCGCCGAGGAAAGCCGACACAACCACGATCGGAATGGCGCGGCGAAGCATCAGCGTCCTCCTGCGCCAGACTCGGCGCGCGAAGCTCGATCGTAGCTATCGGCCACACCGAAGCGCGCCTGTATCTGCTGGGCCACCAGGCGTTCCCGACGAGCCTCAAGCTGGTTGATGGCGACGTTCTCGATCATCTCTCCTTGCCGGGCCATCAAGAGATCGACGTTCTTTAGCGCGCTGCCAACACGTTTACGGAGCTGTGCAATCTGCGCGTCATATCCAACGTAACTGTGCGTCGCCGCCTGCCTCGTTCTGACGAACGCCTCGTGCTGCTGATTGAGAGCGTCGACCTGGGTATTCAAGTCGTTGAGGTGCTCAAATGCCGCGGTGAGCCGCTGGGGGTACTCGGTTTCCACACGCCACGTAAGTACACCGCGCAGGCGGGCCAGGCGCTGCCGAAGCGCGAGTGATTCTGGGCTGTCAGAGTTGCCGAGCTGTTTTTCAATGTGTGCGATGCGCTCGCTGGCGATCCTTTCGTCCGTGGTTGCCAGATAATCGGGTCGCGGCGCGGTAAGCATGGCGTGCAAGCGCTCGTCGAATTGTTTGCGCTGCTGGAGTCGCACGCGCATCCGTGAATCCAGCTC
>Ga0137395_10000317_pt1 | contig 19504 bp, 16 predicted proteins | sample czobulk216metaG_FD_108283 | JGI IMG/M metagenome (GOLD analysis project Ga0137395, IMG submission 108283) | Vadose zone soil microbial communities from Angelo Coast Range Reserve, California, USA - czobulk2.16 metaG | ecosystem: Environmental > Terrestrial > Soil > Vadose zone | place: USA...
ACCGGAAGGCCTTCTATCGCCTACTCGCGCCGGGACGCAGGACGAAGCTGCACCAACGCATCGGTGAACGATTGGAGGAGCTCTCTTCCGCCAGTCCGGGCGAGCTAGCGCCCGAACTCGCGCGCCATTTCGAAGAGAGCCGCGATTGGTTGCGGGCGATCAAGTACCTGCGGCTGATGGCGGAAACGGCTGGCCGCCGATACGCGCCGCGGGAAGCCACCGCCGCTCTCCAGCACGCTGTCGAATTGTCGCGCAAGCTACCCGACGCGCAGCGCGCTGGGATTGAGACCGAGATTCTGACAAAGCTCGCCGGTATATACCTTGTGTCTTTCGACATGCGCGTCGTCGAAACCTGCGAAGCACTGGCTGCCCGGGCTGCGTACTATGGCCTTATCGATATGGAGGTACGTGCACTTATTGACATGGCCTACCCATTGTCGTGGATCAGTTCTGAGCGTTGTCTTAAGGTCTTGGAACGGGCACTCGAACTTAACGCCAGGCAGAAAGACCCGCTGATGCGCGCAAGAAGGCGCGCGAGCTGCCTGGTCCGACGCATTTGGGCAGGAGGTTGGAACCTTCCTGATGCGGATGAATGCCGGAGGGCTGTCGCAGAAATCGGCCAAGCCGGTGATCGTCTCCTACTTGCGTCGCATCTGATCGATTACAACTTCATCCAGTACGTTTCCTCCGAATATCGCGAGGCGCAGCGCAACGCCGTCGAGAGCCTTGCGATCCTGCTTAACCAGGTCGAGGAGAACCCCTACTTAAGTACAGCATATTGGCAAAGTCAGTTCATCTTGCCTTGGAGCCTTTTGTATCTGGGTGAGTGGGGCGAAATGCTGCGGGAGATTAAAGTGGGAATTGCGATGGCGGAGAGAAACGGAGACGGTTACCGCGCGCAGACACTACGCCTATACCAGGCTTGGCTCCATCTTGAGGCAAGGGATTTCCCCGGAGTTGTGGGGATTTGCACTTCGGTTCTTCCATCGCTTGATGATCCGGCGCGGCGACCATGGGGGAGGTTCTGCCTGGCGTTGCTGGGCTCGGCGTATAGGGCTTTGGGCAATTACGCGCTTGCCCAGGAGCATTTGGTCACGCTCCGCGATGAAATGGATCACCACACAGTGATACACGACTGGCACCATCGCATGCTGCTACAGTCCGCCCTTGCGGAACTTTGGTTAGCAAGCGGGGATCTGCGGCAGTCACGAGTCGAGACAGACAAGTTTCTGGATGTGACGCAGCGGACCGCCGAGCGGAGTTGGCAGGCCCTGGCTTGGGAAATGAGTGCGCGGGTCGCGCTAGTCGAGTTCGACATCACGAGGGCACGAGACTCAATCACCAACGGATTGGCGACCATGGAGGGTTTTGAAGTGCCACTGGCCAGCTGGCGCGTTCACGCAGTTGCGGCCGAATTTCACGATCGCACCGGCGACAGCGAACTGGCGGAATCTCACCTGGCACTTAGCCGCGAAACGATCATGAAGCTGGCGAATTCTCTGCCCGCCAAACAGCCTCTGCAAAAAGCTTTTCTCGCCGATCCGGTGGTTCGCAGAGTCCTCGGCGGCACCACAATCGCAGTTGGAGTCCGCGCTTCATGATTTGCCTTTCTTTTCCAACTTCCCAGACCACTGTTCCGGCCAGAGAGCGGCGACCGCAAGGCCGACCGCGATCCCAATCGAAACTTCAAAGGACCGGTGAATTGCAATCCGCCATGCGCTGGTGGATCGGGACACGAGCATTACAATCACCACTGTAGTGGCCGCATATCGGTAAGCACCTCTTTCAACCCGCAAGACCGCACAAAGCAATCCAATAACAAGAACGGCTACGCCGAATGCCCAGACGCTTTCGTGGAAATAGATAGCAGTAACGGCCCCCACCGCGGCTCCGATCGCGGTGCCCGCGAAATGCTGCACGGAAACCGGCAGTGAAGCACCGAGCGTTGACTGCATGCCTATCAGTGTCGAGATCGGAGCCCAGTAAGCTTCGGGCAGTTTAAATGAACGGGCGATCAGGTAGGACACCACTGCAGCTACCGTCGTTCGGCCCGCATGAACCAGAGTTGAGGGATTCTCCCTGGCCACAATAAACCTTCTGAGTTGTCCATCGCCATGGAATGCAGCAGGAATGGTCTTGGCCGTCCACACTACAAAACCCGCCAGGCTCTAAGAAGCACGGCCAGCACCGAGAGCGATGGAAGATAGATGATGGAAGCCAATAGGAGCCGGTGTGCAGCCGAGCCAGATCTACGCCTCACAATTGAGCTCCGTGGTACAAGAACCCCACACTCAGAAGCAAGGCTCCGATGCCGGAAAGAATACTTGGCTGGCCGCCTGAGACTGCGAACAGACTAATGGGAGACAAGGCCTGGAGAGGCAATATGGTTTGCAGAGTCACGAAACTAACTCTTGTGTGGGCGGGGGGCACCAAGCGATATCCCGCGCGATCGTAATCCTCCCGATAAATCCAAGCGATGGCCATGAAGTGTGGGAACTGCCAAACGAAAACCATGGCGTAGAGTGCCCATGCCTCGCAGCTCAACTTACCCGATGCTGCAGCCCAGCCAATTAGCCGAGGCACACCACCCGGAAGCGCGCCGACCAGAATAGACATAGCTGTTTTTCGTTTGAGCGGAGTGTAGAGGAACAAGTAAGGCAGCAGCGTGAGAAGCGCAAGCAGCCTCGCGAGAACATTGACCGCGGTCGCAAGATAAATACAGCCAATAGCCGAAACTGCGATACCGAACCATAAAACCGCGGCAGCGTTTAGCCTGCCGCGTAGGGGCGCGAGCCGGGGCTGGGTGGCCGTAATAACGAGGATGCAGTCGGCTGCCATGTTTTTAAGCGACCTCCACATCGGCGCCCGCTTTTGCCGCTGCCAGTTGGGACCATGAGCCCGGTGCGTTTCTTCGACGATCTACACCGCCGGGCGCGAGTATCTGTATGGTGATCACAACCGCTGGAATCAGGTAGGCAAAGGTTACGCACACCCACATCAGGGCACCAGCGCATTCTTGATCCTGGAGAGGAGAGAGATTGAAAACTCGAGCCCCAGACACATAGCTTGGATAGACGACGCGACCACAAAAGGTGAGAAATGCGGAAAGAGTGTCGCACGGCAAGGTGGCGAAGAAAAGGTACAGCGGTATGGACCATTGAGGTGGCTTCGTGTTACTCGACCAGCATCGGGCGATTGGCCGCCAGAATAGAAGACCCGCGGACAGAAAGGATGTGTCTTCGACGATGTGCCAAGTGTGCGACGACATGGCCAGATCAAACAGCATCGGGATATGCCAGGCGATTACTGCGGCAGCACCTGCGAGCCAGCAGAATGCAGAGTTGTTGAGAAAACATCCGAGCAATGGCGGCATCCTGCTACCGAACAGCAGGCTGCGACGCATAAGAAAATTCGGGAGCCCGCACTGCAGTGGCAGACTCGGGGCCCCCAACAAAATCAAAGGAGCGCCTGCCGTCATTAACAGAAGATGTCTCATCATGTGGACAGTGAGCAACTGGTGATCGAGTGCCGCGAGCGGGGAGCCCAGAGCGATCCACAGTGAAAACAGTCCACTCACAAATCCTGCAAGCCGCCAAAATGGAAGTAGAGTTGGGAAAGCACTTCGAATCCGAAGCCAGCCGTGGCAGTAGACGAACGCCAGCAGGACCATGCCAACGGTAATGAGCGGTGAGAAGTTTCCCTGCTGCGCGTGGGCGTGGATTTCTAATGACATAAAGAAGCTTCAGGGTCGTGCGACACTTTCGCCTGTGCCCAGCGCGACCGCGCGGGAAGCGTCGCGCGCAGGCGCTTGATTGGCCGGGCGCAACGTCTTGAGAAACGCCACCAGTGCAGTGGTCTCCGCCGGGCTCAGATTTTTTCCATAGGCTGGCATATTTCCTCCGCCCTGGATTACCTGACGTATGAGTTGGTCTTCGGTGAGGCGTAGAGCAACACTGTCCAGCGCCGGACCGCGCTGACCTCCTCGGTCATCCAGCGAATGACAGTTGTGACACTGCTTGGCTTGAAATATGAGCGCACCCCTACGCTCGAGTGCCGTGCGTCCGTGCACATACTGTGATGGAATCGGCTCGCTGCTCCATGCATTCATAACCGGGCTCCAGGGTGTGTGCTGGCCCAAGTGCGTCATAGTGCCAAGAGCCACCGCGATCAGAAGAATCGTGAGCACAGCAATGGGCCGGCGTTTCCAGCTCTTCTCGCCTTCCCCGGCGACGAACGGAAGCGCGAGAAGCACGATGATCCCGACGGCGGGACCAATCAGCAGTATCGGTGTCTCCGCCGAAGGAGGCAACAACGAGAGCAGCGCATACAGCCAGAGAAAGAAAAAGTCGGGACGCGGAGCAGTCTGAATAATCGTGGGATCCGGCTTGCCGCCTGGACCGAAGGGACCAAAATGAATCGCGCACGCTACGATCGCAAGAAGAATGAATCCGGAAAACAGTATGTCTTTCCCGACCGCGTTGGGCGCGAACGGTATACCCTGCTTGTGCGTCAGCTCACGATACTCTTGCATGTAGGTGGCGCGGCGCACTACGCGTCCCGGCATGGGCCATTCGTTAATTCCAAGTTTCAGCACCATGAGCAGGTGGACGCCGACGAAAGCAATCAGTAGTCCGGGTACAACGAAAACGTGCAGCGCAAAGAAGCGCGAAAGTGCTGCCCCTGCAATGATCGGGCCGCCGAGCATGAGACTCACCGCCCAGGGGCCGACGACGGGGACGCGGCTGGCGATCGATGCACCGATGCCTAGTCCCCAGTAAGCGTCCTGATCGAATCGCATGATCTGGCCGGTAAAAGCCATTCCAAGCGTTACCAGTAAAAGAAAAACACCAACGATCCAGGTGAGTTCCCTGGGAAACTTGTAAGCTCCGAAGAGGAAGACTTGCACCATGTGGATCAGGACAATCGCCACCATGAAATTCGAGCCCCAGCCATGCAGAGCCCGTATGAACCAACCTAAAGAGATGTCATGGTTCAGGGTCTGGAGGCTGTTCCAGGCCTCTCCCGCTGAGGGGACATAGATCAGCGCCAGCAGGATTCCGGTGACAATCTGCAGCATGAAACACGTGAGCGCGGCGCTGCCAAAAACGTAAAACCAACTTGCGGTCTCGCGTGGAACCGGATGCTCGGCCGTCTCGCGAAGCGGCGCGCCAAGCTGCAGTCGCAGATCGAACCACTCGCCGACTCTTTGGATCAGGCCCATGTCGTTCCCCCGTGCGTCGTGTTGACGGCACGGCCGGGAGTGGGCATCTCGCCGGCTTTGATGAGAAGTCTTCCCTGCTCAATCTTGTAGGGGTACTGAAACAGTCCCCGTTCAGGAGGTCCTGAGGCGCGCGAACCATCCTGGTAGTAAGCGCCTCCGTGGCAGGGACACATGAAGAGATTCGACTGGGGGAACCAGCGAACCGGACATCCCAAGTGCGCGCAGTTGATGGCGAAGATCTGGAAATCTTGATCGTCAACGTTTCTTACCCAGCATGCGATGTCGCCAGTTTCTCCGTCCCATGAATTGACCACAGGATTTCGATACGTGGCAAGACGAGTCTGGCCTGCGGGAAACTTTTCCAGTGCGCCAAGAGACAGCCACGACTCGTATGCGGACTTCTTTTCGCGAGTCACAGGGGAAAGCAGATAGCGCACGATCGGTACCGCTAGAAAGGTCCCGACAATACCATTGAAAAGTAAGCCGAGTTTCACCATCATTGCTCGTCTGGACACTCCGTTTTGTGAGCTCATTGTGTTCCTCCCTTTGCCTGCTCCAAGGAAGAGGTCTGATACGGCTGCCCCGGGAATTTTGGCCGTTGGCTAGAGAGCCATGCCACGACATCGGAAACTTCCTGCGCCAACATCGGCCGGCCCACGACGTCCCCGCGCCAGTCCGGCGCGCCCAATTCGGGTCGGCCTGCAATCACTATGGTTCGAAGTTCTTGATCACTTATGAGGGTGAGGTATGAGCCGTCTACAATCGAACTGGCCTTCCTGCCTCCGTGGCCTTCCACTCCATGACAAGAGGAGCAGTAGGTTCGATATGCATCGGCGCCACGTTGCCGATCGCCGGAAGCCTGCGCCGCATAGGGAGGCGGATTCGTATCGCCGAGAGCGTTGGGTTTGGCCCACGACCGAATTCCGCGCACGAGCGCGTCGATCTGTTTATCGGTCAGCATTCCACCCGCACTCTGCGCAAAGGCGGGCATGGGAGTATCGGGTACTCCATTCGCCGCGATGCGGCGAATCACGCCGTCGTCCGCAATTGCAAGAAAAACAGGATTGGCCAGAGCGATAGCCGCTCCACCTTTGCCCTCGGCACCATGGCATCCTGCGCAGTTCTGAGCGTAAAGCAGATTGAAATCCATAACTTGGTTCGGGGCAATGATCGCGGAGTCTTTACCAGGCCGACCCGGCGAACTGTTGCAACCTGCGCACGCTGCGGCAGCAGCCATCACGACAACCACGAAAATCGGTTGTTGCGTCATTGACGATGCTCGTCCCCGTTGCTCTCATCCATTGCTTCCGGCGCTTCAATTCCGGCGCGGACCGCGAATGGGAGATACTGCCAAGTACGGATGCGCTCCTGTCTGGAAACCACGATCCCGGCAACCACGCCGAATCCGATCTGTGAAATGACGAACCAGATCCAGTCAATCCGCTGATTGAGCACCGGATCCAACGCCTCGAGAATGCTGTGGAGCAGACCGGACCATAGGATGGGGGCGATCACGCCTCCGAGGACAATCGGGCGGCGCGGAAACATCGGGAGGGCGGCTCCGTAGAGGAGCCCGACCAGCAAAGAACAGATCAGGTGGACGACTGATGCAATGATCACGGCGTCCCAATGAAAGGCAGCGATTTGCGCTGTGGTCGCTCTTGCTGGAAAGAATCCAGCAGACAAAAGGTTGATCGGATACCACATGCCGTGGCCGCTGACGATTCCATAGAGCACCGCCAGAACCGCCATGGCTACACTTCCTGCCAATCCGCCCTTCACACCCGCCGATATCGGATAGATTTCCAGAGGTAGTCGCGCGCGGTGCAGTTCCTCAGTTATCCATTCGACACGAGCGACTTGCGGGCGACTAGTAGCCACCGCTGGCACTCTCTCCGCTACTGCCACCGATTCATGCTTTTCGTGTGGCAGCACGTCGCGAAACCAACCAACGCAACCGGCAATCGCAAAGATTGCGCCCAGAATGCTGAGCGATGCGCTGGTAACCAATCCTGCGAAAACCAAGGTGAAACCGAAGGCCAGGACGATCGGCCACACCGTCGGTGCTGGCATTTCGATTGAACCCGACTGCTCTGGTAGCTCAAATCCCTCCCATGCCATCTTCCAGTCCTTCCCTCATCGTCCAATCACATACACGACGGTGAAGACCACGACCCATACCGCGTCCACGAAATGCCAATAGAGAGACAGAATATCGACGCGCTCGGCGTGTTCCGATTTCACTCTCCCCAGAACCGCCAACGCCATAACCATGGACAGCGTCATCAGACCGACGACCACGTGAAATCCATGCAGTCCGACCAATGAGTAGTACGTAGTTCCGAACAGGTTCGTGCTGATCGTCAATCCGTCGTGATAAATCAGCCGGTGCCACTCGCTGACTGTCCCGTATATGAAGGTGCCGCCCAACGCGATGGTCAGAAACCACCACATTCCGAAACCTCGCACTTTTCCCCGACCCAGCGCTTTCGCAGCTACGTGAATTGTCAGACTGCTGGAAAGCAGACAGATCGTGTAAAACATCGGGGCATTGAGAACGTCATTGGGTACAGGGCCCGTCAAGCTCTTACCCACATAAAAGAGATAGGCCACGACAAAGATTGTGAAGATCGCGGCCTCGGCGGCGATTAGAGCAAACATCGCGACGCGTCCACGCGAAGGACCAGCCCGTCCAATTTTTGGGTGCGCCACAGCTATCGACGTCGCATTCATTCCGCTTTTCCCACTATTCGTACTTCCAATCAGGGTCGTCCGGATGCTTCAGGTCCCAAAGCGGACGACGGCTTTTGATTTCCGGGACCGAAACAAAGTTATAGGCGGGCGGTGGCGAAGTTGTGGACCACTCAAGTGTCCAGGCGTCCCAGGGGTCGCTGCCCGCAGCTCTGCCCTTGAAGTACGACCACATCAGGTTGGCGACGAAAACCACGATGCCGAACGCCTGAAAGAAGACCCCAATGGTCACGATGAAATTCCAGGTATCCCAGCCGCGGCCCGGTTCGTAGGTGTAGATGCGGCGCGGCATGCCCAGCAAGCCGGGAATGTGCATGAAATCGAAAGTCAGGTGGAATCCGAGGAGGAACAGCCAGAAGTGCAGCCTACCCAGGGTCTCGTTGTACATCTTTCCCGACATCTTAGGAAACCAGTAGTAGAACGCGCCAAAGATCGCGAATAGGATCGCACCCACGATCACGTAGTGAAAGTGTGCGACAACGAAATATGAATTCCCCAGTTGCCAGTCGAAAGGCGCGGCGCCCAACATGATTCCCGTGAGACCTGCCATCAAAAACTGGAAGAGAAAACCAATGCAGAACAGCATCGGTGTCTTGAACTCGATCTTTCCTCCCCACATGGTGGCTAACCAGTTGAAGATTTTGATTCCGGTGGGCACCGCGATTGCCATGGTTGACAATACGAAGAAACTATTGGCATTCGAGCTCATACCCACCGTAAACATGTGATGAGCCCAGACGCTCATGCCGATAAATCCAATACAGATCGTGGCCGCCACCATCACCGGGTAGCCGAAGATCGCCTTGCGTGAGAAGACGGGAACGATCTCGGATACAAAGGCGAATGCTGGGATCACAAGTACATAAACTTCGGGATGACCGAAAACCCAAAAGAAGTGCATCCAAACTACCGCTGAGCCACCAGCTTGAGTGTCGAAGAAGTGGCCACCCAGATAACGGTCGACCAGCAACATCAGCTGCGCGGCAGTTAGCGGACTGATCGCAAGCACAACCATGCCGGCCATCACGAGGTTAAGCCAGGCAAACAACGGCATTTTCCCCAGGATCATCCCAGGGCAGCGCATGCATAAGATCGTGGTCAGGATATTGATCGCCGTGCCGATACTGCCGAAGCCGGAAACGAGCAAGGCGAGGGTCCAGTAATCCGTGCTGTGCCCGACCGAAAAAGTCCGCGACGTCAAAGGCGCATAGGCAAACCATCCAACGTCGGGTGCGTTTCCCGCTCCATAAAGGCCGTTGGCTCCGATGAGGCTGAAATAAAGAAGGAGGCCCCCGAATGCAGTCAGCCAGAAACTGAAAGCGTTCAGGCGCGGGAAGGCCATGTCCCGTGCGCCAATCATCAGAGGAACCAGGTAGTTGGCGAATCCGAATACCAAAGGCATCACCACGAAGAAAATCATCGTGGTTCCGTGCATGGTGAACAGTCGATTGAAAACCTGCGGTGAGACAAAATCGTTATGCGGGCGGATCAACTGAACACGCATGATCCCTGCTTCTATTCCGCCGATCATGAGAAACAGAAGCGCGTAGACTATGTACAGTGCGCCGAGCCGCTTGTGATCGACGGTGGTAACCCACTCGTGGAGCGTATCAACAAGGGGACGCGATACCGGCTCCGTTCTTGGCACTACGATGGCGTCAGTCGACATCCAGCGATCTCCCCGGCTCGTTCAAGAAGACACTCAACGAAGCGTCTCCAAGTAACCTGTTAGCGCGTCCAATTCCTGATCATTTAATTCCATCGCCGGCATAAGAGATCCAGGCTTGATGGCCTCGGGATTTCTAATCCAGAGCCGAAGATTCTCACGCGTGTTCGGGGCCGCTCCTGCGGCGATCGTTTCCCGGCCCATCAAGTGGGTCAGATCGGGACCGAACTGCCCATCGGCAACGGTTCCTGCCACAGCGTGGCAGTTAATGCAGGCCGTCGTCTCGAATACCCGTCGCCCCTCGGAAACAACACTACTCACGGACGCGGGCTGCCGTTGCTGCTGAATCCAACGGTCGAACTCATCGCGGGGCTGAACATAGACGCGGAGAAGCATCTTGGCATGTTGCGTCCCGCAATATTGCGCACATTGGCCCAGGTAAATGCCTGTCTGCTGCGGATCGATCCACATAGTGTTCGGATGGTTGGGAATCAGGTCGGTTTTACCTGCAAGGCGTGGGATCCAGAAACTGTGATCCGTGTCGGCGGATAGCAGTTTGATAAACGTTGGCGTCGGATGGCCCGGATCGCTCACCGGCACGTGCAATTCATTTGCAGTAACGACATGCAGTCCGGGATAGCGGTATTCCCACCAAAACTGGTGGCCGATGGCGACCACTTCGATGGCATTGGCTGACGGTGAGGCCTTCTGGATATCGGCAATTACGCGCGCTGTTGCCATGAACAGCGCCACGACGATGAGAATGGGTATTACGGTCCAGGCGATCTCCACCTGATTGCTGCCGTAAACCTGAGGAGGCTCGCGTCCGTCGTCGTTGCGCCTCTTTCTAAACTTCACGACAGAGTAGACGAGCAAGGTAAACACCACAACAAATATTGCGCCCGTCACCGTGAGCACAAAGATGGATAATCCAAAGATTGACTTGGCCGGCGTCGAGACCGGTGCGAAGATGTTTGTGGGACCCAGAGGCGGAGCTGCGGCCTCGCTGGCGGCCGCAGACCAGAGGACGAATACGAATATCTGGAGTACGCCCATCGGGTTCGAAGTTTTCCCGCCCAACACTTGATCGGTTCCTCTTGAGCCTCGGCTCTGTTCAATTCCTGGACGCTGAAGCTCTGAATCGGTTATAAGTGCGCTGCGACTTTGTCAGCCGGTGCAGACTTCGCAACCGATGCGAGCTCTTGGTTGAAGTTGAAGTCCGTAGCCGCGGTCCCGGTAATGAGCCGTGCACCGCGACTGAAAGTGAGATCCTGGATTGCCCACTGGATAAGAACCAGAATGCGGCTCTGGAACTGGACGATATATGTCAAATGGATGAACGCCCACACGATCCAAGCCGGCACTCCAGACATGTGGACGCCGAAAGCGTCGGCGACCGCGGACCACCGGCCGATCACGGCCAGACTACCCTTATCGAAATACTGGAAGTCCCTCTGCTTCGGTTTTCCCTGTACTCTCCTCGCAATCGCGTTGGCGGCATAGCTTCCTTGCTGCATCGCAACCTGCGCAACGCCCGGTAATGGCGTCCCATTGGGATCCAGAGCAAGAGCGAGATCCCCGACGACGTAAATATCGGGGTAGTTTGCAATCGTGAGATCGCGACCCACCTGGAGTCTTCCGCCCTTGTCAGTTTCCGCGTTGGTTCGACTTGCCAGAGTTTTTCCCAATGCCGGCACTGTCACGCCCCCGGCCCAAATAACAGTTCTGGCCTCCATCCGATCTGTGCGGTCATGAGTCTGAAGGGTGACACCTTCCTTATCGATGTCTTTCACCATCACATCCGTTCGTACTTCTACTCCGAGTTTCACAAGCGCGCGTTTCGCCTTCTCCGCCAGATCCTCCGGGAAAGTCGGAAGTACGCGCAGCGCCCCGTCCAGCAAAATGATCTGCGCCTCTTTCGGATTGATAGAGCGGAAATCATTCTTGAGCGTCTGTCGTGCGATCTCAGCAATGGCTCCGGCAAGTTCTACACCTGTGGCGCCTGCACCCACAATGACGAAGGTGAGCCACGCCCGCCGCTGAGCCGGATTGGCAATCCGCTCGGCGACCTCGAATGCGTAGAGGATCTTGTGCCGGACATTTATCGCTTCTTCCACGCTTTTCAGGCTTGGGGCCCATTCTCGCCAACCTTCGTGGCCGTAGTAGGAGCTCTGTGAACCCGCGGCTACAATCAACGAGTCGTATCCCAAGCTGGTGCCATCAGCCAGCAGCACACATTTCGATTTGGGATCGATGTCCTGCACATCGCCCAGAAACACACGGGTGTTTTTCTGATGGCTCAAGACGCTGCGCAACGGCGCCGCGATCTCTCCCGCAGAAAGCGAACCGGTGGCAACCTGATAGAGCAAGGGCTGAAACAGGTGATAGTTGTGACGATCGATCAGAGTCACATCGACAGGCGCCGACTTTAGCGCCTGCGCTGCACGTAATCCCCCAAATCCGCCACCCACGATGATGACCCTCGGTCGCCCGGTCATATACTCTCTCGTTGAGAAGGCTTTTCTTGCTTCCGCACAATGGTCCTCGTGTCGCTCTTCCGCTCTCGAAGTAACACCACGATGGACCTCGGAGCTACTAGGTATGGCGTCCGCTCCAATGGCAATCCGGACTCCAAGAAATCGTTGGGACTCGGCAAGGCTGTGTCCACAACCCTCTTCCACTCCTGTGCCGTACCCTCCTGGATGTGGAACTCCAAGTCCTCCCAGTAGGCATTGATCATCGCGTAGATATCATCATCGCCCTGAGAAGCCCCGTGCAGGCAGAACGCCAGGCTGCGAGAGTCGTAGGACAGGTCGACGGTTGGGCCTACTCCGTACCATGCGACATCCTCGCGCCAGAACCTGCTGCGGCTCAGGGCAGGATGAGTTTTCCGGAATGCAATCATGCTTTTGAAGAAACGAAACACTTCCTTGTTCGCCGGCAGCTGGCTCCAGTCCAGCCATCCCGTTTCGTTGTCCTGGTTATAAGGATTGTTGTTGCCGAATTGTGTGTTCAGGAATTCGTCCCCGGCTCGGAACATTGGGGTCCCGTTCGAGAGGAACAGCAAGCAGCAGAAATTCTTGATCTGTTTCCGCCGCAACTCCATCACCGCAGCCGTAGTCCCTTCGTCCCCTTCGTAGCCACAGTTCCAACTGTAGTTTTCGTCGGCGCCATCTTGATTATTGTGACCATTCGTCCAGTTTCGCTTGCGGTCATAAGAGACGAGATCGTATAGCGTGAACCCATCGTGGGAAGTTACGAAGTTCACACTCTGATAAGCGTGATACGCGTCGGCACGGGTGTCGGGAAAGAAGTCGTCGCTGCCGTAGATGCGACGCATCAAGTCAGGGACCATCCCCGGATCGCCTTTAACAAAACGGCGAACGTCGTCGCGAAAGCGTCCATTCCACTGCAGCCAAGTCAGGCCCGGGAATCCCCGACCGAGTTGATACGCGCCGGTGTCCCAGGGTTCTGCGATCAAACGTAGCTGACCTAGTTCCGGATCCGCGGCAATTTCACTGAAGATGGGAGCGTCTCGCCAGTTGAGAGATCCATCCGCGTTGCGGCTAAACACTGACGCCAGATCGAAGCGGAATCCGTCGACATGCATTTCGCGCTTCCAGTAACGCAAGCTGTCCATCACTATCTTGCGGACGTGGCCTTCCCCGAAATTCAAGGTGTTGCCCGTGCCGGAGTAGTTGGCGTAAGGGTTTGCGGGGTCGGACGACAACATGTAATAGCCCGGGGCGTCGAGACCCTTGAAGCTGTAGATGGGCCCCCTGTGATCACCCTCGCAGGTGTGGTTGTACACCACGTCGAGGACCACACCGATACCAGCCCGATGAAGGGCCTTTACCATATTTCTAAATTCAAGGTGCTGCTCGTCATCGTCGCGAGTACTCGCGTACTGCGCATGGGGCGCGAAGAAGTTCAAAGGCATGTAGCCCCAGTAGTCCCCCTGTTGTGGATCGCGCTGAAAAACCGGCATCAGCTCGACAGCGGTTATGCCGAGTGCTTGGAGATAAGGGATCTTCTCCACCAGGCCGGCATACGTGCCGGCTCGCGATGCATCTACACTGGAGTTGGGGTTCTTCGTGAAACCCTTCACGTGAACTTCGTAGATGATTGCATCCGACTCGTGATGCGGCGGCCGATCCCCTCCCCAGTCAAATGTTGGCCGGTGACCCGTCAGTACGCCCAACGGTGCCCGGCCTGCGTTTGGGCCTTCTCGCATTGCAAGTTCGCGATCAAAGCCGGGGGGAAAGAAGATGCACTGCGCATAAGGGTCAACGAGAACTTTTTGCGGGTCGAAGCTGTGAAGCTGAGGAGCTGTTTCTCCCGAGACTGAATATGCGTAATAACGAGCCTCACCAATATCTGTGATTGGAATCCGGCAATGCCATATCCGCCCGGATTTGTTGCGCAGAAAGTCGAAGCGGAAGGTCAGGACGGGGTCCACCAAATTGGCTGCGGAAAAAAGCAATAGAGCGACGCTGTCCGCGTGTTCAGCGTGAACGGCGAAGTTGAAAGACTGTTCCCTTTCGATCCACGTGACACCAAGCGGCAATGGACTGCCCTCAGCCTGCTCCCATGTCGCGCGTTTCGTCGGCGCAATCGACTGGGCAGCGTCGCCTGGAGCATCGGCGTTGGGAAGCGCGCCGCGGGTTGATCTGTTCACTGTGCCTCTTGAAACCAATTATTCTCCTACTGCTGTCCGTTTCTGAAAATGCGTCTTCCTGTTTGGCTGGCCTCGGATCCAGCGGCTCTTTCCCGACGTACGTGCATTTGCTATTCCAGTCCGAGGGGGGCCGGGGTGGGAAATCCTCAGCTTTAAATCAATCAGTTAGTGGTTGAAGAGGTGATTCGGGCTGGTGGAGAAAGGCGCCTCCGGGTCCTCGCTATGACAAGAGTTCGTCAGATGCCAATCGGGGGGAGGACGGACTTGCTTCACTATTCCTTTGGGCAATTGCCACATCCGCGGGTCCTCCTCTTCGAGAATAAACAGTGCCTATTCGCGATGTCATATGCATTTCTTTCAGGTCCCTTCCCTTGGTACAGATTTCTTAGCGGAAGTGTTACTCATTCAGCGAACCCCTAGGCTGCCAGATCACCTGCTACCGCCCGATCAGCGAAAATCACAGCCCGATCCTGGAGAATGCGTCCCGCCGGAATTGAGGGATCGGCTTGGCGCAGGCGGAGCAATGCGCCAACTTTCTCACTGCCCGTCACCAGCCACAGGACGCGCCGGGCGCGATTGATGATCGGATACGTCAATGTCATTCGCCGCCTTCCTTGATAGACACCAGTGACTGCCACATCGACGTCGATGACATGGAGTACTGGTTCCCCAGGTACCAAAGACGCGGTATGTCCGTCTGGTCCGAGACCGAGGTGCACCAGGTCCAGCATTGGCGGCGAGCCAGCGATCTCGGCCAATTGCGAGGCATACTGCCTGGCCGCGCTTTCGAGATCGGGGGATTCCACCGGCATGGCATGGATCTGCTCCGGGCGAATGGGTGAGTGATCAAGCAGGTTTTCTCGAAGATGCACGAGATTTCTATCCGGGTGTGTTGCCGGGGCGACGCGTTCGTCCACTTGCAATATATGGATGTGCTCCCACGGGACGTCTTCGTTGCCCAGCGCACGTAGCATGATCCAAGGGGTTCGACCACCGCTAACGGCGATCACGAACTGACCGCGAGTAGCGACTGCGGTAGCGGCTTCTGCGGCCACAAACTTCGCCGCCGCGCGGGCCGTGGATTCGTCATCGGAAAAAACTTCAATCTTCATCGGGGCCTCTCCGCTTCTGAAATTCACGCGGCCTGGCCAGCTATGGCTGAAGTCTCATGTGCAACCACAGGATTCTGCCAGCCCCCCGGCGGCGTGACTCGCTCCATTTCATTCGGCCCCCAGGTGTTTGGCTCGTAAGGGTAGACAGGCGTGACTTTTGAGAGCAGTGGATCTACGATTCGCCATGCCTCTTCAACATAGTCTTCTCGGGCAAACAGCGTAGCGTCTCCGGCCATGGCGTCTCCCAGCACCCGCTCGTAGGCGTCCATCTCCTCCGCATTCGGTTGCCTACTGGCAATCATCTCCGCCGACTGGCCAGCCAATCTGTCGCCCGCTGCCAAGACCGTCATGCCCATGGCGATTGCGACATCTGGGTTGATTCGGAACCGGAGATAATTCGAATTGAGAAACTCCGCAGGGATAAAAGTGGGGGGCTTGCGTAGCCGGCAAATGATTTCCGTGCAGGTGACGGGCAGGCACTTTCCTGCCCTTATGTAGAACGGGACGCCCTGCCAACGCCAGGAATTGACTTCCAGTCTTAGGGCGGCGAAGGTCTCTATCGTCGAGTCCTGTGCAACTCCTTTCTCTTCGAGATAGCCGCGAAACTGCCCGCGAACCAGATTTGGCTCTTCCAGCGCCTGAATCGCCTTCAGGACTTTAACTTTCTCGTCACGAATGGATTCGCTGTCCAATCTGACGGGAGCTTCCATTGCCAGATTGCAAAGGATCTGGAAAAGATGATTTTGGATCACGTCGCGGATGGTGCCGGTTTGATCATAGAAGGCGCCCCGGCCTTGGACGCCGAAGTCTTCCGCCATCGTTATTTGCACGCTCTCGACATAGTTGCGGTTCCAGAATGCCTCCATAAACGCATTTGCGAAGCGGAAGGCGACCACGTTATTCACCGGCCGCTTACCCAAGTAGTGGTCGATCCGGAAAATTGCGCTCTCATCGAACTTTCGGAGAAGAACTGTATTGAGGTGCTGCGCCGATTGCAGGTCATGCCCGAATGGCTTCTCGATGACGATCCGTGCACCTGTGGTGCAGCCGCCGTGCTCCAGTTGCTCGAGCACCGGCTCGAACATGGTGGGCGGGATCGCGAGGTAGTGCGCTGGCCGCCGCGCTTCTTTCAGTTCCTTACCCAGCGCGCGAAAGGTGGCAGGGTCGCTGTAGTCCCCATCCACATAGCGAAGCAGAGAAGAGAGCTTCTCAAAGGCTGCAGAATCGACTCCGCCATGTTTTTCGAGGCTGTCTTGTGCGCGCGCGCGGAGTTGGTCGAGCGTCCAGCCCGCTTTGGCAACACCGATAACGGGCACATTGAGATGGCCGCGTTTCAGCATTGCCTGCAACGCGGGAAAGATCTTCTTGTAGGCAAGGTCGCCGGTTGCACCGAAAAAGACCAGCGCGTCGGAGTGGGAGTTCGTCACAGTTGTCTCCTTAAGCCACTTTGGACTTGGTATCGGATTTTTCGACGTGTCCCCCGAATTGATAACGCATCGCGGACAACAGTTTGTTGGCGAAATCAGCTTCTCCCCGCGAGCTGAATCGCTCGTAAAGGGCGCTGGTTAGAACCGGCACGGGTACCGCTTCGTCGATCGCGGCTTTGATTGTCCACCGTCCCTCGCCCGAATCAGAGACATGGCCGGCAAACTTCGACAGACTTGGGTCTTGCAGCAAGGCGTTGGCTGTAAGGTCGAGTAACCAGGATGCGATCACGCTTCCGCGACGCCACACTTCCGCGATGTCCCGCAGATTCAGGTCGTACTGATATTGCTCGGGGTCACGCAGCGGAGTGGTTTCAGCATCTGCGGCGCCTCTTGTTTGCTTGCCGACGTTGGCGGCGCGCAGAATAGCTAACCCCTCCGCATATGCCGCCATGATTCCATACTCCATCCCGTTGTGGACCATCTTGACGAAGTGACCGGCGCCATTTGGCCCGCAGTGCAGGTAGCCCTGCTCGGCGGTACCATCGATCTTCTCCCGGCCAACGGTGCGGGGCAGGTCGCCCATTCCGGGAGCAAGCGTCGCGAAAATTGGGTCGAGTCGCTTGATGATCTCGGTCTCGCCGCCAATCATCATGCAATAACCTCGCTCCAGGCCCCAGACACCTCCGCTGGTGCCCACATCGACATAGTGGATCTTCCGGGGAGTGAGTTCCTTTGCCCGCCGGATGTCGTCCACGTAATAGGAGTTCCCCCCGTCGATAAGAATGTCCCCTGCCTCGAGGTGAGGCAGAAGATCAGCAATAGTATCGTCCACAACTGCTGCCGGAACCATCAGCCAAATAGCTCGTGGCTTTGCGAGTTTCTCCAGCAGTTCTGCCAGCGACGCGGTGCCTGTCGCCTTCTCTTTCACCAAATCGTCCACAACGATTGGCGACCTATCGAACACTACGCAGTTGTGACCTTTCTTGATGAGCCGCCGCACCATGTTGGCGCCCATACGTCCAAGACCAATCATGCCAAGTTGCATATCTATCTCCTCAAGGAAAAGTTTTCACGGCGAGCAAGTTGCTCTTGTGACGCGCGATGCTGGCACGCAGACCGCTCATGGCTGTGGCCACTCCCAGGCTATCGCCAAAAATTGACGATCCAGCGACCAGCACGCCGGCGCCTGCTGCGCTGGCGAGCGGTGCTGTCTCCTGATTAATGCCCCCGTCAACCCCCACCTCACAGCCACCGTCAAATCGTCCGACCATCTGACGAACGCGTTCGATCTTTGGCAGGGTGCTATGGAGGAAATGCTGGTGTCCGAAACCAGGATTGACGGTCATCACCAACACCTGATCCAGTTCCGGCAGTATCTCTTCTAGCACCGCGGCGGGAGTTGCAGGATTGACGACCACTCCTGCGTATTTGCCGAGTTCTTTGATCCTCCGAACCGTGCGATGCAAGTTGTTGTTACCTTCCCAGTGGACAAGAAACGAATCGGAACCAGCCTCGACAAATTTTTCGAGGAAAGAGTCCGGATTCATGATCATCATGTGTATCTCGAGACGTAGACGTGTGACGCGCCTGAGCGATTGCACGATCGGCGCACCCATAGAGAGGCTGGGCACGAAATGCCCATCCATCACGTCGATGTGTATTCGATCGGCCCCAGCCTGCTCCGCCTCAGCCACCTGTTCACCCATGCGAGCGAAGTCAGCAGCTAGTATCGATGGGGCCAGTTTTACAGTGTCTGCTTCCATTTCCTTGTCTCTGTTGTCACGCAGGAACGACTTTCTCGCGAGTTTCGAAGATGTCAACAGAATCCCGATATCGGCGAGCAATTTCGGCGACTGCATCATTTCTTGTTATCTTGCTTGCACGCCAGTCCACGAGTGGACCCCAGAAGCTCGTCCGGCCAACGGCGAAACCATTGAAACCCGGAACCGCAGCAGCAGTCGCAAGCCATTCGCGGACTTGCCTATCGTCCTCGCCGCGGCCGAGGACGATGCAACCGACTCGGTTTCGGCCTCCCCGGCGGGCTGCAGCCACGAGCCGCTCGCAGTCTTCATGACGCTCGAGCCCTTCGACCTTCCACACGTCCGGCTCAACCCCGGCATCCTGAAGTTGCTGAATGGTCTGAGTCATAAGCTGGGGACGAAGCTCCAAATCGTAGGCCTTCTTGTCTCCTTTCAGGCGATCGAGCTGGGCCTTCTCGGGCGGGACTAACAATTCGAACATGAACCCGCTGGGACTCTCGCTGCTGCGCAAATATTCCGACAATCGCTTCAGGCGAGCCGATTGCCGCCGGTTAAGGGCCCCGTCGCCCTCCGGGTTGTAACGAACGAGGACCTTCGAGAAGGTCAGGTGAAGGGCATCGATATGCTTCTCGAAATCTTCGCCGTATTCGAAGTCGAATTCATCCTGGCCACTCTTCTCCGCCGGGCAACAGGTTATGTATCCCTGTGCAACTGCGTCGTGGAGAATCGCGGCGCCGAACTGCTCGTCAACCAGAATTCCAGCCTGATCTTTGGGTACGCCGGCATGGATGGCAGTAACGAAAGCGTCGTAGATTACCCGCTTCGCAGCAGCGATCTCTGCCGTCTGTTGCGCGCTCAACGCGCCCTCCCATCCGAACATCTTTTTCTG
>Ga0137395_10000320_pt1 | contig 19441 bp, 22 predicted proteins | sample czobulk216metaG_FD_108283 | JGI IMG/M metagenome (GOLD analysis project Ga0137395, IMG submission 108283) | Vadose zone soil microbial communities from Angelo Coast Range Reserve, California, USA - czobulk2.16 metaG | ecosystem: Environmental > Terrestrial > Soil > Vadose zone | place: USA...
CTAGCATACGGCGGAATCTTCGATGGATGAGGCCGCCTATTTTCACGCGATCCCGAAGGCGGAGCTGCATCTGCATCTCGACGGCGCGCTGAGGCCGAAGACAGTTCTGGAACTGGCCAAGGCAGGGGGCGTCCCGCTTCCGACGAGCGACCTGGAGAAGCTTAAGGACTTTCTCGAAGCAACGGACCGGACGGCATCGCTCGTCGAGTACATCGAGTATTTTCAACTGCCCATTGCCGTGTTGCAGAGCGTGCCGGCGCTGGAGCGCGCGACCTACGAGCTCTGCGAAGACCTCAGCAAAGACAATGTGCGATACGCGGAGATTCGATACGGCCCCTGGCTGCACACGCAGCAAGGCCTCTCGTTGACCGACGTGATCCGAGCGGTGCTCAGCGGCTGGGCCGCTGGACGCAAGGCCTTCGGCGTCGAGGGCGGCATTATCGTGACGGCGTTGCGCGACATGCCGCCGGCGCAGAACCTGTCATTGGCGCAGGTCGCCGGTCGGTTCGTCAGCGAGGGCGTGGTCGGCTTCGACCTGGCGGGCGATGAGGCCGGCCACCCGCCGATCCTGCACGAAGACGCGTTTCGCATGGCGCGCTCGCTGGGGCTGAATCTCACCATCCATGCCGGCGAAGCTGCCGGACCCGAGAGCGTGCGCCAGGCGATCGCGATGGGCGCGCGACGACTCGGACACGGCGTGCGCGCCCAGGAAGACGCCGAAGTCATGGCGACGATACGGGAGCTGGGCATCCAGCTCGACATGGCACCCACGAGCAACGCGCAGACCAAAGCCGTGAGTCGCCTCGAGGACCATCCACTGAGGCGCTTCTACGAGTCGGGCATCAAGGTGACGATCAGCACGGACTCTCCGACGGTATCGGCCGTGACGATGACCCACGAATTCGAGATCGCCGTGCGGGTGCTGGGCTGCTCGCGCGAGCAGGTCTGGGCGATGAATCTGCAGGCGCTCGAAGGCGGTTTCGCCGACGAGGTCACACGGACCCGGCTGCGGCGCGAGTTCGTCGAGGCCCAAGCGCGCCGTTAGCTCAGCCGGGCGGGATCGTACCGGGCGGCGTGATGGCGCCGTTGCGAATCTTGATGCGAATGTCCAGCACCTGGTTGATCACGTCCTGGGGAACGATGCTGCTGGGCATGCTGAACCCGGTCGCGTCGTCCTGCAGCGAGAAGACCTGCTGACCGGCATGAAACTGGCCGGCTTGAAGCCGCTGGATGGTGAGGCCGACCACGTGGTCGACATGCTTCAACGCGCTGGTGATCACGGCCGGGCTGGCAAACGCTTCATCGTTATCGCTGCCGATCGCATACGCCGACGCGTCGTAGGCCGCGTCGATGTAGCCCGAGGCGCAGCGCCCCGTCACTTCGAAGACGATATCCGCGCCGGCAGAGATCTGGGTGATGCCGAGCTGCTTGCAAAACGCGGGGTCCTGGGAGTCCGAGTACGTGATCTTGACAATGACGCTCGGGTCGACGGAGCGCGCGCCGGAGACGAAGCCCGCAATATAACGATCGATGGCTGGGCCATGATTGGCGCCCAGGATGCCCAGCACGTTGTGGCTGGCGTTGCCGACTTTTTCTTTTTCCATGAGGCCGGCGAGCGCACCGACCAGGTAGCCGGGTTCTTGCTCGTTGAATAGCAGGTCGGCCACGTTGCCCAGGTCGACCGACTGGCCATTGTCGTCGACCGGGAGCGCGTCAACCAGGGCATATTTTTGACTTGCGTGCAGCTGCGCCGCGCGCCACACGGCGGTCGCCATGTCGGGCGAGATCGCGATCACGAGATCCGGGTGCGCGGCGGCACAGCGCTGCAGGCCGGAAAAATAATCGCTGGCGGCGTTGGAGGCGACCACCTGGACGCCGGCGCCCACGCTGCGGGCACCGTCGACCGCCAGTTGATTGAACGTATGGGTCGTCAAGCCGTCGGCGTTGGTCGCGACGCAAACGTGCGTCTTCGCCGTGTCTGGAGTCGCGCTGGGCTCGGCGCAGGCTGCCGCGAGACCGGCCAGCAATACGAACGCGGCCCAAAGACCCCCCACCCCGACCCTCCCCCGCAAGGGGGGAGGGAGATTCCTTCGAGGCCCCACCTCGACCCTGGCTGGGGCCGGGCTAGCCAGCTTTGCGCCGATCGCCGGCTCCACCTCCGGTCATCAACAGCCCTAAACGTTCTTCAGGCGCGTCGGGAGGCTCGACGCTCACGATCCGGCCTTCGTACATCACAGCGATCCGGTCCGACAGCGACCGGATTTCGTCCAGTTCGGCCGACACGAGCAGGATCGCCGCGCCGCCGTCCCGCTCGGCGATCAGCCGTCGGTGAATAAATTCAATGGCGCCGATGTCGACGCCGCGCGTAGGCTGCGCCGCCAGCAAGACGCGAGGCTGGGTCGCCATCTCCCGAGCCACGATGATCTTTTGCTGGTTGCCGCCGGACAGCGTTCTCGCGGGGGTCGACGAACTCGGCGTCCGGATGTCGAACTCTTTGATCAGTCGTTGAGCCCAGTTGAAGATCGCCTTCAGGCGCAGGACCAGCCCGTCCCAGGCGAAGACCGGCGTTCGCTGCCGGCCCAGGATCAGGTTGTCGGCTACGGAGTAATTCAAGACCAGGCCTGCGCCTCGACGATCTTCCGGGATGTGACTGACGCCGGCAAGTCTTATCGTGTCCGCGCTCAGGTTGCTGACTTCGCGGTCGCCGAGAAACACGTGGCCAGCAGCCGAACGTCTTGTGCCGGCGAGGGTCTCGACCAGCTCGCTCTGCCCGTTACCTTCGACCCCGGCGATGCCGAGGATCTCGCCCTGGTGCAATTCGAACGACACCCCGCGCAGTGCCGGCACGCCCTGGTCAGAATTTGCCGATAGATTCTCGACCCGTAGCGCGACCGGCCCGGGCTTCGCCTCGGTCTTCTCGACCCGCAGCAGGACATCGCGACCGACCATCAGGCGGGCGATCTCCTGCTCGTCGGTTTGTCTCGTAATAAGGTGACCAACCACCTTACCGCGGCGCATCACCGTGATCCGGTCCGAGATCTCGAGGACTTCTTTGAGTTTGTGGCTAATAAAAATAATCGTCTTGCCGCCCTGAACCAGGCCACGGAGAACGCGAAACAATTCCATCGACTCCTGCGGTGTGAGCACCCCGGTCGGCTCGTCGAGGATCAGGATCCTCGCGCCGCGATAAAGAACCTTGACGATCTCGACGCGCTGCTGGAGGCCCACGGGTAGGTCGCCAACCCGTGCGTCCGGATCGAGGGCCAGGCCGTATTGCCTGGTCAAGTCGGTAATGGCTGCTCGCGCCCTGGTGTAGTCATAGAAGCCACCCGGTCGCACCGGCTCGCTGCCGAGGACGACGTTTTCGCCGACGGAGAAGACCGGGATCAGCATGAAGTGCTGATGCACCATGCCGATGCCCAGCCGGATGGCATCGCGCGGGCCTTGCATGGACGTCGGCTTGCCTTCGATCAGGATCTCGCCGCCGTCGGCCCGGATCAAGCCATAGAGAATATTCATGAGCGTGCTCTTGCCGGCGCCGTTTTCGCCGACCAGGGCGAGGATCTCGCCCTCCCGGACTTGCAGATCGACATGATCGTTGGCCACGACACCCGGAAAGATCTTGACGATACCGCGCATCTCGACGGCGAGGCGCTGGGCGTCCGGGCGTACGCTCGCCTCGATTGGCTTGTCTGTCACTCGGCCCCCGGGACGTAGGGAATGCCGTCGGCGGCCGGCGGGCTGCTCCGCCGGACAACAGCGGCTAACACAACGAGGGTCAACAAATACGGCGTCATGCTGAGCAGGTACTGCGAGACGTGAATGCTCGAGTTCGCATCGTAGATCGCCTGGCCAAAGCCAAAGATCAGCGTCGCGACAAAGGCGCCGATTGGCGTCCACTTGCCGAAGATCATGGCGGCCAGGGCGATGTAGCCACGGCCGTCCGTCATGCCTGGGACGAAGGTGTTGGCGATGCCGATCGACAGAAAGGCGCCCGCCAAGCCGGAGAGCAAGCCGCTCGTAATCACCGCGCCGTAGCGCAAGATATACACGTTGATGCCTGCAGTGTCTGCGGCCTGTGGGTGCTCGCCCACGGAACGTAAGCGCAGGCCGAGCCGCGTTCGGAAGAGTACGACCTGCGTCAAGACCAGAACCACGAGGGCCACGTAGACCATGACGTTCTGCTGAAAGAAGACACGGCCGAGAAACGGAATCTGGCCGAGTAGCGGGACATTCCAGTTGGGCAACGCGTTATTCGACGGCACCTGTCCGACGTCGGCCAAGCCATAGAAACGATTCAACAAAAAGACCGTGATGCCGGCCGCAAAGATATTGATGGCCACGCCGCTGACGATCTGGTCGGCGCGGTAGCGAATCGACACGACGGCGTGGATCGAGGCCATCAGGCCGCCGGCGATCATGGCAGCCAGCACGGCAAGGAACACGTTATGCACGACGAGGTCGGCGGCGACGGCGAAGAAGGCGCCCGTCAGCATCATGCCTTCCATCGCGATATTCACGACGCCGCTGCGTTCTGAAATGACGCCGCCGAGGGCCGGCAGCAGCAGCAAGGCGGCGTACTGCAGCGAGGCATGCCACAGGTCGGGCGTCCCCATCAGCCGAAAAATATCGCCGATGAAGGTCATTGCTGGACCAGCCCGGCTCTCATGCCGTGTCCTTGTCGTCGGCGGCCAGGTCGGTCTCGATTTCCCTGGCGACGGCGGCCGCCATGGCGTCGGCGGCCGGCGTGTCTGGCACGCGTCCGAGCGACGGAAGCCGGAGCTTGAGGCCGCGCAGGAAGTTCGCGGCGATCGAGAACAGGATCAGCGCTTGTAACACGTAGACGAGATTGCCGGACACCCCGGCATCGCTTTGCATCGTGCTGCCGCCGGCGTGCAAGGCGCCAAACAAGATCGCCGAGAGAACAATGCCGACGGCGCTGTTGAGACCGAGCAGCGCCACCGCAATCGCGTCGAAGCCGGTCGTGTCCGTGAAGTATTGGTCAGTCAAGTTATGATCGACGCCCGCGATCTGCACGGCGCCGGCGAGGCCGGCGAAGGCGCCGGCGATCAGCATGCTGGTGACGAGCGTCCTGCGGACGCTTATGCCGCCGTAGCGCGCCGCCCGCTGGCTTTGCCCCACCGCCCGAATCTCATAGCCGAGCGACGTGCGCCACAGTAAGAAAGCAAAGACGGCGGCTGCGGCCAGCGCCACGAAGAGTCCGTAATGCGCCCGGTACACGGCACCCGGCAGGCCCAAAAACAACCGGCTGCTATGCGGGACCAGGGTCGCGAGCTGGGCCGATGTTCCAATGGGCGATGACTTCGAGCTGCCACCCGGCAGCTGGAGCGGCCCGCCGATGATCAGGAATCGCAAGAACCACTGGGCGACGAAATTGAGCATGATGGTGGTCACGACTTCGTGGGCGCCGGTCACGGCCTTCAGGACACCGACAATGCCACCCCAGACGGCGCCGCCCAGCGCGCCGCAGATTAAGACCAGGGGCAGCAGCACGAAAGCCGGCCAGTTCCCGAAATGAATCCCGACCGTGGTCGCCGCGATTGCGCCCATGATGAGCTGGCCTTCGGCGCCGATGTTGAACATACCCGCCCGAAATGGCAGGGCAACGGCAATGCCAGCCATGATCAGCGGGGTTACGACGACCAGGGTGTTCGCGAGCTGCAGCACCGACGGCTCGCCGCCGAAGCAGAAGAGGCCGAAACCGCCGCAGGCGAGCGCCTGGTACGCCTTGAAAGGATCGCCGCCCGTGACCGCCACGATGACGGCGCCGACGGCGAAGGCCAGCAGCACCGACCCGATGGGTATGGCCAGCGCCCGGCCGGCCCCCCGCAGACTCTTGACGATCTGCGGCGGCTCCTGCCGGGCGCTGCGCTTAGCTGCTGCGGCCATCTGGCCGCTTCACTCTAACCGGAGTTTTGGCGAATTTCTAGGGAACCGTGTCCGGCACGGTCACGGCGCCGGATTTGATCTTCGACGTCATGTCGGTCAGCGCGGTCATCACGTCCGCGGGTAATGTCCCGTTGTCGGCCTGATACCCAACCCCGTCGTTGGCCAGCCCAAAGAGCGTCACGCCACTCTTAAATGCATTGTCCTTGACGCTTTTGATCGCCGTGTAGGTCGCCACGTCGACGCGCTTCAGCGCGCTGGCGATGACGGACTTGTCCACGCCGCCCTGGTCCGCGTCCACGCCGATGCTCCAGATACCGGCCTTTCCGGCCTCCGTCAGCACGCCATTACCGCAGCCGCCCGCCACCTGGAATAGGATGTCGGCGCCGCTCGCGATCTGGTTGTCGGCAACCCCCGCGCACTTGGTCGGGTCGGAGAAGTTATTGGAGTAGCCATTGAGCGTCTTGACCGACGGGTCCACCTGCTTGGCCGCCCACTGGTAGCCGGCAATGTAGTGATCGACCGGCGGGATCTTGATGCCGCCGATCGAGCCGATCGTGTTCTTTTTCTTTGCCCCGGCATTGTCTTTCTCGTGGACGCCGGCGATGGTGCCGACGAGCGCGCCCGCTTCCTGCTCCTTGAACAGCAAGCCCACGACGTTGGCATGCTGGAGGTCGTTGCCCTTCGAGTCGGTGCCGACGCCGTCGATGATCGCGAAGTGGATGGCCGGGAAGTTACCCGACACCGTCCCGATGGACTCGGCCATGAGGAAGCCGACGCCGATGACGAGGTCGTAGCCTCGTGTGGCGTAGTTCTGCAGGTTGGGGACGTAGTCCGAGTTGGCGTGCGACTCGGTGACATCGCCCTGGACCCCGAGCTGCCCCGCACAGGTCAGGCTCGAACAGATATTTCCTGTTGACGCGGCTTTGGCGAGACCGAGCGCGGCCAGGTGGTTGAAGCTCCTGTCGTTTAGACCGCCGGTATCGGTCACGAGGCCGACCTTGATGAGCTTTGGCGTCGGCGTCGTGCCGCCGCCGGTGGTGCTGTTGCCGCACGCCGCCATGACAACGGCCAGCATCACGCCAATGCCGAGACTAAACAAACGAACGGGTGGCTTCCTCATGCGTCATCCCCTTCAGTGGTAGTGAGACCCCTCGAACCGGGCGATTGTAACAGTTAATTGTTGGAAATTTTTCTGCTTACGCGCCCGTCGTCAGCGCCCCGGCGGCCAGCTCGGCCGCAATCGCGTGTAACTCTTCCAGGTATTCGGCGAACGGCTGCTGCCGAACGGGAGCCAGCTCGACCGCGCCTTCGGAGAGGCCCAGGTTATGTACGCCGCCGGCCCAGTTGCCGGCGGCCGCATCGGCCACGATCAAGGCGACGCCCCGGTCGACGTGCTTGATGGCGCTGGCCAGCAGGCAGTCATTGGCGGCCGGGTCCGAAGACGAGTCCAGATCGGCGCCGATGCACCAACTCCCGGCTTGCGCGGCGCCCCGCAAGGCCCCCTTTCCGGTCGCGCCGCCGGCTCCGAAGATCACATCGGCGCCTTGCAGCGCGAAATCGCGAGCCTGCGCCGCGCCCCATCCCGGGTTGGCGTAGGGCAGGCCGTCCGCGGCGGGCTGATACGCGCCCAGCACGCGAATGCCCGGCCTGACATACGCGGCGCCGTGCTCGAAGCCGGCGCGATTGCGCCGGTCCGCGGCGCCGAATGGGCCATAGGCGCCCGCGATCACGCCGGTCTTGGTGACCATACCGGCCAGCGCGCCAGCAAGAAATGCCGCCTGGTCCTCGCGAAAGACAAGCACAGCCAGGTTCGGCGGGCCCGCCGGCGCAACGATCGGGTCGACGAGGACGAAGCGCGTCCCGGGATTGGCCCTGGCGACGTCAGCCACCGCGTCTGTCAGTAAGAAGCTGCCGGCGATCACGAGGTCGTATCCGGCGTAGATCTGCAGCAACTGGCGATATTCGCCCGGGTGATTCGGGACGGCGACATCCGCGTGGGCGCAGGGCAGCCGACGCAGAGCGCTCCGAATGCCGCGCCATCCGGCTGCGTCAGCGCGGGAATCGAGGCCGGCGACATCGGCCACGAAGCCAACGCGAAAGGTCCGGGCACAGACGGGCCCGGCGAGACGGGACGGCACGGCGCGATTGGGGCTGGCGCCGGCCTGAACCAGCAGCAAAAGACCGACGACGAGAAGCAGGACGCCGGCGGTCAGGTACCGAAGAGTCGATCGCCGTAGTCGCCCAGCCCGGGCAGGATGTACTTCTGGGCGTTCAGCTCTCGGTCCCGGGCCGCCGTGAAGATCTGAACGTCCGGGTGCGCTGCCTGCAGCGCCTGGATCCCCTCGGGAGCGGCCACGACGCACACTAGGCGAACGCTCGCCGGATGGTATTCCTTCATGATCTCGACGGCCTTGATCGCCGTGCCGCCGGTGGCCAGCATCGGGTCGAGGATCATAACGGCTTTGCCGCCGATGTCCGGGGGCAGCTTGACGTAGTAGCGGGAGGCGACGGCTGTCCGTTCATCCCGTTCCAGGCCGATATAGCCGACGGTCACGTGGGGCAAGAGCTCGAGCACCGGCCCCACGAGACCAAGGCCAGCCCGAAGGATGGGGACGGCGACGACCCGGTCGCCGATTGCATAGCCGTCTATTTCTTCGAGGGGCGTTTGTACGCGATAGGTCCGGGTCCGCAGGTCGCGGGTCGCCTCGTACAGCAAGAGCGTGATGATCTTGTCCGAAGCCTCGCGGAACTCGTCTGGTGTCGTCTCACGGTCGCGCAGCCGGGTCAGGTAGTGCGCCACCAGTGGGTGCTCGACGACGTGGAGCGTCATTTTGCCCCTAGCTCCGGCGGCAGCACGGCGAGACCGGGCTCGGCCATGCGGCCCTCGGCGAGTAGCTTCTTGACGCGGGCGATGTTCGAGGCCGACCAGTTGCTCTTCGGCTTGCGTGGCGTGAAACGGCAGGCGTAGGTCGCATCGTCGATCGACTTGGTCAGGCCGTCGATCCAACCGTAGGCGAGCCCTTCCACGACAGACTCTTCATAACTGATCCCCGACTTGCCGGATGTTTTTTTGTAATAGACGAGCCAGATGTCTTTTGTATCGGCGTGATGCCTGGCCAGCCAGCGGCGCCACTCGAGGCTGTTCTTTACCTTGAGCGTTTGGCCGATGTCCAACGGCTTAGGCCCTGGCTGGCTGCTGGACGGCACTGAGCGCCACCCGGAACATGGGCGTCAGGTCGAGGGCCGCGACGCGTGCTGGGTCGATCTCCTCTTCGCCGGGCTCATTGACCACGGTCAGCACTGACCCGCCGCGGAGCTTTCGCAGGGCGCAGATGACGAAGATCGTCGACGTCTCCATATCGTTGCAGAGCACCTGCGCGCGGGTCCAGACCTGCAGCGCCTGCTCGAGCTCTTCCCGTCGAGGCATGCGCAGGGCATGCAAGTCCGCGTATAGCGCGTCGTGGCTGCGGACGATCCCGGCGTGGGCAACCTGGTTCGCCGCCCGGGCGGCGGCGACCATGGCCGTCGCGAGCTCGAAGTCCGCAACGGCGGGATAGCTGAGGGGCACGTAACTGGGGGTCGTGCCCTCGTCGCGGACGGCCCCTGTGGCGATCACGAGGTCAGAAAAATGCACGCCCTTTTGAATCGATCCGGTGGTGCCGACGCGGATGAACGTGGTCGCACCGATGGCGGCCAGCTCCTCGACGGCGATCGCCGTCGACGGTGAGCCGATGCCGGTCGAACATACCGAGACCATGCGCCCCTGCAGCTCGCCCGTGTAGGTCGTGTACTCGCGATTCCGCGCGATCAGCCGAGGACGATCGAGCAGTTTGGCAATCGGCTCAGCGCGCCCGGGGTCGCCAGGGAGCAACACGACCTCGCCGACGTCGCCCGGTTTGGCGCGGATGTGGTACTGCAACTCCCCCATGGCCCACGTGAGTTTAGGCTACTGGCTCCAGGCGTCGCTGGTGGTCGTGAAGGTTTCGCCCATGAAGAGTCTTAGCAGCGGCGACGTGACGGCCTGGCGATACATGATCGTGACGTGAATCGGCACGTTCTTGCTGCGATTGAGGAGCGTTGGCGAGACCGTGAGGCTGACGAGTGCTGGATTCAGGTCGCCGAGGTTCTCGAGCACGGTCCGGCACACGGCGGCGTCGGCGTAGCCTTCGGGATGGGCGAGCCCGCCGGTGACGGCCCAGCATGGCGTCGAATTGCCGCCGGCGGCTTCTGGGCTGCCGCCCGCGACGTAGGCGGCCTCCTGGGCGGCGTGGTTCACCTTGGCGGCACTCAGCGCCAGGCCAAAGAACTGGACGCTCATGATGCCCACGGCAAAGACAAAGGCCAGCACCATGGCGAATTCGGCGCCCACCTGTCCGCGCGAAGCCCGCTGCACCAGTTCAGCATCGGACGACGGCCTTGCCGGATGCGTTACGTATCGAGCCGTTCGATACCGGATTTCGTAACTCGTCGGAGCAGCAGCGCCCGGGGCTGGGCCCGGCTGGCGATCGTGAAGGCCGCCGCAACGCGCGCGGTAACGATCTGAGCGGCTTCGGCCGTTCGCGCGTGGATCACGGCCAGGACCTCGCCGGCCTCGACCCGATCGGCGATCTTCTTTTCCAGCACGACACCGACGGCCAGGTCGATCCTGGCATCTTTTCGATCGCGGCCGGCGCCGAGCGCCTTGCCGGCGAGCGCAATCTCGAGCGCGTCGGCTCGGGCAACGTAGCCCGCGGCCCCGGCCGTCACCGGTTGCCGCACGGGCGCCGCCGGCAGACGGCTGGTGTCTTCCGTGACGCGCGGGTCGCCGTCCTGCGCCGCGATGAGTTCCGCAAACTTGCGTAACGCAGAACCATCGGTGAGTAGCCGGCGCAGATCGACGGGGGGATGGCCGGCGAGCTGCAGCATCTCCGCGCCCAGCCGAAGCGAAAGCGACTCCAGTTCCGCCGGACCGCTGCCCGCCAGCGTCTCGATCGCTTCTTTGACTTCGAGCGCATTGCCGACGGCGCGCCCCAGCGGCTGTTCCATGTCGGTGACGTAGGCGACCGTCTCGCGGCCCGCGTTCGTGCCAATGCGGACCATCGCGCGGGCCAGCGCCTCAGCCTCGGGAATGGTCGCGATGAACGCGCCGCGCCCGGACTTGACGTCGAGCAGAATCGCGTCGGCGCCCGCGGCCAGCTTCTTGCTCATGACGCTGCTGGCGATCAGCGGTACGGAATCCACCGTCGCCGTGGCGCCACGCAGGGCGTAGAGTGCACGGTCGGCGGGGACCATATCGGACGTTTGCCCCGCAATGGCAATGCCGATGCGACGGACCTGATCAATAAAACGATCGATCGATAGATCGACCTGGAAGCCGGCAATGGACTCGAGCTTGTCCAGGGTTCCGCCGCTGTGGCCCAAGGCACGGCCGGACAACTTCGCGACCGGCACGCCCGCCGCCGCGACCAACGGGGTAACGACGAGTGTCGCTTTGTCGCCGACGCCGCCGGTCGAGTGCTTGTCGACCTTCCGGCCGGGAATCGACGAGAGATCGAGCTGGCGTCCGCTCGCCGCCATCGCCAGCGTCAGGGCCGTCGTCTCAGCGTCGGTCATGCCGCGCAGGCGGACGGCCATGAGCCACGCTGCCAGCTGATAGTCGGGAATACTGCCGTCGGTCGCGCCCCTGACCAGGAACTGGATGCCGGCGTCGCTGTGCGCCTGGCCATCGCGCTTTTCGCGAATCAGGTCGAGCGCGGTCACGCACGAAGTGTAATTTGGCCCGGTGTGGCTGACGCTGATCGGCCTGATCGTGCCGCTCGGTCTGGACACGTTTGCCGTGGCTGCGGCGCTGGGCATGGCGGGTCTGAAGGCCGGTGACCGGACCCGGGTCAGCCTGATCTTCATGGCGTTCGAGGCGGGCATGCCGCTGGTCGGCTTCCTCGCCGGCAACCTGGCCGGTCGCGCCGCGGGCAATGCCGCCGACTACCTGGCGATCGCGATCCTGATCGGCCTCGGGCTCTTCATGCTGCGCCCCCAAGACGACGAAGACGAGAAGCAATTGAGCCTGCTGGCCCGCACTCGGGGTCTCGCCGTGCTTGGCCTGGGCGTCAGCATCAGCATCGACGAGCTGGCGATTGGCTTCACGATCGGCTTGCTGCATTTTCCCGTGCTGGTGATCCTGGTGCTGATCGGCATCCAGACGTTCGTCTTGACCCAGCTTGGGATCCGGCTCGGGCAGCGAATCGGCGAACGTATCCGGGAAGGCGCGGAGCGGTTGGCGGGCGTTGCTCTCGCTGCCCTCGGGCTGGTCCTGCTCGTCGAGAAGCTGAGATGAACCGGCGAGCTATTTGACCAGGTAGGAGTTCACGCCGGGGGCCGGGGCGAACTTGGAGTTGAACTGGATGAGCAGCGCCGGGTGCCCGGGGCTAAACCCCGGGCAGCCTGCGGTCCCCATGCTGTTGCCCAGGACGTTCCCGCCGTTCACCTGGAGGAAGGCGCCAATGAACTCACCATTGATTGCGTACTGGCCGCTCGAGTTGCTGTCGGTGGCTGAGGTGTTGTGCGGACCCGCCGCGACGCCGGTCAGGGTCATGGATCCCGAGGGATCGGCGTCAAAGACGGTCCCCCAGACCTGGAAGCGCGGAACGTTGGAGGAGCTGCCATTGAACGTCTCCGTCCACACCGAGCCGTTGTTCCCGTTCGTGCTGGTGATGTAGAAGGCGATATTGGTGCTGCCGGTCGGGACGAAGTGGGGGGCCACGAAGAAGACGCTCCCATCGTTGGGTAGATCCGAGTTGTTCGCCGAGAAGGTGCCACCCTGATCGAAGATGAACTCGACGCCGTTCGTGCCATCGGATGCGGGCGGCAGGTCGGTGGCGCCGATCGAGGGCGATCCCACGAAGTGGGGAAGGCCATTGGAGGTGTTCGAGACATAACCAGCTGTAATTGCCATGTTTGCCCCCGATGTCAAGTAGTAGATGCCGTTGAGGAAGACGTAGACACTGTTGTTGAGGTTATCCCCGGGGGCAGGAATGATTATCGACGAGGTGTATCTGCCAGGTGTGTACACATACACCCACTTCGAGGTGCTCGAGTTCGTAATGGTCACGCCGTTGACCAATCCGGACGTTCCGGGCGCGATCTTCGCCTTGTTCGCGGGATTGACCACGGTGGTGATCAAGGAGGTATCGGGCGCGAGGTAGTCGGGCTTGGCGTCCTGGCCGGTCCCGAAATTGACGGGGCTGTTCCAAAAGCTGAAAAGTGAATGGTTATCGCTGGCGGCGTTGACCGTCACGTCGCCGTTCACGTTGAGGGAGACTTGGGTCGGGTTCGGAACGTGAAACTTTGCATTGCTGACCGTGAGGCCTTGAATGCTCGCCTGGCAAACGTCGGTGCCATCAAAGCCGTCGTCGACTTGCGCGTAGCCGTTCTGGTCGTTCTGGATGGTGTTGCCACTACCGCCGTAGGTGTAAGCGAAAAGGGCATACGTCTTGGCATTGGTACCGGCCTCCGCGGTGGCCGTTGTGAGGATGGCGATCTGCTGGAAGCCGAGCACCTGGACGAAGGTGGCGGTCGCGTTAAAGCTAACGGTGACCTGGACCTGCTTGTTGTTGTAGCCGGTCGGCGCCACCGCCGTGACAGTGTAACCGCCCTGCGAGTCGGTCACAGTGTGATTGATCGGGGCAGTATAGAAGGACGAGTTGGGATCATTGTTGGCCGGGTTCTGATTGAACACCGCCAGCGTGTCGTCCAGCGCGTAATAGAGGGCATAGTTCGGTTGACCGTTTGGATTGGCCACGGTTCCCACCAGGCTCTGCGCCCCGGCGAGCGCACCCGAGTCGACCGCGTCCTGCATCAGCCGGCGCTGGAAGTAGAGGCGGCCGGCATCGATCGCGAGCGCGAGCATTCCGCAGATGGCGACCATGGCCAGCGCCATGATGACAATGGCCTGTCCCTCTCGAGTGCGCCGCCCCAGGCCCGCGAGCACGTCAGTACTCCGCCCGCATCGACGACCCGGCGGTCATGATGAAACCGGTGCCGGTCAGATCCGAGATCATCGCGGTCATCGGCGCAAAAAGGTAGGTCACACGCACCGTAACTTGCGGATTGCCCGGCGTTCGGTTCGGCGAGATCCAGATGTACCCGGTATTGGGTGCCATTCCCGAGAACGACGGCGAGGTGCACGGTGTCGGATTGGACAGGCAGGGGTCCTCCATGAGCACCATGCCGCCGCCGCCGATCTTTGCCAGGGTGGCGTTGATGATCACACTATCGGGCGGTGTGCTGGCGTAGTTACTGCGAAGCACGAGCTGCCGGGCGCCCTCGTGGGCAGCCTCAGCGATGTTGATGTAGACGGAGACCGCGCGCCCGAAGTCGAAGATACCCATCAGCAGCAGAAATAGCAGCGAGGCGAGCAGGGCGAATTCAACCATGGCCTGCCCACGCGACTTGCGCCCGCGCTGCATCCGATCCATCAGTAGTTCGTCCTCATTTGCACCGAGACATTCATGTGGATCGGGTTGCCGACGAGCTGCTGCATGAGCGGCGTGTAGAGGAGAAAGTCGTACTTGACGTTGACGGTGACGTAGTAGTTCTGGTCGGTCGCCGCGCCCGACACCCACTTGTCCACTCGGTTGCTGCTATCGGGGCAGCCGGCCGTGGAGGCGGTCGAGTCGTGGGGTGGACAGATGCTGATCGACGAGGGGACGATGGCGCTGTAGTTCAGCTCGTGGTAAACGGCGGTGATGATGTTGGCATCCGTCTGCACCGGGCAGGTGGCGTAGGCATTCGAGGTCGAGCAGCTTGGGTTTTGCGGACCCGTATAGATGTTGAGAATGGCGACGCGCGCGCCTTCCCGGGCGGCGTTGGTGATCGAGACCTGGAAGTAGTAACCGCGCCCAAAGTCCACCAGGCCGAAGGTGAGTAGGGCCAGGATGGGCAAAACCATCGCCATCTCGACCAGCGACTGTCCGATGCGGCCCCGCCCGCGGATGATCTTCATGGATTCGTTACCTGGCACCTGGGTCACCCGCGGCCCATGCGCCTACTGCAGATAACGCAAACGGTAAGGGTGTTTAGCTTCAAGTCGAGACACGGGTCCTTACAGGTCCCGTTACGACTTATGCGAGGGGCAGTCGCGGCAGCATGAAGGGGAAAACGAGCGGTTGTTTGTGAACAAACGTTCCGTATTGCGGCTTGTTCGACCAGCGGTTAACGTTCCCCCTGCGACCTGTCAGAAAGCCAGCAAGAGAAGGAAACGACTCTTGTAGGTCGCCGACGAGGGAGCCGCAAGGCCCCCACTCTCGGATCGTGAGGTCCGGGGGCCCGGCCCGAAAGGGCTGGGGAGTCGGTTGCCGCAAGGCGACCGGTTCTGTCGGTGACGAAGGCTCGGCCCGCAAGGGCTGGGCTGGGCAGCGGGATGAAGGCTCGCTGGGTAACACCGGTGAGTTGTAAACCGTAACGGCAGGTCGCAATTCTTTTTCCGGGGGAGCAAGTCCGCGTCGGGCAATCCGATAGTTAGGGTGAGTGGACAGTCGCCTTTGGACTCGTCCCGGCTTCCCGCGATGGCTGTGGACCGGTGGCACGGTTGAATACCACCTGGCGATTCCCCCCGTGGAAGCCACTGAGCGTCTCAGGGCGGCGGTAAGGCCCGATAGCGTGCTCCGCAGGTTATGGCCCTGGCCAGCCGGCCTCGTTGGACGGGTCGATGCACTGCGGTTCAAGCTGACCACGCGCATCCCTTTGGTTCGCAACTCTTTCGATTCGATTCTCGAGGGCGAGATCCTTGAGGCGGCTGGTGGATCGACGATCGTCGCTGCGTTTCGGATGCGAAAGTTCGTACTGGTATTCATGGCGGTCTGGTTCGGGCTCGCGGCGCTTATCGCTATCTACGAGACCGTCTCCGCGCTGAGCGCCCCGCAGCACTGGAACCCGCGGCCGCCACCTTTATGGTTCCCACTTATCTTCCCGGTTTTTGGAATCCTGATCGTGGGGCTCGGTCGGTTGCTCGCAACCTGGCAGGAGCGCAGGCTCCTGGCCCAACTCGACGCTATATTTGGCGTGAGTTCGAAGGGGATGGAGCCCTCGAGCCGGGCACATTAGTCGAGGCTTGCTGGGTGACGGCGAGGGCGGGTATTAGGAGAGAAATTCGACCAGCAGCCGGTTCAGGCGATCCGGCTGGTCGAGCGGCACCCAGTGGGATCCGTCGAAACGCTCGTAGCGCCATTTGCCCTGGACCCGTTGCTCGGACCCCGTCATCGCCTCCTCGGTCAGGTAGAGATCGCCGCTGCTCCAGATGCCGAGCGTGTCCGCCTTGATCGTCGGCAACTGCGGGCCTCCGACGCGGCCGAGAAGCGCCTGCACCGGCAGGTTGGCACGATACCAGTTGAGCGCCGGCGTGAGCGCGTTCGGTTCGGACAGGGTTTTCACATAGGCGTCTGTGTCTTTCGCGCCGCCCAGGAACAAGCGAAATAAATACCAATCGTCGCGCTGGATCAACTCCTCGGCGGTGCCTTCGAATAGGAACAACAGGCGGTACCAGCCTTTCTGGAACTCCTCGAGGGTCGGCTTCGCCGCGGCGCCGGGAGCGCCGACCGAGATCGCGACCAGGCGATCGACTCGGTCGGGCGCCAGCGCCGCGAGCAGCCACGCCACCGCGGCGCTCCAGTCATGCCCGACCACGTGCGCGCGCTGGATGCCGAGCCTGTCCATGATGCCGGTGACATCCCGGACGATCGAGGACAATCGATAGTCGGCGACGGACGGCGGCTTGCTGCTGCGGCCACGTCCGCGCATGTCGGGCACGATGGTGCGAAAGCCGCTCTTGTTGAGCGCGGGCACCTGGTTGCGCCAGAGATCGCCGGTATCAGGAAAGCCGTGCAGCAGGATGAGGGGGGTGCCAGCCCCCTGATCGCGGACGTAGAACTGAAGCCCATTGGCCTCGATCAAATCGGTCAAGCCAGCCCCATCTTAGAATCAACCCGGATGGAGTCCTCCAACTCGGCAGCGTTCGACGGCCTGCTCAAACGAGGCGAGCTGATCGAATCGGTCTCCGAGATGACGCCGGATTACCTGCGCGAGCTGAAGCACACGCTGATCGTCTCCGGCGACACGGAACTGATCTCGGCGCCCGCCTACTACCTGGCGGCCCGCAAGGCGCCGAGCGTCAACGCCTTCATGACCGGCATCGCCATCATCCAGGACGAGCTGGCCCACGCGCACATCGCCTATCACATCCTGGAAGAGCTCGGCGAGAGCCAGGAGGCGCTGATCTTCAAGCGCGATCCCAAGGCGTTTCGCTACCCGTATGCCTTCGACGTGCCGCTGGAAAGCTGGACCGAGCTGGTGGTGGCCAACGCGATGTACGACCAGGCCGGATTCTGCCTGCTCGGTGACATCCACGAGCAATGCTCCTACGGCCCCTGGAAACGGGGACTCGTGAAAGTCATGGCCGAGGAGAACTTTCACCTTCGCAACGGCCGCAACTGGAGCAAGCGCATCAGCCAGGCCGGCGGCGCCGCCAAGGAGGAACTCCAGCAGGCCGTCGACTGGATGTTTCCGCTGACCGTCGAGTGGTTCGGGCTGCCGGACAACCTCAAGCAACACAGCGCCCAGCTGGACTATCGGCTCAAGGGCCTGACTAACGACCAGCTGCGGCAGCAATGGCTCGCCACGGTCGTCCCCTTTATGGGATCGATCGGGATCCGGGTGCCGGCACACCAGGAAAACAGCCACTACGTGCTGGATTACCCGTTCCCCAGCACCTTCGACGCGGAGGCAAAGCGCTGGGATTTCGACGACCCGTGCACCTGGGACGACGTCTTGAAGCGCTGGCGGGAGCGCGGCCCGCGCAACGCCGAGATGGTCGCCCTCTTCCAGAAGAGTTTCAGCAAGTTCCAGGTCCAGCGATGAGTCTCGACCCTGCCCCCACCCCGACCCTCCGGCGCGAGCGGGGGAGGGAAACTTCGTCGGAAGAGCGGATCTGGTTGGCGCTGGCCGAAATCGACGACCCTGAGATGCCGATCAACCTGGTCGACCTCGGCGTCGTCTACGGCGTCGCGCTGGAGGATCGAACGGTTCGGGTGCGACTGACGTTTACGGCGATGGGGTGCCCCGCGAGCGAGATGATCATCGGCGACATTCGGGAGCGGCTGCTGGCCGAGCCCGGCGTCGATGCGGTCGAAATTGACCTTGTCTGGGATCCGCCCTGGTCATCGTCGCGGCTGACCGCCGAGGGACGCGAGGCTTTGCTGGCCTGGGGGCTCTCGGTCTGATGCGCTTCGTGCGCGTCCACGACGAGGTCCAGGAGTACGAGGTCTTCGCGCGCAAGACCAGACTCGAAGCGCTGCGGCAGGTGGGCGCCGTCGTGGCCCCCGACGATGAGCTGGCGATGGCGTACGCGCGCGCCACGTACGACGAGGAGCGGTGGGTAGAAATGATGATCGTGCCCAAGGCGGCCGTCATCCAGCTGTGGGCGCCGGGCGAGGCCGAAGCCTGAGCCTCTACTCCCTGGTCAAGAGCCTCGCCGACAACAAGCAGCTGCTCGGCATGCGATACGCGGAGTGGTGCATCGCCGCCCCGACGCTGGAGGCCGACATCGCGGCGGCTGCTATGGGGCTCGACGACATCGGGCACAGCCGGGTGCTGTATGGGTCACTGCGCGAGCTTGGGACGCCCGACGTGCCTGACGAACCCGTGAGTTACGCGAACGTTCCTTACCTCGATCGACCCTGGACCGACTGGACCGCCTTCGTCGCCGCGAACGGCGTGCTGGACAGCGCCTTTACGCTCATGATCGAGGCTCTCGCCGGCGGCAACGTCGAGGTGCTGCGGAGCCGTCTCAAGAAGATGCTCCAGGAGGAGCGGTACCACGCCATGCACGGCCGCAGCTGGCTGCGCGAATCGCGGGCCGCCTCCGCCGTCGACCAGGCGCGGCGCGACGCCATCGTCTGGATCGGACCCGAGGATGGCGATGTCGACGACCTGCATGGAAAGGGCGTCCTGAGTCTGGGCGTCCGCGAGCTTCGCCGGCGGCTCGACGAGCAGGTGAGCGGCGCGCCCGCATCGACCCCTATCGACTGGAAGGCGTGGGATCCGGTCCGCCGCCGCATCGTCCCGGGCGGGATCGACGAGCTGACGCTCAACATGTTGCAAGGCCTCGCCGAGAAGAGGTACATGCCAGCCGGTGCCTAGGAAAGCTGTCGAGAAGGGGAGGGAGGTGTCAGGCGCGACCTGTCCCTTCTGTCGATCGAAGGACACCGAGGTCATCTCGTTGTTTGGCAGCCAGGTGATGACGATGCAGTGCAAGTGTCGAGCCTGCGGTAATTTCTTCGAAGCGAGCAAGTACTGATGCCGCCGCCGAGGTCGCGCCGCGCGCAGTCGATGGTCCGCATGACGATGGCCGATATGGCAGAGCTTGCCGACAAGCGACCGGGAAGCTTCCGCCTCGAGAACGCCGATACGGACCTGGCTCCTCCGGCGCACGCGATCCAGGCAACCCGAGATGCCGTTGGCGTGGACCGGTACAACAGCTATTTGCCGCTGCACGGCTTGC
>Ga0137395_10000321_pt1 | contig 19434 bp, 4 predicted proteins | sample czobulk216metaG_FD_108283 | JGI IMG/M metagenome (GOLD analysis project Ga0137395, IMG submission 108283) | Vadose zone soil microbial communities from Angelo Coast Range Reserve, California, USA - czobulk2.16 metaG | ecosystem: Environmental > Terrestrial > Soil > Vadose zone | place: USA...
GGCGCCAATGCCAATGCCGCCAACCGCTACAGCGTGACTCCGCTGTCGCTTGCCGCCGGAAACGCCAGCGGCGCCTTGGTCAGGCTGCTGCTCGAAGCCGGCGCCAATCAAAACGCGACGATTCGCGACGGCGAGACGATCCTGATGGCCGCCGCACGCACCGGCAGTCCCGAAGCCGTCAAACTGCTGCTGGATCGAGGCGCCGACGTCAACGCGCGCGAGCAGACGTTGGGCGAGAACGCGCTGATGTGGGCGGCGGCGGAGGACCATCCCGAGGCCGTGACGCTCCTGATCGCGCACGGCGCCGACGTCAACGGCCGGACGAGCAACCTCGCGTGGTCGAAAGACCGCTTCGGCCTCGAGGGCGTGCTCACGATCCTTCCGCACGGACGGTGGACGCCGTTGATGTATGCCGCGCGACAAGGCTCGCTCGGTGCCGCCCGCGTGCTTGTCGACGCCGGCGCCGAGGTCAATGCGCTCGACCCCGATCGCTCGACGCCGGCCATCATCTCGACGATCAACGGCCACTACGACGTCGCTGCGATGCTGGTCGAGCACGGCGCCGATCCGAATGTCACCGACACCGCGGGGATGGCGGTGCTCTACGCGGCCGTGGACATGAACACGCTCGGCGAGGTGTACGGACGCCCGGGCCGCAAGTCGACGAGTGCCGTGTCCGCGCTCGCGCTGATGAAGGTGCTGCTGGATCACGGGGCCGATCGGAACGCGCAGCTGCGGTCGACGACGTTGCAGCGTGCGCACACGCCAGGCGAGCCGCTGCTCGGCGAGGGGACGACGCCGATGATGCGTGCGGCCAAGAATGGCGATGCCGCCGCCATCAGGCTGCTGCTCGAGCACGGCGCCGATCCGGCGCTGCCGCAGAAGAACCACACGACGGCGCTGATGTTTGCCGCGGGTAACGGTCGAGGGACGGGCGTCTTCACGAAGGACATCGGGACCGAGCGCGACATGCTGGACGCGGTGAGAGCGCTGGTCGAGCACGGCGTGGACGTCAATGCCTTCAACGACAACGGTCAGACGGCCATGCACTTCGCTGCCCAGGTCTCCGACGACATCGTCCGCTACCTCGCGGCGCACGGAGCCATGATCGACCGTCGCGACCGCCAGGGACACACGCCGGTCGATCTGGCCCTTGGCATCGGCGCGCGCGGCCGTGCCGGCGGCCCGCCGCCCGTCCGCGAAGGGACGGCGGCGTTGCTGCGGCAGTTGATGGACCAGCAGGCGAAGAACGCGGCCGCGCCGCAATGAGAGTCTGGATAGCCGGACTCGTCGTGTTAAGCGTGTGCGGCAGCGTGGCGGCGCAGGCTCCGGCGCCTCAGGCCGGGCGCGGCGCCGCGGCCCCCCGCAATCTCCAGGTTCTTCCCAAGGACACACAACAGCAGGACGTCGTCGCGTTGATGCAACAGTTCACGCGCGCGCTCGGCGTCCAGTGCACGTACTGCCATGTCGAGGTCACCGCGCCGCTCCTGACTGCCGAAGAGGCGGCCGCGGCCGCCGCGGCGGCGCCGCCGGCGGCAGGCCGTGGACGAGGCCGCGGCCGTGGAGCCGGACCGCAAATGGATTTTGCCTCCGACGACAAACGGCAGAAGCAGACCGCCCGTCTAATGCTGACGTTGGTGAATGACATCAACACGCGTCTGGCGGCGGCCATTCGGAAGCCGCCGGCCGACATCGTCCGCGTACAGTGCGCGACGTGCCACCGCGGGATCACGAACCCGGCACAGCTGTCCGATTTGCTCAGGCAGACGATGCTCGGCAAGGGCGAATCGGCGGCCGTGGCGCAGTACCGTGAGCTGCGGCAGGCGTATGTGAGTAGCGGAGCGTACGACTTTCGGGAGCCCGTGCTCCTCGATCTCGGCCGCGAGTCGCTCGCGACGCGCAAGGCTGACGATGCGCTGGCATGGTTGCAGTTGAATCTCGAGGTTTATCCGCAGTCGGTTCCGAGCTGGATTGCGTTGTCGCAGGCTCACATGGCGAAACGCGATCAGGACGCGGCGCGATCTGATCTTCAGAAGGCGCTGACGCTCGATCCGGCGAACGCGGAGGCGCTACGGCTTTTGAGAGCCATGCCGAAATGACATCGCTCGATTGATCCAACCGCTTGAACGATCCGTCCAATATCCAACGCAAGTGAAGAAATAGTGATAAGTACGCCCGTACAGGCGTTACCATTCGCCGTTTGACGTCGTCATACATCGTTACTGACGCTACTACCAGGGAGGAACTGACATGCTAGGTGCGAGAGTCATCAGACTCGGATGTACCCTCTTGCTGCTCGCGGCCCTTGTCCCGGCATCGGCCTGGGCGCAGGGCCAGACGGGCACCATCGCCGGAACCGTCAAGGACACGACCGGCGCCGTGCTGCCGGGTGTCACCGTTGAAGTCTCGAGCCCCGCGCTGATCGAGAAAACGCGCACCGGCGTGACCGACGGCGAAGGCGCCTACAAGATCATCAACCTGCGCCCCGGGACGTATTCCGTGACGTTCACGCTCACCGGTTTCAGCACGGTGAAGCGCGAAGGCATCGAGCTGACGTCGGCGTTCACCGCCAGCGTGAACGCGGACATGAAAGTCGGCACCGTTTCCGAGACGATCACCGTGTCGGGCGAGAGCCCGATCGTCGACACGCAGAACGTCGTGCAGAAGCAGACGTCCTCACGCGAAGTTATGGACGCGCTGCCGACGGACCGCAACTTCGTCAGCTTCGCCGCGATGACGCCCGGCGTGTTCGTCACAGGCGTCTCGCAGAATGTCGGAGGATCGATTCCTGAAACCGGTATGAATCTCGTCGTGCACGGCAGCCGCGCGGCCGACAGCCTCGTGATGGTCGATGGCATGCCGATCATCAACGGCAGCGGACAGGGTGGCCTGCAGTACGGCAACTACCTGAACAACTCGCTCGCGCAGGAGATCACGTTCCAGACCGGCGGCAACAGCGCCGAGTTCGAGCGCGCGTCGGTGATGTCGAACTTCATCCCGAAGGAAGGCAGCAACGTCTTCCGCGGGTCGTTCCAGACGCGTTTCACCAACGAGAAGCTCGAATCGAACAATCTGGACTCGACGCAGTTCAATCAGGGCCTGCACAGCCCGAACCTCGTCAACAAGATCTGGGATCTCAATCCCGTCGGCGGCGGACCGCTGATCAAGGATCGCGCGTGGATCTTCGGCGGCTTCCGTCACTGGGGGACGTACAACAACGTGGCCGGCTCGTTCAAGGACGCGAGCTTTACCGAGAAGATCTACAGCTGTAACAAAGACGCCGCCGGCAACTGCACGACGGAACAGAACCTGTTCCCCGTGTGGCACGAGAGCGCCGCGGCCCGGCTGACGACTCAAGTGTCGCCGAAGAACAAGGTGAACGCATATTACGACTGGCAGTATACGGAGTTCGGCAACTCATTCGTGCCGAGCCTGACGACGGCGATCAGCGCTACCGCGCTGTCCAAGAACGTCCCGCAATACATCATCCAGGCGAGCTGGAGCTCGCCGGTCAGCAACAAGCTGCTGCTCGAAGCAGGCGGAACGCTCACCGCGCAGGACTTCCACGGCTTCCGCCAGCCCGGCGTCCCCGAAACGCAGTTCGCGACGACCGAACGGAACCCCGCCGCTGGTATGCCGGCAAACTGGGGGTCGTCCGTAGGATACGGTGCCAATCGCAGCAATCAGTTCAACTACCGCGCCTCGGCGGCGTACGTGACGGGTTCGCACAGCGCCAAAGTCGGCTTCACCCTGATGCATCAGTGGCGCTATAACACGCAGGAACCGAACAACTCCGTTTCGATCACGCTGCAGAACAGCCTGCCGTTCTCGTTGACGGAGTTCGCGACTCCGATTCAGTTCCACGAGACGGTCAACTACAACATGGGCCTGTTCGGGCAGGACCAGTGGACGATCAAACGCATGACGTTGAATTACGGCGTACGCCTCGACTTTATGAAGTCGACCGTCGATCCGCAGGACATCGCGGCCGGTCCGTTCACGCCGGCGCGTCACTTCGACGCTATCGAGAACGTTCCGAACTGGAAAGACATCGATCCCCGTTTTGGCGTGGCCTACGATCTGTTCGGCAACGGCAAGACGGCGATCAAAGGCAGCATCGGGCGGTACGTCATCGCGGACGCCTACACGATTGCCCGTGCGGTCAACCCCGAGAACACGACCGTCAACTCCACGACCCGCACGTGGAATTCCGATCCAGCAGGGCAGCTCGATCCGCGCCTCGACTGCAACCTGGCGAACCCGCTGGCCAACGGGACGTGCGGCCCCATCGCGCAGCCGACATTCGGTACGTCGGTCGTGACTACTACCTACGATCCCTCGATTGTGACCGGTTGGGGCGTTCGGCCCTACAACTGGGAATTCCAGACGAGCATCCAGCAGCAGGTCGCGCCGCGCGTGTCGGTGTATGCGGGTTACAGCCGCCGCTGGTTCGGCAACCTGACGGCGACGGAGAATCGCGCGGTCAACAACGCGAGCTACACGTCGTACTGCATCACGCTCCCCACGGCGCCCGCGATCACGGGGTTGCCGCTGGCGAACGGCGGCAACCCACAGTGCGGCTACTTCGACCTCGTTCGCCCGACGACAGCGAGCAACGTCGTCCAGCTCGCGAGCAACTTCGGCAAGGTCGACGACGTGTATGACGGCTTCGACTTCGACGCGAACGCGAGGCTGGGCAAGGGCCTGATCGTGAACGGCGGCGTCAGCATCGGTCGCGAACGCGTGGATGCCTGCGCACTCAGGGACAACCTCGCGATCAGCAACGTCGGCTTCGGCGCCGTGACGGTCGGCTTTGGTACCAACACGCCGCGCGACAACGCCTACTGCAAGATCAGCCCGCCGTACCAGCCAAACGTAAAGGGACAGATCACCTATCCCTTCCCGTGGGGCATCGGCGGCTCGCTGAGCTTCCAGAGCCTGCCAGGCGCGCAGATCACCGCGAGCTATCCGCTGACCAATACAACGTCGGGCCTGACGCTGGGACGCACTTTCTCCAGCGTGCCGCCGTCGGTCAGCATCGTCGCTCCGGGCACGCAGTATCTCGACCGGATTTACCAGACCGATATCCGCTTCACGAAGAACATCCGTTATCGCGCGACGACGATTCGCCCGACGGTGTCGGTGTACAACCTGTTCAACGCGAACCCGACGAACACCAACAACGCGTTCACGACGACGTACACGAATGCGGCCACAAACGCGTGGCTGGCGCCGACGGTTATCATGACGCCGCGCTTCGTGGACTTCGGGTTGCAGATTGATTTCTAACTAGAGGTCGGATGTCAGAGGTCAGAGGTTAGAGGTCAGAGGTTAGAGGTCAGAGGTTAGGGATCAGGAAGGGCGGCGAGCGAAAGCTCGTCGCCCTTTTGTTTTTCACCTGCTTCCTCACGTCCACCTTAAGGCGTCGTCCCGATGACCTGCAGTCACGCGACCGTAGGATTTCGGCCTCGTCTCTTGAAGTTCCAGCTGGCGCTCGTCTTGCTTGGCCCGCGCGTCGCGCCCTGCAGCCCAATCGAAATTCGGAAGAGAGCGTCTGGTCCCGCAAACTTTGTTCGGTTTTGCGGATACAGATGAGGTAAGTACATCCCTCTCGGCCCAGGCTTCTGACGCATCGTGACGTGCATTCTGACGACCGCATGAGACGCGGTCCGACAACGCCGTCAAAAGGGAGATCCGTGAAGACACGTTCCCCGTATGGCGGGACGCTTCAGAGATTTGTTGCATCCGTCGCGCTGGCGGCGGGTGCCACGTGGTTCGCCGCCGCTTACGCGCAAATTCCAGGCAGGAACGTCAACATGGTCTCGGGTACCACGCTGCCCGATGGCGATCCATTCCTGCAGCGGCAGAACGAGCCGTCGGGCGCGGTCTCAAGCCGCAACCCGTTGCACGTGCTGGCTGGCGCCAATGATTACCGCACGGTCGATCTGCCGGGCCTTCCCGACGAACTCGCGCAAGGCGCCGAGGACGATGATCAGGCCGCGGTCGGCGACGCGTGGCTGGGCGTGTTCAAGTCGTTCGACGGCGGATCGACCTGGCGCAGCACGCTGATCCCAGGCTATCCGCAAGACACGTCACCAGCCGGCCTGGCATCCCCGCTCAAGGGGTTCGAAGCTGGGGCGGATCCGACTGTCCGCGCCGGGACCAACGGACTCTTCTACTACAGCGGCATCTACTTCAATCGCGGCGACGGTGGGTTGGGCGTGGTCGCGGTCTCACGCTTCGTCGACAACAACAACGCATTCGGCAAAACGGACGACCCGATTGCCTTCCTGGGCACGACAGTCGTCGACCGTGGGACGCCCACGCGATTCATCGACAAGCCTTACCTGCTGGTGGACATCCCGCGCCCAGGGGCGCGCACGTGTTCGATCACCGCGCCCGGCGCGAAGACCGTGCAGAGGATTCCGGCCGGCACCGTCTATCTCGCGTATGCCGTGTTCACGGGCACCGCCGATCATCCCTACTCCGTCGTCTACGTGAAGCGCTCGCTCGATTGCGGCGTCACCTGGGGTTCGCCGGCCAAGGTCAGTGAGGGGGCCTACCTGAATCAAGGCGTCACGATGGCGATTGACCCGGCGACGGGCCGTCTCTACGTCGCCTGGCGCAAGTTCGCCGACACGCGGTTCGGCGACGCGATCATGTTCGTCCGCACGAAAAACCGCCTCGACGACCGCGATGACAGAAACTCTCGTTTCGATCGCGACAGGGACAAGAGTTTTGCCGAGCCGCTCGAGTTCACCGATCAGAAAGTCTTCGCGCTCACGAAGCCTTTCGACCAGGGGATGACGGACACAACGTTTCGAACGACGGCGTATCCGACGATGACGGTCGACGCGAGCGGCCGCCTGTACGTGGCATGGTCCGAGCGGGGCGTCGGTCCCGCCAACGGAACGACTCCGACCAATCCCGCCGTTCCGACCGGCGACGCCCGCATCGTCATGATGACCTCGAGAGACGGGCAGCTGTGGCGAACGCGCCGCATCGTTTCGCATTGGGCGCGACCGCCCACGGCTCCTCTGCCGCGTTGGAAAAAACGACCCGGGACCACGGCGCAACAGGCCGTCGAGAACGAGAACGTGCCCGGGCACCAGATCATGCCCGTGCTGACGAACGTCGGCGGCACGATCACGCTGATGTACTACGACTTGCGCGAGGATGTGTCGCAGGTCTTCAAGCAGTATGTCAACGATGCGGAAATCAGGGACAAGCGCCACACGGTCGACGTGCGGGTCAGCCAGGCAGACCCGGCCGACGATCCGGTGTTTGAGCCGTCCGTTCAGGTCTCCCAGTACCAGTTTGGCGTCCGACGCGGCCAGCACCTCGCCGAGCAGCTGCAATACAACGTGCCGAATCTCCCGCTGTACGGAGGGGGCATGCTGCCGTTCGTCGGCGACTACATCGACATCGCCGGGCAAACGTTCATCCAGGATGCGAGCGGTGCGTGGCGCTTCAACGTGGCGCCAGGCGGCCCGACCGCTCTGCAGGCTTTCTGGACCGACAATCGCGACGTCCGGCCGCCGCTCAGCGGCGACTGGACCACGTACACTCCCGTTACCTCGAATCTGAGCAGCATCGCATGCGTGGCCGGCAACACCGGCATGCGCAACTCCAACATCTATACATCGAAGATCTCGCAGGGGTTGGTTGTCGGCTCGTTCGCCAACGCGCAGCGCCTGAGCCCGACTGTCCAGCGAAGTTTCGTGGTGTTCGCTGAAAACAGCACGGACATCATGCGCCGCTACCGGTTCACGATCGCGAATCAGCCGGCGGGCGGCCGCGCTTCGTTCCTGCAGTTCTCCAAGACGGCCGGCGAGGCGCCGTTGACGACGCTCGATGCGACCATCCCGCCCCGGTCGATCGCGTCACGAACGGTTTACGTACGGTCCACCGATCCGCTGGCGAGAGTCGCCGTGAACGTCGCGGAGGTCGAGATTCCCGTCACACCGACGCCGCAGCCTCCGCTGGTGGCCGGGGGCTTCACCGGTTCGATTCTGTTGAATCCCGACGTCATCAACCCCGATGTGATCAACCCGGACGTGATCAACGCCTCCACGTTCAATCCGGCGTTATCGAGCCCGGACGTCATCAATCCTGACGTCATCAACATGGTCACAAAGGCAGCCGCCACGGGAAACACGGCAGTCGTTACGCCTGACGTCATCAATCCGGATGTGATCAACCCCGACGTCATCAACCCCGACGTCATCAACCCGGACGTGATCAACGTGGTTCTCGGGAATCCGGATGTGATCAATTCCGCGCTGATCAATCCGGACGTCATCAACCCGACGATTAACAACTCTGATTTGCTCAATCCCGACGTGATCAACCCCGATGTCATCAATCCTGATGTCATCAACGGCACCTTGGTGGATGCGACGTGGGCAGTTCGGAACACGGGGAACTCCGTCGGAACATTCTCAGTGAAAACGCTGCTCACGCAGGCGGCGCCACTCGGCGTGGTCAAGCAGTTGCTGCTCTACAAGACGTATGCAACGCCCGTGGTCGTCAACACCGCCGCGGATGGCTGCGTGCTCCGCCAGCAGAGCCAGACCGTGCTCGTGGCGAACATTCCGAACCCGGACGTCATCAATCCCGACGTCATCAATCCTGACGTGATCAACCCGGATGTGATCAACCCCGACGTCATCAATCCTGACGTCATCAACGCGCAGCTGGCCCTGGCGCCCGGTGAAATCGGCAAGATTACGATGCGGGTGTTTGCGCCACAAACGACGCCGACGACGACGGTGACGCTGGCCAACGGCCGCATCGTCAAGGTGCCGTTCAATACGACGACGGGCCAGGCGTGGAATCCGGCGCAAGTGGTTGTGCCCGTGGTCGTGGCAACGACCGTGGACACCGTCAAGGCCCAGCAGGTGCAGCCGGGACAGACGCCACCGCTTCCGCCAGTTGCCCTCGTAATCACTACGACGTCGCTGCCGGACGGGTTGGCTGGTGCACCGTACACCGCCGCGGGTCAGCCGATTGGAATCAATGCCATCGGCGGCACTGGCACACGCACGTGGAGCATTGTCAGTGGATCAGGCGCGTTGCCGCCGGGCCTGTTGCTCAATGCCGCCACCGGTGTCATCTCGGGAGCGCCTGCGCAAGCCGGCGGTTATTCTTTCCGCGTGCTCGTCGCCGACTCAGGCACGCCGCAGCAGACCGCGGACGTGTTGCTCTCGATTCGTGTGCTCTTCGCGATTTCTCCGCAGCTTCTCCTGACCTCGGAAGACACGCCGGCTCAACTCGCGCTGAGCGCCGTTGGCATCAGTCCGACCGATCCTCTGCTTTCGTTTGCGATCACGACTCCGGCCTCACACGGATCTGTCGCGAACAGCCTGCTCTATAGTCCGGCGGCGAACTACAACGGCGCGGATGCCTTCGCCTTCAATGCGACGCTGCAGACACCGAACGGGCCGATCGTCGCGTCAGGGACGGCGTCGATCACCGTCAGGCCGGTCAACGATGCGCCAGTAGCGACACCGCTTTCGGTGTCGACGCCGGCGAGCACGCAGCTTCCGATCGTACTTGCGGGGACCGATCTCGAAACGTCAGCGGTCAACCTCACGTTTGCGATCGTGGCAGGACCGACGCACGGAGTTCTCTCTGGCAGCGGAGCCAACAGAGCCTACACGCCGGCCGACGGCTACTCCGGGCCTGACAGCTTCACATTCACCGCCACCGATCGCGGCGACCCGGACAATTGCGGTGCGCCTGCCGTGACGTGCGCAGCGCCACTCACGAGCGCGCCGGCCACGGTGTCGATTGTCGTCACCGGCACGCCAAATCAGCCACCGGTGTTCGACGCCGGCGGCGATCAGCTGGTCGCCGAAAACAGCGGACCCCAGACCGTGACGAACTGGGCGATCGGATCCCCGGGCGCGCACTCGGCCGCGTGCGTAACGGGCGTGATCGCCACGGCGGATGGCTTTGCCGGCGGCGATACTCCAGGCCTTGCCTTTGACTGCAATGCCCTCACCTTGTGGAACCGCGGGGGATTTATCGGCACGCTGGAGGCGACCTTTCCGCAGCCCGCGACGTTCCGAGGCCTGCGCCTGACGGTCGATGTGTCGCAGACGACGGCCGAAACCTACACGGTCTCGGTCAGCGGTGACGGCGTCACGTGGACCCCGCTGCGCGAGGTGACGCGCACGATCGACCAGTCCGGGTCAGGTGTTTTCGACGTCCTGCTGCCGCGAACGACGACAAACCACCTGCGGATTCATGCGGAGGAGAGTTTCTCGTTTATCGCCATCCGCGAAGTGCAGCTCATCGTCAGCGGCGAAGATACCCAGCAACTCAGCTACGTCCTCCAGAGCGACAATCCGGGATTGTTCTCGGCGCAGCCGGCCGTCGACGCGACCGGCACCCTGACGTTCACGGCCGCACCGAATGCATTCGGCATCGCGCACGTCACCGCCCACGTCCAGGACGATGGCGGCGGGCAGAATACGTCGCCGAACCAGTCGTTTCGTATCACTGTCAACGGCACACCCCACGCCGTCGCGGACAGCTATACGACTGCGCCGAATACACCGCTCCAGATCACGGAGCCGAGCACGGTCAGCTTCGCAGGCTTCGCGAGCACTACCGGGATCGCACTCAACGGCAGCGCCGCGACGAATTTCCCGACGACAACTGCTGATGGCACGGTGCTGCGCCTTACAAACCTGTCCATCGGACAATCTGGAAGCGCATATACGTCGACTCCTCAATTCATCGCGCGCTTCTCGACCTCGTTCAAATTCAGAATCACGCCTCCGGACGGCTCCGGCAGCGGAGGCGACGGTTTCACGTTTGCTATTCAGCGGACCGGCACGAATCCGAACGTTCTCTCGCTCCATGACGGCGGCGACCTCGGGTACGGCGGTGTCGATCACAGCGTCGCTGTTGAATTCGACACGTTCAGCAATCCGCAACACGTTGACCCGGGGGGGCATCACATCGGCGTCGATCTGAACGGCTCGCTCCGCTCAGTGAAGACGGCAGCCACGCCAGGATTCTTTGACGATGGACAGCTCTGGACAGCGTGGATCGACTACGACGGTGTGGCCCTCGAGGTGCGCGTCAGCAACACCGGCTTTCGTCCGGCAGCTCCGGAACTGACCGTCGACATCAATATTCCCGCCATCGTCGGCGGATCGAGCGCCTTCATCGGCTTCACGGGTGCGACGGGGAGCGCCACGGAGAGCACGGACGTCACCAGCTGGACCTACGCGCCGTACACGCTCGGTTTGCTGGCGAACGACACCGATCCTGAAGGCGACGGTATCAGAGCCGTGCTCGACGGTGGGCCTTCGCACGGCACGTTGACTCTTGGTTCGGCCGGCGCTTTCCTCTATACGCCGAGCCTCAATTTTGCGGGAGCCGACTCGTTCACGTATCACGTCTTCGACGGTCTGTCGTCGTCTGCATCGGCGACGGTGAGCCTCACGGTACAGAGTCCGCTGAAGATCACCACCACATCGCTGGACGAGGGTGTGCTGTTCGACAGTCCGGGCACCAGCTGTCTGGCGGCGGACTCAGGCGTTGGCGGTCGAACGTGGAGCGTGACGGCGGGTTCGCTGCCTCCGGGCGTCGTGCTTCAGCCCTTCGGTTGTTTCTTCGGTGTGCCGACGAGCCTGGGTCTCTTCAATTTCACGGTCAATGTCACGGATTCGGACTCGCCGCCGCAGAGCGACACGAAATCACTGAGTATCAACGTGTCGTCTGTGGTCGACCAGGTTTCGGGATCCGGCTTCGGCGATCCGCCACTCAGTTTTGGGAACGGCCTGCGGATCGGCGAACGTGTGTATGCCGGTGTGTCGGGATCGCTGCGATCGGTCCGGATCGACAGCCTCACGTGTCCGCTGAATACGCTGGTTACCACGCAGATTCAAGGAGTCACGGGTGCAGGCCAGCCCGACGGCAACACGCTCGCCGCTGGAACATCAACCGTCACGACCACATCGCCGTTCGGCATCACGCTGAGGATTCCTCTGCCGGCGGCGCCGTTCTTCGGGGCTGACGCGCCTTACGCAGTCGTATTCGATGCCAACGCCGTCTGCGCGGTCGTTCCGAGCCTCGGCGATGCGAATCCCGGGGAGGGATTCGTGTTTTCGGCAGGATGGCAGCGGCTGGCGGATGTCGATGGCCGCGATGACATCCCGTTCGAGTCGTTGGTTCAGCCAGTCGCTGGCTTCTCCTTCATGACCGTGGCGCGAGGCGCGCATTCGGCGACCCAGCTTCAGGACGGCCGTGTGCTGCTGGCTGGAAGTGACGACACGGCTGAACTCTACGATCCGGCCGCTGGGACATCGACCGCCACCGGGTTCATGAACATGTCGCGTGCGAACCATACGGCCACGCTGCTCAGCGACGGCACAGTACTGCTGACCGGGGGCACATCGTCGTCCTTGGGAACGTTCCTCGACAGCGCGGAGCTGTTCCATCCGAACACCGGCACATTCGAATCGCTGCCCGCGACGATGTCGACTGCGCGCAGTCAGCAAACGGCTACGTTGCTGCTTGACGGCCGCGTGCTCATCGCAGGCGGCTTCTTCAACGACAGCTTCGGCGTTTATCACGCCGTTCAGACGGCCGACATATATACCCCGTCGCTGCGATCGTTCACATCGGTTGGTACGATGCTGGGCGCCCGCGATCGACACACCGCGACGCTTCTTGCGGACGGTCGTGTTCTGCTCGCGGGGGGCTTCGGCTCCGGGCCGTCGGCGGAGATCTTCGATCCTGTGACGTCCAGCTTCACCGCGACTGCCGGATCTAGTGCGACACGATTTGCCTGGCACACCGCGGTACGGCTGGCCGACGGCCGAGTGCTCCTGGCCGGCGGCGCCGACGCCGGGGGAAACGCGACATCCCACGCCGAACTGTTCACTTCGTCCAGCGGGGGCACCTTCGCGTCAGCAGGAACGCTGATGCATCCGCGCCTGCAGGGCACCGCGGCGCTTCTGCCCGACGGAAGCGCTCTCTTCGCCGGTGGCTCGTTCGACGTCTCGTGCTGCTCGTCCCGGCCGCACGCCCCTATGGAACGATACGTAGTGGGGGTCGGCTTCGTGAACGCTGGAAGCATGGCTGCGGCCCGCTACGTCCACGCCGCGGCGCCGCTTTCGTGTCCAGCCGGGATTGAGTGCTCGTACGGCGGCCAAGTCGTGTTGGCCGGCACATTCGGTACGAGCGTGATCGCCGCCCGGACCGCAGAGCTCTACGATCCGGCGTCCGCCATCTCGCTCGCGAACGGGTTGCTTCCCGATGGTCATTTTGGCGTCCCGTACGCCGGGTCTGGCATGCTGCTCGCCGGTCAGGGCGGTTTGGCGCCGTACACAATCCAGCAGGTGTCGGGAACGTTCCCGGCGGGGCTCGCGTTCAACCCATCGACGCGCATGATTACCGGCACGCCGGGCGAACTGGGCACGTTCGATCTGGGTTTCACCGTCACCGATTCGACGGGTCATAGCAACACGCAAGTCCAGACCCTGCGAGTGCTCCCCTGATCGACGACGGTGCTCGCGAACACCGACGCGCGCGCAATTGTTGGGCCTCAGTGTCGGAAAGCGGCATAATCGGGCTCAACAACTCGACAAGATGTCTGCGGTTTCCGGCGACGACGGCGTTGCGATGCCCGGCAGCGGGCAATCGGGCTCGACTCCCGCCAGATCCGACGAGTCGTCGTCGGGCGTTGAGGATCTGAGCGCGACGAGTAACGCCCCCTCGCCGACCCCGCCTCGCCCCTCGCTCCGTCGATCGCCCGGCAGCCTCGCGGTGGGGGCCGCCTTCGGCCCGCGGTACCACATCATCAAGTTGCTTGGAGAAGGCGGAATGGGTGCCGTCTACCAGGCATGGGATCAGGAACTTGGCGTTGCCGTCGCCTTGAAAGTCATCCGTCCGGACGCAGCGACTGGTCCAGGCGCCGCCGCGGACATGGAGCGACGTTTCAAGCGAGAGCTCCTCCTCGCCCGTCAAGTCACACATCCCAATGTCGTCCGCATTCACGATCTTGGAGACCTCGACGGCATCAAGTACATCTCGATGCCGTACATCAAGGGCGAAGATCTCTCGACGAGGCTCAAGCGCGAAGGAAAGCTGCCCGTCGACGTGGCGATGCGCGTCGCGCGACAGATCGCCGCAGGTCTCGAGGCGGCGCACCGCGCCGGGGTCGTCCACCGCGATCTCAAGCCCGCCAACATCATGATCAGGGCTGAAGACGGCCACGTTTTTCTCATGGACTTCGGCATCGCGCGCGGTGGCGCGCCGCGCATCGCGGATCAACTGGTGGTACCTGCGATGCCAGCCGCGCTCTCCGGCGAAGCCACGCTGGCGCTCACCCAGGCGGCATCGCTCGAGACCCTGTCGGTTGTCCAGGCGGAAACGGTCCCTCCCCGAATCGCCCCGTCGCTCGGCGGCGAACTGGCTTTGCTGGTGAGCCTGACGCACGGCAGTGTTGCCGGCAGCGTTGTCGGCACTGTGGCGTACATGGCTCCAGAACAGGCGCGAGGACTCGCAGTCGATCATCGCGCCGATGTGTACGCGTTTGGAATGATCCTCGCCGAATGTCTCGTCGGCCGGCCGTCCGGCCGTCCCGGGGAAAGCGTTTTTGACATCCTGCAGCGGCGGATCGTAGAAGCGCCGAAGTCGTTGCGGGAGACCGACGCCACCATTCCCGAGTCCCTTGATGCGCTGGCGCTGCGCTGTCTGCAGCTCGATCCGTCCGATCGCTTCCAGACGGCCGCGGAGGTCTTTGCCGCTCTCGAGCGACTCGACGACGACGGCCAGCTGATTCCGGAACCGACGATCAAACGCTACACGCCGCGGATGTTGGCTGCGGCAGCGCTCGTCGTGGCGGTCGTTGCGACAGGTACGTGGTATCTGGCGCGCGGCACCGGCGTCGCGCCGCCGCATCCGCCCATGTCTGTCCTCATCGGCGACTTCGAAAACACGACCGGCGACCCGTCGCTCGAGACCGCGGTGGCACAATCGATGGGAGCGGCGCTCGAAGGAGCCAGCTTCATCAATGCTTTTCCGAGGGACCAGGCGAGAAAGCTCGCGGCCGAGCTGCAATCCGTTCACGGTGTGGATGAACCCACCGCGCGGCTGATTGCCATCCGTGAGGGTGTCAACGCGATTCTGCTCGGCAAGATAGATCCCCGCGGAACGGGATATCGGCTCTCTGTGCGCACGCTCGACGCGCAGGGCAAGCAGACCGGCGCGGTGTCGGCAAATGCGTCCAGCCGTGCGGATCTGCTCGCGACCGTGACACAGCTGGCGTCGCGAATCCGCGACCAGTTTGGCGACACGTCGGCGGCCAGCGCGCGTCAGGCGGAGGCCGAGACGTTCACGTCGACGTCGCTGGACGCCACGACTGAGTACGCACTCGGCCAGGATCTGGCGATGGCCGGCCGCGACGAGGACGCCATCGTGCATTACCGCGCCGCGCTCGCGAGGGATTCGCGCTTCGGCCGCGCCTACTCGGGCCTGGCCGTGAGCGCGTTCAAGGTCGGGCGATCGGCTGAAGCCGAAGACGCCTACAAGCGGGCGTTCGCTGTGCTCGATCGCATGACGGAGCGGGAGAAGCTCCGAACGCTCGGCGCCTACTACCTGCAGTTCACGAAGAGCTACGACAAAGCCATCGACAACTACAGCGAGCTCGTCAAGCGCTATCCGGCCGATCGCGCCGGGCACAGCATGCTCGCCTACGCGTACTTCGGTACGCTGAACTTCTCGAAGGCCCTCGACGAATCAAGGCAGGCGCTGCAAATCGTTCCGCGAAACATGACGGTGAGGAGCAACTTCGCGTTGTATGCGATGTACGGCGGCCAGTTCAGGCTGGCGATGGAGCAGGCGAAACAGGTGGTGGCGGCCGATCCCAATTTCTTCAAGGGTAATCTGCCGCTTGCCGTCGGCGCGCTGGACGCCGGCGATTTCGACGGAGCCAGGCTCGCGTACACGAATATGTCCGCGACGCCCACCGGACGCTCGCTCGCCGAGGCGGGTTTGGCCGATATCGAGTTGTACCAGGGTCGCTACGCCGAAGCCGAGACACGGCTCCGTCTGGGGTTGGCCGACGACGAGAGGAACCGGCAGACTCAGGGATCGATCGCGAAGCGCGTGGCGCTCGCCGAGGCGCTCCTCGAGCAGCGTAAGGCGGCCGACGCGAAGGCAGCGGCACTCTCGGCCGTCGCGGTGGGTGCCGGTCTCAATGCACGTGTTCCAACGGCCCGGCTCCTCTTGCGGGCGGGTGATGAAGCGGGGGCACGAAGAATTGCCGGGGAACTGGCGGGCGATCTGCAGCCGCAGAACCGGGCGTACGCGCGCATCATCGAATCGGAGGTGGCCCTGGCCAGAGGGCGGACCGGCGAAGCCGTCGATGCGCTGATCGCCGCGCGTGGGTTTGCTGACTTGTGGCTGGGACGGTTCGATCTGGGCGTCGCGTACGTGACCGCGATGGCTTACGCGGAAGCCGTTTCGGAGCTCGAGCTCGCGAATACGCGCCGCGGCGAAGGCATGGCGATGTTTCTCGATGATTGGCCGACCGCGCATCAACTCGCGGCGCTGCCTTACTGGCTGGGCCGCGCGCACGAAGGGGTTGGCAGCACGACGGCTGCTCGACGGGACTACGAAATGTTCCTCGAGCGCCGCGGCGCAACTTCCGACACGCTGGCTGCGGACGCGCGCCGCCGGCTCGCTGCTCTCGGCGTGAGCCGATAACCGTCCGACCTGCGCGTATACCAGCGCGTAAATCACCACTGCTGAAAAGATTTCGTAAAGCTACCGGGCGGTTTTCCTCCCGCTCGCGGCTTTGTGTGACGGACCTATTGTCAACAGTGGCATCTACAAATGGCTCAAGTCCGATGCGAGACAGACTTGTGACGAAAGAATTTACGTTTCTGGCGCGCATTACTGTTGACTCGGCTTTGTTGATGAGCCAAGCTCCAACTCTTCAATTCCGGTTTGCTTGAAGCGTCACGCGTCGGCTAACTCCGACTTTGTACGGGAAGGTGTCATTGTGCGACGTCCCCAAATTTTTTCTGACGCGGCTTTCTGGGCGCGACGTGCGCTGACGACCGGCGCCGTCCTCTCGTGCATTCTCGCGTGGGCCGCGCCAGCTGCTGCTCAAGCCAACCTGGGCACGTTTGGCATTGGCCAGGTCGAGAGTCCGATCTACGACCCAGGGACCTGGACGTTCAACCCGGGCGATCCGGGCGCGCTGCCGCCGGGGGTGTCATTCCGTCTTGATCCACCGCCGTGGGCGATTGGAGCGGTCGCGACGGTCAGCGGCGTTGCCACGACACCGGGAACGTACACGTACACCTTGCGCAAGAACAATGTTCAGCAGTCCTTCACGATGCGCGTCACCGCGCTGGAGCAGAAGGAATGGAACGTGCCGGACGCGTCGGTCGGCGTGCTGTACACCTATCAGCTCGCGGCGGTGAACGCGGTCGGAGCCGCGACGTTTGCGGTCACCGGGACCACGGCCACGAACATTCCGCCTCCCGGGATGACGCTGAGCTCGTCGGGACTCTTGTCGGGAACCCCGACGGCGTCGGGCTTCTACAACATTCAGTACAAGATCCAGAACGGCGCCGACACGATCTTCAAAGGCGTCAGCATCAGCGTCTACGACGTCCGCATCGTCACCGACGGTTCGCTGGTCGCGACCAACAACGTGCCGTTCAGCACGACGATTGCGGCGGCTGGCGGGACAGCGCCCTATACGTTCACCACGAGTTTCAACGGTTGCGGCTTGAGCCTCAGTCCCGACGGTGTATTTTCGGGAACGCCGACATGTTCGGGCAAGTTCCTCATTGATGTGACCGCCACCGACGCGCATGGAATCTCGCGCGTCAAGCGCTTCGCGTTGTCGATGCTCTCGTCGCCTCCGAGCCTCCTGGGCATCAACGGTTTCTACGGCACCATTCTCGAGGGCTGCTCATTTGGCACGCCGTGTTTCAGAGGCGTATTCGTTCAAAACGGCCGGCCTCCTTATAACTGGTCTGTCACGGGACTCCCGCCTGGTATGGATTATCGATTCGCGGGCAGCGGCTCGCCAACGATGTGGTGGATTGCTCCCGGCGACCTCGAACTGTGGGGCGCGCCGACCCAGATGGGAACCTTTCCCATTACGTTGACTGTGACCGACGGGGATGGCCAGACGGCTACAAACACGTTCGACTTGAAAGTGTCGCCGCTGTGGTTGTGGCAGTACCTATTCAGCGGCACGATTGGGGTGCCGTACTCGCAAACCCTGCGCGAGCTCGGCGGCCGCCTGCCGTACACCGCGACGATTGTCAGCGGCCAGCTGCCGATCAGGCTGCCGGTTGGCTTGACACTCGATTCCAACACCCTCACGGTGTCCGGCACGCCGCAAGAGAACGGCGGCTTCACAGTCATCATCGATTTCACGGATGCCGACGGAGCCACGGAGCGGACGCAGCACTTTCCGTCCTTCGGCAGCACGACTTCAACCGTCAACATCACGTCAGGCGATGACTTCGGCCAGATCACTGAAGGTTTCCTCTTCTCGACCCAGCTGGCGGCGTGTTGTGTGCCTTCGTACAACTGGCTGGTCGTCGGCGGCACCCTGCCGACCGGCGTGACGCTCTCGCCGTCGGGTCTACTGAGCGGCACGCCTGCGGTGGGCTCGTCGGGCGAGTACCACGCGTTTATCCGTGTCGAAGACGCGACAAACAGCGCCAACTTCGCGGTGCGGCAGATCAAGCTGGTCGTGACCACGCTCCCATTCACCACGACCAATCTGCCGGTGGGTAATGTCGGAACGCCGTACAACGGATCGCTCACGATATCCGGCGCGACGGGCGTCACGTGGAGCCTCGTGCTGTTCCGGCAGATGCCGCCCGGATTGACGCTTCACTCAGACGGCACCGTCGATGGCATACCGACGGCCCGAGGGTTTTTCAGCTTCCAGGCGACAGGCACGGACAGTGGCGGCCGTTTCCGAACGGTTGGTTTCGGCATCAACATCTACGGCCCCGGCGAGATACCACCACTCAACCTGAGTATCGGGACGACGTTCAACCTCTTGCTCGGCCAAAACACGATTCAGCTGTTCACAACCGGCGGGACCGCGCCGTACCACTACACCCTGACGCCTGGCGCAACTGAGGTGCCCGGGATGCGCGTGCAGGACGGTCAGCCTTTGCCGACGTTCTTCTCGACGACGATCACCGGCGGCCTCATTGGCGTGATCACGACGCCAGGTACTTATACGACGTCAATTCGCGTCACCGACGCCGCGGCTCGCGTGTTCGATCGAGCGATCACGGTCAACGTGTCGCCGCTGCACTTGCTGTGGGTGACGCCAACCAAGGCCACGCTTGGCGTGCCGTACTCGTTCACGTTGTCGCCCTTCGGTGGAACGAGCTACACGTGGTCGGCGACAAATCTGCCGCC
>Ga0137395_10000322_pt1 | contig 19433 bp, 20 predicted proteins | sample czobulk216metaG_FD_108283 | JGI IMG/M metagenome (GOLD analysis project Ga0137395, IMG submission 108283) | Vadose zone soil microbial communities from Angelo Coast Range Reserve, California, USA - czobulk2.16 metaG | ecosystem: Environmental > Terrestrial > Soil > Vadose zone | place: USA...
CATCGCCTTCCTTGCACGGGAGATCGGCGTCAACGGGATCATCACCTCGCACAGCGGCCTGGTAGCTGCGGCCCGGGCGGAGAAGGTGATCGCGGTTCAGCGCCTGCTGCTCTACGACGACCTTGCCCTCCCGTCGGCGCCGTCGGCCCTGGACCACGCGCGCCCCGACATCGTCGAAGTCCTCCCGGGCGTCATCTTTCCGCTGGTTGTCAATGAGATTCGTTCACGGCTCCCGCTCCCCATCATCGTCGGCGGCTTCGTGACCGAGCCAGCGCAGCGCGATGCCGCGCTCCAACGTGGCGCGCTGGCCGTCAGTACCAGTACCGCGCAGCTGTGGCCGTGAGAACGCCAGGTGTAATGGGCGCGATGCTCCCGGCTGTTCGCGACGGCGCGTCGTTGAACCAGGCGCTCGACCTCGGGTACCGCCAGGTCCTGCTCGAACGCGGTAGCTTACTGTCCATCGTTGGACCCCTGGCCGCCGCGGCCAGCCGGGGCATTGCGATCTTCGTCAACCTCGATGCCGTAGAGGGCCTCGCACCTGACAGCGCCGCCCTCGCGTTCCTGGCCACCGACTTGGGGTTTTCAGGGGTGCTGTCGGTCAAGCCGCACCTGCTCGAGGACGCCAGCCGCTTTCGCTTGCGGACGATCCAGCGGATCCACGCGCTCGATTCGACCGGGCTCGAGACCGGACTCCACTCCCTGGTCTCGCCCGCACCCTATGCGATTGCGATTGCTCCGGCGGTCGCCATCCCGCAAGTGATGCCGATCATCCGTTCGATCACCGGTACGCCCGTCTGGGGCACCGGGTTCATCAGTTCCGTGGAACAGGCCGGCGAGGTGCTCAAAGCTGGCGCCGCCGTGGTTTCGAGCGCCCGTCTCGAGGTGTGGCGCGACTTCAGCCGCCCGCCGGCGTCCTAATCCCACGCTTGACCCCGATGGGCGATTGACACAACCGTATTCGTGTGCTATGACAACGCTGCAAGCGACTGGCGGGACACTGAAGGGAAAAGTCCTGACCTATGCGCTCCAAATGGAGCGTGCAGGTTAGGGCTTTTTTTAATGCTTGCCAAAAGGAGGTGCAACCAGGGCCGAGACCGTTATCCATCAAGGCGTCATCGCGCGATCTTCGGTCAACGGCGATAGTCGGTCAATAAGAGAGGAGGAGAAGAATGGCGGTAGCCGAAAGCTGGACTAAAAAGTACCTGGCCGAAGTGCTGGGAACATTCGTTCTGGTTTTCCTCGGCGACAGCTTCGTTGCCTTCGCCGTAGCGGGGGCAGGCGGCAACGGCTTCAAGGCCGGCCTGCTGGGGGCGGGATTTTTCTGGGGGTTCGCGGTCACCCTCGCCATCTATTCGTGCGGCGCGGTTTCCGGCGCACATCTGAACCCCGCGGTCACACTCAGCCTGGCCTGGCGCCGGGGTTTCCCCTGGTCGAAGGTGCCGGGGTACATTGGTTCGCAATTGGTCGGCGCGTTCATCGCCGCCATCGGCGTGTCCTTCGTATGGAACGGGATCATCGTCGCCTACGAGAATGCCAACCATATCGTGCGAGGCGACACCGTCGGGGTGACGAGCGGGTTGATCTTCTGGGCCAACTGGCCCCACCCAGGACTGGTCGGATATAAGGGCGATTACCTGACGCAGGATCCCTGGTGGCGTGGCGCCGGAACCGAGATCATCATCACCGCGATTCTGGTGATCTGCATCCTCGGCATCGTCGAGGACCGTATGCCGTCGGCGGCCAACCTGGCGCCGATCGCGATCGGTTTCGTGGTGGCAGCCCTGGTCGGGCTGTTTGCCCCAATCGAGATGGCGTCCTTAAATCCAGCGCGTGACCTGGGTCCGCGGATCTGGGGACTGCTGATCGGGTACGGCACGAACGCGATTCCTGGCCAGAACTTCAATCTCTGGGTGACGACCGGGATGCCTCTCATCGGCGGACCTCTCGGCGCGTGGATCTATGACACCTTCATCCATCAGCACCTGCCGGCTCCTGTTGGTCCGGACACCGTTAAGGTCGCGGAATCGGCGCGGGCGCGGGCCTAGGAGAACGTGTCTCGACGTCTCAAGCGACAACTCGGTAAGGCCCCGGGCGGGCGAGGGATCGAACCCTCGCCCCGCCCTCGGGCGATTGCTCGCACACGCATGCAGCGGCTGAATCGCATCCTGCTGATCGGCGGCGGCGGCCTGGCCGCGGGCGCCGTACTGCTGGCTCTGCTGAGCCCGCCCTTTAAACCGATGCTCCTGGGCTTCAACCTGGCAGCGATCGGGTTGGGGCTCCTGATGGGGAAGGGTATTGGGATGTTCATGTTCCGACGCGTCTTGCCGACAGCACGTCACAAGTAAGAGGAGGCAGCAATGGCAGAAGCAGCAGTAACAACCAGACTCAAGAAGCTGATCAACACGCCCGAGACCGAGGTCAAGGACGCCATGGCCGGGATGGCCGCGGCGCACTCCGATCTGATCCGGGTGGAGTACGACCCCAACGTGATCATCCGCAAGGACGCGCCCAGGAAGGGCAAGGTCGGACTGGTCTCGGGCGGCGGGAGTGGCCACGAACCATTGCACGGCGGGTTCGTTGGGCTGGGCATGCTCGACGCGGCCTGTCCGGGCGCCGTCTTCACCTCGCCGACACCGGATCAGATGGCGCGGGCGACGGCGGCGGTCGACGGTGGGGCCGGTGTGCTACATATCGTGAAGAACTACACGGGCGACATCCTGAACTTCGAAATGGCGGCGGAGCTGGCCCGAGGGGAGGGCGCCAAAGTCAACGCGGTGATCACCAATGACGACGTCGCCGTCCTGGACAGCCTCTACACAGCCGGCCGCCGCGGTGTCGGCGTCACGGTGCTGGTCGAGAAGATCGCCGGCGGCGCGGCGGAAGCCGGGGCGGACCTCGATACCGTGACCGACCTGGCGAAGAAGGTCAATGCCAACGGCCGGAGCATGGGGATGGCGCTCACCTCGGCTATCGTGCCGGCGGCCGGGAAACCGACCTTCGAGATCTCTGACGACGAGATGGAGCTGGGCATCGGCATCCATGGCGAGCCCGGAAGGGAACGCACGAAGCTGAAGTCCGCGGACGAGATCGCGGAGATCCTGACGATCGCCGTCGTCAATGACATCCCGTTCAAGGCCGGCGATGAGGTCCTGGCCTTCGTCAATGGCATGGGCGGCACGCCGCTGATCGAGCTTTATGTCGTCTACAACGCGGTCCACCGCTATCTGACCGGGCGGGGCATCAAGGTCACGCGGTCGCTGGTCGGCCCCTACATCACCTCGCTGGAGATGGCGGGCACCTCAGTGACGATCTTGAAGCTCGACGCGGAGACGACCAAATGGTGGGACGCGCCGGTGCACACGCCCGCGCTTCGCTGGAAGGTTTAAGAGAACAAATGGCGACGACCAGCGCCCGGATCTACGACTGGCTGGAACGCTATGCCGGCATCGTCGCCGAGCAGAAGCAGTATCTGACCGGCCTGGACGCCGCCATCGGCGACGGCGATCACGGCATCAACATGGACCGGGGCTTCCAGACCGTGCTGGTCAAGATCGCCCCGGTCCGCGACAAGGACGCCGGCACCCTCCTCAAGACGACCGGCATGGCGCTGGTCGGCTCGGTGGGGGGCGCCGGCGGACCGCTCTACGGCACCTTCTTTCTGCGCGCCGGCGCGGCGCTGGATGGGAAGTCGGAGGTCACCGATCGAGACCTTGTCGGCGCGCTCGAGGCGGGGCTGAAGGGTGTGGTGGAGCGGGGCAAAGCGAACCCGAACGACAAGACGATGGTCGACGCACTCACGCCCGCGGTTGCGCGGGCGAAGCAATCCCTTGATGGCGGAGCCTCGCTGCAAGAGGCCCTGGCCGCGGCGGCAGACGCGGCCGAGGAAGGGATGAAGGCGACGATTCCACTCAAGGCGCTGAAGGGACGCGCCAGCTATCTCGGCGATCGCAGTATCGGCCACCAGGACCCGGGCGCGACCTCTTCCTACCTGATGCTGCGTGCGTTGAGCGATAGCCTGGCGGCGCTACCCCAGCAAGCAAAAACGACCTCGTAAGGAGGAGCGGTATGGCGGAGAAGAAGTACGCGGCGGCCGTTGACCAGGGGACCACCGGCACGCGGTTCATGGTGTTCAGCCACGATGGCAAAGTCGTGTCGACCGACTACCTCGAACACGAGCAGATCTACCCCAAGCCCGGATGGGTCGAGCACGACCCGATGGAGATCTGGGACAAGACGCAGCGCGTGATCAAGGGCTCGATGCAAAAGGGCGGGATCAAGGCCGACGAGATCTCGGGCATCGGCGTCACCAATCAGCGTGAGACCACGGTGGTCTGGGAGAAGAAAACCGGAAAGCCGGTCCACAACGCCATCGTCTGGCAGGACACCCGCACCATCGACATCTGTCAGAAGCTGATCAACGACGGCGTCGAGCCACTGGTCAAGAGTAAGACCGGCCTCGTCGTCGCCACCTATTTCTCCGGGCCGAAGATCCAGTGGATCCTCGACAACGTTTCGGGCGCTAGAGCGGCGGCGGAGCGCGGGGACCTGCTGTTCGGCAACATCGATACCTGGGTCATCTGGTGGCTGACGGGCGGGCCCGACGGCGGCGCGCACGTCACCGACTACAGCAATGGCTCCCGGACCATGTTGATGGACCTCAAGACCCTCGACTGGGACGCGGAGCTGCTCAGCAAGATCAAGGTCCCGCGGGCGATGCTGCCGCAGATCCGGCCGTCGAGCGACAAGAAGTTCTACGGGCAGACGAAGGCGAACGGAGCGGTGGGTGGCGTCGTACCGGTGTGCGCGGACCTCGGCGACCAGCAGGCGGCCCTTTTCGGGCAAACCTGTTTCACACCGGGCGAAGCCAAGAACACCTATGGCACCGGCAACTTCATGCTGCTCAACACCGGGACGTCACCCGTCCCCTCGAAGAGCGGTCTGTTGACCACGGCCGCCTACGGCCTGGAGCAGGGCAAGTCGGTGTACGCGCTGGAAGGTTCGATCGCCATCACCGGCGCGGCCATCCAGTGGCTGCGCGACAACCTCGGGCTGATCAAGGATGCCTCGGAGACCGAGGCGATCGGCAAGTCGGTCGAGGACGCGGGCGGCATTTACTTCGTGCCGGCGTTCTCAGGGCTGTTCGCACCGCACTGGGACATGTACGCCCGCGGTGCGATCGTCGGACTGACCCGCTATGTCACCCGGGCCCACATTGTGCGGGCGACGCTCGAGGCGATCTGCTACCAAACCAAGGAAGTCGCGGATGCCATGGAGGCCGACTCGGGCGTCAAGCTGACCACCCTAAAAGTCGACGGCGGGGCGGTCAAGAACGATTTCCTGATGCAGCTACAGGCCGACATCCTGGGCGTAAAGGTCATCCGTCCCCAGGTGCAGGAGACGACATCACTCGGCGCGGCCTATGGCGCCGGGCTGGCGACCGGATTCTGGAGCACCCTGGACGAGCTGCGCAAGAACTGGCAGGTTGACAAGGTCTTCGAGCCGAAGTCGACCGCAGAGCAACGCGCGGCGGGGCTCGCCGGGTGGAAGAAGGCCGTGCAGCGGACCCTCGGCTGGGTCGAGAAGGAACCGGCAAAAGAAGCGGTAGGAGCGGGCGCGAAGGCGTAGAAGAGCGCGCTAGGATGAGGGGAAAGGGCCGCGCGGTCCTTTCCCCTTTCTCTTAATGCCTGACACCAGCACGGGCGTTGTCGTCATCGGGGGTGGGTCGACGGGCGCCGGGGTGCTCCGTGACCTAACGCTGCGCGGCATCGATGCCATCCTGGTCGAGAAAGGCGACCTGGCGTCTGGCACCACCGGGCGTTCCCACGGTCTGCTCCACTCCGGCGGACGTTACTGCGTCAACGACCTGGCCGCCGCCATCGAGTGCGTCGAGGAAGGCCGCATCCTCCGCCGCATCGCGCGCACCACGGTCGAAGACACCGGCGGCTATTTCGTCTCGGTGTCGGAGGAGGACGAAGCCTGGGAGCCGCGGTTCGTCGAGGGATGTCAGAAAGCCGGCATCACGTGCGAGCGGATTTCAGTTGAGGAGGCGCGCCGCCGCGAGCCGGCGCTGTCGACGCACGTGCGCACCGTTTTCTGGGTCCCCGAGGACGGCCACCTCGATCCCTTCTACCTCGTGGTCGGCAACGTCGAGTCCGCGCGCCGTCGCGGGGCCCAGATCCGAACGTACACCGAGGTCATCGGTTTTACCCGGACTAGCAATCGGATTTCGGGCGTCCTCACCCGTGACGCAATGACTGGGGAAGAGACCTCGATCGGCTGCAAGGCGGTCGTCAATGCCACCGGTGCATGGTCTGGCTTCGTCGCCCGGCTGCTGGATGTCGAGGTCAAGGTTGTCCCGGTTAAGGGCGTCATGGTCGTCCTCTCGCGTCGCCTGGCGCACGCCGCGATCAACCGCTGCCACAAACCGGGTGACGGGGACATCGTCGTCCCCGGCCTGAGCGTCGCGATCCTGGGTACGACGGCGGTCAAGGTTCCGCACCCCGAGGTGCTGCCCATCGAGTGGGATGAGGTGCAGCTGCTGATCGACGAGGGGGCGAAGATGCTCGACGGCGTGACCACCGCGCGCGCGATGCGCGCCTATGCTGGCGTACGGCCGCTCTACGACCTCGGCGCGGAGGCCGAGGGGCGTGAGATGAGCCGCAACTTCGCCGTCATCGACCACGAAGAACGGGACGGTGTTGCGGGATTTACCAGCATCGTCGGTGGCAAGGTCACGACCTACCGCCTGATGGCGGAGCGCGTCACCGACCTGGTCGCGCGCCGGCTCGGCGTGACCAACCCCTGCACGACGGCGGAGGTGCCGCTGAACGACCGCGAAGACGAAATGGACCAGCTGCGGCACCGCCCAGCGCAGCTCGGGGTGCCCAAGCCGCACGGCGACGAGCTGGCGCTCCAGCCGCTGCTGTGTGAGTGCGAGCTGGTGCGCCCGCAGGACGTCGAGGGGTGGATGAAAGACCCGGCGGTCCGCACGCTGGAAGACATCCGTCGGCGCACCCGGTCGGGGATGGGGCCGTGCCAGGCGGCGATCTGCTCCTATCGGCTCGCGGGACGCATGGTCATGGACCGGGGCGTCGATGGACGGACCGCGACCCGCGCCATGGCGGACTTCCTCGAGACACGCTGGCGCGGCGTCCGGCACGTGTTCTGGGGAAGCCAGCTGCGCCAGGCGCAGGTGACAGCCGGCGTGCACCTCGAGCTCTTCAATGTCGACCGCCAACTCCTCACGGAAAAATCACCTGCGGGAACGGCGTTTCTCCCTCCCCCGCGCGCGGGGGAGGGTAGGGGTGGGGGCGCAGTGACGGAAGCTGTTGGGGTTCGGCCATGAAGGCCGACATCGCGGTCGTCGGGTCGGGGTTGACCGCCCTGGTCGCCACGCGCACCCTCCAGAACGCAGGCCGCCATCCCGTCCTCATCTGGCCGGGGCTCTCCTCGCTCTACTTTCTCTACGCCACGGTTGACGTGCTCGGTTACATGAATGCCACCACCTCCCACCCGGTGGAGGAGCCGCTCACCAGCGTGCGCCAGCTGATCGCCGATAACCCGGATCATCCGTACGCGCGCGCCGGCTTGGCGGCGCTCGAGGACGGAAGCAACCTATTCCTCGAGTGGCTGCGTGAGGCCGGGTTCAACTGGCAGGGCACGCTGGCTCGCAACCTCCTCCTCCCCACCGCAACCGGGACCCCCAAGCCAAGCTGCCTGGTGCCAAGCTCGGTGGTAGCCGGCGACTTGCTGCGTGACGAGCCGATCGTCTTCTGCGGCTTCGACGGCTACCAGGATTTCATCCCGGAGCTGGCCGCCGCCAACCTCTCGCGCGGGTGGAACGGCGGACGCCGGATCGTTACCGCCGTTCGCGTATCGGTGCCGGGCGTCAAGCCCGACCGCCTCTTCACCTCGATCGACCTGGCGAGAAGCTTCGAAGACGCGACCTTCCGGGGTGACGTGGCCGGCCAGCTGCGCCGTGCAATCAAGGACGACGGCGCCCGGCTTGGAATGCCGGCCGTCCTCGGTCTGACGCACGACAGCGACGTCCACACGGAGTTCGAGAAGGAGACCGGTCACCCGGTTTTCGAAATTCCCACGGTTCCCCCGTCGGTGCTCGGCCTCCGCCTCTTCGACCGGCTGCGCCGACACCTCCAGGAAACCGGCGTCGAGATGATCTGGGCGGCCCCGGCGCACGACGCCGAGGTTGCCAATGGACGCTGCGTGCGCATCCATCTCAAGTCCGCCGGGCGCGAACAACCAGTCGAAGCCCGGGCATACATCCTCGCGCTCGAAGACGCGGTCGACGGGGCCTGGCGCGCCGGAGCGCATACGGTGCGCGATCCCTTCTTTCACCAGGTCCTCGCGCAGCATGCAACCCCCGCCGAGCGCGCCGACGAGTCGTTGTTTCAACCGCAGCCCTTCGCCACCATCGGCTATCCCGTCAGCGACCGGCTGCAGCCGATCGACAAGGATGGCCAACCGCTGGCCGCGAATGTGTTCGTCGCCGGTGGCGGGATTGCCGGCTACGACCCGACCGGCATCAAGGCTCGGGGCGGCATGGCGATCGCAACCGGCTATCGGGCCGCACAGGAAGCGATGGCCGCATGATCACCGAAGACCGGGAGACATTTTCCGACACGGTCGAAGAGGAGCACTCGGTCGAGGCCTGCACCAAGTGCACGGCCTGCAACACCGCGTGCCCCGTTGCCCGCTCGACCGAGATCTTCCGTGGCCCCAAGTTCCTCGGGCCCGAATCGGAACGTTACCGAGACGCGCATGAGGCGACCGTCACCGCCGGCCTCGACCTCTGCTCCGGCTGCAAGCTTTGCGAGGTCACCTGCCCATCGCAGGTCAGCATCCAGGAGTACATCCGTCGCGCGCAGAACAAGGGCGCCAGGGAGAAGGGCCGCACTCTGCGCGATTGGCTGCTGGGACACACGCGGCTGCTCAGCCGGTTCGGAAGCCTCACGGCGCCGCTCGCGAATTTCGGGAACCGCAATCCGCTGTTCCGGCTGTTGATGGAGCGGGTCGTCGGCATCCATCGGAAGCGGCCGCTACCGAAGTACCAATGGCTGACCTTCGAGAGCTGGTTCAAGCGCCACGCCCGGCCAAAAACACTGACTCGACGCACGGTCGCCTACTTCTATGGCTGCTGGGTCGATTTCAACGAGCGACGTCTGGGCCAGCAGGTGGTCGCCGTGCTGGAGCGCAATGGGATCGAGGTCATCGTCCCCCGCCAGCAGTGCTGCGGCATCCCGGCCGTGGTCAACTCGAACACCGACCTGGCGCGCAAATACGGTGTCGAGAACGTGCGGCGGTTGAGCATGCTTCCGGCCGGCGTCGACATCATCGCCAGCTCGACCTCCTGCGGCCTGATGCTCAAGCACGACTACGCGCATCTGCTCGAGATCCCCGGCGCCGAGCAGGTTGGATCGCGCGTCTATGACATCTGCGAGTACCTCTGGATGCTGTACGAGGCGGGCGAGCTGGACGTCGATTTTCAACCGGTCGACACACGCGTCCTCTACCACGCACCGTGCCACTTGAAGTCGCATGGAATCGGTTACCCGGCGATGCGTCTGCTCCGCCTGATCCCTGGTGTGCGCGTCGAAGAGGTCGACGAGGGCTGCTGCGGAATCTCCGGGACCTACGGAGTCAAGGTCGAAAAGTGCGACCTCTCGATGAAGATCGGCAGCCGGCTCTTCCAGGCGGTCAAAGCCGCCGGGAGCGACTCGGTCCTGGCCGACTGCGAAACCTGCCGCATGCAAGTCGAGCACGGAGCCGGGTCACGTTCGGCGCATCCGATCGACATCCTGGCGAGGGCCTATGGGTACCGTTAGCCTGGTGCTGGTGTCGCACAGCCGCCAGCTCGCCGAAGGGGTGCGCGAGCTCGCCGGGCAGATGACGCAAGGCAAAGTGCAGATCGCGGTTGCCGGCGGCACGGCGGACGGGCGCCTGGGCACCGACGCGACTGCCATCCTTGGTGCGATCGAAGAGGTTCGTGGACCCGAGGGCGTGCTGATCCTGGTCGACCTCGGCAGCGCGGTCCTCAGCACCCAGATGGCGATCGAGCAGCTCAGCAATGGTCAGGGGCGCGTCATCCTGAGCAACGCCCCGTTCGTCGAAGGAGCGGTGATCGCCGCGGTCGAGGCATCGATCGAAAGCGACCTCGACGCCGTTGCCGCCGCCGCGCTGGGTGCACGCGAGATGGAAAAGGTGTCGCCCTAGTGGCCGGCGACGTGGAGCTGCCGGGCGGTGCCCGTCTCGAGAACGGCGAGGTCGTGCTCAAGACCGCAAAGGACTGGGGCGTGTCGACCAAATCACTGGTGCTGACCACCCGGCGGCTGTTCTGCCCCAGTGACTTGACCGGCCGCTCAACCGTTAGCCTGCGGCTCACCGATGTGCTTGATGTGACGCTGCAGAAGCACGCGATCGGCTTCTCCACCATCATTGTCGATACCCGCGATCAGCCCCAAGCTGCCTCCTTCCCGGCCCACATCAACGGAAAACTGATCAAGGCGGACATCAGCGCCGCGGTCAGCAACGCGAAACGGTCCGCCGGATTGGATCCGTCGACAACCGCACCATCGTTGCCCGCAGAAAACCGTTACGACCAGTTGCGCAAGATCAGCGAGCTCAAACAATCGGGTGTGCTCACGGAGGCCGAATTCGAGGAGGAAAAGGCGCGGATCCTGAAGCAGCCGTAGCCCGAGCCACCGGGATAGCGCTTCGCCTTCTCGGCGCCACCCCGCTCGAGGTCACGCCGATCGGGTTCGGGCTGGCCGCTGTCGGACGTCCCGGATACATCACGCTCGGTCGGGACCACGACCTCGGCAACGACCGCAGCGTCGAGGCGCTGGAACGCCGGTCGCACGAGGTCCTCGACGCCGCTTACGACGCGGGCATTCGCTATTTCGACGCGGCGCGTTCGTACGGCTTCGTGGAACGCTTTCTGGCTTCGTGGCTTCGCCGGCGCGAGCTCACACCGGATGCGGTCACGGTGGGATCGAAATGGGGCTACACCTATGTTGGTGATTGGCAGGTAGACGCCCGCGTGCATGAGGTGAAAGATCACTCACTCGCCGCGCTCCGGCGACAGATTGCGGAGAGCCGGGCTTTGCTCGGTGAATATCTCGACCTCTACCAGATCCATTCGGCGACACTCGAGAGCGGGGTGCTCGACGATCATGCCGTCTTATCTGAGCTCGCCGCCTTGCGCGCCGGCGGACTGACCATCGGTCTCTCCGTCAGCGGTCCGCGCCAGCCCGAAGTGATCCGCCGCGCGCTCGCGGTGAGCGTCGACGGGGTCAATCCCTTCCAGTCGGTGCAGGCGACCTGGAACGTCCTCGAGCCATCGGCCGGCCCAGCGCTGGCGGAAGCGCACGACGCCGGTTGGGGTGTGATCGTCAAAGAGGCGCTGGCCAACGGCCGGCTGGCCTCACAGGACCAGATCGCGATCGCCGCCGCCCTCGCCAACCCGTGGGTCGACGTCGTGCTCTCCGGCGCGGTCACGGTGGACCAGCTTCGAAGCAACGTCATGGCCGCGACGATGCCGCTTGTTCCGGATCATCTCGCGGAGCTCGCGAAGATGGCGGAGCCGGCTGATCAGTACTGGAAAGAACGCAGCCAGCTGGCCTGGAGCTGATCAAGGGAATGGGGGACCCGAAAAGTAGCCGGCCGCTGATGCCGGGGTACGGCCTGCTCGATGCTGCCCAGGGAACCGGTCTACTGCCATGGTCCTGGGCGGTCGAACGCCTCGAGCGCTCGCACGATTACTGGATGGCGACGCTCCGGCCCGACGGCCGGCCGCACGTGATGCCGGTGTGGGGCATCTGGCTGGAGGGCCGTCTGGTTCAGCTCGAGCCGTGGATCCCGAAAGGCCCGCAACTTATCCGCCAACCAGAACTGCGCCATCACAACAGACAACGCCTACGAACCCGTCATCATCGAGGGGGCCGCCGTGCCCATCACGGTCCTACCAACCATCGGCCGCTTCGTGGCCGCGATCATCCAGATGAACGCGCGACTGGACGAAGGCTTGATTAATTCTTAACAGGCCGAAACGCTTAGGCTGTGTCTCTCAGGCTGGAACCATGGCTCACGATATGTGGGACCGGGGTGAGCGGTCCAATATCGGGAAGATCCGCGCGACCAGGGAAAGTTTACCCGGCATCGAGCAATGCATCGCCGACGGCGTCAACATCAACATCTCTTTCACGACCGGCTGGCCCGCAGCCACCTTCTTTGGCCGCAGCATCGTTGTCGCGAGCACCAGTGAGACAACTACTAGCGCCGCGCCGATCGCCCAGGCCAGGTGGAAGCCGCCGCTCAGCGCGTTGGCGAGTCCTTCCCCGCTGCTCAGCAACTGACTCGTACGACCGGCCGAGACGGTTGCCAGCACCGCTAGGCCGAGAGCCGCACCAACTTGCGCGGTCGTATTGATCAGGCCGGACGCCAATCCGGAATCCTCGGGCGTCGCATCGGCCATCGCCAGCATATCCAGCGATGGGAACGCCAGCCCTCCTCCAACGCCGATCAGCAGCATGGGCGCGAGCAGGTCTCGAACGTAATCGCTGTGCACCGGTCCACGTGCCAGCAGAATCAGTGCAGCCGCGATCAGGACCTGGCCGGCGATTAAGACTCGCTGCGAACCGAAGCGCATGATCAGGCTGGGCGTTCCCCCGGCGGACAGCGCGCCCATCGTCAGGGCCACCGGCAGAAAGGCCAAGCCAATGGCGAGCGGCCCGTAATGAAGTACCTGCTCGAAGTCGAGCGATCCAAGGAAGAACATGCCAAATATCCCAACGATCATCAGACCCTGCACGGCATTCGAGACCGTGAGCATGCGCGAGCGGAAGAGCCGCAACGGAAGAATCGGGTTCTTGATGCTCGCCTGCCGGATCACGAAGGCGGTCAGCGACACGATGGCGATGGCAGCAAAGCCGAGGGTGTGGAGCGACGCAAGCCCGTACTGGCTCGACTGCACGATGCCGTAGACACCGAGCATGAGCGCCGCGGTCACCAGGAAGGCTCCCAGCCAATCCGCTCCCTCACGCAGTCCCAACGCCAAGTCGGGCTCGATCACGCGCAAGGCGAACAACGCGGTGCCCACGCCGATTGGCAAGTTCACGAAAAATATGAAGTGCCAGCTCAGCGTCTGCGTGATTAGGCCGCCCGCCAGCAGCCCAATTGACGCGCCGGCCGACGCGATGAAGGCGAAGATGCCCATGGCGCGGGCCCGCTCACCAGGTTCAGTGAACATGGTCACGATCATTGCGAGGATGACGGCGGAGCTGACCGCCCCGCCGATGCCCTGCACGAAGCGGGCGGCGATCAACATCGACTGGCTAACGGAAACGCCACAGACTATCGATGCGAGCGTGAAGATGACGAGACCCGTGATGAAGATGCGCTTGCGACCGATGAGATCGCCTAGCCGTCCCGAGAGTAGCAGCAGACCGGCGAACGCGATCAGGTACGCGTTCACGACCCAAGCGAGCCCGGTCGGCGCAAAGCCGAGATCTTGCTGGATCGACGGCAGCGCAACATTGACGATGGTGCCGTCGACGACGATCATCAGGAAGCCGGCACAGAGAATCACCAGCGCGAGCCAGCGTGAGTACGTTGGCCGTCGCCGCTCGGTGTTGACTGCGATCAGTTGCTTCGTTCCTGATGTCGTGCCTACTGAGTTAGACCGAGGCTGGCGGAAACTCATCAGCCGAGCGGGACCCAGCGCAACTGTGTATCAGCGCTTTCTCCATGACAACGGCTGGTTGCAGGACGTTCGACCCCACAAGGTCGCATCTGGTGAGCGCGTTGAGACATGGCCTGCCAAACACTAGCAGTGCGAATCACGTCGATGAAGCCGCCGTAGTCCGAGCGCGCTGGTGCTCGGTGATTTCTTTGAATTGTGCCGTGGAGTGGGCATAGTTCTGCCGACCTAAGCGGCGGGCATGACTGTTTTTGGGAGTTTCGGGATCTCGTCCCTGACGCCAGCTGCGTTCCTTCAGCCTCCATACGCGTCCGCACCGCCAGACCGTGTCGAGCGGTCAAAGCCGGCCGCCAGCCGTCAATCCCCGCGCGACGCCCGATCCAGCCGATCGAACGGGCAAGAATAGCGAAGACGATTGGAACCGAGTGACAGTCCCCAACGCAATTGAGGCCGGGAAAAACCCGAATGCTTCCAGGGTCGCCCGGCCGCCTTCAAGGGCCTGGTAGCGGGTCAGGAAGCTCAAGCGCCTTGCGGTCCCAGCCGCCGAGGTCCGCCTCCACCTCATAGGTGCTGTTGAGAAAATCGAGCACCATTTTGTCCGGCGACGAGGACTGTCTCACCTCCTCGTACGGAACGATGAACTCGCTGAGATCGGGGTGGTAGCCGGCAGGTAATGGCGAGATGATCGCGTCGCGGCATCCGGGCGGCTCGGGGACCGCGAAAGCGTAAAAGGCTGGTTCGAGGAATTTGCCGCTGCCCGGCCAGAAGCCGGCCTCGGCGATCTCCTGGTGAGCGCCGAGCGATAGCCAGCGTGTCGGCCACTGACGCTCAGCGAGAGGTCGGCCGGAATAGCGCGTTTCGCTGAGGTCGAACGTCCCCCACCAGAATTGGACCGGGCTGCTCTTTCCAACAAAACGGGACCGATACCGCTGCAGTAAGCGATCGACCTCCAGCAGAATGCGCCACCATCGCTGGACGTATGCCGGATCGTAAGCGGCGTGCACGCTGTCCCCATCGAAAGGGATAGTGTTCTCCACCTCGACCGGGTTGGTCGTGATCTTCACCCGTATTCCCAGTTCGTCCAGGGCGGCCATGAACGCCCGGTAAAAGTCGGCGACCGAACGCGGCCGCAAGGGCAGCGATCGAGCGCTGCCGTTCCCCACCAGGATGTTGAGCCGGTGATCGACGAAATCGAAATCGATCTGGAAGACGCGGCTGCCGAGCGGAATGGTCGAGGTCGTCAGGCCCCGGGCAGCAACGCTGAAAGGCACCTGCCACCAATCGTTGAGGAAAGGAACGAGCGCGAGCTTTACCTTACCCACGATTTGCGTCCACATGTGGAGTGTGACGAGCGTGTCTTTCCACTCCTCGTAGGGCAGCGCCGGCCATTCCTCGCCAGTCAATGTTTGCTGCGCAGCCATCGTGGCGTCAACCCTCACCGTTCGCTCCGCGCCAGGCTCGATTTCAGGGCCTCGATGAGGGGAGGTGCGTCGTAGCTTCCGCTATAGAACTGGCCGTCGATGAACAGCGTTGGCGTTCCCTGGACGCCGCTCGATTCGCCGCTGCGCGCGTCGGCGTCGATCCTCGACCGCAGCGGTGCCGAGCCGCGGTCCGTGTCGAAACGCGCCTCGTCGAGCCCGAGCTGCCCCGCATAGGTTCCGAGGTCCGTATCGGCCAAGGCGCCCTGATGCTCGAACAGCAAGTCGTGCATCTCCCAGAACTTGTCCTGTCGAGCAGCGGCCTCGGCAGCTTGCGCTGCCCCCAATGCGTGCGGATGGATCTCGACCAGGGGAAAGTTGCGGTAGACGAGGACGAAGTCGTCACCCAGTTCCCGGCGAACGGGCCGGACCTGGATCAGCGCGCGCCGCGTGTAGGGACACTCGTAATCGCCGTAGACGACCAGCTGCATCGGCGCGTCAAGGCGCCCACGAAGGTGGTCGCCGGCAGAGACGGGATCGGACAACTGGGCATTCATTAGCTTGCTCATGCGGCCGTCTTACCCATTGTCAAGCGCGCACGCCACGAACGAAGCGGCCCAGCAGTGTGCACTCATTGCGCGACGAGTACAAGCTTCTCGTGGGTCTCGCCGCTCTCCAGTAGTCGGTGGGCCTCGGCGGCCTCGGCCATGGGGAGGTGGCGCTGGCGACGTAGCCGGAGGGCACCGGATGCGAGGAGCGGCATGGTCTGATCGAGGGCTTCGGGTGCGCGGTCCGGTGTCCCCGCCGAGAACGCAACACCCAAATCGGCGGCGTGCTCATCGGCAAGGGTCATCACCCTTGCCGGACCTCCGGCCAGGCTGATGGCATCTGGGAGCTCGCCCTTGCCGGCAGCGTCCAGCACGGCGTCCACCGACGGGCTGATCTCGCGTATCCGATCGGCCAGGCCGGCGCCGTAGATGACCGGCACGCCGCCAAGGTCACGCACAAGCTCGTGATCGCGCGCCGACGCGGCGCCGATGACGGTTACGCCCCGGGAGACGGCGAGCTGCGTGGCGATCATCCCAACCGAGCCGCCCGCACCGAGAATGAGCAGAGTCTCGCCCCGTGAGACCCGGAGCTGCTTCAAGATCCCCACGGCGGCTTCTGCTGATGCGGGTAGTGCGGCAGCATCGCTCCAACTGAGGTTGGGCGGCTTCGGAGTCCACGACGATGCGACGCTGTGCTCGCCATAGCCGCCGAGACCCAGCAGGAGGGCGGCGACCTCGTCGCCCTCCTGGACCCCGGAGACGGACGACCCAAGTGCGTCGACGACGCCGGCGACCTCAAAGCCGAGCACGGCCCCAGATGCCAGCGGGAACACCGCTTTGACGTCGCCACGCCGGATCTTCAAATCGGTGGGGCTAACCCCCGCGGCCTTGACTCGGATGCGCACCTGGCCAGGGCCTGGCTCGGGCATCGGTACGTCGCTCCAGACGAGGACCTCTGGGGGTCCGTATTTGGTCAGCACGGCAGCTTTAGTCGTGGACCTCTTCGTTAGCGTCTTGGGCGCTGCAGCTGCGGTTGCCATGAACGGCAAACCTCCTTCTCGATTCAGGGGTGAACGTATAGGTCGATCGTCACTTCGCGACGGCCAAAGCAAGCCTTACAACAGTCAACTGTTCGCAAGCGGCCAGAAAACCGTTCTGGACGATGACGTCCGATGCCGCCGGGTGAGCGGGGCGAGTCCGCTGGTGGTAGAAATACCGGCCGGTCACCTTCGCGCCAGGCTCATCGCTGACCGCCAGCCAGACTTGGGTTGCGACGCCTTGCTCCAGGTCGCCGGGCGCCGACGGGCCGCCCATCTTCGTTGGCACCCATCCAGGATCGACCGCGTTCGATAGGACGTGAGGCCAGAGGCGAGCGACGGCGAAGGCCAGCACGACATCGAACAGCTTGGAGTTCGCGTAGGCCTGCGATCCGCTCCAGCGCCGCCGGCGCCACTGCAGGTCGCGCAGTTCCGGATCACCGCCCTGGTGCAGGCCCGACGTTAGATAGATCAACCGCTGAGGTCCCTCGATGAGCGCGGTCAACAGGTATGGCGCGAGGGCGTTAATGGCGAAGATATCATCGAGCCCGTCAACCGTCTCATGACGCCCTGCACCCGGATGGTAGAAGCCGGCGTTGTGGATGACGGCCTGGAATGGTCCGGCCTCGTTGGCCTGTCGAGCCAGGACACGCGTCTGCTCGATGCTGGCCAGATCGCCCTCGAGCGCCGTTCGGGCGCCCGGGACGGCCCGCATCGCCTGCTGCGCTCGATCGCGGTTGCGCCCATGTAGAACGACGTCGTGGCCGAGCGCTACCAGTCGGCGGGCGGCCAGCTGTCCGAGTCCATCCGCCGAGCCGGTCACGAACATGCGGGCCATATTGTTGCCTCTGCTCGCAGGGTACTAGCCGATCCGCTCCAGGATCATGACCGGAATCTTCCGAGAGGTCTGCCGCTCGTATTCCCCGAACCCGGGGGCGATGGCGACGCGCTCGGTATACATGCGATCGCGTTCCTTGCCCTTTACCTCACGCGCCCTCACCTGGAACGTCTCCGTGCCGGTCTTCGCTCCCACCTCCACCGTCGCTACGGGATTTGCCTTGAGGTTGAGGTACCACGCGGGATTGTCAGGCGCCCCGCCTTTCGACGCGACGACAACGTACCGCTCCCCGTCGCGGTGGTACATCACCGGCGAGATGCGCTCCTTTCCGCTCCGCGCCCCCACCGTAGTGAGCAGTATGAGCCGGTCCCCGAACCCTGCGATCCCCTTCCCAGCCTTGGCGTGGAACTCCCGGATGGTGGCGTCGTTCCAGTTCGGCATCGCTACCGCCTTACCAACGACAGGTAGGGCGTGAAGAGCTGGACCGGGCTGCCGGCGAGCAGCGCTTTCAGCTCTGCGCTCGGCTCGCCGAGGCACGCGCTGGTGACCGAACCCGTCGCGAGGATTGCCTGCGAGAGTTCGCCGAGGTTCGCGCCGTGCTCGATGAGCGCTTCGGAGTCCCGGTACCGCTCCAAGACGATGCACTCGGACTGATCGTCGTTGAAGTAGATCTCGTATTGCAGCGTTCCGCTATCCTTGGCCCGCGCGATCTCCATGGCTCGAGCGGACAGGCGCTTGAATTCCTCGAGCTTGCCTTCGTGGAACTTGAACCGATTGATCCCCTGGAGCTCACTCGTCGCGACGGCCATTTTCGGTACCTCATGGACGGACATAGGAGGCAAACCCCAGGTCGAGGCGAATCGACTCCATGACCCAGAAGGTGGTGCTCTTGGTGTAGACATCGGCGGCGCCGAGCACGCCGGCGTACTTCTCGATAACCGGTGCTGCGCCGGCGTCAGTCCAGGCGTCGAAAAGAGCGCTTACCGCAGCCCACGGATTGTCGCCGTACTTCTGAAAGAACGGAGTGGGGTCGACGCTGACCAGCGCCCTCCTCACACTTGCGTCGATGTCGGCCATGTACTGCTGGTGCAGGGTCACGTCATCGCGTGTGCCGAGCCTGCCGACGTGGCCTCCGATGAAGTGCTTCCACGGGTATTCGAGCGCGATAGCCGGGGCCGCGACGTAGCCAGGAATGTCTTCGGAGAGGTTGGACATCGAAATCGGCGCCCATCCAGGGTTGACGACGTCGATCAGCATCAGCGTGTCGTGGTCCGGAAAGTGGATGTAAATGTTGTCCGATGTGTGATTCGGGCCGCGCCACGCGAGCTCGATGCGTTCGCCACCGATTTTCAGCGTGCGGCGGTCGGCGAACGTCTCCTGGGGCGCCGGCCTCGCGGGGTCGTTATCCCGCAGCAGCAGACGCTTGGTCTCCTCGTGTCCGATGCGGATCACGTTCTTGTCGAACAGCGAAGACGCACCGGCGTGATCGGCGTGGTGGTGAGAGTAGACGAGGTGGGTCACCTTGTTGCTGACGCCGTTGGCCGAAGCGATTTCGTCGACCGCCCGCCGGATGTTGCCTCCGATGGTCGGCGGCGCGTCAAAGAGAACCACGCCGTCCTTAGTGGTTAGAAACGCACACTGGTAGCTGCCGTCGGTGACCCAGTACAGGTTTCGCTCCACGCGTCCCACGTAGTAGCCCTGCTCGTTAACGGCGGGGCCGATTGCCGACCGAGGTACCGGCGCATAGTCTGGTAATGCCTCGGCGCTGATCTTGGTTGCGGCGTTCTTCGTACTCATCAAATCCTCCTTGTTCTTTTTGATCGCGGTCGTGTCGATGCCGTTCAGAGTCCGATACGGATGCCGCCGGTGGCGCCCGCC
>Ga0137395_10000323_pt1 | contig 19428 bp, 26 predicted proteins | sample czobulk216metaG_FD_108283 | JGI IMG/M metagenome (GOLD analysis project Ga0137395, IMG submission 108283) | Vadose zone soil microbial communities from Angelo Coast Range Reserve, California, USA - czobulk2.16 metaG | ecosystem: Environmental > Terrestrial > Soil > Vadose zone | place: USA...
ATTACTCGATTACTCGATTACTAAATCACCAACTGCTCTTCGTCACTCCCGTGACGTCCCCTTCCAGCGCCAACTTGCGGAAGCACAACCGGCACAGCGCGAACTTCCGCATGTAGGCGCGCGGACGGCCGCAAAGGCGGCAGCGGTTGCGCAGCCGAATCTTGAACTTCGGTGTTTTCTGTTCTTTGGCGATCTTGGCTGTCGTGGCCATAAATGTTCTTCCTAGCTCTTGTCGGCGGCGCGAAACGGCATGCCGACAAACTGCAGCAGCTTTCGTGCTTCCTCGTCGGTCTTCGCTGACGTGATGACGCTCACGTTCATGCCACGCGACTTGTCGACCTTCATGTAGTCGATTTCGGGAAAGATCAACTGGTCGCGCAGACCCAGCGTGTAATTGCCACGGCCGTCGAAGCCTTTGGGCGACACGCCTTTGAAGTCGCGGACCCGCGGCAGCGCGATGTTCATCAGACGATCCAGGAACTCCCACATCCGCTCGCCGCGCAACGTGACCATCGTCGCGATCGGCATGCCCTTGCGGACCTTGAACGCCGCGATCGACTTCTTCGAGCGCCGGGTCACCGGCTTCTGGCCGGTGACGCGGGCGAGCTCGTCGGCGCCGACATCGACCAGCTTGGCGTTGCTCGTTGCCTCGCCGAGGCCCATGTTCACGACGACTTTTTCGATCCGGGGAACGGCCATCACGTTCTTGTAGCCGAACTCCTTCTGCAGGGCCGGGATGACGTCCTTCTGATATTTCTCTTTCAGGCGTGTCATTTGTCGACCACTCCCTCGCACTTGCGGCAGATCCGCACCTTCCGCCCGTCGCCGAGAATCTTGTGACCCAGGCGCGTCTGGGCGCCGCACTCGGGGCACACGAGCTGCACGTTCGACGCGTGCAGCGACGCCTCGCGCTCGACGATGCCGCCCTGGATGTTCTTGCCCGGATTCGGCTTCGTGTGGCGCTTGATGAGGTTCACGCCTTCGACGACCAGCCGGTTCTTTTCGGGCACGACCCGCAGCACGCGCCCGCGCTTGCCGCGATCCTTGCCCGTGATCACGAGCACGTTATCGTTCTTGCGAATCGGAGTTGCGAGCCTGGACATTGCTACAAGACCTCCGGAGCCAGCGAGACGATCTTCATGAATCGACGCTCTCGCAGCTCGCGCGCCACAGGACCGAACACGCGCGTCCCGATGGGTTCGTTCTGATCGTTGATCAGCACGGCGGCGTTGCGATCGAAGCGGATGTACGTGCCGTCGCGGCGCCGCTGCTCTTTGACCGTCCGGACGATCACCGCTTTGACGACCTGCCCCTTCTTCACGGTGCCCTCGGGCGTCGCTTCCTTCACCGAGGCCGTGACGATGTCGCCGAGCCGCGCGTAACGGCCCGTCGATCCGCCGATCGGGTTGATGACGGCGATCTTGCGCGCGCCGGAATTGTCGGCGACGTCAAGAATCGATCGCATCTGGATCATGGCTAGACCTCCACCGTCTGCCGAACGACGCGCTTGAGAGCCCAGCGCTTGCGGCGGCTCATCGGCCGGGTCTCGATGATCTCGACCATGTCGCCCGGCTTGGCCTCGCCCTTCTCGTCGTGCACCATGAACTTCGACGTGCGCCGCTGGGCCTTGCCGTACAGCCCGTGGCGCACCTGCCACTCCACGGCCACGACGATGCTCTTCTGCATCTTGTTGCTGACGACGACGCCGGTCTTTTCACTCTTTTGAGCCATGGCTACTTGGCCTTCTGTCGGAGAAACGTCTTCACGCGCGCCAGATCGCGGCGCACCGATCGGATCTTTGCGGGCGCTTCCAGCTGCCCCATGGATTTCTGGATCCGGAGCCGGAACAGCTGATCCGTGAGGTCCCGCTCCTTCGCGCCCAGCTCGTCGGAGCCAAGGTCACGCAGTTCCGCTGCCTTCATTGCACCTTCTCCTGCGCAAACCGCGTCGTGAACCTGGTGAGGATCGGCAGCTTTGCGGCGGCCAGCTTCATCGCCTCGCGCGCCGACGCTTCCGTCACGCCTTCCATCTCGAACAGCACGCGGCCGGGCTTGACGACACACACCCACTGATCTGGCGCGCCCTTGCCCTTGCCCATGCGTGTTTCCTGCGGCTTCTTGGTAATGGGCTTGTCTGGAAACACGCGCGTCCAGATTTTTCCGCCGCGCGCGACAAACCGCGTCATCGCAACGCGCGCCGCCTCGATCTGGCGATCGGTCAGCCAGCAGGGTTCGAGCGCCTTCAGCCCGTAGTCGCCGAACGACACGTCGCCGCCGCGCCACGCCTTGCCGCGCATGCGCCCGCGCTGCTGTTTCCGGAACTTGACCTTCTTCGGCATCAACATAATGCGATCTCGAATCTGGTTATCTGGTCATTCGGTTATCTGGTCATTGAATGAAGTGAATCAATCAATGCCCAAGTAATCAGATGACCAGATGTCAAAATTCACCGTCTCCTAGGTCCGTGCCTGTGGCCGTCGGGGCGCTCGTTCTCGATATTCCTCTTCGCGGCCGCGCTGCGGAACCAAGCGCTCGCCCTTGTAGAGCCACACCTTGATGCCGATCTGGCCGTATGTCGTGTTCGCTTCGGCAAAGCCGTAGTCGATGTCCGCGCGCAGCGTCTGCAGCGGAAGCTGCCCGTGCAGATACCACTCCGACCGCGCAATCTCGGCGCCGTTCAACCGTCCCGACACGCGCACTTTGATGCCGCGTGCCCCGAACCGAAGCGCGGACTCGACGGCCTTGCGCATCGCGCGGCGGAACGCCACGCGCTTCTCGAGCTGCATCGCCACCGATTCGGCGATGAGCTGGCTGTCGAGCTCAGGCTTCTGGATCTCCTGGATGTTGATGAAGACCGTCCGGTTCGTGCGCTTCTGGATTTCCTGCTTCAGCTTGTCGACTTCCGTGCCTTTGCGGCCGATGATGATGCCGGGCCGCGACGTGTAGATGTCGATCTTCAGGTTGTTGGCCGCTCGCTCGGTTTCGATCTTCGAGACACCGGCGTGCGCGAACCGCTTCTTGAGCGTCGACCGCAGCGCCAAATCCTCGTGCAGCAGCTTCGCGTAGTCTTTGTCGGAGTACCAACGCGACCGCCAGGTCTTGTTGAACCCGAGCCGGAATCCAAACGGGTGAACCTTCTGACCCACAATTACTCCTTCGCTGTAGTCCTCAGTCGTCAGTTCCCAGTCCCCAGTCAGTCTTCAGTCCGCAGTCTTCTTTTTCGACTGGCGACTGGTGACTGGTGACTGACGACTACGTTTCTTCTTCTGTGTCTCTCCGGCGGCGGCCACCGCGACCACCTTCTCCGGACGTTCGGAGACATGCACCGTGAGGTGCGCCGTGCGCTTCAACACACGATACGCGCGGCCCATCGGCGCCGGCCGCACGCGCTTCTGCGACGGTCCCTGGTTGGCGTAGCACGCCGACACGAACAACCGGTCGACATCGCCGCCGAATCCGTCCTTCTGCTGCGCGTTCGCAATCGCCGACCGCAGCAGCTTCTTGATGTCGCCGGCCACGGACTTCCGCGTGAACCCGAGCGTCGCCAGCGCGCGGTTGACGTCCTTGCCGCGGATCAAATCGAGCACGAGTCCGGCCTTCTGTGCCGACGTCCGGATGTGGCGTGCTGTCGCCTGGGCTTCAATCATCGCGTCTCTCCATCACCTCGACGCTAGCTCGCCGCGCCCGCGGGCTTGGCTCCACCGCCGCCGGCTCCGCCCGGCGCACCGGCGCCGCCAGCGCCAGGCCCACCCGGCGTTGCCGCGGCAGCCGCTGCGGCGCGCTCGGCAACCTTCGTGGTGTGCCCCTTGAAAATGCGCGTCGGCGCAAACTCGCCGAGCTTGTGGCCGACCATGTTCTCGGTCACGTAGACCGGAATGAACTTCTTGCCGTTGTGCACCGCCAGCGTGTGCCCGACCATCTCGGGGATCACCGTCGAGCGCCTCGACCATGTCTTGATGACCTTCTTCTCCGCGCCGCGATTCATGATCTCGATCTTCTCGAGGAGCGGCGTGTCGACGAAGGGACCCTTCTTCAGTGAGCGGCCCATTATTTCTGTCTCCGCTGAACGATGTGCTTGTCGGTGACCTTGTTGTTCCGCGTCTTGTAACCCTTGGTCGGCAGGCCCCACGGCGATACCGGATGCCGCCCGCCCGACGTCTTGCCTTCTCCGCCACCAAGCGGATGGTCGACGGGGTTCATCGCGACGCCTCGCACGTGCGGCCGCTGTCCAAGCCAGCGGCTCCGGCCGGCTTTTCCGATCGACACGTTCTCGTGATCGAGGTTGCCGACCTGGCCCACTGTCGCGTAGCACTCGATGTAGATCTTGCGAATCTCGCTCGACGGCATCTTCACCGAGGCGTAATCGCCTTCCTTGGCCACCAGCTGAACCGACGATCCGGCGCTGCGCGCGATCTGCCCGCCCTTGCCTGGCTTGAGCTCCACGTTGTGGATCAGCGTGCCGAGCGGGATGTTCTTCAGCGGCAGCGCATTCCCCGGCAGGATGTCGACGTTCTGGCCGGAGATCACGGCGTCGCCGACTTTCAGGCCGACCGGCTGCAGGATGTAGCGCTTCTCGCCGTCCGCGTAAGTGAGCAGCGCGATCCGGGCGGAGCGGTTCGGGTCGTACTCCACCGTTGCCACCTTGGCCGGAATGTCGTGCTTGTCGCGCTTGAAGTCGATCACGCGATACATCCGCTTGTGGCCGCCGCCGCGCCACCACGAGGTCAGCTCGCCGCGATTGTTGCGGCCGCCCGTGCTCTTGAGCGGTTCCACGAGCGGCTTGTACGGCTCCTTCGTGGTGATCTCGTCGAACACCTGGACGGTCTTGAACCGCGAGCCGGGCGACGTGGGGTTGTATTTGCGAATCGGCATGATTACGCGCCTTCCAGAAATTCGGGCATCTTCTCGCCCTCGCGCAGTTTCACGTACGCCTTTTTCCAGTCGGATCGCCGGCCGGCGAAACGTCCCTGACGCTTCTCTTTGCCGTGGGCAATGCTCGTGCGGACCGAATCCACCTTCGAGCCGAGCAGCGTTTCAACGGCCCGCCTGATCTCGGTCTTGTTGGCGTTCGAGGCCACCTGAAACACGATGGTCCGGCCGTCCTCGCGCAGAATCGATGTTTTCTCGGTGATGAGCGGCCGGCGGATGACGTCGGTAAGCTTCACGCGAGCACCTCCTGCAGCTTCTCGATCGCTCCGCGTGTCGCCACGACCTTGTTGGCGATCATCACGTCGCGCGCGCGGACGCGGCCGCTGGCCACGAATTCGACGCCGGCGACGTTGCGCACCGACTTGGCGAGCTTCTCGTCAGGCGCATTGTCAACGAGCAGGGTTTTGCCGGCCACGCCGAGCTTGGCGAGCATCTCGACGGCCGCCTTCGACTTGATTTCGGCGGCGGCGAGCTGGTCGACGACAACGAGCGCGCCGTCCTTCATCTTCTGGGCGAGCGCGGCGCGCAGCGCGCCCCGCTCGACCTTTTTCGGCAGCGCGAAATCGTAGCTGCGCGGCTGAGGCGGAAACACGGTGCCGCCGTGCCGCCAGATCGGATTACGGATCGAGCCGACGCGCGCGCGGCCGGTGCCCTTCTGCCGCCACGGCTTCTTGCCGCTTCCGCTGACGAGCGCCCGGTTCTTCGCCTTGTGCGTGCCACGACGGTCGGCGGCGTTCGAGTGCACGACCGATTCCCAGATGAGATCGGCATTCACACGCCCGCCAAACACGTCGTCGCTGACGTCGACGCTGCCGACCTTCTTGTTTTCGCTGTTCACGACATCGAATTGCATGTGAGCCCTCAGCCCTTAGCTCTCAGCCCTACTTCTTACCCTTTTTGGGCTTCTCCACCTGCGCAACCTTGAGCTTCTTCGCGACAATCGCCTTGCGCACGATCAGATAGCTGCTCGGAGCGCCGGGCACGCCGCCCTCGACCACCAGCAGATGGTTGTCTGCATCCACGCGCAGGACCTTCAAGTTGTGAATCGTCACGCGTCCGCCGCCCATGCGGCCGGCCGCGCGCATGCCTTTGACGACACGCGACGGAAACGACGACGCGCCGATCGAGCCCGGCGCGCGATGGAACATCGAACCGTGCGTGGCGGCGCCGCCGGCGAAGTGGTGCCGCCTGACGACGCCCTGGAACCCCTTGCCGCGGCCGGTGCCAATCACGTCGACGCGCTCACCGCTGGCGAACATCGACACGAGCACTTGATCGCCTTCTTTGGCAGCGTCGCCGCCGGCGGCCACCGTCACTTCGCGCCTGACGCGCGTCGGCGGCACGTTCGCCTTCTTGAAGTGGCCCGTCGTCGGCTTGTTCGGTTTGCCGGCGGTTTCCTCGACGAAGCCGAGCTGCACGGCTTCGTAGCCGTCTCGCTGCGGATTCTTCGCCTGAACGACCACGCAGGGACCCGCCTTGATGACGGTCGCAGGATGCACGGTGCCGTCCGGGTCGAACACCTGCGTCATGCCGACTTTTCTGCCGATGATTCCTGTGACCATGGCTACTTGTGTTCCTTCCCGAACGCCTTGATCTCGACGTCGACGCCGGCCGGGAGATCGAGCTTCATCAGCGCGTCGACCGTCTGCGGCGTCGGCTCGAAGATGTCGATGAGCCGCTTGTGCGTCCGGATTTCGAACTGCTCGCGCGACTTCTTGTCCACGTGCGGCGACCGCAGCACGGTCCACTTGTTCTTGGCCGTCGGGAGCGGAATCGGCCCGGCCAGCCGCGCGCCCGTGCGCTTGGCCGTGTCCACAATCTCGCTCGTCGACTGGTCAAGGACGCGGTAGTCGTACGCCTTGAGCCGGATGCGGATCTTGTCGCTGAATGATGCGGTTGCCATAGTTATTTACCCTGCATGCGAGCGACGACTTCTTCGCTCGTGGACGGTGGCGCCTGCTCGTAGCGATCGAAGTGCATCGAGTAGGTCGCGCGCCCCTGCGTACGCGACCGGAGATCGGTCGCGTATCCGAACATCTCTGACAACGGCACACGCGCCGCGATGATCTGCGTGCCGCCGCGATCTTCCTGCGATTGAATCTGGCCGCGACGGCTCGACAGGTTGCCCATCACGTCGCCCATGTAGTCCTTCGGGACGACCACCTCGACCCGCATGATCGGCTCCAGAAGCACCGGCTTGGCTTTCTTCGCCGCATCCTGAAACGCCATCGACCCGGCGATCTTGAACGCCATTTCCGACGAGTCGACGTCGTGATACGACCCGTCGTAGAGCTCGATTCGGACGTCGTCGATCGGGAAGCCGGCGAGGATGCCGCGCGTGAGCGCTTCCTTGATCCCTTCGTCGATCGGCTTGATGAATTCTTTCGGGATCGAGCCGCCCGATGTTTCGTTTTCGAAGATGTAGCCGCTGCCCGGCTCGCCCGGATAGAGATGAATCTTCACGTGGCCGTACTGGCCGCGGCCGCCGGTCTGCTTGGCGTACTTCATCTCGCCATCCGCCGCCCGCGTCAGTGTTTCCTTGTATGCCACCTGCGGCTTGCCGACGGTGGCCTCGACGCTGAACTCGCGTTTCAGGCGGTCGACGATGATCTCGAGGTGCAGCTCGCCCATGCCGGCGATGATCACCTGGCCGGTCTGCTGGTCGGTGTTCACGCGGAACGTGGGATCTTCGGCCATCAGTTTTCCGAGGCCAATCCCCAGCTTCTCCTGGTCGGCCTTCGTCTTCGGCTCGATCGCGAGCGAGATGACCGGCTTGGGGAAGTCCATCGACTCGAGCACGATCGGCGCCTTCTCGTCGCAGATCGTGTCGCCCGTCGAAACGCTCTTCAGGCCCACGCACGCCGCAATGTCGCCCGCGTAGACTTCCTTGATTTCCTCGCGCTTGTTGGCGTGCATCTTCAGCAGGCGGCCGATGCGTTCGGTGCGCTGCTTGCTGGCGTTGTACGCGGACGAGCCCGACGAGAGCACGCCGGAATACACGCGGATGAACGTGAGCTGGCCGACGAACGGGTCGGTCATGATCTTGAACGCCAGCGCCGCAAACGGCGCATCGTCGGACGCCGGCCGCTCGATGATCGTCTCCTCCGCCTTGTGCGGATCCAGACCCTGAATCGAGGGCACGTCCACGGGTGACGGCAGGTACTCGACGACGGCGTCGAGCATCGGCTGAACACCCTTGTTCTTGAACGCCGACCCGCAGATGACCGGCACGAAGGCGGGCTCGGACTTCGAGTGGACCGAACTCAGCACCCGCTTGCGCAAGGCCGCCTTGATTTCGGCTTCATCAATCGGCTCCGCGTGCAGGTACTTCTCGAGGATCTTGTCGTCGACTTCGCTCACCTTCTCGATGAGCTGCTCGCGGAAGTGTTTCGCCTCTTCCGCGTACTCGGCCGGAATCTCGGACACAATGTAGTCGGCGCCCATCGTCTCGTCTTTGTACGTGATGGCCTTCATCTTCACGAGGTCGATCACGCCGAGAAACTTGTCTTCAGAGCCGATGGGCAGCTGAATGGCGACTGGGTTGGCTTCGAGCTTCGAGATGATCTGCTCGAACGTGCGCTTGAAGTCGGCCCCGATCCTGTCCATCTTGTTGACGAAGCAGATCCGGGGGACGCGGTACTTGTCGGCCTGGCGCCACACGGTTTCCGACTGCGGCTCGACGCCGGCGACGGCGTCGAACACGGCGACCGCCCCGTCGAGGACGCGCAGCGACCGCTCGACCTCCGCCGTGAAGTCGACGTGGCCCGGCGTGTCGATGATGTTGATCCGGTGATCCTGCCAGAAGCAGGTGGTGGCGGCCGACGTGATCGTGATGCCGCGCTCCTGCTCCTGCTCCATCCAGTCCATGACGGCGGTGCCCTCGTGGACCTCGCCGATTTTGTACGTAATTCCGGTGTAAAACAGAATCCGCTCTGTTGTCGTCGTCTTGCCGGCATCGATGTGGGCCATGATGCCGATGTTCCTCGTCTTCGCGAGGGATGACTGCCTTGGCATTTACCTGATTACCAGCGGTAGTGAGCGAACGCCTTGTTCGCCTCCGCCATCCTGTGAACGTCTTCGCGCTTCTTGACGGCGCCGCCGCGGAGATTCGACGCGTCGAGAAATTCGTTGGCCAGCTTCTCCTGCATCGTCTTGCCGTCGCCACGGTCGCGCGCGAAGCCGACGAGCCAGCGGATGCTGAGCGACAGACGGCGGTTCGGGTTCACTTCAACCGGCACCTGATAGTTGCTGCCGCCGACGCGGCGCGACTTCACTTCGAGGCTCGGCTTGACGTTGTCGACCGCCTTCTTGAAGACCTTCAGCGGATCGTCGCCGGTCTTCTCCTTGATGATGTCGAAGCTCTTGTAGATGATGCGCTCGGCCGTGCTGCGCTTGCCGCCGCTCATGATGCAGTTGATGAACTTCGTCACCAGCGGACTCTGGTAGAGCGGGTCCGCCGCGATATCGCGCTTGGGGATTTCTCGTCTGCGAGGCATGTTCTTCTACGCTTTCTTCGGGCGCTTCGCGCCGTACTTGGATCGTCCCTGCATGCGTCCCTGCACGCCGACCGCGTCGAGCGTGCCGCGCACGACGTGGTAGCGGACGCCCGGGAGATCCTTCACCCGGCCGCCGCGGATGAGCACCAGCGAGTGCTCCTGGAGGTTGTGGCCGACGCCGGGAATGTAGGTCGTCACCTCGATGCCGTTGGTCAGCCGGACGCGCGCGACTTTGCGCAGCGCCGAGTTCGGCTTTTTCGGCGTCTGCGTGAACACGCGCACGCACACGCCGCGCTTCTGCGGGCTGTTCTGAAGCGCCGGACTCTTCGTCTTGCTGACGATCTTCTTGCGGCCGGCACGAACGAGCTGGCTGATAGTCGGCATACAACTCCGAAAACAAAAACACGGGCCATCGCAGAAAACATCTGCGACAGCTGCTTCAGGCCTAAAAGCTCCGCGGGAGCTTGGCGCCTGAAAACCCTACAAGTTAAGCGCGATGAATGGGTCTTACCGGCTACTACCGGGAGACGCTATTCCGTAGCGGTGAAGCTAGATAGGGTGTCCTAGCTTCAGCAGAACCTGACGAATATAGCACGGGGTTAGAAGCGGCCGCAACCAACGACGCCACCAGTGGGGACCAGTGGTATAGTGCAGCGCGTCGGACACAAACGAGGACGTAACGCCCCATAAGGTGAGAGGAGTCAGCATGATGCGTTTGAGGCATGTCGTCGGAGCCCTGGCCATGGTCGGCCTGGCTGGCTCACTTGTCATGGCACAAGCCCCCGCCGGCGGAGGCCAGCGCGGCGCGGCGCCTCCCGAGCCGCACAATCTCAAAGTGCTCCCGGCGTCGACCACCACAGCGGCGATCTTGCCGACCATGCGAGCCTTCTCAGCCGCGCTCGGCACCAACTGCGGCTACTGCCACGTCTGGACCGGCGCAGGCCTGCCGACGAACGACTACGCGTCCGATGAGAAGCCGGCGAAGGAAGTGGCTCGCGTGATGATGCGGATGGCCACGACGGTCAACGAACAGCTCGCGGCCAACATCAAGAAGCCGGCCGACCAACTGACGCGCGTGCAGTGCATGACATGCCACCGCGGCGCCGCCATCCCGACGCTGCCGCCGCCGGCGCCAGCCGGGGCCGCCCCGGCCGCAGGCGCTCCGCCCGCCGGACGATAGCTTTTAGTGATCGGTGGTCGGTGAGCAGTGGACGGTTCGCCGGCCACCAGTCACCGGCCACCGATCACTGACCACCGATCACCTTCTGTTATTCGGGTAAGTAGCGGGCGACGACCGCGGTGCAATTGTCGCGGCTGCCGCGCGCGAGCGCAGCGGCCACGAGGCTTGCAGCCGTGTCGTGTACGTCGTTCGAGTCGAGGATGACCTGCTCGAGCCGCGCATCGTCCAGCACGCCATGCACGCCGTCCGTTGTCAGCAGCAGAAGTTCTCCGCCTTCGAGCGTCTCTTCAACGACGTGGACATCCGTCCGGCGCCTTGAGCCGACGACGTTCGTGAGCGCGTTCCGCATCGGATGCTGCTCGAGCCGCGCAACGTCGGCCGAAGGATTGTGCGCCAGCATCGTCGCCATCCACGAGTCGTCGTGTGTCACTTGCCGCAGGCGATCGTTGGCGAGGATGTACAGCCGGCTGTCGCCGACATGTCCAACCGACAGCTGGTTGCCGTCGACGAGCGACGCGACGATCGTCGTGCCCATTCCGGAGTACTGCTGTGACGTGACAGCCGTCTCGAGGACCTGCATATGCGCAAGCTGGATCGCGGTGCGCAAACGATTGCCGGCCGTGGAAAGGGCGGGATCGAAGCCGAACGGCCAGTTGTTGTCGGACGTCGACGTCGTCAGGAACGTGACGACGGTTTCAACCGCGACTCTTGCGGCCACTTCGCCGGCGTTGTGGCCGCCCATGCCATCGGCGACCACGCACAGTCCCTGCGCCGCCTCGAAGGCGAAGCAGTCTTCATTGACAGGCCTGACGCGGCCCTTGTCGGTCACTCCATGCGCGCGCAACACCGCTTATATCTCTTGGAAAGTCCGCCACTCTATCGGTCCGCCAATGCAGACGCAACAGACGAGATGCACGTAGCGGCACGGCACGACTCGCGGATCGATCATTCGTGAGCAACGTTTCGGTTTAGTGTGCAACGTTCTTCAAGTGTTCACGCAACAGATCGCGGCCGAAGTCGCCGTTGAAGTCGCGCCAGACCGAGTGGATATGGTTGCCGTTGTTCTGCGTGTTGTCGAATTCGATGAGAAACGTCGGACCCTGAACGCGATAGTAATGCTTCTTGCCTCGTTCGAACTCGCCCGCCCACGCGAAGGCGATCTTCTCCACGCCGGCCTTCGTCAGACGGCTCGTTCGGTCGGCCGCGATATCGGCAGCCATCGCCGACGTGTATCCCTCCACGACCTGCATCAGCATCTGACGCTGCGACGCGTTCAGATCCGCGGCGGCAATACCCGCCGGCGCGAGGGGGCTGATCTCGACCTTGTTGCCGGTCAGGATGTCGTTCGGCGCCACATTCTGGATGACGGCCTTCTCGCGCTGCGTCGCGTCGAGCGCCATGACGAGAGCGCGGGCCGGATCCTCCTCGTGGGCGAGAAACCGGAGCCCCTTCTTCGGGCCTTCCAGCACCTCGGCGGGATTCGAACCGAAGAACGAGGGCGCGCCGATGTCCACGTTGCCGTTGGCGATCGTGAAGCGCAACGAGACGTGATGGCCTTCGACCCGCCAGCCCCAGGCGCCCTTCTCCGCGGGCGCGCCAAAAATCGACACGTAGTATTCGAGCGGCTCACGTGGGAAGTTCTCGGCGTTGAACCCGGCGCCGCGAGCGGCGCGCTCGATGCCGCCGAGCGTGCTCTCGAGTTCCATGATCGAAGCCGCCGTCATGTAGCCGCGCTGACTCAGGCCGGTCTTCAGCAACGCGTGTGCTTTCTCACGCTGCGCCTCGTTCATGGCCCTGAAAGTCAGGCCCTTGCGGGCGAAGGCCTGCGGCGGAATGAAGTTCCACCGCGTTCGTTCGGCCGACTGAAAATCAAACGTCGCCTCCTGGCGCTGCTCCGGCGTGAGGCTCGCGAGAAACGCGGCGGCCGCCGTGCGCATCGAGCTCGCCGAGCGATCGGCGCCGATGACGGCTCCGGCGGCAACAGCCACGGCACAGCAGACGGCCAACAGGACTCGTGGCGCGCGTAGAAATCTCATACGCCGTGAATTTTAGCATCGAGTCAACTGGTCGTCTGGTCACTAAATGACCAGATCAATGACCAGTTGACCAGATGCTCAGATGAGCGGATTCGAAGCTGGAAGGATCAGTGCTCCGACCGGCTGAGCACATGAGTCGGGCGCGGGCTCCTCGAGGTCCGTCGCGGGGATGGATGCCGCCCGTCGAGGTACGCGTCGATCACCCACGTGGCCGGTGTGCGGCCGATCGTCGCCAGGGTGGCGCCGTAGTAGAGCACCGCGCATGCCGCGAGGGACGTCATGAGGCTGACGGGAGCAACCGCAGACACCGCCACACCCACTGCGATCACGATGAGCGAATCGGCGATGCTCGCGACGAGTCGCTTGCGCGCCGGCGCCGACAACGGGTTTGGTTGAGGGCCGCCCGTGGAATTCAGCCGGCGATCGGCAGCCACGCCGCCTGCCGAGAGGTCGTCCGTCCAGGACGACTTGTGGCCGATGATCGAGGCCTGGCCGCGCACGAGCCGGTCAACGCGGCGGTCGCCATTCGGAAACCACTTGCAGAAGTCGTTGACGATCGAATCTGCATCGGCGCCGATCTCGAGCGCATACGACCGCACGTATGCACGCGCGAAAATGCCGTGCGGCCAGCGTGAGAAGTCGTTCTGTTCCAGTCCTTCCAGAAGGTCCTGGGTGATCTTGGTGGTCCTGGCAATCGACTGGAGGCTGACGCCGCGCTTCAGGCGCTCTCGCCGCAGGTTCGGTCCAAAGGCATCCCGCTCCGACATAGCGCCGCAAAGCTCGCAAGAACCCTTCCAGTTTCAATCGCTTGGCTGGCGGCGCCCATGGAGGCAATCCCGTGCATCGATATTGCGATTTCCGACCACGAATTACGGTTTTGCTTGATTAGGGCGAATGGGAAAAATCAAACTACAGCACGTCACGGCGCCTTCTGCCTTGGCAATTTCGCTCACGTCGACGGAGCGAATAACGAAGCCCAGCCGTTCCAGTTCCTCCTGCGTTCGCGGAAAAGACTGCGGATAGATCAGCTCTCCGCCGACGCGGACGACGTTCGCGGCCGCCGGTTCCCGCGAGTCGACGTGAGTCAGATCGAACGGCCCAAACGCGTCGGGCGCCACCCACGCCGGGTTCAAGAGCAGCCGCTCGTCGCTGAGCGCCGTCACAGCCGACTTCAAATGCAGGCATCCTGAGACTGCGACGGTGCGGACCGTGTAGCCGTGCGGCTGCAGGATCGCCCGCACCTGTTCGACCCCGGCCTCATTCGTGCGCTCCGAACGGCCGATGAACACGGTGCGGCCGGCGAGCAGCACGTCTCCGCCGTCAACGGTCGCGGGCGCATCGATCTCGCGAACCGGGCGATAGCGGCGCAACAGTTCGGTCACGGGCGGCGTCTCCGGCCGTCGCGCCCGGGCGCCTGGCCTGGTGATCAGCGCCACCTCGTCGCAGACGACCGCCGTGTCTTCGACAAACACGGAATCCGGTTGATCGGCCGCCTCGTCGAGCCGCACGATCATGCAGCCGGCCGCCTCGAGCGCCCGTTCGTATGCCGCGTGCTGCGCCCGCGCGCGCGCGACATCGATCGGCGCGCGATCGATGTGCGTCAGCTCGCAGCGATTGATGGAAGGGCTAACCGGCCGAGTAACGGCGATCATGTCCGGGGCCGTGAATTTTGGCATCTGATCATCTGGTTATCTGGTCATCGGTCATCTGGTCATCTGGTCATCTGGTCATTTTCAATGACCCTAGTCAATGACCAGATAACCCACTGACGAGATGACCAGATTCACAAAACGCGGATGAGATCCGACCGCGTCAGGATGAACGTCTTGTCGGTTTTGAAATCGCGCACGAGGACCGCCGGATTGTGGGGCGTGATCATCGTCGACAGCAGATCGACCGGCGTCGAGATGTCGACGAAAGGAAACGCCGGTTCCATGATCGACTCGACCGGATTGCCCTTGATCCCGGAATCGCGCACCAGCGCTTCGTAGAGGTGCGCTTCGTTGAGCGAACCGACGAGCCGCTTGTCGTGCGTCACGGAGATCTGCGAGAAGTCGTGCTCGGACATCACGCGAATGGCCTGCGCGACCGGCTCGTTGCACTCGAGCGAGAACAGCTCGCCCGACAGGCCCGCGGCCACGAGATCGCGCGCCGTCATGCCGGTCCGCTCGAGGAATCCCTTCTCCCGCATCCAGTCGTCGTTGAACATCTTGCCGAGATAACGGGATCCGTGGTCGTGAAAGATGACGACGACGAGATCGCCTTTATGGAAATGATCCTTGAGCTGCAGCAGCCCGGCCATCGCCGAGCCGGCCGAATTGCCTGCGAAGATGCCCTCTTCCCGGGCAAGCCGCCGTGTCATGAGCGCGGCGTCCTTGTCGGTGACTTTCTCGAAGTGATCGACGACGTCGAAATCCACGTTCTTGGGCAGGAAATCCTCGCCGATGCCCTCCGTGATGTACGGATAGATCTCGTGCTTGTCGAAGATGCCGGTCTCCTTGTACTTCTTGAACACCGAGCCGTAGGTGTCGATGCCCCAGACTCTGATGGCGGGGTTGCGCTCCTTGAGGTAACGGCCCACGCCCGTGACCGTGCCGCCGGTCCCGACGCCGACCACAAGGTGGGTGACACGGCCGTCCGTCTGCTCCCAGATCTCGGGCCCCGTCTGCTCGTAGTGGGCCGCCGTGTTCGACAGGTTGTCGTACTGATTGGCTTTCCACGCGTTGGGAATCTCTTTGGCGAGACGGTCGCGCACCGAGTAGTACGACCGGGGATCATCAGGATCGACGTTCGTCGGGCAGATGATCACCTCCGCCCCGAACGCCTTTAACGCATCGATCTTCTCCTTCGATTGCTTATCCGTCGTCGTAAAGACGCATTTGTAGCCCTTGACGACCGCGGCGATCGCCAGGCCCATGCCGGTGTTGCCCGACGTGCCTTCGATGATCGTGCCGCCCGGCTTCAGCAGACCCTTCTGCTCGGCGTCCTCAATCATCTTCAACGCCATGCGGTCCTTGATCGAGTTGCCCGGGTTGAAGGTCTCGATTTTCGCGACGACCTCGGCGAGCACGGCTCCGCGCGTGATGCGGTTGATCCGAACCATCGGTGTGTGGCCGATAGCGTCGAGGATGGTCGAAGAGATCTTCGGCATGCGAGGTTCCGGAGCTCCAGTTTCCGGGGTGCACGGTTTCTGGTTCAGGTGCGCCGCGTGCGCTCGAACCTTGAACCTTGAACCTGGAACCCTGGAACCTGGAACCTTCCTAGTCTATTCCCGGTAGTCCAGCCCGCGCTGGATACCCGTGCGAAGTGCGTCGATCGTCTTGGGCTGGCCGATGAAGAGATCGTCGGGGAACTTGCGGTATCGCAGAATCTCGGAATAGATCGGGCCGCTCTCGTAGAGGTTCAGGCCGAGGCCGGCCAGATACTGCAGTCGCAGGTTACGGTCGCGGTTGATGTTCGCGTCCTTGAGCCACTCTTTCAGGTCGACCGCGCGGCCGGCGTAGCTGGAGAACATATCAACCGCCGACAGGAAGCCGATGTCGCGCAGCGATTTGACGACGGGCGCGTAATCGGGGCGATTCAGCTTTGCCTGAATCTCGTCCATGTTGATGCGAATGGGCGCGTCGCCCTGCTGGCCGAGCAGCACGAGGTCGTAGCCCTGGCCGTTGTTGGTGTTGCCCCATACGACGCCGTTGGGGAACGCCTCGAAAAACGTGCCGATCTCGCTTTTCACCGCCGCCGTGTTGCTCTCATAGAGCTGCACGAAGAGCGTTACGACGCCGCCGGGATTCAGATGCGCCTTCGCCGATTCGAAGAACTCGCGCGTGTACAGCATCGCCGCGCCCTTCACCCACGGGTCGAGAGGGTCCGACGTGATGGCGTCGAATTTCTCCTTCGACGTCATGACGTAGTGCCGCCCGTCGTCGATGCTGACGTGGACTTTCGGGTTCTTCACGACGTTGAAGTTGTGCTCGCCGAAATACTCGGAGACGACTTTCGGCACGAGCGGCTCGATCTCGGCGATCGTCTCGTTGGTGACGGCCGGATCCACGGACACCGCGCCCGCGGTCACGCCCGCGCCGCATCCGATGACCACGACCCGCTTCGCATTCGGGGGAATGAGCGTCGTCATGTGGCCGAGCATTCGCTGCAGGCGCATGTCCTGCGGCTCGCTCGAGGCCTGCACTTTTCCTGCGTTGTGATAATTGAGCACGCCGTCCGACAATTTCGACACAGCCACCGACGCTGTCATGCCTTCGCCGGTATAGATGTACTGGGCTGAATCGTTGACGCGCATGTTCGCGTAGCGGCCGTAGGCAATCATCACGGCCGGAATCGGCTGGACGCTCCGCACCAGCAGGGCGACGGCGATGATCGCCGCGCATGCCGACAGCGTCGGCCACCACGACTTGTCCTCGGTAGACAGCAGCAGGATCGATCCGCCGATCGCGGCGACGACCATCAGCACCTGCTGCGAATGCTGCGTGCCGATCCACCCGACGAGCAGGAGGCTCGCCCCGAGCGATCCGACAATGGCGCCGACGGTGTTTGCGGCGTAGACGCCGCCGACGAGCCGCGCCGGATCCTGACCGCGAGCGGCCACCGCGGCGAGCGCCAGCGGAAAACTCGCGCCCCACAGCAGCGCCGAAGGCAGAACCGCAAACAGCGCGCGGACGCCGTCGACCTGGAGGTTGATCCACGGGTTTGCCACAGCCGACGGGTTGATCGGCCAGTACGGCAACGACCGGCTGAGGACGTACGCCGTCCACGCCATCGACGCGCAGAGCAGCAGCTGGCACCAGCCGAGCGCGAAGCGTGGACGCGTGATGCGGGACGCCATCGCCGATCCCACGCTGCTGCCGATCCCCAGCCCGAACAGGAACACCGCCAGAATCAGCGAGAACGTATACGTCGTCGCGCCGAAGAGCAGCGAGAGCAGACGCGTCCAGATGACTTCGGCGCCGAGCGCGGTAAAGCCGGAGAGCGCGATGACGACGTACACGCCGAACGCGCCGGCCGCGCGGGTGGCGTTGGGTTCCAACTCCAGCGAGTCGACGCCCTGGTACGGCGCATTCTTCGCGATGAGGAGTCCGCCGAGCGCCACGACCACGTTGATCGCCACGGCGACATAGGTCGCAATCGCCGTGTCGTACACGCGAAGCAGATAGAACCCGGCGAGCACGCTGCCCAGCACCGCACCCGCGATATTGCCGCCGTAGAAGAAGCCGAGCCACGAGACGCCCTCAGGCGTGGCCTCGACCCACCTCGAGATGGCCGGCAGCGTCGCGCCCATCAACAACGTCGGCGGCAGTAGACAGACGCCGGCGATGATGCCGCGAAACAGAAGCCCGGCCACTCCCGATCCCGCCCACGACGTGTAGACGCCGCTGATGAGTGGCATGCCGACGAGCGCGAGCAACCCGATGACGCCGATGCCCAGCTCGAGAGCCGCGTAGACGCGCAGCGGGTGCTGGCGCGCCGGCACGAAGTACGACAGCGCGAGGCTGCCCAGGCACATGCCGCCCATGAATGTGCCCAGGAGCACTCCCAGCGAAATCGCCGACGATCCAATCACCAGCTGGAGTAACTGGAACCAGACGATTTCGTAGATGAGGGCCGCGCACCCGCTGCCGATGAACAGCAGCAGGAGCGCCGGAAGAACGCGTCGCGATGTCATGACTTGCCCCGAGGTAATGAAGATCTACGACGACATCGATCCAGGACGACCGTAGTCGACGACGCGTCCTACTTGACGTGCTTGCTGACCAGCTTCGTCATCTCGAACATGTTGACCGTCGCTCGGCCGGCGAACACCGCCTTGAGTGCCGCATCGGCGTTGATGTTGCGCCGGTTCTTCTTGTCCTGCAGGCCGTTCTTCTTGATGTAGGCCCAGAGCTTCTTCGTGACTTCGGTACGCGGAATCGGTTTCGATCCGACGACCGCCGCCAGCGTTGCATCCGGCTGCACCGGCTTCATGAACGCCGCGTTCGGTTTCCGACCTGACTTCTTTTTCTTCGCCACAGCAGTCTCCTTCGGTTGAGGACGCCCCATAGACGTCGGCGGAGCGTACCACAAAGACATTGCCGTGTTCATGGGTATTTCCCGGAGCGAGGACGTCCCGCGCGACGATTCGCCGCGTTTTCAGAGAGGGAACGCGTCAGCTGGCGCGGCCGGTTGGCCTAGCGAGATAGCTTTTTCGCGCTCGCACGCTCAGCCCTTCGGCGGCCAACCGCACGTCCAGCACGTGCATTTTGCCGTCGAGTTTTTCCGGCGTAAAACCGAGCGCATACTGATGATGCAGTTCATCGGCGACCTTCGCGAACGTCGCCCCGAGGTCGTTGGTAGATGTCAGCTCGAAGTAGCCGCCGCCGGTCGCCCCTGCGATCTTCGGCAGGCCCTCGTCGGGTTTGTCGGTGACGGGCGGGCGCCCTCCGCCAGAGCCGCCTCGGGACCCGCCGCGCCCGAATCCCCCTCGTCCAAATCCGCCGCGCCCCCCCGGCGGATAACCGCCGCCGCGCCTGTAGCCGCCGCCGGCGTTCGGATCGGAACCGGCGAGGCCGATGGCGTACACCATGACGTCTTCTTCCTCGGCACGCTTCATGACGTCTTTGAGCGAGTTGTTCGACGCGCTCGCATTGAACGGCGCGTCCATCCCGTCGGTGAACACGAGCACCACTCGTCGTCCCTGCTGATGCAGGAGCGCCGTGATGCCGACGTTGATGGCGTTCCACAGCGGCGTTGGTCCTTCTTCCTGCAGTTCGGTGCGAAGAATGCGCTGGAGCGCCTCG
>Ga0137395_10000325_pt1 | contig 19240 bp, 16 predicted proteins | sample czobulk216metaG_FD_108283 | JGI IMG/M metagenome (GOLD analysis project Ga0137395, IMG submission 108283) | Vadose zone soil microbial communities from Angelo Coast Range Reserve, California, USA - czobulk2.16 metaG | ecosystem: Environmental > Terrestrial > Soil > Vadose zone | place: USA...
CGTTCCGGAAGGTTGCGGTTGTAATTGATCAGCGTGGCGTCGTTTTTCAGCACGCCGCTTTTCACCTTGAAATAGTTGATGCGCCCCGCAAATGGATCTGCCAGCGTTTTGAAAACAAAAAGCGACAGCGGCTGACTGTCGTCGTATTTGCGCTCAACGCGGTCGCCTTTGCCGCCGGCATCCTTGAAGCCGACCTGCGCGTGCTCATCAGGGTGCGGGAACACATCGGCCAGAAACGTCAGCAGGCTGGCCGTGCCGATATTGTGGGCCGCGGACGTCATCAGCACCGGAAAGATTTTCTCTGCCACGATGGCTTTGCGGACCGCCGGAATAAGGTCCTGGATGGGAATCGTGCCTTCGCGGAAAAACTCTTCCATCATTTCGTCGTCGCCTTCGGCGATCATTTCAACCAGGTTTTCGTGCGCTTCCTTGGCTTCATCGGCGAGCGCGGCGGGGATTTCTTCGATGGACGGCTTGCCGTCGCCATCGGGTTTGTAGATGTGCGCTTTCATCGCGACCAAGTCGATAACGCCGCGGAATCCTCTTTCCGTGCCAATCGGCAATTGCAGAGAAACTACGTTTCGCCCAAAAACTTCCTGCAGAGATTCCATGGAGCGTTCAAAACTGGACAGTTCGCGGTCCATCCACGTCAGCACAAAAGCTCGTGGAATGTCGTACTCGGTGCAATAGTCCCAAACCTTCTCCGTAGTGACTTGCACGCCCACGTGCGCGTCAACCGCGATGAGAGCGGCATCAGCGGCAATGAGCGAGGCTTTCGTTTCGGTAATGAAAGTGGAGTAACCGGGGAGATCGATAAAATTAATTTTGACTTTGTCCGAAGAACCCGAAGGTCCAGTCGGGGTAGGAGGCCACTCGGCAAAAGCAAGACCGGTCTGAATCGAAATCTTTCGCGCGATTTCTTCTTCGTCCCAGTCCGTGGTCGTACTGCCTTCCGCAACTTTTCCCCAGCGCGGCGTCATTCCCGCGGTGAAGAGTAACGACGACACCAGTTGCGTCTTTCCGGTGCCGCCGTGGCCTACAATGCCGACGTTTCGAATGTCCTTGGTGAGATAGCTCTTCATGCAAACCTCCAGAAGGCGAGGTCCGGGCGGATGATTTCGGGCGCGGGCCTGCGCCTGGCAAGTTGGAACTGAGGGAGGAGAACGTGGCCGCTGCACCTGGGTCCCCGTGGGGCGGGGACGAAGGTCTCCACAAATGATCCCTGGTCCGGTCTCCTGACGACGCGGATGCTAGCACAGCGAAAGGAATGGAGCAACGCGATGGCGAGAGAATTCATCCAGGTAAGTGAGCCTGGGTTCAGAGAAAGTCGCTCCGGCGATAGGGAAAAAATACCAGGACTAGTACCTACTCCTCTCAGAAGTACTCCAGGACCCTCCCCTTGTTTCTTGACAACAGGGGACTTAACAACAACCTCGTTTCTCGGTGGTCGGTGCTTCGATTGCTCATAGCCAAAAGGGGCTGTTGCGTCGGTGCGCAAGAACTTGAAGACGCACAAGATTTTGGCGGTTCGGCTGGACTGAGGTGATTCCTCGGCGCTAGCCGAACCACTAGAGTTACGAGATCGAGGAGAAAAACTATGGCGGAACATTTCGAAGAAAATGAAAGCAGCAAGGAGACGGGATTCGCGGCTCTCGGTGCCAATCGGTGGCTTCTGGTGGCTGTCGTTGCGCTGATTGTTGTGGCCGGGATAGCTCTTGGTTACGGCTACCGTCAGCAAATTCTGGTCGGTCATTTGACGGCCCAACAGTCCATGGCCAATGCCACGATTAACGAGATGCAAGGACAGTTGAGCGCCGTTACCGCGAAGTTGAATGACGTGACCGCCGCGCAGCAGGCCGCGGAGCTAGCCAAGACGCAAGCGGCGGCAAAGGCTGCCTCCGGTAAGAAGGGCCCTGCGGAAAGCAAGCGTCTGAAAGAGCTCCAGGCGCGCATTGACGATCAGCAGAAGGAGTTGAAGGAAACGCAGGATCTGGTGGCCAAGAACCGCACGGACCTGGAAGGGAGTTTGAGTTCCACCAAGGATGAATTGAACGGTTCCATCGCCAAGACTCATGAGGAACTAGTCGTGTTGCAGAAGCGCGGCGAGCGAAGCTATTTCGAATTCGACCTCACGAAGTCCAAGCAGTTCCAGCGCTTCGGGCCGCTCACGCTGTCCTTGCGCAGGACCGACGCCAAGCACATGAATTACGACTTGTCGATGGTCGTTGACGACAATCAACTCAGCAAGAAAAGAGTGAATCTCTTCGAGCCCATCTGGATCCATACGGAGAATGAATCCCAGCCGGTACAGGTCGTGGTGAACAAGATCAGCAAGAACTCCGTTCATGGGTACATCAGCGCGCCGAAGTACAGGCCTTCGGAATTGGCCGCGAGCGATACGTCTGCAGCCACGGTCACGCCGGTGGCGGAGCACCCCCAGCAGCAGGCGCCGCCGGACCAGAATCCGGAGATTCCCAAACAACCCGAATAACCGGCACGTCTCAGAGCGAATCGGGCAGGGCGTCCATTGTGGCGCCCTGCTTTTTTATGGCTCTCGTGAATACGCTTTCTCGAAGCCGTAAATCTTCACGATGCCGGTTCGAGGGCAGCCTTGAGTGAAGTCTTGCTGCATTTGAGGACTTCCAGAGTACAGCGCCAGTCGGTGTGGCCGGGGAACTTCAGCAAGATCGTGTGCGGTCCCGCCGGAAGCTTCAGCGTCGCGGGAGCGTTGCCCAGAAATTTGTCGTCAACAAAGATTTCCGCGGCGTCCGGAACGGCGTAACGCCGGACGCCACGCCGTCGAGCTCCACGGTTGCGCCTGCTGGAATGCTCATGATTTGCAGCTTGTTGCCTAAGGCTCGCGGCGGACACAACAAAAGCAAGGCAGCGCAAAGCATGAGTTCCGAGCGGGAAGCCATGAGAGGACCTCGTGGAAAGGATGAACCCGCCCATAATTCACCACAGAATGATGTATCTCCGTATTGAAATTTAACGCCCTGCAGGTAACTCGGCCTCAGGACTTCCTCTTGTAACCGTCGCAGAAAAGAACGGGTAATCGGGGATACTTGGGAAATCGCGGATCAGTCAGAGACAAATTGCACAGAATAAAGGTGGACCCGCGCGCCGATTCGACCGCGCGCGAATGAACACAATCGCCACAGAGCCCGGCTTGGAGTGACTCGCTCGACTTTTGCTTCGAATCAGGCACAAGAACAAGGATAGCGCAGTGTATCGGGGCAGCGATTGCTAGAATGAATTGTCGATCGGACGCATTTTGGAAGGATTAGCGGATGCGCATTGCCGTGCGGATCGCATTGGTGGGTTTGAGCCTGTTCGCAACCGTAGCGAAGATCTGTGGGCAAGTACCGGATACGCGACCTTCCACGCCGCAGAACCAGCAAAGGGATCCAATCACGGATGAAATTACTGCCGTGCCGAACCGCCCCACGTTCGCATCAACCGCCGAGATGGTGCAGCCCGGGGTGTTCGAAGTCGAATATGGTTTTGAAGCCGCGAAAGGACACCAGAACATTAACGGCCTCCTGAAATGGGGGGCGGTCAAGAACCTCGAGCTATGGTTTCTCAACAATCCCGTCGAACGGGATGCCGGTACCGCGGGGCTGGGAGACTCCGGCGCAGGATTCAAGTACAAACTATTCCCGCAGAAAAACGCTCGCCCGACGCTGGCGGTTCTCTATGTAGCCACTCTTCCCACAGCGCGGCCTGAGCTTGGTGTCGGAGCCATGGCGCACTTGGCACAAGCCCTTGTAAGCAAGGATTTCGGCAAGCATCATTTCGACGTCAACGAAGGCGTGCAATTTGTGGGAAGGCCCCGGTCGAGCGGATTTGACCGCACCTATTTCACCGCGCTCTCCTATTTCCGCCCCGTGCGAGGCAAATGGGGATACACCGGGGAGATTGCGGGATTCAGCCGGCTAAACGCAACCGCGACGGCGACGATGACGCTCCTGAACGCCGCCACGTATAGTCTGTCGCCCCGCTTGGTGCTCGACGGCGGAGCATACGTGGCCGCATATGGACAATTGCCGCGCGTTACGGTTTTTGCAGGCATTACCTATTCCATCGCAAATCTATACCACTTGCGTCCTTCACAACGCCCTTCGAACGTGAACATCACTCCGCGCGCCAACTAGTTCGAGGGTGGAGGTGTGGCCGACCGTGGGGACGAGGGTGACGCGGCGGCAGCGGGACTTTCTGCCACTGGTTTGCCGAACCGTGAATCATCGATCGGCAGATTGATCTCGATTTTTTCAGCAATCAGCGTCTGCTTGAATTCGGTGCCCGGGCTGCCCTGGTCAATCCGGAACGGATATTTCAATCCCTGGACCTCGTGAAAGTCGGAAAAGAAGGACTCCCAGGGAAGCTCCTCTTCTCCAGTCTTGCGGAGGCCCTCCCACTTCAAAAGCAAAAACGAGGAAGCATCAAAAAAGTAAAAGCGCACATCCCCGTTCTTGTTTGTAAGTTTCAAGCGATACACCGGCTTGTCGTCCAGTTTTTCCTTGCCGGCCAGTTCCAAGTGGTTGCCTTTGGCCTGGTAGTCTACCAGCGGCCCGTCAAAGTCCGATTCATCGGAGATGCTCTTGAGGTCTTCGGGAGACAGCGGTTGAACCTCTTTGTTCCCCATGAAAGGATTGATCATCCAGCCGGCAGACTTGCCATCGTATACACGGATAATTCTTTGCCCCTCGACCGTGATCTCCGTGTGCATCTTCAGCGGACGCTTGAGCTCCACCACAAAGGTGCCCGCCATTCCGCGCGAGAAAGACACTTGCCCGCTGACTCGTTCGGTTTGCACTGCTTTAATCCTTTCGACTCCGCCGCGAGCCTCGAGGGCTTTCTGAACGATCTCTTCCGCGGTCTGAGCCGACGCGGCCGACGGCAAGAGCAAGAGTCCAGCGATGGATAGTAATTTTGTTTTCATAATGACCCGCTGGCGGCTTATTAAAGGTTGGGAGAGACGCCAGATTCATCCTAAGAGTAGAAGCGCTTTCGGTCAAATGCGTTGCCAGCCAGCGGCGTCCAAAATAATGTTTCTTGTAAAATTTCCGAAACAATTTTTCCTTAGACTCAATTCCATGTAGATTATGGCTGCGCCAGAGGATAGTGAACGTGACCATCTTCGGGGATCGGGAGAGCAGAAATATGAATTCGCGAATCATACGCGCTGGTCTTTATGTGATTATTTTTGGGCTTTGCGGGATCGCCTGGTGCCGGCAAGAGCCTGCCGGAGAGGGTCGCCCCATAACGCCGGCTGGCACACTGTTAATCGATGCCGCCACGCATCTGCCGGCAGTCGGAGCTATGCCTATGGCGATGCTACGCAGCCCGGACTCCCTCGGACGCGGACGCAAAGGCCGCTATCTCCTGGCGGTCAACAGCGGGTTCGGCGTCCAGTTCAACGAGGAGACGAATCGTGCCCAGCAATCGATCGCCGTGATCGACCTGAACGCGACGCCTGATCCGTTGGTGATCCAAAATATTTATTTCCCCACGCCGCAAAGCGCAAATGTCGGCCTTGCGTTTTCGGCGGCCGCCAACGCCCATGGAACTTTTGATATGTACGTCTCCGGCGGATTCGAAAACAAAGTATGGATATTTCGATTCGATCCCAAAGCTGCCTCACCGGTCCAGCCGGGATCGCCCGGTCCGGATACGAAAATAACAGCGCCTTCGTTCGAAATCAGCAAGCCAGGCGAAGTTTCCCCAAAGGACTACAACGGCGGAAGAGCCGCGCTCTATCCCACCGGCCTCGCCCTAACATCGGACGGCAGCATGCTGGTGACCGCCAACAACCTGGGCGACAGCGTGACAATTGTCCGCAATCTCCGCGGAGCCCGAAAGATGGAGAGAGTCGATTTGCGCCATCCCGGAAAATTGAACGAGAACATTTACCCCTACGGCGTGGTCGTGGTGGGCAGTGGCAGGAACGCGCGCGCCTACGCCACGTGTTGGAATGATTCTTCTGTCGCGGTCATTCCGCTCGGCGGCAAGAGCGTTGTGCGGAAATACATTACCGTCGATCGGCATCCAACGGCGATGATCTCAAATGCCGAGGGCTCGCGCCTTTTTGTCGCGAATTCGAATGCGGACAGCGTCTCGGTAATCGACACAACGTCTGATCAAGAGATCGAGCGCATCGACGTGCGTCTCGCCGAGGACGCCTTGCCCGGAGCGAGTCCGGAGGCTGTCGCGCTCAGCGACGACGAAAAAACTCTGTACGTCGCGAACGCGCACAGCAACGCCGTCGCCCTGGTCGCGCTTTCCGAAAAAGCAAGCGGCACAAAAGCAGCCGGAAAAACTGGCCAAGCCGTGAAATCGAAAATCCTCGGATTCATTCCGACCGGCCAATATCCATCCGCAGTCGCAGCGGCCGACGGGAAGCTTTTCATCGGCAATGGAAAAGGAACCGGATTCGAGCCGTCTTCGATGAGCGCGAACAACAGCGGATTCACGCCGAATCCGCCCAACGCCGCCTTTCCTCCGAACAAGGAAAAAAATCGCCAGGGTGGCCAATACAGCGGCTCCATCGTCTCTGGAAACATCAGCATGGTCGCCTTACCTGATTGGCCCGCACTCTCGCGCTACACGCAGCAAACTTTGCAGAACGATGGCCTGATGGGTTTTGCGCCCGCGAAACTTTTTGCAGGACCGCGCCCGATCAAGCACGTCATTTACATCATCAAGGAAAATCGCACTTACGATCAGGTCTTCGGCGACGTGAAGACTTCCGGCGACGGACACGCCGCGGACGGCGAACCGGCCTTCGCCATTTTCGGAAACGGCGCCACCGCGCAGCGCCCCAGTGGCGCGCGGCAAGTCGTGACGCCGAACCATCACGCGCTTGCGCAGCGTTTCGGTTTGTTTGACCGTTTCTTCGTAAATTCCGAAGCCAGTCCCGACGGGCACAACTGGGCCACCGCCGCCTTCTCCACCGATTACGTCGATAAAGGATTTCGCTGGGAATATTCCGACCGCGGCCGCACTTATGATTGGGAAGGCTATAACCGTCTTCCCGATTACGAGCCGCCCGGTGATTTGCAACTGGGCAAGTTCCATGGCGACGTGCTCGAGGCGTTGACGGATCTGCTGGAAAAACATCTTCCTTATCACCAGGGCTTCACGGATCTCGCGGAGCCGAGAACTTTATATCTATGGGACGCTGCCGCGCGCGCTGGTTTGACCTACCGCAATTACGGAGAATTCGTAACCGTGATTTCCGCAAAAGACGTCGAAGCCGCCGGCCAAAAAAAACACAAGACCTATCCCGATGTTTCGAGCGCCGTGCGCGCCATTCCGAACAAAGCTTCGCTCCAGAAACATCACAGCACGAGCTTTCGCAGCTTCGATGTTACCGCGCCGGACAGCATGACCGCCGATTGCTACAAAGCCGCTCTTGATCCCTCCGCTCCTTCCGATGCCGCGGTGACTCAGGACAACGCCAATTTGAATTGCCGCGGCAATTCGCGCTTCGGCGAATGGCTTGCGGAATTTCGCGGCTTCGTTTCGGAACGCGAAGCGGGGCGCGGCGATTCCATGCCGGCGCTTACCGTTATGCGATTTCCCAACGACCACACAACCGGAATGAAAAATGATTTCGCGACGCCGCAATTCATGGTTGCGGACAACGATTATGCCGTGGGACGTCTCGTCGAAGCGGTCTCCTCGAGCGCCTATTGGAAAGACACGGCCATTTTCCTCATCGAAGATGACGCGCAAGCCGGGCCGGATCACGTGGATTCGCATCGCTCCGTCGGGCTTGCGATTAGTGCATACAACAAGCCCGGAGCGCTGATTCACAAATTTCACAACACCGTCAGCATGATTCGCACCATCGAACTGCTGCTGGGAATCGCGCCCATGAACCAGCTCGATGCTTCGGCCGTGCCCATGGATATTTTCCAGGAGACGCCGGATTTGAAGCCGTACAAAGCGGTGTTGCCGACAATCGCGGCCGACAATTTGATCACGCACAAGCCGAAAAACAAAACTGCCGCCGAGTGGATGAAAAAATCCGACCGACAAAACTTTGCGCACGCGGATATGGCCGACCCGACAGTGCTGAACGCCGTGATTTGGTTCGCGTGCACCGGAAACAGTTCAAACATTCCGCAAGCGGCGCAGCTTCCCGCGTATCAAGCGATGCGGCTCGGAATCGCCAAGCTCGATGACGACGAAAAAGGAACTTCCAAAAAAGACGATGACGATTGACCGGTTATTTCTGCGGCTTGGCCCAGACGATGTCGTACTTGCGGTCAAACGTCACGAACATCAGGCAAGTATCCTTGGATTTACAGGTGAACCAGTGCATGGCTTTGCTGGGCATCATGGCAAAGCCGCCGGGGCCAAGTGTCGCTTCCGGCATGCCGTCCATCCCCGTGAGCACGTCGCCCCGGACCACCATCAATTGTTCTTCCGCGGTGTGATAGTGCGCGGGAACCACGCACCCGGAAGGAGCTTCGAGAAGGAAAGTGGATGGACCTTTGTCTGGATCACCGTTCTCGCGGGCAACTTTGAGACAAGCCGGTTCGCCGTCGAAAACGAGATTGGCACTCGCGAGCGGCGTGACTATACCGTGCGGAGAAATCTGCCCCTGTTCCCGCGATGATGTGCTCACGGCCACGAGCAAAATCACTAACGGCGCAAAGGCAAGAAGCATTTTTGTCGTTCTTCCGGAAATGGCATTCATTTTTTTCATGGCGGGCCTCAGCGAAAAAGCAGCGACGAAAATTCCGTCAGATTGTGGCGCCAGACCATCCAGGTGTGCATGCCGGGAGTCTCGATATCCACGTGCTTAACATTCTTGGACGCCAGCCACGCGCGAAACTTGCGATTGATGTCGATCAAACGGTCTTCGGTCCCGCACGCAATCCATAGCAAATGTAATTGCTCGGTGGCTTTGGAATCCACCGGCGGAAATTCCTTGTCGAAATCCTCGGTGATCCCCCCGAAGCTGAACGCGCCAATCCAGCCAAACTTGTCCAAGTTATTCAAGCCGGTCAGCAAAGATTCGGAGCCGCCCATGGAAAGGCCGGCGATGGCGCGGGAGTTGCGGTCCTTGTTCACCGGGTACTCGGCTTCGACGCGCGGAATCACTTCCGTGAGCAAGGCCTCGCGGAATTTGTCGAAGTTCCTCTCCGTGATCGCGCGATCGCGCCACACTCCGGAGTTGGGAAGAAGAACCTCTGGCGCGCCGTAGCCCAGCGGCATCACGACCAGCATGGGCTTGGCTTTGCCTTGCGCAATTAAATTGTCGAGGATTACGTTGGCGCGGCCCACGGCCGTCCAGGCGCTCGCGTCGTCGCTAAAGCCGTGCAGCAGACAAAGGACTGGATAGGTTTGCTTGGCGCGTGGGTCGTAACCGGGCGGAGTGTAAACGTAGTAGCCGCGATCGTCGCCCACCACTCCGGACTTGTAGAAATGATGATGAATCTCGCCGTGCGGCACGGCGGCAATTTCCCAGGAAAGAGACGGTGGCCCGGGAACGTGCAACTCGCTGGCTCGGTAGAGGAAGTTGGGCTTGATAGCATGATTGGAAGGATCGAACATGTTCACGCCATCGGCGATGAATGAATAACCGTAATAGTCCGGAGGGAGCGGCTCGGTGGTCACGCTCCAGACGCCTTGATCGTCCTTCTGCATCGGCAACGGCTTGCCAGCGCCTTCGATCGAAACCGCGACTTCTTTGTCGTTGGAAGCGCGGAAGCGGAACGTTATGGTTCTGTCGGCGTGAACTTCGGGAGAGACCAGTGGCGGCGGTGGCGTCTGCGCACGAGTTCCCGCGGCGACGCAGACCACGAACAGTACGGCATGTAAGATCAGCGTTCGTTTCATGATTCCCCTATGCCCCAAATGCGGCGCTTTCTCATGGATGCCTCGACTTCCGAGCGCCCGCGCCGAGGGATGATACAACAGACCGAAGCGTTTGCAGGTTTGCAGGTTGGAACGTTGAGCGCTCCTTCGCGAATCGCGGTGCCGAGCAGGGAGGTGTACACCGTACACCCCCCCATTCCATGCATGGATGTGAAAACAAAAGGGTTGCAAAATAGGTTCCACGTAAGTGCATGAAAATAAACGGGCGAATTCTTCTGGGATCGGCGTGAGGTGAGACCCACAATGGGAATGAGAGTGGAAGTGACCGCGCCTGCCAGCGCGAGGCACGGGCATGAAAACACTCGGCAGCAGTTGATGAGGGGCATGTCGACGAAACTGCCGTTCCTTCGACGCTTACAGGGAAATCCGGGACTCGAATCAGGCGGGATGCTACCAGGGGCCGATTACGTTTCCTCCCGGCGGGTGGCGGGGATATTGCGTTGCAGCGAATCAAAGTAGCGCTGCCATTTCTCTCGCACTTGTTCTTCGCGCTGGCCTAGATCGTAAGCGGGAGAAACGACGGGCATGGCTTCGTCAATCTTGACCAGTACGAAGGACCTAATCTTAATGCGGCTTTCGTCTAGATTGCGCTCCGACCGATAGAAATCCAGGATTCGTTGGAACAGGTCCCCCTCCGTGAGGACGGCGGCGATGCCCTTGAAGCGATAACCCTTGCGCACCATGGGATCGACGACGTTGATCTCCGTGGACGGATTACGCCTCAGATTGGAGACTGTCGCAGGGGAGCGGATATCAGCAAAGACGATATGATCGTCGTCCCAAACAGCGGTCGTTCCCTTGGGCGACAAGTTGGGAGTACCGTCCGGACATACCGTAGCGACGAAGCCGAGCCGCTGCTCGGTGACCACGCGCTTCATGTCTTCGGTCAAGATTCCCACTGCGGCCTCGAAAAGGAATGATTGGCGTGGCGAGTATTGTATAGCGTTAGATGAAGTGTCGCACGCTTAGAACCTGCTCAAATCAGCGGAGAGAGAAACTCTGCTGTCCCTGCGAGCCAGACGACCTGGCCGTAATCGAGTGCGTGTACGCGGTTGCCATGATCCCTCCACTTCGGGCTACAAACTCAGCCCTTCGGTCGCGATGACAGAGAAAAAAAGATGGCGACGTGAAGTCGCCGCTACAAATGCAAGAACGGAGGGTAAGAAGAGGAAGGGCGGACTGAAGTCCGCCGCTGGGAATACAGGTTCAAAGACCGGGCGGGGCGCCCCGCAGCTACAAAGACCTGAAGACCCGGCGCTACACGGCGGTGAGGAAGGAGCCGTCGGGGGCGACGAAGCCGTAGGCCATGCGGGCGGTGTTATACGCGAAGCCGGGATTGCCGTGGCGGTCGAGGAGGATGAGGCCGCCCGTGGCGTGCGTGCGTTTGGCAAAAAGATGGACGGCTTCGCGCGCAGCGAGATCGGCAGTGGACGTGCCGCAGGAAATGTTGGGAGGCGTGTCCACACACGTTGCAGGACGGCGAAGTAGATCGACAGTGGATTTGGCGAGAACCACTTTCATGATGGCTTCGCCGAAGCCGGTGCAGGAAACGCCGCCGGCTTCGGAGTCCGCATAGCAGCCGCAGCCGATGAGCGGCGAATCGCCGACGCGGCCGGGGAGTTTGCAGCAGGTGCCGCCGGTGGAAGTGGCGGCGAAGAGGCTTCCGTTGGCGTCGAGAGCCACGGCGCCGACGGTTCCCTGTTCGTGGCCGCGGTGATGCTCGGCGGCGTGCTTGTCTGACTTGCATTTCCTCCAGGCTTCGCGCTCGGCTTCGCTGACCAATTCTTCCGGCTTGCACAGCTTGATTCCGTATTGTTTTGCGAAGCGCTCTGCGCCTTCGGCGACGAGCATCATATGCGGGCAATCTTCCAGAATCTTGCGCGCGAGCTGAATGGGATTCTTGACACGCTGCAAAGTAGCCGCGGCGCCCGCGCGCAGCGTTGCGCCGTTCATGACGATGGCGTCGCATTCGACGTGGCCGTCCAGATTAAGGTGCGAGCCGTAACCAGCGTCGAAGACCGGATCGTCTTCGAGGACCATGACGGCGGCTTCGATGGCGTCGAGAGCGGAGCCGCCGCGAGAAAGAATGGACCACCCGACGGCGAGAGCGCGATGGCAACCGGACTTGCAGGCATCTACGGCTTCGTCAGGAATGTTCCACGCGCCGCCGTGAACAATCAGAGATGGTTTCATCGAAATGAGGATGGCAAAGGGTTAGCGGTTTGTCTAGGAGAGAGGAATAGTGAGGTAAGGAAAACGAAGAAAAAGGATTTAACGCAGAGGGCACAGAGTACGCAGAGGGCGCCGGGAAGAGAAGAATTTCAGACGAAGAAGTCGAGGACGAACAGAAGGAAGCCGAGGAAGAGAAGGACGGCGGGGCCGTTGATGCGGCGGCGCGGAAAGCGCGTGATGGAGCGCACGAAAGAAACTGGGATGGCTTTGAAGCGAGATTCCTCGCGGATGGCGTAGAAAGGTCCGGCAGGCGTGTAACGCGAAAAATTACGGCGGAAAAAGGAAAGTTCGTCCTGGAACCACACGGAGAAATCGCCGCGGCTGCGCCACGCCAGCCTGGCGCCAGCCAGGAAAAAGAGATAGCCGAAAACGGTTAAGAGCCCGAGTGCCGGGCCTGCTCCCCAATTCATAAATCCTCACAGGCGGCCCATGGTTATGTGTAGTTGGACGCCCGGAACAGCCAGAAGGTTTATTCGCCGTCGTGGATGGTGACGAGGCGGACGACTTCAAATTCCTTTTTGCCCGCAGGCGTGGCGACTTCGATTTCGTCGCCGACCTTGCGGTTGAGCAGAGCTTTGCCGATTGGAGAAGTGGTGGAGATGAGGCCCTTCTCGGCGTCGGCTTCCTCGCTGCTCACGAGCGTGTATTCGATCTTTGCGTCGCGCTGCAGGTCAAGCACCACGATGCGCGAACCATATCCGGAGCGGTCCTTGGGGATGTTGGTGAGGTTCAGCATGCTGAGATCGCCCATGCGCTTCTTGAGATGGGTGATCTTGAGGTTGACGAAGCTCTGGCGCTCTTTGGCGAACTTGTACTCGGCGTTCTCGGAGAGGTCGCCGTGGGCGCGCGCGACGGCGATTTCCTTGGGAAGCTCGACGCTGAGCTCGTGCGAGAGCTGGTCGATTTCGTCCTGGAGCTTTTTCTTGACCTTGGCTAGTGGGTCGGACATGGCAGTTTGGTTGTTTGTTCGCCAAAAAAGTCCGCGGAGTCCGTGAGCGACGGATGGCCGCCCGGACCCCGCTTAAGTAGACATTATAGATGCGGGAGAATTGAAGTCACAAGGGGGAGCGCGAGAATTGGCGGGAAAAGGGGCGGGCGGGACTTAGCGGACTTTGACTTCGAGGCTCTGGGTTTTGGTATGGCCGGCGGCGTCAGCGATGGTCAGAGTGTAAGTAGTTGTTTTGGCTGGAGTTACGTCGACGCAGCGGGAGTAAGAGGGCCACACGGGATTGGATTGAGGCTCCAGCTTGACGGTCTTGGCGTTGGCCACGCCGTAGCACAACTGGACGGATTCGCCTCGGCGAACCATTCCCGGGATGGCGTAGAAGTTTTGGATGGCGAGTTCTTTGCCACCCATTTGCTCAATCGCGGCGCGATCCTGTTCCTGTTGTTTCTGGGTTTGCTCTTCCCTGGCCCGCCTTTCGATGTCGCGATTTTCCTTCCAGCGCGAAACAAGGATGAGGCCAACCACTAGCGCGGCGACGCCGAGGACGGTCCAGGAATATAGAAAGGGATTCTTGAAGGCGGATTTCTTTTGCGGATCCGGTTCAGCCAGCATGCACGCGCTCCGTTCGAATGAGGGCTTCCCATAGAAAATACAGCGGAAGGGCATCTGGAGGAAAGCCGGAGAAAGCAAGCAGGTTCTAAGGATGCACGGTGTTGGCCAGTTCCCGCCAAGTGACGAGCTTGATGTTTTGTTCCTGGAGCAATTGGCGGAATTCCCGGCTGGTGAAAAAATCAAAATCGCGCTGGCGCCAGGCGGCGCCCCAAGTGTCGCGTTCGCGCGTTGCGGCTTTCATTTCCTCATCGGCGAAAGCAAGATGGATGACGAATTCGGTGACGCCGGGTTGAAGATTTTTCAGCGCGGTCTTGTAAAATTCGGACCATTTTTCAGGCGGAACGGCTGGAGCGACGGTGACAGTGTGATCAATGACGATGTCGGCGGGAGTCAGACTGGATTCCAAATATGCGTGGTCCGCGAACCAGTCCCGCGTGACGAAAAACGGGAGCTTGTAGGCACGGGCGACGCGAAGAAATACTTCGAAGAGTTCCTTGCCACTGCTGATGAGGCGGTATTGATGAGAATCAAGGTGAGTGGGACGAATCCCCATCGCCAAGGCGCGGTCAATTTGCGCGCGAAGCTCCAGCTCGACTTCCTGTGGATTTATTTTTGTGGACGCCGCCCAGTCGTGATGGAAATAACCGTTGTCGTCGACCAGGCTCGGGACTCTGTCCTTCGAAGCGACGGGCCCCCAGCGGTAGTAGATGCGCTCGCTGGTCAGCGTAAGGTGAAGGCCAAAATCGACGGCAGCATGAGATTTGGCATAGTCGGCAATTTCCGGAAACCACGGGCAGGGCACCATGATGCTGGCGGAGTTGACGAGCCTGGTGTCGAGAGCTTTGATGGTTGCGGCGTTCACGGAATGAGTCATGCCAACGTCATCGGCGTGGACAATCAGGAGCTTGGCGTCGCGGGGGAAGCCGAGCCTTTCGGCGAGAGTCTTGCTCGCATCTTGCGCGTGCGCATTGAGAAGGGCACACGCGAGAAGGAAGAACAAGATTGTGATGCGCCTTCGAATCATTTTACTGGCCCTTCGTAGGTTCCCAGTAACTGAACTTCGTTAGAGGGTTCCGGAGCTAATTTCTAGTCCTCCAAGGTGGCACCGGAAGTGATTTCAAACGATGTCCGAACACCCTTGGTTGGAGGCTGCCCGGGACCGGCGATTGGCTGGCCGCCGCCGATCCAAACATCGACGGTGCCAGGGACGATGCGGCGGACGCCAGCTTCGTCGACAATGCTTAAATCGCGGTCGCGCAACGTGAAATCCACGGTTTTGGAAGCAGCGGCATCGAGATGGATGCGCTGGAATCCAGCGAGAGCGCGAATCGGGGCGCCATCAAAGCTGGGATGCGCAAGATAAAACTGCACAACTTCGTCGCCTGGCACGGAACTGGCGTTCGTTACGCGAACGGAAACACTGACGGTGCCATCCGCGGCGACCTTCGCCTGGCTCACCTTCGCTTCGGAATAATTGAAGGACGAAAAACTCAGACCGTAGCCGAAAGGATAGAGCGGCGGCTCCGTGAAGTAGCGGTAGGTGCGGCCGGACATGGAGTAGTTTCCAAACGGCGGGAGCTGCACGATGGATTGATAAAATGTGACCGGAAGTCTTCCCGCGGGATTGTAATCGCCGGAAAGAACATCGGCGACGGCAGCGCCGCCTTCTTCCCCGGGATACCACGTTTCGAGGATGGCGGCAGCGTGCTGCTGCGCCCAATTCACGGCGAGCGCGCTGCCGCTTGTGAGGATAACGATCAAAGGCTTTCCCGTGGCAGCGACGGATTCGAGAAGCTCTTCTTGAGGCCGTGGAAGATTGAGGTCCAGCCGATCGCCGCCGAAAAAGCCGGGATCGCTGGAGTCGCTTTCCTCGCCTTCGAATTGCGCGGTGATGCCAACGACAGCGATGACGACATCCGCCTTGCGAGCGGCGTTTACGGCATCCTCAATCAGATTTGGCGGCAGCCAGAGGAGCCGCGCGGTGGCCTCCCACCAGCCGTGGAAATACTCAATTCGAATCGGATAAGGATGACCGGCCTGAAGATGAACAAGCGTAGTCATCGTGCGCGTGCCGTGAGGCGCGGAGTCGTCGATGAACTTTTTTCCGTCCAAGTAAATGCGGTAACCGCCGTCGGCGCTCGCTCCCAGGCGGTAGTCGCCATCGACGGACGGGACCAGTTCGCCGGTCCAGCGAATGGAATAGTTGCCAGCGGGAACACCTGGTCCGGGCGAGACATTGTTCCATTCGAAATCCACGCTGGCATCCACACGCTTCAAAACCGGAGCGCCCGAAAAGTTGACGTTCGCAAAATATTCCGCCTTCAAGCCCGGCTGAGAATTCGTTCCGCCGGTGCGCAGGTGCTCCGGGGGAAGGACAACCGCGCTCGTTTCCGTAACCGGAGCTCCCGTGGCGGTAAGAATCTTCGCGCCGAGAAAACGCTTGCGAATGCCTCCGAGAATCGTCGTGTAGCTTGATGGGTTGCCGTTGTAATTGCCGACGAGGACGCTCAAAGAATCGGCATTGGGCCCGATGACCGCGATGGTCTTCACGGAAGATTTCAGCGGCAGCGTGTTGCGATCGTTTTTCAAGAGCACGATCGATTTGCGCGCAGCTTCTAGAGCAAGCTGGCGGTGCGCGGGAGTGTCGTTATCGGCCATGGTCAGTTTCGACCAGGGCACGCGTTCCGGCGGGTCAAACATGCCGAGCCGGAACCGCGCTTCGAACAGGCGCTTCACGGCGCGATCGACGTCAGCGTTCAAAAGCAAGCGGTTGCGAACGGCAAATGGCAGAGCGCCAAATTCGGGGCCGCAACTCAGGTCCGTTCCCGCTTTCACCGCGAGGGCCGCGGCTTGTTCGAGAGTCAAAACGAATCCGTGGCCTTGATGGAGGTCGCTGATGGCCCAGCAATCCGACACCACGTAGCCTTTGAAACCCCATTTGTTGCGCAGCGCGTCAAAGAGAAGGTGATTCGCGCACGCCGGCTCGCCGCGCACGGCGTTGTACGCGCACATAACCGAATCTGCTTTGCCTTCCACAACCGTCGCGCGAAAGGCGGGAGTATAGGTGTCGGCGAAATCGTGCGGAGAAACCGGCACGTTAAAGCGATGCCGGAGAACTTCAGGGCCACTGTGGACGGCAAAATGTTTGGGTGTCGAGACCGTTTTCAGATAGTTCGGGTCGTCGCCTTGCAAGCCCCTTACGAAGGCCACCCCGATGCGGCTAGTCAAGTAAGGATCTTCGCCATACGTTTCCTGGCCGCGGCCCCAGCGCGGGTCGCGAAAAATATTGATATTCGGCGACCAAAAGGTGAGGCCGTAGTAGCGGCCGGTGTTTCCGTGCTGGATGGCGTCGTTGTATTTCGCGCGCGCTTCGGTGGAAATCACATCGGCCACACGATGGATCAAATCCGTATCCCACGTGGCGGCGAGACCGATGGCCTGGGGAAAAACGGTTGCGTTCCCCGCGCGCGCCACGCCGTGCAAGCCTTCATTCCACCAGTTGTAAGCCGGAATGCCGAGGCGCGGAATCGCCGGCGCGACATCCTGCATCTGCGCGACCTTCTCTTCGAGGGTCATGCGCGTGACCAGATCGTTCACGCGTTGCTCCAGGGGAAGGCTCGCGTCGAGATAGACGGGGCGGGCGGACTCTTTCGCCGCGGAAGTGTTCGCCGCAGTTTGGGCGCTTAAACTCGATACGCCGAACAGCAGGCACAGGAATACCGTGAAAAATCGAGAAAGTTGGTTATTCACGGCGAAGATTCTCGCCTACTCAGTGCCGGTAGTCCAGTAGTGGTTAGCGACCGTGGCCGTCAACCGTTAGCAAACTTCGGCAGGAACATCCCCGTCTGCTTGGCATGCGCTGCAAACTTTTCGCCGAACTCCTGCGAGAGGAAGGACTCTTCGCGGCGTGCCTTCCAGTAAAACGACAGCCAGGCAATGGCCACGGCGAGCAATCCGCGCACTTCGCCCGTAGCGACGACCGTTCCTAACAGCGCAAGCAAAATCCCGGTATAAATCGGATGGCGAATGTTGCGATACGGTCCGGTGCGAATTAACTCATGCCCCTCTTTCAGGGTGACGACCCCGCTCCAATTGGCCCCCAAATGCCAGCGGGCCCAAAACGCGACCGCCACGCCTGCGGCGGTCAGAAGAACGCCGGTCCATTCCACCGCGGGGTTCGCGGGAACAAACCGCGCACCCAGCCATCCGTAGCGCGCCTCGGGCCGGACCAAAAGTTCAGCAGCGGCCACCAGCGGGAGCGTATAGATGAATCGCTGACCCCACGTTTCGCGCCGCTTGGTCTTCTTGCGATTGAACGCGGAAACCAGCCAATACAATCCAAATAAAATCCAAAGCGCGTTGATCCATTCTCGTGATGAGGAGAAGTCCATGCGTGCGTTGTTACATCAACTCCTCGACGAAAGAACGGCCCACGTCGGGCGGGACGTTCAGATCGCCATGGACCAGCGGTCCATCGTTGAGGACCGGCTCGGCGCCGTGCAACGTGGAAACGTCAGTGCGCTCGAAGAATTTCCCGATGGGAATCTCCTCGCCCCAGAGCAGCGACTTCTCCATGGCGGCCATCCAGTTGCTGGGATCATGCGCTGAATCCTCCTCGAGCTTCTTCACCCGCGGACGGAACCACTGATAAGTATTGTCGTGGTTGTACGTAACGCACGGGCTGAAGACATCCAGGAACGAAAAGCCCGGATGTTCGATGCCTTGTTTGATCAATTCGGTGAGATGCTTCTGCTCGCCGCTGAAGCCGCGCGCAACAAATGTCGCTCCCGCCGCCAGGGCCAACGAAATCGGGTTGACCGGCGCTTCGATGTTGCCGAAAGGCATGCTTTTTGTCTTCATGCCAACGCGGCTTGTCGGAGACGTTTGGCCGGTGGTAAGGCCATAGATCTGGTTATCCATGACGATGTAAAGCAGGTCCACATTGCGGCGCATCGAGTGGACGAAATGATTGCCGCCAATCCCAAAACCATCACCGTCTCCGCCCGTTACCAAAACGGTCAGCTCGTGATTCGCGAGCTTCAGGCCGGTAGCCACCGCCAACGCGCGGCCGTGCAGAGTGTGCATGCCGTAGGTATTCATGTAGCCGGGGAAGTTGGACGAGCAGCCGATGCCGCTGATAGTCACCACGTTGTAAGCTGGGATGCGCAGCTCAACCAGCGCCTTCTGCACGGCAGCAAGCACGCCAAAATCGCCGCATCCCGGACACCAGTCGGGATCGACCTTGCCTTTCAAATCCGCCATAGTCAGTTGCTGACTCACACGCTGTACGCTTGTCGCCATTTGCGTCTTCTCCTCAGACCATAATCTCGTGCATGGGAACGGACAGTTTCGTCTGCCCAGCAAGTTGCTGTTTCACCGCCTCGACGATGTGGTGCGGCATGAAGGGTTCGCCGTCGTATTTGCGGATGTGGCCGTCCGGCACAAAGCTGGTTTCGCTGCGCAGGTAGCGCGCAAACTGCCCGCTGTAATTGTTCTCCACGATGATGGTGTGCCGTGAGGCCCTCAGAATGTCCAGAATCGCCTCACCGTGCAGCGGCA
>Ga0137395_10000326_pt1 | contig 19223 bp, 18 predicted proteins | sample czobulk216metaG_FD_108283 | JGI IMG/M metagenome (GOLD analysis project Ga0137395, IMG submission 108283) | Vadose zone soil microbial communities from Angelo Coast Range Reserve, California, USA - czobulk2.16 metaG | ecosystem: Environmental > Terrestrial > Soil > Vadose zone | place: USA...
ATGGCCTGGCTCCGGCGCTTGCGATCCGGAAGAGGCTGAACGTCGGCGACCATCCGCATCGCGGCCTCCTGCAGCAAGCCGTTCGGCGTGCCGTCGGGGTCGCGACCGATGCGGCCGCCAGGCGGATCAGGCGTCGAGGCGGTGATGCCGGCCGCGCGCAGTCCGGCGCTGTTGGCGACACGCGAGTGGCCGCCTCGCTCGTCGATGAAGGCCGGGCGCGAGCCGGTGGCCTTGTCGAGCTCGAGGCGGTGCGGTGGACGCTTCTCAGCCAGAGCGCTCGCGCGGTAGCCCATGCCCTGCTGCCATTCGCCCAACTTGAGGCCCCGGCCATGCGCGCGCAGCCGCTCGATTATGTCCGCCACATCCCTGGCCGGCCCCAGGTCCGCCCCGAACCGCGTGAGTCCGTGGTACACGACGTGCGCGTGCGCGTCGTTGAAACCGGGCATCACCGCCGCGCCACGCAATGCAACAACGCGCGTGCGCGGGCCTCGCAGCCCCATCAACTCAGCGCCGCCGGCCGCCTGGACACAGCCTCCTGCGATCGCCAGATGCGTGCACGTCTTCAGGCCGCTGCGGCCGAGGGTGCGCACGACCCCGCCAGCGAGGATCAGATCCGCTTTCACCGCGCGGATACAGTAGACGCGTGGGGGTGATCGACCTTCGCTCTGACACGGTGACCAAGCCGACGCCGGAGATGCGCCATGCCATGGTGAACTCGCCACTCGGTGACGACGTGTTCGGAGACGACCCGATGGTCAAGAAGCTCGAAGAGATGTCCATGGAGCGTATGGGCAAGGAGGCGGCGGTGTTCGTCGCCAGCGGGACCATGGGCAACGTCCTCGGTGTCGCCGTCAACGCTCAGCACGGACAGGAGCTGATCGCGGACGCCGACTCGCACGTCTATATATATGAGGGCGCGGGCAGCGCGGCCATCAGCGGCGTGCAGGTTCACCCGGTCGCCACCACTCGTGGCGTGATGTCGCCGCAGCAGATCCGCGCCGCGGCCAATCCAAAAGACGACTATCACTACGCGCTGACCGCCGCGGTCAGCTTCGAGGACACGCAGAACCGCCACGGCGGCGTCGTGTGGCCAATCGAGGATCTGCGCGCCGCCTACAAGGCCGCGCACGAGCTTGGGCTGCGCGTTCACCTCGACGGCGCGCGCGTCTTCAACGCGGCGGTCGCGCAGGGCATCGATGTCGCGGAGATTGCCGCCTGCTGCGACACGCTCACGTTCTGCCTGTCGAAAGGTCTGGGCTGTCCTGCAGGGAGCGTGTTCCTCGGCAGCAAGGACGCGGTCGATGAGGCGCGGCGATGGCGCAAGCGGTTGGGCGGCGGCATGCGCCAGGCAGGCGTGCTCGCAGCGGCCGGCGTGGTGGCGCTAGAGACGATGGTCGACCGGCTCGCGGAGGATCACGCCAACGCGCGCACGCTCGCGGAGGGCCTCGCGGAGCTCCCGGGCGTCACGTGCGACCTGCCGCGCGTGGAGACCAACCTCGTGTACTTCGACTTGAAGAAGATGACCGGACTGGAGTTCGAGGACGAGTGCCGAAAGCTAGACGTGCTTGGCGGCGCGACCGCTGAGCACACCGTGCGGTTCGTGACGCACGAGGGCATCACGTCCCAGGACATTCAATCCGCGCTGAAGGTCTGCTCCGACATCCTTAACTGAGCAGCGACGCCAGAAGCTTGGTGTCGATGTTGCCGCCGCTGACGACCGCGACGGTCACAGGTCCAGGCTCCAGCTGCTCGAGCGCCGCGTAGGCCAGGGCGCCCGCGCCTTCGGCGACCACCTTCGCCGCTGAGGCAAGCTGCGGGATCGCCGAGCGCAGCCGCGGCTCGGGCACGGTGATCCAGCGGTCAACGCACTCCTTCAGCAGCTCGAAGTTGCGACGGTCGAATGGCGCGGTAGTGCCGTCGGCGATCGTGTTAGGAGTGACGCTGACCGGCCCGCCTGCTTCGAACACTTTGGTCCACAGCGCGTAGCCGTCGGACTGCACGCCGATCACCTCGACGCCGGGCTTCGAGCCTTTGACGGCCGACGCGATGCCGCTGATGAGCCCGCCGCCACCCACTGGCACCACGACGCGGGCGAGGTCCGGCACGTCGTCGAGCATCTCGAGGCCGGCGCCGCCGTGGCCGGCGATCACGGTGGGGTCGGCGAATGGATGGATGAAGGCCTCCGGCTCGGACGTCCAGCGCTCGTTGGCCAGCCAGTCCAGCACGTTGTCCCGTGGAAGGAGGATCGGGGTTGCGCCCCAGCGCTTCACGCCATTGATCTTGGCGTCGGGAGCGCTCTCGTACATGACGACGCGGCACGAAACGCCGAGCGTGTGCGCGACATATGCGCACGCCTGGGCGGCGTTGCCGGCGCTGACGGTGATGAGTCCATTTGCCAGCCGATCTTTGGACATCGCGGTTGCCGCAGCGAAGAAGCCCCGCACCTTGAAGCTGCCGGTGGGCTGCAGGCATTCGAGCTTGAGCTGAGCGCCCTGGACTTGGACGACGGGCGTGCGCTGCACGTATGGGCGCGCGCGCTCGGCGGCGGCCTTCACGTCCTCAAGTGAGATCAATCGGATAATCGTAGGGATGCCGATCTACGAGTACAGGTGCTCAGCGTGTCGCAAGAAATCCTCCGCGCTCCTGGCGAGCTACTCGTCGCCCGACCCAGTGTGCCCGCACTGCGGCAAGCTCGAGCTCAAGCGCCTCGTCTCGACGTTCGCCACAGCCCGCTCGTCGGATGACGGCGGAGATGACTTCGGCGGTGACGACGACTTCGGCGGCGGGGGTGGTGACGACGGCGGCGACTTCGGTGGAGACGACGATTTCTAGCTAGCCGGGCTTGAGCACCTGGTTGGCCGCCGCGATCAATTCCTTCCTGTGCGCGTCGTCGCGCGCGAAGATGCGGAACAGCGACATCTGCACCGGCAGCCTGCGGAATAGATCCAGCACGCGGCTCTGCTGGAACGAGTTCTCGAGCGGGTCATAGAAGAGGATCCCGGCGGTCTCGGTCATCGGGTTGAACGCGCGCGATTCCTGCGCCGCCACGTCGACCTCGAACTCCATGCCACGCAGCGGCGCGGGCAGGCACTCGCGGATGCTGCGCGCGAACCCATCGCGCGTGGCACTGAGCGCGTCCGCGGGAACGTCGCGGGCATCGGACAGCCCCTGGTAGACAAGCTTCCACTTCAACCTGCGCGCGACGATATCGGCCCAAGCACGACCGAGCTCCCGGCGCTCCCCATCGTCGGCGGAGCGGGCCCAGCGGTCGACCTCGGAAAGAAGCGACCACTCCGTGAGCGCCTGGTACTCGTCCATCCGCTCCAGGGGGTTGCCGCCGAGCAGCACATCAAGCGTCGGCCGGAACACCTCGCGCAGCTGCAGGTCGATGCGCCGGACAGTGCGGTGGAAGTAGACCTGGTGATAGAGGTAGAGCCGGGCGCTGAGAAACATGTAAAGAGCCTCGGCCCCGTGCGCGTGCACGGTAAGGCCGCGCTCCGAGATGAACGAGTAGTGGAGGATGCGCTGAACGTCGACCGGCCCGGCAGCGACGCCGCAGATGTACGCATCGCGCGGCACGTAGTCCAGGTTGTCCGCTGAGAACGGGCCGACCATCGCCGGCTTCAGGGCCGCGAGCCACGCGGGAGCCTTGAATCCCCCGAGGTCGTCCGGCGAGATCAGGTATTGGACCCAGCTCGGATCGATACGCTCGCCCGATGCGAAGTCGGCCGTGGGTGAGGCTTCGAGCGCTCCGATGAGCTCGGCCAGCGGCCCGCCGACGAGCGCGCGGCCGATATCCTCGTGGTCGATCTCCCAGCGGTCGAGATAGTTCTCGTCGAAGAAGTGGCCAAACGGGCCGTGTCCGACGTCGTGTAGAAGCCCGGCCATGCGCATCGTTTCCTCGACGAGCGCGGGCGAGGGCGTGCCTCTGTGCGCGGTCGCGAGCGTCGGATAGAGGTGGCGAGTCCAGTCACCGGCAAGGTGCATCGCGCCAAGCGCGTGCTGAAAGCGCGAATGCTCGGCGGTCGCGAACACCCACCACGCGCTCTGCAGCTGGTGGATGCGGCGGAGCCTCTGCAGCCACGCGGCGTCGATGATGTCCTGTTCCGACGCCTGCCCGGGCACGCCGCCTGGCCCGCCCTTGGTGATGCGCAGGTAGCGGTAGATTGGGTCGCTGAACAGGTTGACGCGCGAGTACTCGGCCGCCGGCGATGTCATGAGACCGATTATGGGTAATGGCTGACGACCCCTCGATTGGGGTGGACCTTTTTAACAGGGGCCTGTACTGGGAGGCCCACGAGGCGTGGGAGCACGAGTGGGTGCCCGACCGCAAGGGACCCGACTCCGGTTTCTACAAGGGCCTCATACAGGTCGCAGCCGGCTGCCTCCATTACGGACGCCACAACCGGCGCGGTGCGGTCAACAAGTGGCGCAGCGGCGCCGGCTATCTACGTCCTTATCTACCTGTGCACCGGCGGCTGCGCATCGACGCGCTGGTCGGATCGGTCGACATGTACCTTGCCGCGATGGACGGCGCCGGCTGGCCGGACCTGGAGATGCCGACGATCGCTTACGAGTAGGGCGGGAACCGGCGCCCTGCGCCGGACTCGATGAGGCCTCCGTGCCCCAGCCTGAGCAGGTCCTTGGCGTCCGCTCGCCCGTAGGCGAACACGAACGGGAGCAAGAGGTCGAGCGAGCTCGAGCGCCCGAACCCGGCGCACGACGCCACACCCACCACCGCCGCCTCGGGCATCTTGCCGAGCCACAGCATGCTGCCTGGATGCATGGGCGCGCCCAGCTGCAGCACCTCGCCTCCGACGCTGACCAGCTCCGCATAGGCGGGGTCGAGCGGGTCGATCGCCGACGCGCCGGCGAACAGCACGAGCTGCGCGCCCATCGACTGCGCCTCGCGATAGGCGGCGGCCACTGCCTCCGGCCTGCGCGCCACCTCCCGCACGGCCACCACCTCGGCGCCGTACCAGCCGAGCTTGCGGGTGACCGCCGAGCGGAAGAGCTCGCGCGCTTTGGGCTTCAGGCGCTCAGTGGCGACGACGAAAGTGCGGAGCGGCATGAAGGCGAGCAGTTCGACGACCGGACCACGGTCGCGGATGATGGCCTCGGCTTCATCCAGCACGCGGTCGGGTACCGCGACCGGCGTGATCTTGCAGCCCGCGACCTCCTCGCCCTCAGCGACAGCCTGGCCGTCCATGACTGTGAAGACCGACACGCCGCCAAGCTCGTTGATGGCTTCGATCAGGTCACCGCGCACCCGCACGAGCCCGCGCCGCGTGGCGATGAGCCGCGCCTGGCTCTGCACCGGTGGGCGGGCCTCGAGCCCCGGACCAGAAAGGGCCGCCGCCAGTCGCGTCGCGGCCGCATCCTCGTGAACGTCGCCGGGCTCCAGCTCGATCACGTGGATCTCGCCTGCGCGCCGCACCGCCTCAAGGTCCTCGGGCCGCAGCACCGAACCCTTGCGTAGCTCGTGGCTCAGGTCGTGGACGAGCACGCGTCCTTTTACGTCATCGACCGTGGCCGAGGCTCCGGTGAGACGAAGCGCGCGCACAACTGGGAGCATAGAGAGCGGTCCATGGGCGCGCGCTCCGCCATCCGCCTCTACAACACGATGACCCGGCGCAAGGAGGAGCTGCGCCCGCTCGAAGCCGGCAGCGTGAAGATCTATACCTGCGGCCCGACCGTCTACCGCTACGCGCACGTCGGCAACCTGCGCACTTACATGTTCGCCGACGTCCTCACGCGATCCCTCGAGTACCTCGGCCACGACACGCACCAGGTGATGAACATCACCGACGTCGGCCACCTCACCGACGACTCGTTCGACCGCGGCGAGGACAAGATGCTCGTGTCGGCGCGCCTCGAGAAGAAGTCGCCCGAGGAGATCGCCGCCTACTACACCGACGCGTTCATGCACGACGCGCGCATGGTCAACATCCGGCCGGCGCGCGAGTACCCGCGGGCGACCGCTTTCATCCCGCAGATGATCGAGATCATCGCCAAGCTCATCGAGCGCGGCCACGCGTACGAGGTGGGCGGCACTGTCTACTACGACATCGCGAGCTTCCCGACCTACGGCCAGCTGTCGCGCAACACGACCGACCAGCTGCTGACGGGGACGCGCGGTGAGGTCGATCCGCGCAAGCGGCACCCCGGCGACTTCACGTTGTGGAAGGCCGCCGGCGAGCACCGCCTGCAGGTGTGGCCGAGCCCGTGGGGTCCGGGATTCCCGGGCTGGCACATCGAGTGCTCGGCGATGTCCATATCTCTGCTGGGCGATCGATTTGACATCCACACGGGCGGATCGGACAACGTGTTTCCGCATCACGAGGCGGAGATAGCTCAGTCCGAAGGGGTGACGGGCCACCAGGTGGTGAGCTGCTGGGTGCACGGCGAGCACCTGATGCTCACAGGCACGCGCATGTCGAAATCGGCCGGCAACTTCTTCCGCATCACCGAGCTCGCCGAGCAGGGCTACGACCCTCTCGCGTTCCGCTACCTGACGCTGCAGGCGAAGTACCGGACCAAGCTCAACTTTTCACCGGAGGCGATGGGCGGCGCGAATCACGCCCTCCGCCAACTGCGCGACCGCGTATCCGAATGGTCCTCCGCGCCGGACGGCATTGGTGGCGACTTCGACGAGCGCTTTCGCGCTGCGCTCGCGGACGACCTCGACCTGCCCGCGGCGATGGCTCTCGTGTCGGAGCTGATTCGCTCGGACCTCGCAGCGGGCGCCAAGGCTCGCCTGCTCATCGAGTGGGATCGAGTGCTCGGGCTGGACCTGGCACGCGCGCCCCGGCGCGAGGCCCTGCCCGACGCGGCCGCAGCCCTGCTTTCGTCGCGTGAGAAGGCACGAGCGGCGAAGGACTTCGCTACAGCTGATCGAATCCGCGACGAGCTCGCGGCCATTGGCGTGACCGTCACCGACACGCCTGACGGTCAGAAGTGGGACTTCCGCGGGCCAGTAACCCGCGAGTGAATGCCCTCGCGGTCAACCGCGGCCTTCCAGGTCCGCGAGTGAATGCTCTCGCGGTCGGTCGCAGCTAAGGCAGCGGCGGCACGCTAGCAGTCGGGATCGGCAACGGGGTTATCGAGGGCAGGGCAGGCGGCGTGACGGCCGGCAGTGAGGGAGGGCTCACCCGCGGCGGGACGGCTGGGCTGCCGCTCCCGACCGACGACGCGGAGGGGTGCACCGCCGACGTCGGCTGCGAGTGAGGCCCTCCCTGCGACCCGGTGCTGGGTTGGACCTGCTGCTGCACGTTGCGCGCCCAGTCGATGGGATTCGCGCTGTGTGTGATCACGATCTCGGTGGTGGCTCCTGCGGCCAGCACCGCGATGGCCGCGCCGGTCAAGATCTTCGCGCCCACCGCCACTCCGGCGCCGCCGACGAACGGCATGACGCGCCGGCTGCTCTGAGCGGACATGCGCCATGCCGGGATGGTCCCGGTGGCTTGCGCATCGAGCAGGACGTGGAGTTCGTCCTCCAGGTGCTTCTCGAAAGTGCGCATCTCCCGGGCCATCGAAGTCAAACGCCGCCCATCGCAAAAGTACCCAACCTCATTCCACCCAGTCCGCAAGCTCGACCCGAAGGCGCGCTTTGGCGGCTGCGAGTCGCGACGCAACCGTGCGCTCGGGTATGCCGAGCGCGGCCCCGATCTCGCGATTGGTGTAACCGTGGTAGTAGCGCAGCACTATGGCAGCAGCCTGCTTGGCCGGAATCTTGCGCAGCGCGAGGCCGAGCTCGCTGTTCTCGGCAATCGTCGCCGGCGACGCGGGCGGCGCGGGCCTGCCGATGCGCTTGATGATCTCGCCGACCTGGCGCAGCCGCTGGCGGCGCCAGTGCGACACCGCCGTGTTGATGGCGATGCGGTGGAGCCACGCCTCCGCGGGCGCACCGGGACGCCATGAGCTCCAGGCCCGGAAGGCGCGCACGAACGCCTCCTGCGTGCAGTCCTCGGCGGCCGCTGGGTCACCGAGCATGCCGATGAGCGTGACCAGGATCTTCCTGTACGACCGCCGGTACAGGCGCTCGAAATCCTCGGCCGAGCCAGGCGTGTACTCAGGTTCGGCCGCAGCCTCTTCCTCAGGCAATGCGTTGATCGCTATTTCCCCCGCGCGCCTCTCAACTTAGCGCGTCCGGGCGAAAAAATTTGAGGCCGAGCCTTGCGGCCCGGCCTCGTCGAGAGGAAGGGGCTAGTTGTTAGGGCCGGCCCGGCGTGCCGCTGGGCTTGCCGTGATTTCCGTTGTTGCCCTTGTTCTTGCCGTTGTTGCCGTGGCTGTTGGTGCGGGCATCGCTGTTGCGGTGCTCACCACTGACGATCTTGCCGTGCTGCTTCGCGAACGCGCTCACGCACTGGCCGATGCCGCGTACGCCTGAAGCACGCAGGGTGTCTTTGCAGGTCTGGACCTGCTGAACGACCTGCTTCCCCCAATCGCTTGGATTGAGGCTGCCGGTGGTCGCGACCTCGGTGGTCACGCCGGCGCCTGCGACCGCAAGGGCCGCGACTGCGAAACCTGTGAGCAGCTTCGCTCCGAGAGCGGCTCCCACTCCCCCAAACAGTCTCTTCATTAGTCCTCCTGAGGCGGGTGCTCTCCAGGCGGGGATCGATGCGCGATCCACCGGCCCCAGAACCCGGCTCAGTTCGCTTTCGATGTCCCGATCGAAGTCGCTCATGTGTCCAACCTCAATCGAGAGGGACGCTGTCCTCAGACAAAGTACTCATGTGGATCCCGGGGCCCTTCCGGGGCTCCGAATCGAGGATCTGCCGGAGCCTGGCCTTGGCCGCGATCAGGCGCGACGCCACGGTGCGCTCGGGAATTTCGAGCGCCGCGGCGATCTCGCGGTTGGTGTAACCGTGGTGGTGGCGCAGAACGATTGCGGCCGCCTGCTTCGGCGGCAGCTTGCGCAGCGCGTTGAACAGGTCCGATCGCTCGGCGACTGACCCGGGGTCGGCAGGCAGCGTGGGCCGCCCGAGACGCTGAATGACCTGGCCAACCTCGCGCATCCGCGAATACCGCTGCCACGAGATCGCGGTGTTGATCGCGATCCTGTGCACCCAGGCTTCGGCGGGCGCGTCCTTGCGCCACGCCGGCCAGTTCCGATACGCCTTTTCGAAGGCGTCGTGGGTGCAGTCCTCCGCGGCAGCGCGATCGCCCAGGACACCGATGAGCGTGCCGAGGACGCGGTTGTAGGAGGTCCGGTAGAGGCGCTCGAAATCCGCCTCGTTACCGGGCCGATACTGCTGGCCTTCGATCTCGCTTGACTCCGAACGAATGTTCGTCTAACCTCCTGAGGCGCCCCATGTCGCCCACGCTCCCGCCCTTCGACGCAGCCGACTTCCAAGGGGAAATAACGCTGGATCACGTGATTCCGTCATCCCAGCTCCAGTACTCACCCCTACCCGCCGACCTTCGACCGGAGCTCGCAGCCGCTCTGCGGTCGCGCGGGATCGATCGACTCTACTCTCACCAGGCCGAGGCTTATGCCGAAGTGCGGCACGGCCGTCACCTCGCGGTCGTCACGCCCACCGCGAGCGGCAAAACGCTTTGCTACAACCTGCCGGTCCTGCAGAAGATGCTCGAGGACCCCGAGCGCCGCGCCATCTACCTGTTCCCGACCAAGGCCCTCGCCCAGGACCAGCTGGCTGAGCTCGGCGCGCTGAAGCGCGGGCTGCCCATCGAGCTCCGTGTCGACACGTACGACGGGGACACTTCGCCCGGTCGGCGCAGCGCGATTCGCGAGGGCGGGCACATCGTCATGACGAATCCCGACATGCTGCATACCGGCATCCTGCCGCACCACACACGGTGGCGGCGCCTCTTTTCGAGCCTGGAATACGTCGTCATCGACGAGCTCCATACGTATCGCGGTCTGTTCGGTAGTCAGGTTGCCAACGTCATACGCCGCCTGAAGCGCGTTTGCGCGTTTTATGGCTCACATCCAACATTCATCTGCGCCTCCGCGACCATCGCCAACCCGCGGGAGCTCGCGCAGCGCCTGCTGGAGGAGGACGACGTCGCGCTGGTCGACCGGAGCGGCGCGCCCCGCGGCGAGCGCCGCCTGATCTTCTACAACCCGCCGCTGCTCAACCGGGAGCTTGGCGTGCGCCGCAGCTCGATGCTCGAGGCCCGACGCATCGTAGCGCCCTGGATCCGCGCCGGCATCCAGTCCATCGTCTTCTGCCGCAGCCGGCTGCAGGTCGAGGTGATGCTCAGCTACCTGCGCCAGGACCTGGCGCCGCGGCTCGACGCCAACCAGCGCGTCCGCGGATATCGCGCGGGGTACCTTCCGCTGCATCGGCGCGAGATTGAAGCCGGCCTGCGCGCTGGCAGCATCACGGGCGTCGTCAGCACCAACGCGCTCGAGCTGGGCATCGACATCGGCACCCTCGACGCGTCGGTGCTGGTCGGCTATCCGGGAACCATCGCGTCGACCTGGCAGCAGATCGGGCGCGCCGGACGCCGCTCCGGGTCGATCGGAGTCTTCGTGGCGTCAAGCTCGCCGCTGGACCAGTTCATCGTCCGGCACCCGGAGTACTTCCTCAGCGCCGATCCCGAGGAAGGGCTCATCGACCCTGACAACCTGCTGATCCTTGCGGGCCACCTGCAAGCGGGGCTCTTCGAGCTTCCCTTCGAGGACCGCGAGCCGCTCGGCCGCGCCGACGTGCAGGAGCTGCTGCGCGTCTTCGAGGAGGACGGCTCGGCCACGCGCTCAGCTGGCCGCTGGTTCTGGAGCCGGCAGGCGTTCCCGGCGGAGGAGGTACACCTTCGTCGCATCGCCGCCGACAACGTGGTGATCATCGACAAGTCGCAGCCCCGGCCGCAGGTCATCGGTGAGATGGACCAGTTCTCGACGCCGGTCTTCCTGCACGAAGAAGCGTTGTACCTGCACGAAGGCGCGCAGTACCACGTCGACCGTCTCGACTGGGACGAGAAGAAGGCGTACGTGCATCCCGTGGAGGTCGACTACTACACCGACGCGCTCGCGTCGGTGAGCGTGCGCGTGCTCGACACGTTCGCGGGTCCGGACGAGTCGCCGCTGGCGCGTCACCACGGCGAGGTGAAGATCACATCGCTCGCGAGCATGTTCAAGAAAATCCGCTTCCACACGCACGAGAACATCGGCTCGGGCCCCATCCACCTTCCCGAGCAGACGCTTCACACCACCGGGTGGTGGCTGACCCTCGACGAGCAGCTCTGGGTGGCGCTCGGTCGTGAGACTCTCGAGGCAGGGCTGCAGGGGATGGCGCACGCGCTCCGCCACGTCGCGAGCCTGCGCCTGATGTGCGACCCACGTGACCTCGGGTCGGTTGCGGAGGTCCGCTCGGTGACGACGAAGCTGCCGACCGTGACCGTGTACGAGATCTATCCGGGCGGCGTCGGCTATGCGCCCCGCATGTACGACCTGCACCACGAGCTGCTCGACGGCGCCGCCGCGCTGGTTCGTGACTGCCAGTGCCTCGCGGGCTGCCCTTCCTGCATCGGTCCCCTGCACATGGTCGAAGGAGCCAAGGACGCATGTCTGCGATTGCTGCAAGCAGGAGGCCGGCGACGGGATGGCGACGAGAGATTCGGTGACCAGGTGTTCCAGCTGCTAGGCGCCACCGAGCAACGCAGCTAAGCGGATCCGTTGATCCGTGTGCGAGTAGCGCAGGTGGCAACGACGCAGATGGGGCGCATGGGCGCCGAAGATCCGTCGACACGCCCGGCGCCGGCCTCCACTCTCCGAGAGCGTCTTGCTCGCCTAGGCGGCCTGCCGCGCGCGCGCGCGCAGCCTCCACTCGAGATCCCGCGAGGTTTCGAGCGGATCGAGACGCCGTTCGGTCCAGCCTTCCTGCGTGAGGACGTGCTCGGACTGCCGCGTCTGGATCCGAACCCCGGCTCGATCGCCTACATCGACACCGAGACCACCGGCCTTTCCGGCGGCTCGGGCACTTACGTTTTCGCGGCCGCTGTCGCGAGACCGATCGATTGCGGACTCCGCCTCGCGCAGCTGTTTCTGCCCCAGCCGGGCATGGAGGCCGCATTTCTCCAGGCGCTGAGCGACGAGCTCGCGCCGGCGTCGGGCGTGGGCAGCTTCAACGGCGCGTCGTTCGACCTGCCGATCCTTCGCACGCGATGGGTGATGGCGCGGATGCGCGGAGACCTGCAGCATCCGCCGCACGTCGACCTGCTGACGCTCGTGCGCTCGCTTTATCGACACCGAATGGAGAGCTGCACCCTTCGCACGGTCGAGGAGCGCCTTCTCGGTTACGAGCGCGAGGACCCCATCGCCGGAGCGCTCGCGCCGGACGCGTACTTCCAGTACGTGCACCACGGGCCAAGCCAGATGCTTGAGCTCGTGCTCGAGCACAACCGCCTCGATGTGATCAGCCTCGTGCACCTGCACTCGCTTCTGCTGCGGCGATTGCGCGGCGCGGATGCGGACATGGACGCGTCCGACTGGCTCGCTCTGGGCCGGCATCGTTTCCGGCGCGGAGCGCGCGCCGACGGATGGCGCGCGTTGCGCAATGCGGCGGGATTCGAGAAGAGCGAAGAGGCAGCGACCGCGTCGCTCTGGATCGCGCGCGGGCTGGTGCGTCGTGGCGCCATCACCTCTGCGGATCGATTGCTCGAGCGCACGGAGCTGCGATTCGGCAGCGACATCCGCGTGTCGGTCGCGCGTGCGCGCCTGCTGGAATGGCGGAGGCGAGAGCCAAGCCTGGCTCTGCATGTGGTGGAGGCCGCCCTGGGCCGGATGCCCGACGCGGCCGCCGAGCTGGAACCTCGTCGCGCGCGCCTCAGGCGAAAGGTCGAATCCCGCGCGCGCTCAGGCGGGCGCCGCGATACGGACCGTGGCCCCGGCCACCGCAGGCAGGGCCGTCGTGGGCAGGCCTGGCTCCAGGCCACCTTCGAGGACGGCGCGGGCGAGGGATTCGACCAGGGCCGGATCGAACTCTGAGCCGCTGCCCGCCTTCACCAGCTCCAGCGCCCTGACCGGCGTCACGCGCTCGCAGCCGCGCCCGGCGGTCATGGCCTCGTAGCCCTCCGCGACGGCTAGGATCCGAGCGAGCTTCGGGATGACCTCGCCGGCCTTGCCGTCGGGCTTGCCCTGTCCGTCCCAGCGCTCGTGATGATTCCGAACCGCGGCGGAGATGACGGCCGGGAAGTGCGCACCGGCGACGATCTTCTCGCCCTCCTCCGAGTGGCCGGGCACCTCGAGATCCTGCGCATCGCTCAGGACCATGTGCCCCACGTCATGCAGGTACGCGGCGGTGCGGAGGTCCTCGAGGTCGCTTCCAGGCAGTCCCGCAGCGCGCCCGATTGCCTCTGCGATGGCGGCCACGCGGCTCGAATGTCCCTGCGCCGCGGCCGCCCGGTGGTCCACTGCGTGCGCGGCAGCCACGACGACCTGCGGGCCGGCCTCGGCAAGCATCGTCATGAGATTGGTGTCCGCGAGCTCCAGCTCGGTGACCAGCTGCGGGAACGTGCAGGCGCGGTCCTTGCCCTCGCGCTTGGCAAGGTACAGGGCCTGATCGGCCGCCGCGATCAGCTCGAGCGCGCCGAGCGCGTCTTCCGGATAGGTCGCGACGCCGACGCTGAAAGTCAGGTACTTGCCAGGCGATGTGGCCACTGCGGCGGCATGCACCGCGTCGACGATCCGGTAGGCGAGGCGCTGCGCACCGACCCCGCTTGTGTCGACGGCAAGAATCGCGAGCTCGTCGCCGCCGTAGCGCGCGACCGCGTCCTGCGCGCGTGCCGCGTTGCGGGCGATCCGCGAGCCCATCTGCAGCACCAGGTCACCATGCTGGTGGCCGAGCTGATCGTTGACCGACTTGAAGTGGTCGAAGTCGATGAGCAGCAGCGACACCGCCATGGTCGCCTTGTCAGGCCGCGCGAATACCGCGTCGAGGCGCCTGCGCAGCTCGCGCACGTTGTATAGACCGGTCAGTGCGTCGGTGGTCGCCTCCTGCGTGCTGCGGTGGTAGCGAAGAGCGTTCGCCATTGCGACCGCCGAGCTGCCGGACAGCGCGTCCACCGCAAACAGGTCCTGGTTGCTGAACTGCTGGCCCGGGCGCTTGAGGCTGAGGAGCGCGGTGATGCCCTCGTTCGAGGCCATCGCGATGACCATCGCGCTCTTGTCGTCCGAGAATGACGCCTCGCCGGAACGTGCAACCCTCGCGAGCTGCGAGTCTTCGAGACCATCCGGCGAAACGCCTTCCGACAAGGGCTGGCTCGTGGACGTCGCGACGACAGCGAATCCATCGGGAGATGCCAGCACCATGCTGCCGCTCGCCGACCCGGTCATCTGCAGTGCATGCGCGACGACGACCGCGAACACATCCCTGATGTTGGTGTCACCGGAGATGTCGGAGCTGACCTCGCGCAGCTGGTCCGCCTGCGCCGCGCGCCGCACCGCCGTGCGTCGCTCACGCTCGAGCTCCCGAGTCATGTAGCCGGTCGCGAGCGCGACCACGAGAAACAGGAAGACGATGCCGAAGGCGGTGACACGGGCGTTGGGATCAGTCGACACCGTCGGCGGGGTGAACGTGCCGCCGACGAACAGGTAGATGAAGGCAATCGCCAGCGCGGACACGACGCTCGCGATGGCTCCAAACCGCACCGCGTTGGTGATGACCGAAAGAAAGAGCGCCAGGAAGTAAGGACTGTTGAATCCGTCGGACAGATAGACCAGGGCAGCCGCGAACAGGATGTCGAGCACCATCGTCGTCAGGCTGAACTGCTTCCCCGGTTTGAAGCCGCGAAACAGGAGCACCGTGACCACGCCGGCCATGACCGCCCAGACGCCGAGCACGATGTCGACGGTGTCCTTGGCCTGGATGGTCGTGACAGGCGTCAGGTTGATGAGCGCGCCGAGGACCGCGAGGAAGATCCACCGGAACATGACCGCGACGCGCTCACCGATCGCCCGGCGCTCGGCGTCGAACTTCTCGTCGAGGGCTTTGGCCCGGAGCTCTTGCTGACGCTGGTCAGGAGTGACGACGGCTGGGCTGATCATTGGAATCTTTCTAAGCGGCGGCCGAATTGGCTCCCCGGAGGCTACCATTCACACTCGCGATTCGAACCTCTTTGCGGGTCGTAGCGCACGAAATGAACTGGAAGCTCGTTATTTCCCTACACAGGTGAGTCCCGCCTTGCGATCCGCCCATGCTGACCGGCCCCCTAAAGTGCCGGGCCGAACGACCGTTCGCGGCCGCCAGCGCGGACAGTCGCTCGTGGAATTCGCCATCTCCTCCATCGTCCTTCTCCTACTGGTGATGGGACTCCTGGATCTCTCGCGCGCGTTCTACTTCTCCGTGAACCTTCAGGGAGCCGCGCGCGAGGGGGCCCGCCACGGCGCGTGGTTCAACACCGCGGCTCGCAACAACAACTTCCTCGACGACACCGACGTCATGAGCGCGGTCAACGCAGGCTTGAACGGCGCGAGCCTGACCGCCAACCTGGTGGCCAGCGGTAGCTGCCTCTCGGGCAGCGACGGCAACGCCTTCAACAACAAGCCGTACTCGGTCGCGGCGTACCCTGTCGCCACCCAGCAGGTGAATGCGTACATCTGCTACACGTACCCCGGCGCTGCGTTCCAGACCGGCAGCAGGGGTGTTCCACCCGGAGACAACTCCTGGCGGCTGGGCGACATCAACGTGTCGCTGCTGATGAACTTCGCGCTGATCACGCCATTGATCCAGGGCCTGTTCGGCAACGGCCTCGACCTCGCCTACAACGAGCACTTCACCATCCAGGGAAAGCCATGAAGCGCGACTTCTTCCGCAGCCAGAGATCGCAGGGCCTGACCGAGTTCGCGATCATCGCGCCGGTGATCCTGCTGCTGACCTTCGGCATCATCGACTTCGGCCGCGGGCTCTACTTCTACATCACGCTGCAGCAAGCGGCCAACGAAGGCGCGCGCGTGGCCGTGCGTGCCTCGTACTTCATCGACCCCAGCGGCTCAACACATCAATGGCCGACCGACGCTGATGTGGCCAACGCGGTGCAGGCGCACGCGGTGACCGAGAACCTCGCCAACCCGTGCCCCAACGGCCCGATCCCCAACGGCGGCAACCCCGTGGGTTCGCCGTCGCTGCCGCCGTCGAACACGGGCTGGATCTTCATCACGGATCCCACCGCCGCCGGCAACGGCACACCAAACGGGCCGCGCGGCGGCCTGGGCGTACTGCCCGCGCCCGGACCTGGCTGCAACACGATTACGCCTGCCGTCGGCAACGAGGCCATCAAGGTCACGCTGTGGTTCAACTTCCAGCCACTGACGCCGATCATCCAGCAGGCAGTCGGCAACAGAATCATCATCACCGCCTACGCGGTGTACCGCGCTGAGTACAGCAACTAGCAAGATGCAAGCCACCGCTGCGTCCATCAACTAACAACATGCGAATGTTCATGCGCAAAAACGGCAAGCAGGGCAGCGGCGCCTCTCAGGGCGGTCAGGCGATCGTGCTCATCGCGCTGCTGATCCTTGTCCTGTTCGGCATGCTCGGACTGGCGGTCGACTCCGGCCGCGCGTACGTGGACCGGCGCGACCAGCAGTCCGCCGTCGACGCTGCGGCGCTCGCCGCCGGTGACTGGTACGAGAACTACAGCGACCTGTATGGGTCCACCTTCCCGAACGCGAAGGCCGTCTACCAGGCCAACCTGCACCTGTACGCAGGGCCCACATCCGACGTGGATACCACCACGTTCGTCGGCGTCGGCAACAGCCTGCAGCAGGACACCGACATGGTCACCTACGCCGGCGGGTACACGCTGACAATCGTGGCCACCAACACGCAGTTCAACGGCTACCAGTTCGTGTTCACGAGCACGCACCAGCTGCCACTGGCGTTCATGCAGCTGTTCGGGGGGAACCCCAACATCACCATCAACGCCACCGCCACCGCCATCGTCGGCAACCAGCGCCAGACGCCAGCTCTGCTGACCCTGAGCACTGACAGATGTTCACTTAACCTGACGGGCAGCGCGACGCTAACCCTGCTCGGCGACGCCTACTCCAACGGCACGGCGTGCGTCGACCCCAACCTGCAGGAGGCCGGCAACTGCTATGGCGCGGCCGGTTCCAACTGCAGCTCGGCCACTTACTACTGCTACAACGCGACACCTGGCTTCGTCCCCTACCCGCCGCCCTGCAACCCAGGCGACACTCAGGGCCAGCCAGTGGTGCCGGCGCCGACGCTGCCTGACCCGGGGTTCCTGGCGCCATCGGTCGGGTACTACTTGGCGCTTCAGGGATACAACCAGGACAACCGCGGCACCTGGACGGAGATGCTTCCGGGCCAGTACGGCAACTTCCACCTGAGCGGTGGCTCTGCCAGCTGCGCCTTCATGGATCCCGGCGTGTATGTCTGGACCAACAGCTACAAGTCGGACGCCACGGGCAGCCTGCTCTCCAACGAGCTGAAGGCGCCACGCGAACAGAACTACACCGCGCCAGGCACCACCAGCACCGCTGGCATCCAGTTCTGGAACATGAACAGCGCCGGCTGCGCGGGCGACTTCAGCGTGGGCGTGACGAACGGCCTGCCGGGCGCGCTTGGTCTGAAGCACAGGAGCGGCGCAGGGAACTGGGGCATCGAGCTGACATCGGTGCGCTGGGATAGGTTCCTCGACCCGACCATCGGGCCGGACCCGTGCTTCGGGTCGCCGGGGTGCCGGCGTGAAAGCGCGCCGTCGGCGTGTGTCTCGGCGGGCACGGATGACGTCAGCAGCGCTGCCCTCGATATCCACGTCCTCAAGAACGCGCCTGGGGCGCAGTACTACAACGTGTACGTCAACCCCAACGGCTGCGACGGGCTGCAGGACAACTTCGCCTTCGTGAACAGGTTCGTTGCGCCCGGCTGGAACGACTTCGGCGGCCCGCCGGCGTTCTCAACTGGTCCGTTCCCGAACGGCGGGGCCGGCGTCATCCTGAGCAACGGTGTGGGCGGGTATCCGTGCGCCGCGCCCGGCCACTCCGTCTGCGCCATCAACTACTCGTCCCTGTCGCCGACCAGCCTGTGCTTCGCACAGACGCGCGTCGTCAACTGCCAGGCTCCCGACAACGAGATCAGCCCGCAGTGCTTCAGCAGCTGCCCGCCGCCGGCCGGCCTGCTGTCCCAGGAGAACGGGCCCTTCTCGCTGCAGTACCCCCCGTACACCGGTGGCGACGTAGCCAACGAGAACTACTGCCAGGTCTCGCCGATACCCGGCAACCCGAGCTCCCCTTGCGCGACCTCGAAGATCACGCCCGGCGCTGTGCAGTTCTACTTCCCGAACGGCTCCTGCTTCGACCAGAACGCCCAGGGCGCGACTTACGTGTACAGCGGGGAGCAGTACAACTGGATCTCCATCTACATGCCTCCGGGCAACGCGTGCTCGAACAGCATGAACGGTGGCGCTGCCACGCAGTTCATCGGCACGATCTACACACCGTCCGCGAACTGGTCGATCAGCGGAGGCGACCGCTCGCCCCTGGCCGGACAGGTGATCTGCTACACGGCCACGGTCGCTGGTGGTGGCTCGGTGGGCATCGACTTCAACCCCAACTACTCGCCGGCCCCGCCGGCCGCGCGACTGATCAACTAACGGCCGAGATCTAGCTCTTAGGCCGCGCCTCGTAATCGAGGGCGCCGAGCGCCTCGTTGATCCATTCGATCGCCATCTCGCGCGTGTTGGGCCACGTGTCGGCGCTCGAGGACTCGACACCCATGTCGATGGCGACCCGTCCGCAGACACGGAGAAGCCTCCGGATCAGAGGCGCCGCCTCGGGCACTGCGAACTCGATCTCTTCGAGCGAGCGAGTCAGCATGAAGCACGCCGCGTTGAACGTTTCGGCGTCGATTGCAGCCTCGCCCGCGAGCCTTTCAGCCACCCCCGCGCGCAGATTGGACGGGTCCATACGCCCGGTATTATTGGCCGAAGAGGCTGGGTGCCATGGATCTAACCGAACCCGTTCTGCTGACTCCTGAGGGGCTGGAGAAGCTCAAGCGCGACCTCGAGGTCGCGTTGCGGCGGCGCGCCGAGGCCGGCGAGCGCTTGAAGGACGCGTTCCAGCCTGGCGACATCGAGGACAACCCCGAGTACGAGCAGGCGAAGGAAGAGGTCGCGCTCCTCGACAGCCGCATCTACGAGCTGCAGGAGATGATCGGCCGCGCGGAGATCATCAAGGAATCGCACTCGAGCGTCGCCGGGCCGGGATCGACGGTCGACGTCGCCGACCACGAAGG
>Ga0137395_10000328_pt1 | contig 19188 bp, 15 predicted proteins | sample czobulk216metaG_FD_108283 | JGI IMG/M metagenome (GOLD analysis project Ga0137395, IMG submission 108283) | Vadose zone soil microbial communities from Angelo Coast Range Reserve, California, USA - czobulk2.16 metaG | ecosystem: Environmental > Terrestrial > Soil > Vadose zone | place: USA...
CTGGCGAGCTGGCGTGAGGGCCGTTGGAGATTACTTTTGCGAGGCAGCCTGCTTTTTGAGCATCGGACCGAGTTTTTTGAGCGGCTCGATGTTGAACCGCTCGCCGACCACCGCGAGCTTCTCCGGCTTGATGTCCCCCACAATATTGATCAGCACCGCCTCGCGGTTGGCTTCAAGGACGGTGACGACCACCCCTTCCACGGCTTCTTCGCCGCGGAGCTTGGCGTAAATACCCACATCCTGGTTCTTTTGCTGCACCGCCACCACCCGTTCCCACCCCTGGGCATCAAGCTCGCTGCGGATGGCCTTTACGCGCCTCTCGACTTCGGCGCGATTCTGGTCGTCCAGACCGATGACGTTGACGCGAATGAGCTGGAGACCGCGGATGAGTTCCGCGACTTCCGGCTGGTCCTTCTGGGCCAGCCGCGCGGCCATCGAGATCAGGTTGCTTTTGACCTGGACTTCCACAAATTCGCCGCCGGAAACCGCCGGGGAGAATTTCCCGAAGTCAACGTATCCTGGCGCCGCTTTCTCGGCGTGAAGGGTGGTGACGACGAGGGCGGAAAAGACCGCGAGACCGACGGTGTTGCGGATGATGTGCTTCATAAAGGTTTGCGTTGGTTAATGGTTTCTATTTCACCGGGGACCCCTGTCCCTCCCATGAAATACCCGGCAGCGGGTCCGCAAGTTGCACAAAAATGCACGACCCGGCCGCCGCAAGTTGCCTTGCGCTCCTAGTGTGCTTTGCAGCCGCGATTTTACAACGTGGGCGATCGCTCGTGGCCTTCGAGCAATGCTCACCCTCGCCCCATCGGATGGGGAGGGGCGGGGTGAGGGGAAGTTCCAGGTCACATCGCGAGATTTTAAAGCCCTCACTGAAACACCCGCCTAGGCACACCTGCCCTGCTGATTGGACCACTCGAGTTGCACCGTGTAGCCATCCACGGTCTTGAAGTTCCACGCGCAGATGTCGCCGATCTCGCCGTTGTTGTCGTCATACCAGCCGGACCCGGGAACCGGATCGGTGATCGCTTCACACAACTCGTGCGAGCTGGTGCCCGTGAGCGCGTCGAAGGCGTCCATGCCGCCGAGGCAACCGCTGCAGGTCGGGTAAGGCATGACCGCGTAATAAACTCTCCCGACATTGTTGTGGTAGCCGCAGTAGTTCTGGCAGGAACGGCTGCCGCCCATGATCGAGATAATGCCCGGATCCAGATAGATGAAATAGAGCGTGTTCGGGCTGTTCTTCGGCGCCAGTTTGGCCGCGATCCAGCGCTTGACCTGCCGCCGGATCACCGAATCGGTCACGCTGCCCACCGGCGCGTCCGCGGTGATGACTTTGGTGCCGATAAACGAGCCGTGCCCGATCGTTTGCCGCGGCACGTTGTATTCCGCGAGTTGATCGATCGCCTGGCTGACCAGGATGACGCGATAAAACTTGTTGAGCTTGTTCATTAAATCGGTCGAAGCCGGCGTCGATCCCCACAGCCTTCCCCAGAAGATCGTGAACACCTGGACGTTCGGAATCAGCGACCCGTTGCGAAAAGTAAGCTGGGCGTTCGCCGGCGCCGGATGCGGCTGGCCGTCGAACAGGTCCTGTTCCCCGCCTTCGCGCTGCCGGCTCAGGTCATCGATGGAAACCGCCGGCTTGGGATGATGGAGCGGCACGACGCGGATGTGCTCGCCGGGCTCGAACTTTTTACTCTTGGGAGCGGGTTGGTTGGCTTTTTTCATAATCTGGTTTGGTTTTCATGGTTTTGGTGAACTTCAGCTCGGAGCGAGGTCACCCCGGAAAATCTCGTGGATTGGCGTTGGCAATTTCTGGCTTCCGAGCTTCACGATGGCATCCCAGCCTGCTTCTGCTTCTGGCCGCGCTCCATCTTGGCCTTGCGCTCGATTACCATGTCAAGGGAACTCGTCGATTCGCCGCCACGTCCTCGATGTTCTTGATTCAAGTTCATTCACCATGCTTCGGATCCAGCGAGCCTTGTCTGGGCCTTCCTTCTCACTCGGAAGGACGCGTTCCACGAGTCCGGTGTGGCCACGCATCACCCGAAGCGGGGCGTCCTCGTCGTCAACGAATACCCACTACTCGTACAGCGCATTGGCACGTTCGCATTCAATGCAAAGATACACCCCGGTCGAGCTACCGGTGGTGAAGCATCAAGCCGATGCAGGTCCGGGAGCCGTCCGACACCACGACAGGCCAATCGTTTTGCTCATCGCACCAAGCTCGCTCCGCTTCACCAAGAGAATTAACCTCCCGCTGCGGACTCGCAGCAGACGTCCCGGCAACAACAGGCGGGCGGCGGAAGCGTCGCCACCGCCGCCCGGTTTTACTCCGTAGCTCCCGGAAAACAACCCAGCAGCGCGGGTTAGGCTGCCAGCGAGGTTTTTCCCATTCGCTTGGCTTTCGCCCAACGCTTGCGGGCCGCTTCAGCCAATCGCGCGCGCCCAGCCGCGCTCATCATTCTCACGGGGCTGGCCGCCGGCCTGACCGCCGCCATCGTGGTTCCTCTCACCCTGGCCCAACGCTCTCTTTGAGCGGCGGCGATCCTGGCCCTGGCCGCGGGGCTCATCGTCCGTCTCTTGCGCGGAGCCGGAGCGGCGGAAGCCGCGTTCGGAGCTTTCCAGATGTTGCTTAATTCGTTTGCCAGGACCTCGATCTTCTCTTTGATCGCCAAGGCCTGTCTTAATTGTTGCACCGATAGGTCGGATACTGAGTTTGTTGTCATAGTTTTAGTGTATGGACTCGGACGGTTAAAGGTCAAGCCTCCGGTCAAGCCAGCTAAATGCTGACTCGAAGTTTGACCTGACTCGACAGTAACTGCCCCAAAGAAGCCATTAAGCCGAGCACCCTGTCAAGGTATTTATTTGCGACCCGACAAGGGGCCGCAAAACTCACTCAATGGAAGTCTGACCGCTCCCCGACGGCCGGTCGTCCTATGGCCCGCGAAGCTAATTCACGAACGACGCCTCGTTCGTCTGCAACAAGGCGTGCGCGTATTCCTCCCACGCCGTCAGCGGCTCGCGCGGCCTGCCGCCACCCCGCCGCAACGGCTGTTTGGCGCTGTCAGGCGGCCCGTTGGTCGGTCGAGCCGGCGTCACGTTCGCCACGAGCATTACCTTTTCCCGCGACGGCTCATTGGCCACGAATTCCAGCCCCAGGCTGATCTCTTCCTCAGTGGGCGGCCGTTGATAAATCAATTCGTAGAGCAAGCTGGTCCGGTCCCGGCCCGCCTTCAGCTTGCGAAAATCCGGACGCGCCACCAGGTTCTTCGCCTGCTCGACCACCAGCGGGTTGTTCATGAAAAACAACGCCTGCTGCGGGACGGTGGTTAGATGCCGCTTGCCGTTGGTCATCGCCGGGTTGGCGAAATCGAAGTTGATCAGCATCTCGGCGACGTTGGCCCGATCCACAAACCCGTAGATCGTCCGCCGGGTAGAATACGGCTCTTTGGTAAGTTGGACGGGCCGGCCGTACATGGTCCGGTCCAGCACGCCGCCAATGGCCAGGAGCGAATCGCGCAGCGGCTCGAATTCCAGGCGCCGAATGTTCGCCCGCCAGAGCAACCGATTCGCCGGGTCAACCTGCGCGTAGCGCGGATTGTTCGCGCTGCTTTGCTGATAGACGCTTGAAAGCATGATCAGCCGGTGCATTTTCTTGATGCTCCATCCTTCCTCCAGAAACCGCGCGGCCAGGTAATCCAGCAGTTCCGGGTGGCTCGGCGGCTCGGATTGCGTGCCAAAATCGTCCGGCGTCGTCACCAGACCCTCGCCGAAATGATGCAGCCAGATGCGGTTTACCGTTACCCGGGCCGTCAGCGGGTTGCCGATGCTGGCGATGGCGGCGGCCAGTTCCAGCCGCCCGCTCCCGCCCTTGAACGCGGGCCGGTTGCGCCCCGACAACACTTCCAGGAATCGGCGCGGGACCACCTCGCCCTTGTTCCCCGCTTCACCCCGGAGGAACACCGGCGAGTCGTGCGGCTTGAGCAAGTCGTCCAGCACCATCGCCCGCGCCGGGGCCGCCGGGTCGTGCATTTCGAGCTGGGCGACTTTGCCGCGGTTCTCGCGCAGGTACGGTTGCAACTTCTTGACGCCTTCCTGGTCGCGCTTCTTTCGCAGCTCTTTGAGCCGGGCGTCCAGCGCCTCCTTCTCTTTTTCCAGCGTCATCCGCTTCTGGAAATACACCTCGTAATCCGCCGTGTTGGCGACCTTCTCGATCACCGGCTCGATGACCGGCTCCCGGCAACTGGCGAAGACTCCGTGCAGCGAGTAATAATCCTTGGTCGGAATGGGATCGAACTTGTGGTCGTGGCAGCGGGCGCAAGACACCGTCAGCCCCAGAAACGCCTTGGTCACGACATCAATCCGGTCGTTGATGATGTCATTCTGCATCTCCATGAAGCGCTCGCCGACCGTCAGGAAACCGAGCGCGGCCAGATTCGTGCGGTGCAGCGAGGAGGGCAGTTTGTCCGCGGCGAGTTGTTCGAGGATGAACAGGTTATACGGCTTGTCCTCGTTGAAGCTGCGGATCACGTAATCGCGATAAGTCCAGGCGTAGAAGTAGTTCGGGTCTTCCCGCTGCCGTTGGATGTCCCCCTTGGTATCGCTGTAGCGGGCCGTATCGAGCCAGTGTCGGCCCCAGCGTTCCCCGTAGTGCGGCGACCGGAGCAGCCGATCAACCACTTTGTCGAAAGCGTCGGCCGAGTCATCTTTCAGGAAGTCCTGGACCTCCTCGCGCGTCGGCGGCAGGCCGATCAGGTCGAAGGTAGCCCGGCGCAGGAGGGTTCGCTTGTCCGCCGGCGGGTTGGGCTTCAATCCTTGTTCCGCCAGTTTGGCCAGGATGAAATTGTCGATCGGCGTTTTCGCCCAACCGCTGTCAGTCGGGTTCGGCGGCGCCGGCTTTCGCACGGGTTGCCAGGCCCAATGCTTTTTGCCGGGATCAACCCAGGCCTTTTGCCCGGGACCAGCGACGCGCGGGTCGGGCGCGCCCATCTTAACCCAAGCCACTAAATCGGCGACCTGGGCCTCGGAAAGTTTCTCGCCCTTGGGCGGCATCTGCATGTCGGCGTTGGTGTAGCGCACCGCCTCGATGAGCAGGCTCCGGCCGGGATCGCCGGGGACGATGCCGGGGCCGGTCTTGCCCCCTTTGAGCAAGCCATCGCGGGTGTCGAGCAGCAAACCGCCCTTGACCTTCTCCGCCTGCTGGCTGTGGCATTTGTAGCAATTGTTCGCGAGGATCGGGCGAATCCGGCTTTCGAAAAAATCAAGCTGCGCGCGCGATGGCTCGGCGTCTGCAGCGCCCACACCCAGGACTCCCAGCGCGACCCAAACTGCGGCAGCCGCCCGGTTCATGCCATGATCCCCTTGACGACTTTGCCAGCGACATCAGTGAGACGAAAATCACGGCCGCTGTACCGATAAGTCAGCCGCTCGTGGTCGAAGCCCAGCAACGCCAGGACCGTCGCGTGCAGATCATGGACGTGCACTTTGTTTTCCACAGCGGCGGCCCCGAACTCGTCGGTGGTTCCATAAACGCTCCCGCCCCGCACGCCGCCGCCGGCCAGGATCGTGGTGAACGCCTTGCTGTTATGGTCGCGGCCGGGATTGTCGCCGCCGTTGCGGTCGCGCGTCGGTTTGCGCCCAAATTCTCCGCCCCAAATGATCAGCGTGCTGTCGAAGAGGCTCCGTTGCTTCAAATCGGTGATGAACGCCGCCAGCGGTTGATCGATCTCTTTCGCCCGCTCCGGCAGCCGCTCCTCGATGTCCTGGTGATGGTCCCATCCACCCGCCCACACTTGGACAAAGCGCACCCCGCGCTCGATCAAGCGGCGCGCGATGAGAAGCTGGCGGGCCTGGTTCGTTTTGCCGTATAGCTGGCGCACGCTTTCCGGCTCCCGGCTGATGTCAAACGCGTCCGTGGCTTCCGTCTGCATCTTGAACGCCATCTCGTACGCTTGCAGCCGGGCCTCCAGTTGCGCGTCCTTCTGCAGGTTCTGGCTGTGCAGTTCGTTGAGCTTGTGGACCAGGTCCAACTGCCGCCGTTGTTCGGGCAGCACCGTGTATTGGCTGCGGATGTTTTCGATGATCCGGTCCACCGAACCCACCTGCGTGTTGATGCTCATCCCCTGGTACACACCGGGCAGAAATGCCGCTTGCCAATTCGCGCTCCCGCCGGCCGGAATGCCTCCCGGACGCAGCGAAATGTAGCCGGGCATATTCTGGTTCTCCGTGCCCAGTCCGTAAAGCAGCCACGAGCCTAAGCTCGGCCGCGCCAATCGCAGCGAACCCGTATTCATGAAGACGGTGGCGACTTCGTGCGCGGGAATATCCGTGTACATCGAACGGATGACCGCCAGATTATCCACCAGCTCGCCCAACTTCGGAAAAACTTCGCTCACTTCGATCCCGGACCGCCCCTTGCGCGCAAACTTGAACGGCGAGGCCATCGCCACACCGCCCATGCCCGGCAACTCCTGGCCATCGTATTTGGCCAGCATCGGCTTCGGGTCGAAAGTGTCCACGTGCGAGGGGGCGCCCTGGGCGAAAATGTGGACGACGTGTTTGGCCTTGGCCGGAAAGTGCGGGGGCCTCGGCGCCAGCGCCGAAAGAGGTTCGGCGTCCTGGACCGGCGCGGCCCCCAGGCAATCCTCCGCCAATAGGGTCGCCAGGCCCAACGCGCCGAAGCCCATTCCGGCCCGCTGGAGGAACTGGCGGCGGGTCAGGAAGAAATCAGCCGGCTTGGGCGCATGCCCCTCGACATACTTGCGGTCACTGTTCATGCTGTTGCACCATACCATGTCGGACGCGTTTGGCGAGCCGGCGGTTTCACCCCGCTAACTCCAGATTGCATCGAAATAGAGTCGAACCCCCTCACCCCATCCCTCTCCCCCCAATGGGGGAGAGGGTGTCCGAAGGACGGGTGAGGGGGTGCCTGGGACATTGCCGCATTGAGTTCGTCTCCTCTCGAAGACAAACTAGCAAAAGCGCAAAGGCAATGAGCGCCATTAGTTATCTCAAATGTTCGTGCCAGCAATGCGGCCGGCACATCGAATTTCCCGCCGACGCCATCGGCACGTCGGTCGATTGTCCCCACTGCGGCTGGCCAACTGAACTGACCCTGCCCGCCCCGCCGGAACTATCGGCGCCATCCCCCAGGAACCTGACTTGGCCGGTGATCGGCTTGTGCGTCCTGCTCTTCGGGCTGATCGCCAGTTTCGTCGGGCTGAGGATGGTCAAGCAATTGGCGCTCAAGAACCGATCGGGAAAGTCTGGCGCGCTGGCCGCCAAATCCACGAACAACCCGGCCAAGACCGGATCGCCCGCAGCCACCGCCGCGAGCATCTCGACCAACGATTTTATTGTCGCCGGCATCACCTTGGAGAAAGCGAAAGACAGCAATTTTGTTTATGTTATCGGCAGCGTAAAAAACGAGACCGACCGGCAACGTTTCGGCGTCCGGGTGGACCTGGACCTTTTCGATCAGTCCGGAGTGAAAGTGGGCCGGTCTTCCGACTACCGCCAAACGCTGGCCCCGAAAGCAGATTGGCATTTCAAAGCCCTCGTCCTCCAGTCCAATGCCGCCACCGCGACGCTGGCCTCAATCAAGGAAGAGTGAGGGGCGCGCAGAGGTTCAATTCGGCCCGGCTTCGAAAGTAGGTTTCAAGGGCAGGGTGGTTCGCATTGAAATCACCCACGATGGCTACGGGTTGCATTGTCATTCGGTCAAACGATCGACTTTCGGAGCATGCGTCAGGCTCCAATAATACTTGAGAAACTCAACGCGCGCGCCGGAAGCCACTAGCGTAACACTCTCGCGAAGTTCCTGCTCCGTCGGGAAATTCTTGAGAACGTCATGTGTGCTTCCGTCACCCAATTTGCGTCGTTGGTAAGTATTGCCCTCGGCATCCACGCGCGACAGGGGCGTACTGCTGCCTTCCACGTAAGCGTTGTCGATGAACATCACCGTGGCACCCGGCTCGAGAGCCCTGTGGAAACCGGCAAGAAAATCCTTCAACCGGCCCTTGGGAATATGAGACCACCAAAATCCGGCCATGCCTCCGGTGAAGCGCTGTGGAAACGAAGGAAGCGAGTAGGCGCCCGCTCGCTGAAAAGAAACCTTTTGCGGATCGAGATGTTTCGCGCGGGCGACTTCCAAGACCGCTTCGTTTATGTCGAGGGCTGTAACCGTCGCCGCTGAACGTGAAAGAACCTCGGTCCAGTATCCGGTGCCGCAGGCGAGCTCCAAGACATGCTTGCCAGCAAAGGTCCGTTCGACAAATGCGCGCAATGTTCGCAGGTCATCCTGGCGCTCTGGCTTGTGGAAAATGCGCTCGTATTCCGGCGCTCTGCTCGCGTAGTAGCCAACCATTGAAGATTCGATGCTCATCTTGCGCTCAGTGCCGCCTGACAATCAAGCGCGACGACCGGCATTGGCAAGCAGGATTGAGCGTGAAGGGCGCGTGCCAATCGCAGCCCCGCACAGAGCGGAGGAGCATAGTGGCAGTTCGCTGGAGCGCACTCGTTAGGCGGCGTTGGCCTTGGTGTCATTTTTATCTTCTCTGTTTGCCGCGGTGCCCGGCACTGCATGGATGACGGTCGGAGGCGTCTGATGCCGCAGCAGCCAACAGAGCAAAATGGAAAGAGCCAACCCGATCGCAGCCGTGCCAGGGTAAGGCACGCTCGGCTCCAAGTAAGTTCCGAAGCCAAAGCCGCCGCCCAGCGGCAGCATCTCAATCGTACCGAGAACGAACAAACGAGCACGGACGCTCCGAGGGGTGACGTCGGACCATCGCGGACCGCCCCCATCGACAAAACCGGGAGCGGCGCCGGAACCTGCGCGCGGCGCAGGCCGAGTCAAATCTTTGGCTAATAAATACCAGTGAAGCATAAGCAGGCTATCCAGCTCAGCCACGGCCGCCGGAGCCGGAACCGGCCGAAGCCGATGACGTGATAATGCCCATGACAATCAAAATGCAAGCCGCGACGAACGTCGGCCGCAGCATGGTTAGGCCGCGTTGCATCCAATCTGCAACAAATGCCCGGGTTCATTGAACGCTCTCGCGCTTTGGTGCCGGTGGCGGGACTCGAACCCGCACGACGTTTTACGGTCCCAGGATTTTAAGTCCTGTGCGTCTGCCATTTCGCCACACCGGCGAGAGCTTGGCGCCAATCTCTGATTGCAATCGCGGAGATGAAAGGCTCTGGCACCGCGCTGCTCCAATGCCATCCGGTCCAAACTGCGGGCAAGCAAGCCGCCCAAAATGGCTGGCAACGTCGACTCTCATCGCCGGGCAATTTATCAGAAGGTCAAAGGGCCGGCCAACAAGAAACCCATCTGCGGATGAGGTCCGCACAAAGGAGGTAACGCCAACGCTGGTCTGGTTGAATCGACAGAGGCCGACGCCGCGATGGTCATGGCCCACGCCAAAGGGGCAGACCAGAACCACGGATGACACGGATGCACACGGATAAGGATGATGATGGCCCAATCGCGTGTCCGGAAATTCGTGTTTGGGTAGCAGAGGCTACCGGCCTGTCCCGCCCGGCGCCTCGCCGGGCAGAACGGGGAGCACGCCTGGAGCCAATAAAGACGGGCCTTGTCGAAGAAGCCGCCGCAATCTTCCGGTCGGCGAGTCGCCGACCGGCACGGGCGGGTCGCCCGTGCTACCCATTTTACGGACACGCTCGGAGTGGCGAGGACAGACCAGGAGTCAAGCGCCGGTTTTACTGAGAGCAGTTGCCGCCGGGTGAAACCGTTTAGGAAGGCCCCAAACCGCTTTGCTTCACACCGTGTTTTTTAAACTCGCCGCCGCGCCGATCAATGCTTTTGGAAGGAGACGGGCGATTCGGTGCGCTTGGTGGTTTGGTTGTGGTTTAGGCGGGCGATTTGAAGGCGTCCGTTGACCTGGCTTTGGAGCAGCAGACTGGCTTCCAATTGTCGCTGGGCAACATAGAGCCGGTAGCTTTCCACGGCTGGCCAGGCGAGGAGGCCGGTGAGAACGCAGATGCGGATCCAATTTTTCGTGTTCATTTGTTCAGGTCAATCCACTTCATTTGCCTGACCAGATATCGGCACAACCTATGCCGCACTTAAATCGCAGGCCGCGCGCTCCGCGCACGCCGCATTTAAACCGAACATTGAAAATTTCACGTATTCTTCATTATCTGCCATCGGCGCGTTCGGAGAACGCGCCCTGCCAACCCGGTTATGAGATGCCTTCCAGCGTTGTGCGGAACAGATTCGCGAAAGGGTGAACAACATCGCAGTCGGATTCCGCCGGCGGGACGCCGGCGGATGCGACCGAGACGGTCGCGCTCCCCTTTCCTGCGCTAGGCGGTCATGAGCACTGAGGATTCGGGCAATTGACACTCTGGCTGGCAAGCGGCAAGGCTACGGGCGACCGCAAAATTGGGATGAACGAGAAGCAACCATCACCGCCAGCGCCCGCGCCATGACTTCCGGCCGCTCAAAATTTGAGACCGAATTGCAGGTGCGCCCGGACGACATCGATATGAACCAGCACGTGCACGGGAGCCGCTACTTTGACTACGTGCTGGCCGCGCGCTACGACCAGATGGCGCGCTGCTATAAAATGTCCATGGAGCAATTCACCGAGGCCGGCTTCGGCTGGTTCATCAAAACCGCCCATATTGAATACAAACGTCCGCTTCGGCTGGGAGATCGCTTCGTGGTTCGCACCTGGGTGGCGGAGCTCTTGCGCAGCGGCGTGAAAGTGAATTTCGAAATCGTCCGCCAAACCAAGGGCAAACTTTGTTGCGACGGGTATTTTGACTACACGATGATCGCGCTGCCAACCGGGCGCGCCGCGGTCATCCCGGACTGGATCGTCAGCAAATACGCAGTGTGAGGGGAGACGGCTTAATCCAGGGGCGAGACGCTCCCACTCCTCCCGCTTGTATTTCCCGCGCCGGGCAATATCCTCTCATGATTCACGATGGATTTGAACATTCATCCTCCCCAGCCCCGGCGAAAGGATTTTCGCATCGGCCTCCTCGGCAGCGCATTCATCATCAATGAATGCCACCTGGTGAGCTACAGCACGGCGGGCTTCAACCCGGTTGCGATCGCTTCGCGCAATCGGGCGAATGCCGAGAAAGCCGCCCAGCGGCATCAGATTCCGAAAGTCCATGATACCTATGAACGGTTGCTGGAGGATGCCAGCATCGAGGCCCTCGACATTGGCGTGCCGCCGAACGCGCAACTGGGCCTGATCAAGCAGGCCTGCGAACGGCGCATCGTGAAAGGCATCCTCGCCCAGAAGCCGCTGGGGATGAATTATCAAGAGGCGATCGAGGCGGTGCGGCTCTGCGAAGCCGCAGGCATCGCGCTCGCGGTCAACCAGAACATGCGTTACGATCATTCGGTGCGCGCCGCCAGGACGTTGCTCGAAAATGGGACGCTCGGCGAACCGGTGCTGGCGACGATCGACATGCGGGGCATTCCCCACTGGATGCCGTGGCAGGAGGAGTTGGGCTGGGTGACGTTGCGCATCATGTCGATCCATCATCTGGACTGTTTTCGTTTTTGGTTTGGCGACCCGCAACGGATCTATTGCAGCGTCCGCCCTGACCCTCGCACCCGATTTCCACACCATGACGGCATCTGCGCCTACATTTTGGAATACGCGAACGGTTTGCGCTGCGTGTCGGTGGACGACACTTGGACCGGCCCGGCGCGCGAAGGCTGTCCCGCCGACATCTATCTCCGCTGGCGCATCGAAGGTTTGAATGGCCTGGCCATCGGCGAGATCGGCTGGTGCCGTGATCCGCACACGACACCGTCCACCGTTCGCTACGCCGCGAAGGGCGATCGTGAATTCCACTCGCCGCGTTGGAGTGAAAGCTGGTTTCCCGACGCGTTTGCCGGAACCATGGGCCAATTGTTGGTGGCGTTGGAGAACCAGGCCGAACCCGCGATCAGCGGACGCGATAACTTGAAGACGATGGCGCTGGTGGACGCGGCCTATCTGAGCGCGGCAGAACACCGGGCGGTTGCGGTGGCGGAAATCGAAAACGAGAAGGGAGCCTGTGTTCGAGCGACCAGGTGATCGATCCAGCTCCAAGCGGTCAGACTAATTGAGACGGGTCGTTTCCGGCGTTGCTTGTGACGGGCAGTGAAGCGGTTCAAAGCGCGGTCGCGCCTTACGAATGCGCCCAGCCGCGATCAACGAGGATTTCCTGGCCGGTGATGGCGCGGCTCGCGTCGCTGGCCAGAAACAGCACCACGCTCGCGATCTCTTCGGGTTGGATCAGGTCGGGAATGCATTGTGACTTGCGGATGAGCCGCTTGGTGGCGGCGGTCACGTAATCACGGAGTTGCCGTTTGGTCATCACCCAGCCGGGCGACACCGCATTCACCCGAATCCGGCGCGGACCGAGTTCCCGCGCCAGCGAACGGGTAAACCCGAGGACGCCGCCCTTGGTCGCCACGTAAGCGCTCATGTTCGCGGGCGCGATGTGGAAGGTGATCGACGCGAGGTTGATGATCGCCGCGCCGGGGCGCATCCATTTATGCGCTTCCCGGCTCGTCAAAAAATAAGCGCGCAGGTTTCGCGCGAACAGACGGTCCCAATCTTCGATCCGGGTTTTTTCCAGCGGGATTCGGGGGTCGGAGGCGGCGTTGTTTACCAGGACGTGAATCTCCCCCCACCGCGCGCCAATACTTTGGATCCAGCGGCGAATGGCGGTCTCGTCGAGCAGGTCCACGCGGCTGAAAAAAACTTCGTCGCGCAATTCCTTCGCCAGCGCCTGGCCGGCCGCGCGGTCCGTGTCGCAAAAGAAAATCCGCGCGCCTGCTTGCTGGAAAGCCCGCGCGATGCTGGCGCCGATGCCGTTGGCGCCGCCGGTCACCAGCACGTTGCGCTGCTTCAATTTGGCAAGACTCATTCCAAGCCGGCTTCCGCGGCGGCAGCCGGATCAATTTTGCGGAGTGCTGCCGCGGCGGCATTGCTCACGAAGATATCCTCGTCGCGGATCAATTCCTTCAAGGCTGGAATGATTTCCTTGGTCTCCGTGCCGATCGCCCCCAGGCTCAAGGCCGACGCTTCCCGAACTTCCAACTCCTTGTCCTTGAGCAGAGTGATCAGCGTCGGGACGGCGTCCTTTGCGGGCAACCCGATGAAACCAAGCGCGATCGCCGCGCCGGTCCGTACGCTGGCCTTGTCGTCATGCAACGTGGCGATCAAGTCCGGCACCGCGGCCGGACCAATCAGCCCCAGCGCCAGCGCCGCGCTCGGCGGCGTGCGCAGCGGATGGGGCACTCGCTCGCGCTTCAGCGCTTCGACCAGGGCGGGAATGGCGCCGCTGGCTTGGGGTCCGATTTCACCCAGCACGAACGGCGCCTGCCAACCAACACTCCGGTCATTCAACGCGTCGATAAGCACCGGAACCACCTCATCGACCTCGTCATCAATCAACCAAAGCGAGCGGGCAGCCGCCACGCGCACCCCGGTGTCGCGGTCGCTGAGTTTTGCCGTGAGCAACGGGAGAGCGCTTCCGGCTCCGGGTCCCCATCTGCCCAAGCCTTCGGCCGCCGCCGCGCGCACGGCCGCAGCCTCGTCGTCCAGCGCCCGTTCAAGACCGCGCAACGCCCCGGTCTCATCCCTTCCGCTTGCGCCCAGGGCTTGCGCGGCGCGGCAGCGAACCCGTTCCGAGGGGTCCCTGAGAGCGCGTGTGAGGGCGGTGACGGCCATCCTCGCTTGCGGCCCGAAATCACGAAGCACCTCCGCCGCGCCTTCGCGCACGCGCGCGTCGTGATGGGCGAGGGCTTGCTTGAGCAAGGGAAGGCTGGCAAGCCCGCATCGGCGCAATGCCCGTTGGATTTCCGTCCGACGCGCCCCGTCGGTTTCGCGCAAGGCTCCGATCAGCGCGACAATCGCATTTTGATCTTTCGCGCCGATGATCCCCAACTGCTCGGCCGCCCTCGCCTGGATGGACGGAATGTTACCGGGTTCGAATTTGAGGAACGGCAGCGCCCGGCAGAGGGCCGCGAGCGGTTTGGTGAATGGAGTTTCTCGCCGGTAAAGCGCCCGGATCAATTCCGGCACGGCCTCTGGTCCGAGCGCTTGGATCGCCTCGGCCGCCTGGTCGCGTACCTGGTAATCGCCACTGGCCAAATCCTTAATTAGCGCCGAAACGCGCTTGCCTTGGCACGCCGGACCCACAGCGCCATGGCCAAAAATGGCGACGGCGAAGGCGGCTCCGCCCAGAAACACAGCCAAGCACAGAACTTTTCCCATCACGGCAGGCACCCTTCCAGGTTGACCTGGTTGCATAATATACGGGCTTAATGATCCCACAGCAACTTCGACCAGAAGCGAAGCCAGGATTGCGGCGGCCCCGCGACGTTCGCCTCGCCCTTAAGCTTCAAAAGTATGCGGCCCGATTCCTCGCTTCCCCGTGAACATGCAATCGTGATCGACCTTCCAGTTCAGTCGAGTGCCTCCCGCATTTCGGCAAACAAGTTTTTCCCGGACTCCACAGCGACAAGTTGGCTGCCCTTTTCGTCCGCCCATTCGACCAACTCGTCCGGCAGTTCCTTAAGGAACGGCGATGGGTGACCGGGCAGGATTTGGCCATACTTTTTTCGACCCGTGCAATAGCTGATCGTCAAGGTTTGCTGCGCGCGGGTCATCGCCACATAGAACAGCCGCCGCTCTTCCTCCAGCGTTCCTTCCCGCTTGGAGCGGGAATGAGGCAGGAGCCCGTCCTCCAGGCCGGCGATGTGAACGTGCGGGAACTCAAGACCCTTGCAACTGTGCATCGTAATCAGGGTGACGACAGCCCCTGGCGTCTCCTTCTCTTCTTCGCGGTCGCCGGCGAGCGCAAGGTCGTCGAGAAAATCGTGCAGCCGTTCCGCCGGCGGCAGGGAGCCGCGCGGTCCGGCGTCCAGCTCGGCCACCAGACTCTTCAAGTTCTGCACGCGGTTTTCCGCAATCTCGGGATTTTTTTCTGAGCGGCGCAAATCCTCAAGGTAGCCGGCTTCGGCCAGAAACGTCTCCGCCCAGAGCTGCAGCGGAAAATGCTTTTCCGCATCGAGAGCGGCGCGGGTCCGTTCGATGAACTGTACGAACCGCTGCAGGCTCTCGCGGGGCTTCGGAGCAAACCTGGGCTGGAGGTCGGTCGGTTCCATCGCGGTGTACACGGAAGTTTGGCGCTCCTGGCTGCCCGCGATCAACCGTTCCATCGTCGCATCGCTCAAGCCGCGAGCGGGGACGTTCGCGATGCGCAACAGGCTCACATCATCGTGGGGATTGAGGAAGACTTTCAGATAGGCGAGGAAATCCCGCACTTCCCGCCGGTCGAAATAGCTCTGGCCTCCAATCAAGCGGTAACTGACGCGCGCCTTGCGCAACGCGGTCTCCAGCGCGCGCGATTGCTGGTTGGTCCGGAACAAAATTGCCTGGTGGCTCCAAGGCACGCGTTTAGCCAGCCGGGCGTATTCAACTCGCTCGACGACCGAACGCGCTTCCTCTTCTTCGCTGGGGAAGCTGCCCAGCGTGATTTTTGCGCCCGGGCCTTTCTCCGACCAAAGCTGTTTGGCGTGTCGGCGCGGATTATTTTTGATGACGGCATTGGCGGCGCTGAGGATCACGTTGGTCGAGCGGTAATTCTGTTCCAGCTTGAAGATTTTGACTTCCCGGAAATGTTTCTCCAGGTCGAGCAGGTTGGCTACTTCGGCCCCGCGCCATCCGTAAATGCTCTGATCGTCGTCCCCCACGACGCAGAGGTGGCGATGTTCCAGCGCCAGGAGATGGACCAGCTCGAACTGGGCCGCGTTGGTGTCCTGGTATTCGTCCACCATCACGCGGCGGAATCGTTCCCGGCAACCGCCAAGCACGCGGGGATGCTCCTTAAACAGCCGCAGGGTGAGCAGCAGCAAGTCATCGAAATCGATGGCGTTGCAGGCGCGCAAGGAACTCTCGTAACGCGATCGGATGTGCTGCGCCAATGCAAGGGCGCTTTCGTCGGAAAACGCGCCCGGTTTAATGGCGCCGTTTTTGAGACGGCTCAAAAAACTCAGCAGGACTTTGGGCTCGGTCTTCTCGCGCGGGCCGGAAATATGGCAGAGGATTTTTCTGATCGCGCCAAGCTGTTCGGATTCGTCATAGATGACAAAGCTCCTTTTGTAACCGAGCAGCTCAATGTGCTCCCGCAAAACCCGCGCGCACAGGGAGTGGAACGTGGAGATGGTGGGAATCTGCGGACTGTTCGCGCCCTGCCCGCTCGCCCGGCGCGCGGTCAGCCTGCCCACCCGCTCCCTCATTTCACGCGCGGCCTTGTTGGTGAACGTCACCGCGAGGATGTTCGCCGGAGCGATCCCGCGCTCGATCATGTGGGCGATGCGGTAAGTGATGACCCGGGTTTTGCCGGTGCCGGCGCCGGCGAGGATCAAGACCGGGCCATCGATGGCCTTCACGGCCGAGCGCTGCGCCGGGTTCAGGCAGTCCAGGTTCAACATCAGGGCGCGGAGTGTAGGGGGTGCCAAAACCCTGGCAAGCGGAACGCGGCAAAGCGGGCACCGCCCGGCGCAACTGGACCGTCAGAGCGGCGAGGAGGGGTTGAGGGCGTGGCCTCCGGTCGCAGGACCAGCGCGCCTTCGGGGAACAGGTTGCGGAGCGGGCCGCGATGAGGCTAACGCTTCTCTTCCAGCTTCTTCAAATCCTCGGCGAGAAATCTCGCGATCTCCTTGAACTTTGGCACGTTCCCGGGATTTATGTTCATCAAGGTTTGATGGGCTTCCAGACAGGTTCGGGAGAGCTGGGTTTTGTCAGCTTTGGCGCCGGCGGTTTCCAGCGGCGCCAGGGTGTCCACGGCAAATTTCTCCCCTTTGATGATCGGGAAGAGGTGGCTCACCCCCAGGTTTTCCAGCAGTTCGACGATGCGAGTGTTTGGATTGAAAAGCTCGATCGTGGGCAGGCTGTTCCCATTCCGCACGGAGCCGAGCTTCAAACCGATCCCCGCCAGAACGCCCAGAAAAGTGCTGTCCATGATCTGGCATTCGCTGAGGTCGAGCACGAAACGGAACTGGCCTTGCTGCGCCAGGCCGTACACCAGCGCTCTAAAATCCACGCTGGCGGTGAAGTTGGCGCGGCCTGCAATTTTGATGCAAACCACCTTGTCTCCCACCCAAACCGACAAATTCGAAGCGGGCGTGTTCATGCTCACACCTCAATATATCACAAACTTAATCGACCCATTGACGATTCCACTTAAATCCTGGCCGCCGGACCGCAAAATCAGAAGTGCGAGGCCAGCTCGCCTTTTCCGGCCGGGCGCGCCCGGCCGTCGCCCCGGACAATTTGCACCAGCGCCTGCTGCAACACCAGCGCCTCGTCCAGGCTGCTGGAAATCAGCCGCCGGTTGCACTCCAGTAAGAGACTCATTGCGCGGACCAATTCTTCAAGGGAATAACGCCCCGCGTGCGGCAGCGCCTTGAAAAAAAGGAAGGGACTCATCGCCAGCGGGTTGAATCGTTTGTCCTCCGGCAGCCTGCCTGCCGGGACCCGTTCAAGCTGGGCTTTGAAACGATAGTAATCCGCCTCCGGCTTGACCAAACCCTCGCGGAGCATCTCCTGCAACAAAATCATCACCCGCACTTTGGTGATCAGGCCGTAGAGCAAACCGATCTCGGATTTCTGTTTGTCGAAGTGCAATTCCCACAATGCCTGGTCCAGCGTGCGCAGCAGCCGCGGCAGATCGCGGTCCCCGAGGGCATCGGCCAACGCAAAGGCGCGCGCGTGTTTATTGCGCGTGACGATGGCGCGCACGTCAGCCAGCTCAATGTTGGTGCGCTTGCCTGAATAGAGGCCCAGTTTTTCGACCTCGCTGGCCAGTTGGCGGTTGTTGGGGCCGACGCTGTTCACCAGTTCCGCCAAGGCCTCGTCCCCGATCTCCTTTTTCAGCGCGCCCAGCGCGCGCCGCGCGGACCTTTCCGCCTCGCCCGGCCAACTCTTGTCCTCGATCGACCAGGCGCTGAAACTTTCCACGCGGCCGAGTTTTTCCACCGTTTTGTAAAGCGCTTTCCGTTTGTCCACCTCGCCCGCGCTGACGAGCAACCGGACGTTGCTCCAGGTAAAAGCCTTGAGTTCCTCTGCGAGTTCGGCGAGCGATTCGTTGACCGCCTGTGAACTGGCGGTCCGGTCCGCGCCGAGGAAATTGCAATTCTTCAACCAGATCGCTTTGGCGTTGCCGAAGAACGGGAGGGTCTGGAGGGATTCGCGCAGCCGATCCAGGGACTTCAGCGCCTCGCCGCCGTGGCCGGCCTGCGCGTCGATAACTTCGTGGTCCATGCCGCCCAGTTCCGCGGACCACTCCGTATAGACTTGCTGCGCGCGTTGTCTGACCCCGAACTCGTCGTCACCGTGGACCAGGAGCAACGGGGTCGAGGTGGCAGCGGTGGTCGGCATCGCGCGTAGATCAGTCGGGCTGCGCTCCGGCGATCTGGCCCGCCCGATGCGAGCCTCGCTCCCCGGTCAATGGCGCGCGACGGCTCACCGACATGCCGGGACGCTCACTCAGGTTCGCCGCCGTTCTCGTTGATTTCCTCAAGCCATTTCGACATGTCTTCGACCTGGTTGAAGAGCGAGGTGGCGACGAAAAGCGGGCGTTTTTGAGCGGTGGCCAGGGCCAGGCAATCGCTGGGCCGCGCATCGATCTCGACGAGTTTGGTGGCGAGCTCATTTTGCTGCTTGAGAATCAAACGGGCGAAGTAAGTCGAGTTCTTCAGCTCCGTAATGACGACCCGCTCGACTGAGATGCCGAAGCCTTTGAAGATACTGGTGATCAGATCGTGGGTCAGGGGACGTTCCTTGGGCGTGTCGCGCAGAAACATGCCGATGACCGCCCCCATATTGTGCTCGACCTGGATGACGAACACCTTCTCCTCATTGCCGACGAAGATTGCGCAACCGCTGTTGGCCGGCAGGATGCCCCGAATCTCAACGGGCACTACATCGTTCTTCATAACGACATTCTATGGCCCAAAATCGAAAAAACAAGTGTCCATGTGCGTCGGAATCAGTGAGCTTGAGCCTCAATGACTGCCGGCGGCTCCACGCCGATCGGCCGCCGAGAATGAAAACGGTTGCCAACCAGAAAACTCTTCTTCCATCATGCCGCGGTGAACTTCCGCGAGAAAATCTTCGCTCTGGAAACGCTGCC
>Ga0137395_10000329_pt1 | contig 19167 bp, 19 predicted proteins | sample czobulk216metaG_FD_108283 | JGI IMG/M metagenome (GOLD analysis project Ga0137395, IMG submission 108283) | Vadose zone soil microbial communities from Angelo Coast Range Reserve, California, USA - czobulk2.16 metaG | ecosystem: Environmental > Terrestrial > Soil > Vadose zone | place: USA...
CGTTCATCGCCGACTGGGGCCTTGCCCTTTGTGGATTCGGGCTCGTGGTGCCCGATGGCGTTGGTGCAGCGCTGCTCGTCTTCTATTCGATCCTGCTCGGACGGCTCCCGCTGTACCTCTGGTCGCGCCAGTCTTTGCGGGAGAAGGCGCAGACCGAACGCCCCATCAACTTCATCGTGTCAGCTGCGCTTGCTGGATCGGCGCCGTTTGCGGGATTCCCAGCAAGGATCCTGCTGCTGCGCGCGGCCACTGGGCTGTACTGGCCGCTGGCGCTGGTGCTGGCAGTGTCGTTCCTCTTGTGGCTGCCTGGATCGCTTCGGCTCGGCCGCACGATCGGTGCGCCCACCGGCCGCCAGCTCATCGGCGTCGGCGTGGCGCTGGCGGTCAGCGTCCTGTTCGGCCTTTTCCCAAGACCGCTGCTGGGGCTGGCGGGGCTGTGACGCATCTGCTGGCGTCCGCGGGTGGCGATGCGCTTTCGCTGCTCATCTACCCCGGGCTGTTGACCATCGCAGTTTTCGGATTGCTGATCGAGGTCGCGTGGTCGTCCGTCGCGGGCCAGGCCATCGGACGTCCGAATTTCCGCTGGCGCAGGCCTCCCACCGTGCAGGTCATCGTCGCGCTGCTGGTGATGCTGGCCGCGGCCCAGTTCGCGGCGCCTTTCAACGCCCTGCCGGCGGCCGATCGCAACCTGGTCATCGCTGCCATCGCCATCGGCTTCACAGCGTGGGCCGAGCTCGCCCTCGACCCGGAGCTGGTCGCTCGGCCCGGCCTGCTGCTCGTCATTCAGGGCTGCTGGCTGCTGTCGGTGCTTGGCCCCGCAATCGAGCCCGAGAGCCTGCGCCCGCAGGTCCTCGGCAACGTCCTCGTGCCCGCGCTTCTGCCGGTGAAGGTCGCTTCCGGCTTTCTCTACCTGCTGTGCCTGCCGGCGCTGATGCGGCTGTGGCCGGTGTCCCCGCCGGCCGAGCGCCGGGCGCGCCCGCGTTTCAACGCGACCCGGGCGATGCTGTGGTTCCCGTACTGCGGGCTCTTCACGACCCTCTTCTTTCCACCGCCGTCCGATGACGTCGCGGGTGTGATTCGCTTCTTCGGCATCAGCGTGATCGCAGCGCTTACATGCGTCCTGATCGGCACTGTTCTTGCGCAGAGGGGTGCCGAGCGGGCCCGCGGGCTCTACACGCGGGCGGTCGCGCCGTACTCCTTGCTGGTCCTCGCCCTCATAGTCGCCACCCTGGCGCTCACCAGGTAGCACCTCGCCAGCAGTTGGTAGAATGCTTCGCCGTGCCCAAGCCAGACGAATCGCTGTCGGCTGTCGTCGTCAGCGGCGGCAAGCAGTATCGAGTCGCCCCCGGAGACCGCGTGCTGGTCGACCGGCTGGCTGCCGAGCCCGGATCTTCCGTGAAGTTCGGCCGCATCCTGCTGCTGCATGAAGGCGACACCATCGAGGTCGGCACGCCTGGCATCGATGGGCTCGAGATCGAGGCCAAGGTGCTTGCGCATCCGCGCGGCCCGCGGATCGAGACCCTGCGCTACAAGTCGAAGAAGAGGGTTCGGGTGCACCGTGGCGGTCGCGCCGACCTGACAGCGCTCGAGATCCTGCCGTTCGGACGCACCAGGAAGGACGAGTCCGACCAGGATGCTGAGGCAACCCCGAAGAAGGGCGCGGCGCGCAAGCCTCGAGCAAAGAAGGAAACCAAGGCGACAAAAGAACCCAAGGCAACCAAAGAAACCAAGGCGGCCAAGAAGTAGTAGATGGCGCACAAGAAAGGTGGCGGGTCATCCCGCAACGGACGCGACTCGAATCCCAAGATGCTGGGCGTCAAGATCTACGCGGGCCAGGATGTGCTCGCCGGCACGATCCTCGTCCGGCAGCGCGGAAGCAGGATCGCCCCCGGTGACGGGGTCGGCCTTGGCCGCGACCACACACTGTTCGCGCTGGTCCCGGGCACGGTCCGGTACGAGCGGGTGGGCAAGGACCGCCGGCGCGTCAACGTAGAAGCGACCGCAGACGCCAAGGCCTAGCCAGAGCTCAGGCGCCCGGACCCGGCCGTTCATCGACTCGGCTCGCGTCCTGCTGCGCGCGGGGCATGGCGGGCGCGGCGCTGCCTCGTTTCGACGCGAACCGTTCGTCCCGCACGGCGGCCCCGACGGCGGAGATGGCGCGCGCGGTGGCTCGGTGTGGGTGCGGGCAACGACCGAGCTGCTCGACCTCTCTCCTTACGTGAGGCGGCCGCGCTGGCAGGCTGAACCTGGGGGCAACGGAGCCGGCGGGCGCAAGCCCGGCAGACGAGGCGCGGATCTCACGCTCGATGTGCCGGTGGGCACCGTGGTGGTGGACGAGTCCGGCGCGCTGATCGCCGACCTCGACCACCCCGGCGCGCGGCACGAGGTCGTGCGTGGCGGCGCCGGCGGCAGAGGCAACGTGCACTTCAAGAGCCCGACGCGGCGCGCGCCCGACCACGCTGAGCCCGGCGTGAAGGGGGAAGAGCTCACGGTCGTACTCGACCTCAAGCTGATCGCGGACGTGGGACTGGTCGGCCCGCCCAATGCCGGCAAGTCTTCGCTGCTGCGCGCACTGACCGCGGCCAAGCCGAAGGTGGCCGCCTATCCGTTCACGACGCTGAACCCTGAGCTCGGCGTGATGGAGGTCGGGGGCCGTGGCATCGTGCTGGCTGAGATCCCGGGACTCGTCGAGGGCGCCGCGCAAGGCGCCGGCCTTGGACTTCGATTCCTGCGCCACGTCGAGCGCACGCGGCTGCTCGTCTATGTGGTCGATGGAGCCGCGGCCGATCCCTGGCACGACCTGGAGGTGGTGCGCGCCGAGGTAGCGGCGTTCTCGTCCACCGTCGCGGCTCGGCCGAACATCGTGGCCGTCAACAAGATGGATCTGCCGGAGGCGCGGCGCTCGCGCACCCGACGCAAGAGGACGTACAGCGTCTCCGCCAAGACGGGCGATGGCATCCCCGAGCTGGCGGAGGGGATCGCCGATGCGCTGGCCCACGCGCCGAAGCTGCCCGCACCTGCGCCCCGCCTGGTGCCCACGAAGCTGACGCCGGTCTCGCCGGCGCTCGCCGTCCAGCGCTATCCGTGGGGATACCGCGTCAGCGGTGACCGGGCCGAGCGACTGGTTGAGCGGACAGACCTCGAGTCGGATAGCGCGCTCGAACGGTTCCAGGTCGAGCTCGACCGCATTGGCGTCAGCGCAGCCCTCGAGTCAGCCGGCGTGAAGGCCGGCGACACTGTGCGCATCGGACCGTCGGAGTTTGAGTACCAGCCATGAAGCTGGGCGTGCTGGGCGGCACCTTCGACCCGATCCACCTCGGCCATCTAGCCGCCGCCGAGGCCGCGATCGAGTGCGCCGATCTGGACCAGGTCGTGTTCGTGCCCACAGGTACTCCGCCTCACAGGCCCAGGGCGATGGCGTCGGGTGCGCAGCGCCTCGAGATGTGCCGCCTCGCCACCGCGGGCGATTCGCGTTTCAGCATCTCTGACATCGAGCTGGAGCGCGCGGGACCGTCGTACACGCTCGACACGCTCCTGGCGCTGCGCGGGGCGAACCCGCATGCGGAGATGTTCCTGGTCCTCGGGTGGGACGCAGCGTCGCAACTGCGATCGTGGTACCGGCCCGATGAGGTGCTGGCGCTCGCGCCGGTGATCGTCATCACGCGACCGGGAAGAGCGGCTCCGACGATCGATGACGTGAAGACGGCGGGCCTCGATCCCACTCGCGTGATCCTGTGCCCGCGGCCGACGCCCTCTGTGTCAGGCAGCGAGCTGCGGCGCGACCTGATGGCGGGGCGACCGGTCACGGGCCGGGTACCGGTGGGCGTCGAGCACTACATCGCGACCCATCACATCTACAGGGGATAATCGAGTTGGCCTTGAAGAAGAGTCCCACGCCGCTGCAGCTCGCAAGGCTGCTGCGCGGCGCGGCCGTCGACAAGAAGGCATGGGATTGCGTCGTGATCGACGTCCGTGAAAGGACCTCGCTCGCCGACTACTTCGTGATTTGCGAGGGTGAGACGGACCGGCAGGTGCGGGCCATCGCAGACGCGATGGTCGAGGCCGCGAAGGAGAAAGAGCTCCGGCCGCTCGGCGTCGACGGCTACGAAGACGCCGGCTGGATCCTGCTCGACTTCGACTCGGTGCTCGCGCACGTTTTCCTGCCGGGCGAGCGGAGCTACTACGATCTCGAAAGTCTGTGGACCACCGCGGCCAAGCGGCGCAAGAAGGCGAGCTGACTAGATGATCTGTGCGTAGCGGTCGAACACTTCGCGCAGCTCGCTTGGCGGCTCGACCTTGTGGCGCTTCATGACCTCGAACAGGCTCAGGATGTGGCGCACGCCGGCGAGCGTCACGCCTTTCTCCCGGGTCAGGTGCTGGATGACCTGAACCTTCACGATGTCGCGCTGCGAGTAGCGCCGCCGGTTCGTGGGGGTGCGGTGCGGCTCGAGCAGGTTCGCGTCCTCGTACAGCATCAACGTCCGCGGATGCGTCTCGAGGATCTCGGCCGCGACGCTGATCGTGTACAGCGGCTTGTCGAGGTCAGCGAAGGAGCTCTGGGGCGCGCGCAATCCGAAGCGATTGCTCATCAGTGGAGTGACTTGACGATCTGGATGATGGCGGGTCCGAGGAGCACGATCCAAAGCACCGGGAAGATGCAGCCGACCATCGGGAACACCATGCGCGACGACGCCTGGGCCGCGCGCTCCTGCGCGGTCTGTCGCTGCCGCCGGCGCATCTCGGTGGCCTGCACGCGCAGGAGGCGCGCGATCGGAACTCCCATCTGGTCTGACTGCACGATCGACTCCACCAGGTGGTGCAGGTCAGACACCCCGCTCTTGTCGGCCATGTTCTCGAGCGCGTCCATGCGCGGCCTGCCGAGGCGGATCTCGCGAAGGACCTTGCCGATCTCGTCGCCCAGCGCGTTGTGAAACCGCTCGGTGATGCTCAGCATGCCTTCGTCCAGGCTCATGCCCGACTCAACGACGAGCGTGAGGAGGTCGGTCGCCTCCGCGAGCGAGCGCTGGATCTGCTGCTTGCGCGAGGAGATCCGGTACTCGAGCCACACGCTCGGAGCCATGTAGCCAAGCACGGCGAGGATCGCGCCGCTAACGGGGGCGACGATCACCGGCGGCAGGGGCAGCTGAAGGATGAGACCCAATGTCAGCCCGACGATCGCCAGCAGCGCGCCGAGCCCGTAACGCACCGACTGGAAGCCGGCGGGCGTGAGGCTGCCGGGGTCACCGGCACGGCTCAGCTTCTCGCGCAGCTGGCCCGCGGCCAGCGCGGGAAGACGGTTGGCGACCGGGCGCATGAATTCTTCGAGCTGCTTCAGAGCGGTGGTGCGTTCGACGGGACGGGCCCACGTCCCGTTGGCGGTCGCCCTGGCCGCCCTCCGATTCACATCGATGGCGATGAAGAACGCGATCACGATCACGCCGCTGATCGTGCCCGCGATGATCGCCTCCAGAAAAACCGCGCTCATGTCTCGAGCTGCGTCATGCGGGAGATGACGATGTTGCCGATGAGGACCAGAAACCCCGCGACGCCCAGGAGGATGTAGCCGACGACGGTGCTGGTCATCGGCGCGAAATAGCCCGGCACGAATACATAAAGGCCGAGGGCCAGCAGGATCGGCAGGGCGGTGATGATCGTCGCCGAGGCTCTGGATTGGGCGGTTAGCACCCGCATGTCGCGCTTGGTCTGCAGGCGGTCGCGCAACGTGTCCGAGATGTTGTCCAGAACCTCGGCCAGGTTGCCGCCCACTCGGACGTGCAAGAGGATGGCAGTCACGATGAACTCCAGGTCTGGGCTGTCGATGCGCAGCAGGAGGGAGCTCAACGCGTCCTCCACCGAAGTCCCGAGCGCGATCTCCGTCGTCACGCGCTCGAACTCGGTCGACACCGGCGGCGGTGACTTCGCCGCCACCGTCTCGAGCGCGCGGTCGATGGCGTAACCCGTCTTGAGCGAGTTGGACAGCAGCTGCAGCATGCCGGCCAGCTGCTCGTTGAACCGGTCTCGGCGGCGGCTCTGCAGGTAGCGGACGACCAGCGGCGGGACGAGGAACCCGACCACGCCCAGGATGAGCGGGCCGACCGACAGGCCGAAACGGAAGAGGCCGATTAGCGCACCCAGGGCGACCGCGCCGATCCGGACCATGAGGTATTCGGCCGGCGTGATGCTCAGGCCGGCGCGGCCGAGGTCCTCGGCGAGGGTGGGCTTGCCCTGCACCCGCCGGCGCTGGCTGAGCGTGTCGGCGGCGGGACGGAGCAACCGCTCGACGAGCTCGCGCGGCGTCGCGCGCGGCTGTGCCGGCCTCTCGGGCGCCGGGGCACGTTCACGCCGGATCCTGTCGACGCTCCAGAAAAAGATGGCTATGGCCAGCGCCGCAGGCACCGCGATGACGACGGCAACTAATTGACTGCTCATCGAACCGGAGCCATCCCGGCTAGAACAGCGACGGGAAGGCGGCCTGGACCGTCTGCAGCGTGACCCCTTTGGCCGAAGGCAGGCCCGGGCAGGTCGGATCCGAGGCCTGGGAGCTCGACGGCTGGTAGTCGTGGTACGACTCGAGCTCGTACTTGAGCGATGCGTATGTCAGGAACCACGTGATGAACTCGGACTGGCAGTACGAGACCACGACCGTGAGGCTCGAAGCCGTCGCGGACGATGAAGCGCCGTTCGTCGAGGCCGATCCCACGCGGATCACGTGGACGTCGTGAAAGATCGTCTTGGTGGCGATCTTGCCGTTCGCGTCCACCGTGGCGATGATCGAGATGTAGTCGTCGGGCTGGATGTTGCCGCCGACGCCCTGCAGGTCGCTGGTCGGTAGCTGCAGAGCGACGTATCCCGACGGAATGGGGAGGTACTCGGACTGAACGCCGAGCGCCGCGCCCGGCTTGGCGATCACATTGGCAGTGATCGGCTCGCCGGACACGATCGTTACCAGAGGGATCATGCCCTTCACATCGGCGGTGTTGTGGAAGAAGAGCGTCAGCGGATAGCCGGCGACCGGGATGCTCCTCATCTCGAGTGCCGATGCGTCGATCGGGATTCGCGGCTGCAGGTCCCTGGTGGCGACGACCACCGATTGCTGCGCCGTGCCCTGGCCCGAGCCGGCGTTGAGCGCGACGAGCACGAAGGCTGCGATCACGAGGATGGCGAGAAGGATTCCGAGGAGGGTAAAGGGTCTCCGAGAGGTCAGTCCGCCCAGGTTAAGACGCGCCACGGCCGGACCATCATAGGCAAGATATCCGCGTGTCGCGCCGCTTAGAGAGGCCTCTTCCAGGCACCCGAACGCGCCAGAAAGGCCAGTCCCTGGTCGAGTTTGCGCTCTCCTCGGTCGTGCTCCTTTTGCTGGTCGGAGGCCTGGTCGACATCGGTCGTGCCATCTACATCACAGAGGCGCTGTCGAACGCCGCTCGCGAGGGCGCAAGGCACGGCGTCTGGTTCGACGCGCCCCATCTTCAGTCGCCCTATCTGTACGACGCCGCGATCAAATCGGTCGTCGACCAGGAGCTGGCCGCCTCTTCGCTTCCGGCCTCGGTACTGAAGAATCCCGGCACCACATGCCCTGGAGTCACAGATGGAAACGCGTACCACAACCCGCCGTATGCGAACGCCGCGTACCCTCCGACCTCGAACACCACATGGCTGTACATCTGCTACTCCAACACGCCCGGGGTTGACTTCGGCGGGCCTCAGACAGGGCAGGGCAACTCGGACCTCAATGTCATCGTCCTGTACACCTATACGCCGCTGACACCGCTGATCGGCGGCCAGTTCGGCACGTTCCGTCTCGCCAACAACCAGCACATGACCGTGCAGGGGCCCTGATTGAGAAAGACAGGGCATGGCGCCAAGGCCAGGCTCCATGAGGCGAGGCGACCGCCGGGGCCATCGCGACGCAGTCGCGCGAGAAAGCTTGCGTCCTCACCCCTACCTGATCGTGCAGGGGCCCTGATGCCGGCGAAGGCCAGGGCGGGCCAGCGGTCCCAGGCTCTGATCGAGTTCGCCCTCATCTCCCCGGTGCTGCTGCTCCTCGTGTTCGGGATCATCGACATCGGCCGCGCCGTCTTCTACTACGACACGCTGTCGCATGCCGCCCGTGAGGGCGCACGGGAAGCTGTGAGCGCGTCGACTCCGTTGCCGACCGACGCATCAGTGCTCGCGGCGGTGATGCAGCAGCTGGTGGGCGCACCGGTGTCGGCGCCATGTCCGCAAGGGCCCGTGACGAGTGCCACGCCGCCGGCCAACACGGCATGGCTGTACGTGACCGAGGTGAATCCGCCGGCCACGGTAGAGAACAACCCGCCGGACAACGCTCCCGGCGGCGAGTTCGCCGCGCCGGCCGGTGGCGGCTGCAGCGCTGTCAATCCGGCCGCCGGCAACACGACCCTGCAGGTGACGCTGCGCTTCAACCTCGTGCTGATCACGCCGATCCTCTCCCAGGTGACGGCCGACCACATCGTGCTCACAGCCGCGGCCATCTTCAGGACCGAGTACTGATGCCAGCGCAAAGAGGACAGGCGATTGTGCTGGTGGCGCTGATGCTGGTGGTCGTGGTGGGCATGGCAGCGCTCGCGATCGACGGCTCGCGCGCTTACGCACTGCGGCGCGACCTGCAGGCGGCGGTCGACGCGGCGGTCCTGGCTGCAGGCGACAACTATCAGAGGACTGGCAGCTTTCCTTCCGCCGAGGCGGCCGCCTCTAAGATCTTCGGCACCAACCTCCGCCTGTACAGCAACCCGTCGTGCTCGCCTGGGTACATCTCGCCCGGCGCCGCACCGGTGACGATCACATGCACGTTCTCCGACGGGACGACGCTGACACAGGTCGTGGCGAACTCCGGTCCCGGCGGCAACACTTTCACGCTCACCGGTATGCGAGCGCTGACGCTCCAGTTCGGACGGATACTCACCAACGGCGGCTCGGCCCAGGTCGCAGCCACAGGCGGCAGCAGTGTGGGCAACCTTGTCTACCAGCCCACGCTCGCCGCCTTGAACTCGGCCGGGTGCGGCGGTGTGCCCGGCGTCGCGATATCGACCAGCGGCGGGACGCTGGGCATCGTGGGCGACGTGGTGTCCAATGGTGCGATCTCAATCGGCGGCTCAGCCCAGGTAGCCGGCGACGCCTATGCTCGCTGCCAGGCATCGGTCCCCAACCTGCAGAGTCAGTGCTACTCGAGCGGTAACGGCCCGCCCTGCACCTATCCCGACGTGCTCGGAACCACCAAAACCGGGTATCTGTACTCCGATCCGAACTATCCCCCTCCGACCGTTGTCGGCGGATCCCAGCCGAAGCCGGCGAGCAACGTGGTCATCGCCGCCGGGACCTATGCGGTGGACCCATCCTTCGCCAGCGGAACGTGCTACTTCCTGGGCGGAGGCGTGTACAGGTGGAGCGGCGGCTACACCAACAACGGCGCGTTCGTCTCCAACGAGCTCAGGCCGCCCGACGAGCCCATCTTTAACGACAACACGCTAGCGCAGCCGCATCAGTTCTGGGACACCACTGGGGGCAATTGCTCGGGCTCGGCGCAGGTGACCGCGATCTCCGGCCCAAATCCTCTGTCCAACCAGACCTGGGCGATCGTCATCACGTCGACACGAACGGCCACGTTCAATGGATTGCCTTACTTCCGCGAGAGCGCGCCGTCGATGTGCCGCACGGTCCAGACCAACGGCGCCGCCCGCGTCATCCAGGTGCGAGTGAGCAACGTCCCCGGCGCGACCGGCTACAACATCTATCTAGCACCAAGCGGCTCGTGCAACGGCCCCTTCGGACTCTCCGAGTCGCTGGCGGTGGTCGGGACGCCGGCGAACGACAGCACCGGCGGATGTCCGGTTTACTCGGGTGCTGGCTGCAGCCTGGGCAACGAGGGCCTGGTGATCGATGCGACAGACCTGATCGTGCCGAACGCCGTCGCACCGCCCGACACGGTCGGTGCGTACCCGCCGGCCGGCGAATCCGCGCCGCTCAGGAGCAATCTGCCCAACGAGAATGCGGATCGCGCAGCCCCGCCGGGAGGGGATCGCGCGAACGAGAACCACTGCGACGCGGTTGGCGGGGCGTTGGTCACGTGCCCCGGGGCCGTGACTCCCGGTGCGGTCTCCTTCTACATCCCCGCCGGCGGCTGCCTGAACGCCCAGACCGGAGGCGATGACTACTTTTTCAGCGGTTACCAGTACAACTGGATCGTCGTGTATGAGCCAGGCTTGGGCTACCCGCCCGCCAACACCTGCTCGAACACCATGGCGGCGGCCGTGGATTCGGCTTTCATCGGCTATGTGTACACGCCGTCGGCGTCGCTGACCATCACCAAGGCTTCGACGTTTCGGACCGACGAGAGCGGCGGCCTGCTCGCCGACACCATCACGTTCACGGGCCAGATGCCGACGATCATTGGCGACCCTGATGACTACGGACCGGCGCCGCCCGCGTCCCGGATCGTCAGCTGAGGCTCTCCGGCACCTCCGGCGTCACGACCTGAGCCTCGGCGACAGGCTCCGCCGACGTCTGCGCCTCATGCCCGTCGCCCAGAGGTTCCGCGACCTCAGCCTGCACCGCCTGCTCGACGGGCCCGCCTTGCTTCTCGGCCGGCGACGCGTGCAGTCGTGATCGGACCGCGGAGGCCGACCGCTTGTCCCCCGAGTCCTCGAATCGCTGAGCGGCAACGCCCCACGCCGAACGGGCCTCATCGCGGCGGCCCAGGCCGGCGAAGGCATCGCCGCGCATGGCCAGTGCCGAGGCGCGGTCCTTCGTCTTGTTCGCGGGCAGGAGCATGAGCTCGCTTTCGATCAGGCGAAGCACCTCTTCGTAGGCGCCGACGCCGAGCGCGTTCTTCGCCGCCGCGGCGAGGAACGACGAGGTGCGCATGGCGTCGGCCGCCGTGCCGGCCTGGTACAGGTGGTTTGCAATCTCGGCGGCGTGGTCCTTGGCTGTCTTGCCGTAGACGCGCTCCAGGGTGTCGGCAATCGCGAGGTGATACGCCTGCAGCCGCGGCAGCGGCATGCCTGCCAGCACGCGCTGGCGGACCAGGTCGTGCGAGAACCGGTAGCGCTCGTTTATGGCCCTGGACAGCAGCCGCGCCCTGGTCGCCTCTTCCAGCGCCTCCCGCAGCTCGCCGCCCGACAGCTCGCCGAAGGCCTCGAACAGCGCGACGTCGAAGTCGCGCCCGATTACCGCGGCCGCCGTCAGCATGCGGTGCGCAGGCTCGCTGAGCCGCTCGAGGCGACGGCCGATGAGGCCGCGCACGCTCTGCGCGAGCTCGAGGTCTTCCTCTGTGTAGCTGGCCTGCGATCGAGCGCGCACACCGCCGAGGAGGCCTTCGGACTCCGCCATGTAAAGGTATGAGTGCTCGACGAACAAGGGGTTGCCCTCGGTCGCGGCCTGAATGCCGATCAGCTGCACAGCCGTCAGCGCGCCGCCGGCGAGGCTCATCAGCATCTTCTCGACCTCGGCATCCGTCAGCCTGCCGAGCGCGATGCGCTGCGCCCGGCGGCGGCGGAGAAGACGCGCGCCAACACCGGTGAACGGCCGCTCCGGATCGAGGTCGGTCTCCCAGTAAGTGCCGATGAGGACGATCTTGCTGTTGCCGAGCCGCTCGGCAATGTCGCGGAGCAGTAGCACGGTCGCCTCGTCGGCCCACTGGAGGTCGTCGAGCACGACCAGCAGCGACTTGGCGCCCTGCGAGGCGACGAGCAAGTCGAAGACCGCTTTGAACAGCGACTCGCGCCGCCCGTCGAGCGTGCCGTTCGAACCCAGCGTTGTGCCTCGCACCTTGGTGCGGAGGCCGGGCACGAGCTCTGCCAGCATGGCGCCGCTGCTAGCGGCGAGCTCCTGGAGAGGTCTTTGTGGTGCGACGGCGATCGCGCCGGCCAGGACATCGCGGAACGGCGCGTACGGGGCTTCCTCTTGCTCGGCGCAGCGGCCGCTGAGCACGATCCATCCCTTCCGCGCGGCTTCAGTGGAGACTTCCGCGACCAGGCGCGACGCGCCGATGCCAGGCGCCCCGGCGAGGAGGATCATGCCGCCGGTGCCGGTGGCGGCACGGTCCAGGACGAGGCGAATGTCGAGCTTCTCCTGGGCGCGACCCACGAAGCTGTCGCCAGGGGTGGTGACGATCGGGGCGATGGCCGCCGGCATTTCGCCGGGTGTCGCCTCGTGCAGGCGCCACCGGTCTGGGAATCCCTTCAGCTTGTAGTGGCCGCGGTACGTGAAGTCGATCTCGGTCACCGGCCCGACCAGCTGGCGCACGACCTCCGAGACGAGGACCTGGCCGCCCTTGGCCTTGCCCGCGACGCGCGCGGCCATGTTGACGGCTGCCCCGAAGATGTCGCCCGCCTCCTCGACGACCTCACCGGTGTTGATGCCGATGCGGATCCGAAGCCGTCGGTGTGGGTTCGCCTTGCTGTAGTCGGTGATCGCGCGCTGGATGGCGAGCGCGCACTCGACCGCGTGCCGCGTCGAGCCGAAGCTCACCATCACGCCGTCGCCGAGACCCTTGATGCGCCGTCCCGCGTGCTCGGTGATCATCTCGCCGACGATGGTCTCGTAGGCCTTCATGATCTCGTGCGACTCGGTGAAGCCGCGCGTCGAGAGCAGGTTGGTCGAGCCTTCGACGTCGGTGAACATGATCGAGACGGTGCCTTCCGTCTGACCCGTGGAGAGGCTGCCGATGATCGTGTCAGCGGTAAGCGGCGACGAAGCGTCGATGCGCTGGCCGAGTCCGGCTGCGACCTCGCGCAGCAGTGAAGCTCCAGATCGGAACCCAGCTTCGCCCTGAGCGTACTTGACCATCTCCAGGAGTCCCGCCTCAGCGGCCTGGCGGAGCTCGCGCGCCGCCGACTCCTTCGACAGGTGGTTCGGCTTGGCGTAGTCGCTGGCTTTGAGCTCGGCGCCCTCGAAGACCTGGGTGATCGCGGGCGCAAGGCGGAGGTTCAGGTTCTTGTTCGAGACGATGCTCTCGATCACGGCTTTCAGGCGGCGGCTGACGCCAAGGCTACCGTGGCCGCCCTCGGACTGGACTGTAGGCAGCATGCCCGCGTTGGCGATGAAGCCGCTCTGAGCGGCCGCGGCCATGCGGCCGAGCTCGGTGGTGGCGCGAGCCATCGCGGTGGCGGCCTGCAGAGCCTGCGAGGCGGCGACCGAGTCCCCTGCAGAGATCTGATGCACCGGTACGGCCGGCACCGGCCCCGCGGCGATGGGCGCCACTCGCTGCATGGCGGGAACCTCGCCGAGGAGTGGGGCAGGAGGTTGCTGGGGAGCAGGAGCCATCGGAGGCGGCTGGTACACCGGCACCGGCTCGGCGGCCGGGGATCCCGGCGGCGGTGCGGCGGCCTGCAGGTCGGCGACGGCCGAGCGCGCTGCGTCGATGAGCTTGCGCATCTCCTCCTGCATCTCGGGCGTGGAGGCCATCGACTGAGCGGGCGCGGACGAAGACGCCTGGGTCTGCACGGTCTGCTGCTGACCAGGGCGGTCCGAGCTGAACGGCACCACCACGACCTGGCGGACGACCTTCTCCTCGCCCCCGCGCTGGCCGCTGATCAGCGGGTCCTTGACGACCGGCATCATGCTGTCCGACCCGGCGGGAATGAAGCGCGCCTTCACCGGGTCGAACAGGTCCTGGTCGACCTGAACTCCGTAGAACGCCGCCTTGTCCAGCGCGGTGGGCACGTAGCCGGTCGCGTTGTATTCGAGGCGCAGGTCGCCGCCCATGCCGAGCAGGAAGATGTCGCGCAGGATCGGGCCGTTCTGGTCGTAGCCGACGACCTCGGCGATCTGCGCGATCTTGCGCCGCCCGTCCGGCATGCGCGCCTGGTGGACGATGAGGTTCACGGCCGAAGCGATCTGCGCGCGCACCGCCTCGAACGGGATGTCGATCGATGCCATCATCACCATCGTTTCCAGGCGGGACAGGGCGTCGCGCGCGGAGTTGGAGTGGATGGTCGACATGCTTCCGTCATGGCCCGTGTTCATGGCCTGCAGCATGTCCAGCGCCTCGGAGCCGCGAACCTCACCGACGAGGATCCGGTCGGGACGCATTCGCAGGCTGTTGCGGAGCAGCTGCCTGATCGTGAGCTCGCCCTTGCCCTCCACGTTCGGCGGACGGTGCTCGAGGGAGATGACGTGGGGGTGGTCGATCTGGAGCTCGGCCGCATCCTCGATGGTGATCACGCGCTGGTTGTGCGGGATGAAGCGTGCGATCACGTTGAGCGAGGTCGTCTTGCCTGAGCCGGTGCCGCCGGACACCAGGATGTTCATGCGCCCCAGCACCGCGGCTTTGAGGAACTCCGACATCGCCGGGCTCAGGCTGCCCTCGCGCGTCAGGTCGTCCATGCCGAGGACCGCGTCCTTGAACTTTCTGATCGTCAGCGCGGGGCCATGGATGGACGCCGGCCTGATGATCGCGTTGACGCGGCTGCCATCGGGCAGGCGCGCGTCGACCATCGGGTTCAGGCCGTCGATGTGGCGCCCGGTCGTGGCGACCATGCGCCGGATGGTCTCGAGCAGCTGGTTCTCGTCGTCGAAACGGACCTCGGCCTTGGTGAGCACGCCGCGGCGCTCGATGAATACCTGGTCGGGGCCGTTGACCATGATCTCGCTCACCGACCGGTCGTGGAGCAGCGGGTCGAGCGGGCCGTAACCGACCGCGGCGCGAAGGATGATGTCGGCGAGCGCCGACTTCTCGCCGGCGTTGAGCGTGATGCCGTCCTCGGCGAGGAAGCGGTCCAGGTAGGTGCGCACCGCGCGCGAGAAGGCGAGCGTGTCGCCCGTGGTCAGACCGGCGTCGCGCACCAGGGCGAGCCTGTCGCGGAAGTCGTTCGCGAGCTTCTGCAGGTCCTTTCCCTGCCGCGCTGCCGCCTGCTCGATGTCGGATCGACGGCGCTGCGGAACGGGCCCTTCGGTGAGCGACGCCCACGCATCGACGAACTGCATCTCGAGGAGGGCACGCGACGACGCGACCGCCGGGATCACGCGCTGGCGCTCGGTCAGGCGGATCTTCACTGCCAGCCCGACGCCGTCGTTGGCCTGGCTCGGATCCATGTACGCCGGGATCCATTCGCCGTCGCGGAAACGCAGGATCGCCTTCCGGGCCGTCGCTTTGTCGCCGGGGTCGGCCTCGAGGTTGGGGTCCTCGACGGATCCGAGGACGACGTACTTGATGTCCGTGAGCGGGATCAGGCGGGGACGGTCGGGGTCCGCCTGCGTGAAGATCGGGAAGCCCGCGGCGCTTAGGGCCCGCGCCTCCGATTCGCCCTTCTCCAGCCCACCCTCCATGCGGTGGACGACGACCGGGATGCGCAGGGTGGCCGGCACCATGCCCGTCTGCGGGTCGGGTTCGGTTCCCTCCGGGCCGCCAGGCAGCACCCTGAGCTCACTCATGGGCTGGGAGGCAAGGAGGGGGCATCGAATGGGTCATTCTTGGCGATGCTAGCACCGGGATTGCCGCCCTCAACTCCAATACGGAATCGATTCCGTCAGCGCAGCCTGGTCTCTGGTGGACGGCGCCGGTCGACGATCCATTTGGAGCCGGGAATCCGCTTCGCGACGCCCTTCACCTCGGCCGCGCGCGAGGCCAGCGCTGGCGCGCTGGTGAAGAAGCCAGGCTTCGACATCACGATGCCGATGGACAGCGACACGAGCGGCGTGCGATGCGTGTGGCCGGTGCGATCCTCGGACTCGATCCAGCCGCGCTCGCGGTCGGCCACGTCATACAGCGCCGGCACCTCCTGGTCGAAGCGGTGCGTGATCTCCGACGCGAGGTCTTCGGCCAGGGGCTGGTTGGTGAGGATGACGAAGTCGTCACCGCCGACGTGGCCCGCGAAGTGTGAGGGCGAGTAGTTCTCCTCGAGCACCTCGAGGATGATCGAGGCCAGTGTCTTGATCACGTCATCGCCGCGGATGAATCCGTAATGGTCGTTGTAGCTCTTGAAGTTGTCGATGTCGGGATAGAGGCACGCGAACTCCTGGGCGTGAAGGCGGTGCGAGATCTCTCGCATGATGTCCGAGTTGCCGCTCATGCCTGTGAGCGGGCTCAGCTCTCGAGTCGTGGTGGCGCGCATGATGACCGCGCGCAAGCGGGCGACCAGCTCCTCGCCGATGAACGGCTTGGTCACGTAGTCGTCGGCGCCGGCCATCAGGTGCTCGACCTTGTCCTTGATCGAGCTGCGAACAGTCAGGAAAACGACAGGGATGAGGCGCGTGCGGAAGTCCTTGCGCAGCTCGGCCAGTACCTGGTCGCAGGTCGTGGATCCCAGCATCAGGTCGAGCAGGATGATGTCGGGCCGCCACTCCACCGCCGCTTCATGCGCGGCGCGGCCGTCATCGACGGTGATCGTCTCGAAGCCCGCGCGCTCGAGCACGCGCTTCAGCAACTGCAGCACCTGCACCTCGTCGTCGACCACCAGGACGATCTCGCGATCGCCGCGCCTCGGCTTCCGGCTCACCGACCTCGCGGTACCTTCCTCCCTGGCGATGGTCACTCCCCGGCCTCCGCGGAGCCCGGCGATGTGTGCCTGGGTGGCACCGGGATCCTGTCCGTCAGCGCCAGCGCCCGCTCGGCCGCGGTGCGGATCTCGTTCAGGTCGTTCTTGATTGCCTCGGGATCCGAGGTTTCCTCCGCGATCAGCTCGCAGTAGTTGACGATCACCGCGAGCAGGTTGCGGAACTCGTGCACCAGCTCGCGCGAACCGAGGAGGCGCTCGGGCTCGCCGGTGACGTTCAAAGCCGTTTCACCAGGCGCCACGTATTGATCTCGCCATCTCGTTCATATCCCAGCTCATCCAGCACCTGGCGGGCTATGGCGAGGCCGCGTCCGGTCTCGCTGGTCTGCTCCGGCATGCCGCGAGTCAGGTGATTATGAACGGCAGGGCCGCGATCCACGAACGTTGCCAGGGCCAGGTGCCCTTCCAGCTTCAGACGGAACTCAACGGGTGCGTCGGTCGGGCCGTCCAACCGCCCGTGGGTGAGCACGTTGGCTCCGATCTCGGCGACCGCGCTCTCGAACAGCATGATGCTGGTCTCGTCGAGGGAGCTTGGTCCCTTCTCGCGCAAGAGCTGCACTGAGTGGTGCAGCGTGTCCAGCGCCTCGTCGAGCCGGGTCAGGGTGGCCTGGAATTCGAATGGTTGTGTGAACTCAGAAGTCAGTGAGCGCGTCCTCGACCGTTGGGTAGTAGGCGAAGACGCGATCCAACGTGGTGAGCTCCAGGACCACGCGTACCTGCTGGTTTGGCGCTGCGAGGCGCAGGTCGCCCCGGTTGCCGCGTACCAGCTTGAGCGCCGCGATCACTGAGCCCAGGCCCGTGCTGTCGACGAAGCTAACGCCTTCCAGGTCTATGACGAGACGTGGAAGGCCGTTTTTGATCGCATCGCCGATCGCCTCTTTCAGCGCGGGCGCGCCGGCTACGTCGAGCCGGCCCGATGGAACGACGACTGTCACCCCTGCCTCGGTCTGACGCGTCTGGACGTCCAGGCTCACGGTTCGACAGCCTACAACGCTGGGAACCAGTAACGCCCTCCTTAAACTCTGCGTGTGCCGCCCGAGGAGACCGGTCCCAGGACGCTGATAGTCGAGGACGAGGAAGCCCTGGCCAAGTCCATGGCTCGCATCCTGAAGAGCCGGAACATCGAGGCCGACACAGCGTTCTCAGGCGCCGAGGCGCGCCAGCGGATGGCCGAGGCCGAGTACGGCGTCGTCCTGCTCGACGTGCGCCTGCCGGACGAGTCGGGCTACGGGCTGCTCAGCGAGCTGCGCGCGCTCAAGCCCGATATCGCGGTGGTCATGATCTCGGGGGTCGACGACCCGGAGCTGGGCAAGGCCGCGGTGGAGCACGGCGCGCACGGCTATTTCGTCAAGCCCATCGGCTCGACCGAGCTCTACCTGGCGGTCGTCAACGCGATCCGCCGCCGCCGGCTCGAGCTGGAGTACCAGGCCAACCTGAAGCGGCTGGAGCAGATGGTCGCCGAGCGTGCAGAGCAGATGCAGAACGCGGCGCACGTGCAGGAAGGCATGCTCCCGCGCTCGCCGCTCGATGGCGATGGCTTCGAGGTGGCCGCGCACTTCACGCCCGCGCGCGAGATCAGCGGCGACTTCTACGACTGGTACCTGCCCGACGCCAATCGCATCGCCGTGACGCTCGGCGACGTCATGGGCAAGGGCCTACCCGCAGCGATGATGATGGCCACGGTCCGCGCGGCGCTGCGCGCGTCGGCGCAGGTGGAGGACCTGGAGCAGTCAGTGCGGCTTGCGGCTCGCATCATGGAGGCGCCGCTAGAGGTCAACCAGGCGTTCGTCACGGTGTTCCATGGCGTGTTCGACATCACCAGCGGCGACGTCCACTACATCGATGCGGGCCACGGCCATGCTCGCATCCTGCGCGGCAGCACCGGACAGGAGAACCTCTCGCTGCGCGGAGCCCCCATCGGCATGTTTCCCGATACCGAGTTCAGCATCGGCTGGGCCAACCTGAAGCCGGGCGACACGCTGCTCGTCTTCTCGGATGGGCTGCTCGACCTGCGGCCCGACATGGCGGTGAAGGATGTGCTCCTGCCCGCCGACGTGAGGCGCAGCGCGACGGCGCAGGAGCTCGTCGACAACCTCACGCAGGGCGTGCGCGGGCGCGAGATGGCGGACGACGTGACGGTGCTGGCGCTGCGGAGAAAGTGGAACCCGAAAGCCTGAATCCGGCCGCTGTATACAAACGCGTGAAATCCACCCCCCAGACGCGCGCTTTGTATACAAACGCGCAATTGGACCGCTACTTCGTTGGCGCCGGCTCCTGCACGGGACCGAGCCAGCGCTCCAGCACCGCCGCCACCACGTGCAGCTTGATCGGCTTGGAGATGTAGTCGTCCATGCCGGCGGCGAGGCATCGCTCGCGGTCGCCGGCCATCGCGCTCGCGGTCATGGCGATGATCGGCGTGCGCCGTCCTTCTTTTTCGTGGCGGCGGATCTGGCGCGTCGCCTCGTAGCCGTCCATCTCCGGCATCTGGCAGTCCATGAGGACCGCGTCGTAGTTCATGCGGTCGAGCACGCGCACGGCCTCGACGCCGTTGCCAGCCTTGTCGGCACGGTAGCCGAGGCGCTCGACCATTCGCATCGCGACCTTCAGGTTCGCCGCGTTGTCCTCGACGATCAGCACGCGGCCGCCGTGGTCGGGCCGC
>Ga0137395_10000330_pt1 | contig 19104 bp, 21 predicted proteins | sample czobulk216metaG_FD_108283 | JGI IMG/M metagenome (GOLD analysis project Ga0137395, IMG submission 108283) | Vadose zone soil microbial communities from Angelo Coast Range Reserve, California, USA - czobulk2.16 metaG | ecosystem: Environmental > Terrestrial > Soil > Vadose zone | place: USA...
GGCTGAGCTGCGAGTACTGGCGTGCGCCGGCCAGCAGGGTCTCGGCATTTTGCGCCGCGGCATCGACCTGGGCACGCGCCGTCCGGTAGGCGGCCATGCGGCCGTCGAGGATCGCGTACTGATCGCTGACAACCGAGGACAGGGCGACCAGCGCGTTGGGCGTCGTCGAGAGCGCGGCATAACTGGCGAAGCGCGCCGTGCTCGCATCGAGTCCGTTGGAAGAGACGCCGGCATTCTGCGCCTCAGCCACCATCTGGTTCCACTGATGCAGTTGGCGCTGTAGCGCGTCGCGGCTGTCCGCAATCTGCTGCTGGTAGGTGGCCTCGAGCTCGGCGCTCAGCTGGATGAGCTCGTCCAGCTTGTGATGGTCGGCAATCGGCGTCTGCCACCAGGCCGACGACTTGATCGCGCTCACCTGGCTGTACCGCCAGATCATCGTGTCGGCAGCGCCTGCGTCCAGGCCGCCCCGGACGGCTGCCAGCAGCGATTGATTGAAGGCGACATCGGCCTGCCGAAGATCGCTTGACAGAACGCTCGCGCTCGCCACCGCCGAGAGCGGAACGGCGGCTAACAGTCCGACGATGACGAAAACGAAGATGAGACGACGGACACCCCTCACCGGACGCACCCCTCTTTCGCTAGGCAGCGTCTGGCTGGCACCCCTCCTAAGGACGCCGGGCAAACGCTCTCGCCGTCAGCCATAACGTTACGACGAACCGGAGGTCACGCCAAGTGGCAAACCGTTACGCCCGTCATCTCGCCGTCACGAGATCCGTCCCCTCCCCCGCCGCGCGGGGGAGGGCAGGGGTGGGGGCTTAGCCCCGGCTCGTCCTTACTTTTCGATCGGAGCGCCGATCAGACTCCCCCACTCCGTCCACGAACCGTCGTAGTTCCGGACGTTGGGGTAGCCGAGCAGGTAGTGCAGGACAAACCAGGTGTGCGATGAGCGCTCGCCGATGCGGCAGTAGGCGATCACCGCCTTGTCGGCAGTGACGCCCTTCGAGCCATAGAGCTCGCGCAGGTCATCGGCCGACTTGAACGTGCCATCCTCGCGGACCGCCTGACCCCAGGGGATGTTCGCGGCGCCCGGGATGTGCCCGCCACGTTGCGCTCCCTCCTGCGGAAGGTTCTCGGGCGCGAGCAGCTCGCCACTGTACTCCTTGGGCGAACGGACATCGACCAGCGCCACGCCCGCCTTGCCGAGGTCGGCCAGGACCTCGTCGCGCAGCGCCCGAATCGACTTGTCCGGCTGGCCCGCCTTATAAGTCGCCGGCTTGATCGCCGGCGCGTCGGTCGTCAGCTCGCGGCCTTCGTCCTGCCACTTCTTGCGGCCGCCGTTGATCAGCCGGACGTCCTGGTGGCCGTAGTACTTGAGGTTCCAGACGAACCAGGCCGCAAACCAGTTGTTGTTGTCGCCGTAGACGAGCACCGCGTCGGTGTTGCCGACGCCTTTGGACGAGAGCAACTCCTCGAGCTTGTCCTTGGAGAGAAGGTCGCGGATCGGCCGCGCCTGCAGGTCCTTGCGCCAGTCGAGCCCGATCGCCCCCCTGATATGGCCGGTGTCGTAGGCGCTGGTGTCGACGTCGACCTCGACGATTTTCACCTTCGGGTCGTTGAGGTGATCGGCCACCCACTTGGTGTCGATCAATACCTCCGGGTGCGTGTAATCGGTTCCCTTCAGTTCGGTTGCGGACGTGGCCATGTTGCCTCTCCTCTCTTAAAGTTGACTAACCGAATTCACAAACTCAACAATCTGGTCCCCTAGTCTACGGGCGCAGGCTCGCAAACGTCAACTCGTTATTCGAGCCAGTCGAGATGAGCCAGGCAGCTCAATACGCGCCAGCCGGTCCGGACCAGCCCGTCAAGCGACCGGGCAAGACCCGGCTCTTCCTCGTGCCAGTCGGCATCGTCATCCTTCTTTTGGCGATCCCGGGCGGCGTATACGCCTTCTCCCAGAATCAGCTTTCCCAGGCGCAGGCGTCGGAGCAGCTTGGCGCCTATAGCCAGGCGCTCAGCCAGTACGCGACCGTCGAGTCGCTGGCGGGGAATCCCGCCTCGCGTCTCCTTCTCGGCGAGCTCGCCGACCGCGCCCAGTCGGGTACCGCCGAAACCCACTTCCTCTGGGGCGTCGAGCTCAACAAGCAAGGAAAGTTCGCGCAGGGCGAAGACCAGCTCCGCGCCTCGATCAAGATCGGCCTCGCCGACTGGGCAACCCGCGCCAATGCCGCTCTCGCCGACCTCTTCACCGCCTGGGCCCAATCCCTCGTTGCGGGCAAGCAATTCCAGACCGGCATCGACAAGTATCGGCTCGTGGCGACCGTCGACTCCACGGGCAACCTGACCGCCTCGACCAACGCCGGCCTTGCTACAGCCTACGCCGGCTTTGCCCAGTGGTACACGCAGCAGGAGCCGGCCGACTATCCGAATGCGCTCACCTGGTACGAGAGCCTCGTCAAGGAATTTCCCGACAGCCCGGAGGCCAAGCAGGCCCTGGCCTCGCTGCTGCCGCAGACCCTGTACAACGCCGGGCTCGCCTTTGTGCAGCAGATGCGCTTCCAGCAGGCGCGTGACGCGATGACCGAGCTCGTCACGAATTACCCGACGACCACGTGGGCCGCCCAGGCGAACACGGCGCTCCACGCCGACCAGCCGTTAACCGGCCAGCTGGTGCTCAGTGATCAGACCCCGACGCCGATCGCCAACCGCTTGGTGCGGATCGCCACCCACTGGAAGATCGTCAAGGCGCACACCTACGACGACTCGGGCGGCAAGATCTACTCCACATCAACCGACGCCAAGGGGAACTTCAAAGTCATGATGCCACCGGGGCAGAACTACCTGATCACCTGGTGGGACCCGACGCGCAGCACGTTTGTGACCACATTCCTCAGCGACAATGTGCCGGTCAACCAGATCACCATCAACGCACTCGAGCCCGCGCACACCACGGTCGCGACCTCTTAGCGCCGCGTGCGCTTCTTCGCTCCGGTGACCAAGAGAGCGTCAAGCTCAGCGCCGACCAGGAACGCAACCGATGCAAGATATAGATAGGCAGGGTGAGGCCGAGAGGTCGACTACGGCCCGATTGGAGCCTGCGGCACCCGCCATGTCCCAAGGCTATCGGCGTGAACACCCCGGATGAAAGCCCGGCTTCGAATCACGGCTTGCGATACGCAATAAACTAAGTTCGTACCGGCGAGCCGCCTTAGCTCAGCGGTAGAGCAATGGTTTTGTAAACCATTGGTCCGGGGTTCGAATCCCCGAGGCGGCTAACCCACACCCCAGATCGTTAGCGAAGACCGCTACTTGCGGAAGTAGTTGATCGGGAAGTCGATCCCAGGAACCTGGAGACCCGATGATCCGGCGGAATCGGTGCAACTCCATCTCCCGTCCTTTGAGACGAACGGCTCAACAAGGAAGTTCCAGACTGGTAGCGGACGCCCGTGGAACTTATCGGAAGATCCCTCGTCTTAGGTTTGCCGACAGGTGCTTTCGCGCATGTCGAGCCAGATAAAGGGGTGGAAAGTGAAACGTCTGATGGTAATCATCGGGCTTCTACTGACGGCTTGCGGGACGCCCCCGCAAAGCCATGGGGGCCCCGTCCAGGATCAGGTAAGCCTGATCGACGCGCTCCGCAAGACTGTCACGGTGGACATCTCCGGCACTGTGGCGCAGCCGTTCCTCCACCCGCAATCTGAGACGACGGTCCGGTTAAGCGGCACGCTCCTAGCCGCGCCAGCTGACGTGCAGCTCTTTGAATACGCTTCGGCCGCGGACGCCCAGGCTGATGCGCATCAGATCCGAGCCGATGGTAGCGGGACCGCAAATACGATCGTTGACTGGGTCGCGCCGCCCCACCTCTTTCTTAAGGGGAGGGTTCTCGTCATCTACGTTGGGAACGACTCGGCCGTGGTCAGTCTTTTACGCAACCTTTTGGGTCCGCAGTTCGCTGGGAGCTAACCCAGGGGGTTGGCCGGCTTCAGGCGGTACGGGCAGAGACAATCCTCTCAGCAAGAGCGCGTTTACCGCAACCAAAAGGCTCGAGCCCGACATCGAGAGGGCCGCGATCTCGGGTCGTAGGACGAGGCCCAGCGGCGCAAACACACCGGCGGCGATGGGCAACGCAATGCCGTTGTAGCCGACCGCCCACCCCAGGTTCTGGCGCATCTTCCGCAAGGTGCCGCGACCGATCGTCAGCGCCGTTGGGATGTCGAGCGGGTCCGACCGCATGAGCACCACGTCCGCCGTCTCGATCGCCACATCCGTCCCCGCACCGATCGCGATGCCGAGGTCAGCCTGAGCCAAGGCAGGGGCATCGTTGACGCCGTCTCCGACCATGGCCACCTTTCGGCCGCTCCGCTGTAGCTCTACTATTTTGCTGGCCTTATCGGCCGGGAGCACTTCGGCGATCACGGTTTCGATGCCGAGCTCGCGACCGATGCGACGGGCCGTGGCTTCGTTGTCGCCGGTCAGCATGACGACCTGCACGCCTTGCTTTCGCAGGCTGGAAATGGCCGCTGCGGAGGTCGGACGTGGCGCATCGGCGATGGCGATCAATGCCGCCATGCGCCCGTCGATGGCAACCCACACCATGGTGCGGCCCTCCGCTGCCATATCGGCGCCGTGGCTCTCGAGCGCGCCCAGGGAGACGGACTCCCGAGCCATCAGCCTCGCATTGCCGACCAACACCCGCTTCCCGTCGACCCGGGCGATGGCGCCCTGCCCTGGGACATTCTCAAACCCTTCGGCCGCAGCCTTGGCGACATCATGAGCGTCGGCGTAATTGACGACCGCCTGAGCCAGGGGATGCTCGGACTCGCGTTCAACCGCCGCGGCGACTCGGAGGACATTGGCTTCCGGAACACCGTCAACAACAACGTCGGTGACCTCCGGTTCACCTTTGGTCAGGGTGCCGGTCTTGTCCAACACCACGGTCTGGATGCGCGCGGCTGCCTCCAGCGCCATTGCGTTCTTGAACAGGATTCCCCGCTTTGCGCCGAGGCCGGTCCCCACCATAATGGCGGTCGGCGTGGCCAGTCCCAGGGCATCCGGGCAGGTGATGACCACGACCGTGATGGCGTAGAGAATGGCAACGGATACCGACCCGCTGACGAGCAGCCAGACGACGAACGTTCCGGCGCCCCCAATGAGCGCGACGAGGACGAGCCAGAAGGCGGCGCGGTCGGCCAATTCTTGCGCCGGGGCCTTGGAGTTCTGGGCTTCTTGCACGAGCTTGACGATTTGCGCGAGCGCCGTGTCAGCGCCCACCCGGACGGCGCGCGCCCGCAGGGTTCCGTTCTTGTTGATCGAACCGCCGATCACATTTGACCCAGGTTCTTTGGAGACCGGCAGACTCTCCCCCGTGACCACCGACTCATCGACCTCGCTCTGGCCTTCCTCAACTTCCGCATCGACCGCGACCCTCGCACCCGGCCGGATGAGGAACAGGTCGCCTACCTTGACCTCCGAGGTGGGGACCTCGACTGGCTCGCCGCCACGGATGACGAGCGCCATCGGCGGGGCCAGCGAGAGCAGCTTGCGGATGGCGTCATTGGCCCCGCCCCGGGCCCGCATCTCGAACCAGTGGCCGAGCAAGACGAAGGTGGCCAGCACCGATGACGCCTCATAGAACACGTTGCCGCCACCTGTGAGGCTGACGATGACGGAGTAGGTCGAGCCGGCTCCAATGGCGACCGCGACCAACACCATCATGTCCAGCGTGCGAGCCCGGAGCGCCCGAAGGGCTCCCGAGAAAAAGATACTGGCCGAATAGAAGATGACGGGCAGGCTGAGGACGAGCTGGAAAAGGTCGTCGCGAAGACCGAACGGTGCAGGAACCGTGAAATGCAACACGTTTCGGCCGATGCTCGACCAGAGCAGGATTGGGACCGAAAAAATGGCCGCCACCAGGAAGCGGTTGCGCATGTCTGCGACCATGGCGTCCATCGACATGCCGGCGTGGCCGCCGTGCCCCATGACCTCCTCCGGTGAGCGCATCGCGGCCTCGTGCTCTTGGTGTTCAGCAGTGACCGGCTGCGCCTGGTCGGCCACCTGGATGGACAGTTTGGCTGCCGCGCCGTTCGGCTCCGCCATTGGGTCGCCAAGGTGATCGGGCACCGACTGGCCGGCACAGTGGTATCCGCACTCTTTGATCCACTGAGCGAGGTCGCGCACCGAGGTCACCCCTGGATCGAAGGTCACGGTGGCCGTTTGCGAGACCGGGTTCGCCTTCACCAGCCGCACCCCTGGCCGGCGAGAAAGGACCGTGTCTACGACGGCCTTTTCAGTTGCGTATTGAAGTCCCGAGACATCGAGGACCACGGTCGTCGACCGGGCGACGTTCGGTGAGGCCGTCACGCGGAGCGTGTCGCGTCGACGAAGGCTTCGGGTTTACGCTCGAACGCCTTCGCGCATCCCGGGTTGCAGAAGTAATAGGTCTTGCCTGCGTACTCGGTCTTGGCGGCTGCCGATTCTGGTTCCACCGTCATCCCGCAAACCGGATCGATTTCCTGGCTCATCGTGGGCCTCCTTATTTCGTCGTCGTTGAACCGCCCCGTGTCACCGGCCCGGAAGCGATCGGGATCGGCGACGAATCGGTCCCGACAGCGGTCTGAGCAAAAGAAGTACGTCTGACCACCGCTGCCCGCGGTCGCCGGTGCAAGTTGCCTCTCGACCTGCATCCCACACACCGGGTCGATGGCATACCCAGCTCCGCCGCCCAGTCGCTCACGATTCCGATACAGCCAGAGGAGCAGACCGAAGACACCCAGGAATACGAGGTTGAGATACGTGGTGTAGTTCCACTGGAAGGATGGCTGGACGACCTGCGCCGGACGCCCGACCGGAACGAGGCCGGCTCCCGCGAAGAGGTATTCGGTCGCGAGACCTGCCGCCGCCATCACCAGCCAGAAGGCCGCCAGGATCCGCAGCGTCAATGCCCACCCATAGAACTTACGGTAGATCAAGAGCAACGGAAAGGTGATCAGGTCCGCGAAGATGAAGCTGACCACGCCGCCAAAGCTGATCCCGCCTTTCCAGAGGGCGGCCGCCAGCGGGACGTTGCCGATCGAACAGACGAAGCTCAGGATGGCGATCAGCGGGCCGACGATCACGTTCTCCACGGATGTCGCGAATCCGTGGTCGTGGAAGAAGATGGTGTTCCAGAGGCTGTTCGGAACCAGGACGGCCAGGAATCCGGCGACCAGATAACCGACGACCATTTCCCTTCGGAGCATCACCAGGTCAGCCATGGTGTAGGTGGCGGCGTTAACCCAGCCGGCGGGTGAACGTAGGCGCTGAGCGAGTGACGCCACCGGCTCCTTGCCCGCCACGCCCATGGACTTTTCATTGGCAGTCGATAGGGACTGCTCGGCCAGACGCTGGCGAGCTCGCTCGATCAGGGCCGGCCGGAAGAAGAAACGGGCCACCAGGGCAAGCAGCGCGATCATGACGATGCCGCCGACATACTCACTGAGCGCGAACTGCCAGCCGATCAGGACCCAGAGCACGAGGCCCAGCTCGATGACCAGGTTGGTAGACGCCAGCATGAACACCATCGCCGTCGTAAAGTCGGCGCCTTTCTGGAAGAGCGATTTGGCCATCGCGCTGGCAGCGTAGGAGCAGGACGACGAGGCGGCGCCCAAGATCGAGGCGATGCCGAGCGTTTTTGGCCGGTGATCGCCCATCACACGTTGCATGTCCGAGCGGGAGACGAACGCCTGGACGACGCCGGACAGGCCGAACCCGAAGATGAGCGGCCAGAGTGTATCCCAGAACATGAAGAAGGCCGTCCGAAGGCTGTCGGCGATGGCCGCCAGAACCTGCATCAGCTCAAATCCCGTCCTCAGGCCTTGGCAAAGCGTTCGACAGCCTTGACCAGCTCGGTGACCTTTGACTCATCGCCCTGGCGCACGGCGCTGGTGACGCAGCCCTTGATGTGGTCTTCGAGTAGCAGCAGCCCAACCTGGTCAATGGCCGCCTTGATCGCATTGATCTGCGTCAAGACATCGATGCAATAGGCCTCCTCGTCCACCATCCGCTTGACCCCTCGGACCTGGCCCTCGACGCGGCTGAGGCGCGTGAGAAGCGCCTCCCTGTCCTTCGCATAACTTGGCTTCATGGCCTTTAGTATACCCACCAGGGGTATGGGAGGGCTCGATTCCCGCGGCCCGCGTTCAGACCTTCAAGCGGAATGTCAAGTCGACGAACGATCCCCGGTCGACGAGCAGCTTGCCGTCTGGCGCAAGCTCAACATGAATGTGGTCCATGGGGCGCGGCGCAGGTCCGAAGAAGTTGATCGAGTCACGGAAATAACGGCTGCCATGGCAGGGACACTTAAACCCGGGCAACGCCGGGTTCTGGCGTGTGGCGGCTTGGCCTGTCTGAGGATCCTTGATACTGAGGATGCCTTCCGTTACCAGATCGCTCGTCACGTCCGGAAACGAGCGTGGCGTACACCCCAAATGCGTGCAGATCAAGTTGAACGCGTAGATGCCATCAGGATCCCGATTGATCACGACTCGATCGGTGATGAAGACGGTGGTCGAACCCACCGCAAAATCTGACGGTGGTCCGTACTTAACGGCATTGGGCGCTTCATAGGTGGCGTTGGGAAAAATGAAGCGCACCGATTGGAACAAGGCGATGGTGCTCCCGACGACAAACGCCCCCCATCCCAGAATGGCGAAGAAGCTACGCCGACTGACCGCTCGGCTGTCCTCGATCAGGCGCTTCGCCCCCATCATGGCTGTCACCTCCGATCTCGGGATAGTAGGTTGAACCATTCTACCCTCTGACGTGAGCACATTCCGTTCACGCCAGCGATCAAGGCGGCCACTGTGGGTTGCCCTGGCGAGCTTGATGGGCTCGACGCTCCTCGTTGCCCTGTCTGTACTGACGCCGGCACCCCGCAATCTCTGGCCACTGGTCGGCGTCGCCGGCCTTCTCGCCCTTGTTATCGGAAGTACATTCGTCGCTACGGCGCTGTTTGCAAGGTTGAGGCCTTTGCACGCGGATCAATCGCGACTTGTCCTGGGCCTCCTCTTACTGATCGCGGCCTCCTTCCACCTGCTGCTGCTCGGTGAGCACGCCGACGAATCACCGTTGCTGGGGCTCGGCTTCCTCGCTTCGGGTCTGATCCAGCTTGGTCTGGCCAGCGTCGTGATCTTGGGGCCGCGCCGACTTGCCTACTACGCCGTCATCGCCCTCAACGTCGCGCTGATCGTGCTTTACGCCGCGCACGTGGTGATCGGCCTGCCATTGACGCCCAGCGCTCAGGGCGGGTTCACGTTGGGACCGACGGAAGCCATCGACGCCGTCAGCATTACGACGAAGGCGTCTGAGCTGATGGGCGTCGCGCTCGCTTTCGCGCTCCTCCACCATCACGGCGCCGACTCAAAACGGTCTTCCCCGCGGCAGATGGAGCAGCCAGCTGGCGGCTAACGCCGAGGCCAGGCTCGCGCCGACAATCACGAGCCACCAAGCTACGTCCGGAGGAGGCGACAGATCGAGCGGGTAGGCGAAGATGCCACTGTCCGTTGCGGCAAGCAGGGTACGACCGACTTCCAGCACACGCCAGACTGAGCCGGGCGGCAGTCCAGCGCGCAGCGGTGACCAGTTGCGGCCTCCGTCCGTGCTGACCGCGACGCCGTCGAGCATTGTGGCCGCGTACGCACGAGACCCTGCGGCGTCGGTGATCGCCACGACATGAATGGCGCCGCTACCTCCATGGCTCGCGAGCCCGGCGTCGGACTTTGTCCAGGTGCGTCCGTCAAAGGACCGGATGCCCTGGCCCATCGAGCCGGCGAAGAGTCGAGCGCGATCGGCCGACGGATCGAGCGATACCACATATCTCTGGTCGGAGCTCGACAGCCACCGAGCACCGTTCCATCGGTAGACCGCCTCCGAGTCACTTGCGAACAGCGATCCCCGGAAGTAGGCGATGGCCCATGCCGCGGTTGGATCCTGGATGCCAGCCGATTCGGGGCTCCAATCATGACCGCCATTCGCTGAAAGCCAGAAGCCGCCGCGTGAGCTCACCCAGATGACATTTGGATCCTGCGAGTCAACGGCAATCCCATGGACCTCAAAGGAAGGTAACGGCAACTTTCGATACGGCCCGCCGACCTGTTCACTCGCGTAGACTCCGTGGGTCGTGCCGACGTACGCCGCGATCGGGGACAGCGCCACACTCAGCACCAGCTCGGACGGGAATGCGACCTGCTGCCAGCGCTGGTCGCTCGGGCGACGCACGTACAATCCCTCCCCACCGGCGACAAGGTCTTGGCCATTGGGACTCGTCGCCATTCGATCAATGAATCGCTGCGGGAGACCCTGTTCCCGCCAGGCCGCCCCGGCGCCGGTCAACGTAAGCGGAGCGATCATCCGGGGGGCAATGACGACGACGAGCGCAGCCGGGGCAAGAATCAAAACCAGGGCAACCACGGAGCGGCTCGTCATGCTGCTACGCAACGTCGCCGAGCGATCGTGCACGAGATACCAGCCAGTCGGTACGACACTCCAGACGGCAGCCAGGAGATGAAGATCGACAAAGAAAGTGCGCACGGGTGCTGACCAGGGAAGGGCGAGGAGCGCGCCGGCCCCAAAGAGCACCAGGTAGAGACCGCCGAGCAGCCACCGAAGTTGCCGCAAGGCGCGCCCGGTCTGAAATGCGCGAAGGGGAGCCTGGGTCGCCAGTAGGGCGATGACAAAGACGATGGAGGCGAGGCCCACGTAGACGTGGAGCCCATCGACGATGACGAGCCGCACCGGTGACGGGAGATTGGCTCGAACAACGAGGTAAACCAGCCCGCTGGCCCAGGCGATGCCAACCAGCACCAGGAACGTCGCGTCCAGTTCGGAACGCCGCCCACGCTTGCCGTCCAGCTGCACTTCTCCTATATTCCAGTAGTACTAGGTCTGCCGGCGACCGGGCTGCACCGCAAAATGGCACAAAAGGGATTGAATCGCGCGCTGGGTCTTTTGGGGCCGCTCGAGGCACGAATCATGCGTGTCATTTGGACCGGCCAGGTTGGCGAGTCGTTCACCGTCCGCGATGTCCAACGGGAGATGTCGGAGCTCGCCTACACAACGATCATGACGACGGTTGTGCGGCTCGCCACCAAGGGGCTCCTTCACGCGCGGGCGATCTCACAACAAAAGGCTCATGAGTACCGGGTAGCTCTGAGGCCGGAGGAGTTCGTTACTCGCGCGAGCCGTCAGGACGTCGCGCAGTTGGTAAGGCGCTACGGCGACGCTGCCCTCATCGCCTTCGCCGCGCGCATCGAGGAGTTGGATTCGGAGCAGCGGAAGCGCCTGCGGGAATTGGGTAGGCAATGAAGCAGTATGCCGTTCTGATCGGCGGAGCCACGCTCCTAGCACTGGCGTGCGGCAGCTGGTTGGCGACCTGTCGCTTGCCCGGAACGTGCGCCTCGATGGCTCCGCCGCTGCGATGGCCCTTGGCCATTGGGTTGGCGAGCGTCACACTTCTCGGCGCCCTGACCATCGCCTGGCTGACCAGGGTTGTCTGGATCCTGGCCCAGGGGGCCACGGCGGTCCACCGGATGCAGCGCGCGCCGGCGCCGTGGACCCTTTCCATTGGGGCAGCGCGTGCTGGAGCCCAACGCCTTGAATACGTCACGGCCAACGCTCCCGTCGCGTTTTGCCACGGGGGACTCACACCCTCCATTCTGGTGAGCGAAGGCCTGGTCAGCGAGCTATCACCGGACGAACTGGTGGCGGTGCTGGCGCATGAGCAGCACCACCTCCGCCGCTTCGATCCCCTCCGGCGAGCGATGCAGCAAGCCATGGCCGACATCCTCTTCTGGCTGCCGGTGGTCGCGTGGTGGGCCGACCGCCGTCGGGAAACATCGGAACTGGCGGCCGACCGCGCAGCCATCCGCTGTGCAGGCCGGTCGCCCCTCGCTGGCGCGCTTTGGAAGATCGGGTCGTATCTAGAAACCCACGGCACGGCTGCCTTCGCCGGCGCCGCCAGGCTCCGCGTGGCGCAAGTGCTTGGGGATGACCTCCCCCGCCAGACGATCCCGATGCCGCTCTGGGTGGGCTCGGCCGCCGGAGTCCTTATCACCCTGAACTCCGCCTGGTGCGTCGCCCATCTTTTTGGGAGCGCCTGAGGGGCTGCTACTATAGAGTCCTCGTAGATATCTAGGAGGTCCTTCATGTCTCAATTCCTGCCCTACGTACTGATCCTTGCCTGCCCCGTTTCGATGGGGCTGATGATGTGGTTCATGATGCGTTCACCGAAAACGACGCCGTCCGCTCAGCAAGAGTCACCCAATGCCCGCATCACCCGCCTTGAGCGTGAGATCGAGCTGCTGCGCGATGCACACGGATCAACCCCAGCGGACCAGGAGCGCCCGGCCTCCTGAGCAAGAATCGTCCGGCACCCCGCCGCCAGCCCGCTACCGGCAAACGGAAGCCGGTACGCGACTGGTCGCCTCTGCGGAATTGGGGGCTGATCGGGATCGCCGGCGTTCTCGTGATCGCCGGTCTGATCTGGATCCTCAAGGGCACACAACCGGCGGGATCTGGCGTCGCCACCGGCGCCGAGGCGCCATCCATCGCCCAGCCGGCCACCAGTGGCCAGACGCTGTCGCTGCAGCAGCTCCGCGGCTCGAAGGTCGTCGTCTACTTCTATGAAGGATACGGTTGAGGGGCATGCCAGAAGCAGCTCGTGGAGCTGCAGAACCGGTTGCAGGAGATCACGGCGTTGGGCGCGAAGGTGGTCGCCGTCAGCGTCGACCCGGTCGATCAGTCAAAGTCGCTCGCCGGCCAATTGCAGCTGGGTTTCCCGATCGTCGAGGACCGCAACCATGCGCTCGGTTCGGCCTTCGGCGTCTTCCGGATTCCGGGCGGCATGGACATGGGTGACGTGGACGGCCATTCCATCTTCGTGATCGATGCAAGCGGGCATGTCCGCTGGAAGCAGCTCGCGCCTGACACCATGCACGTGGCCGTCGATGATGTTCTGGCAGCGCTCAGGCAAGCCTGAGGCGTCCTCCGCACCCGTGCGAGCGACGCTCGTCACGACGCCCGACTGTCACCTCTGCGAGCATGCCCGAACGGTCCTCGAACGCGTGCTGGCCGACCGCTTGAGAATCGACGCGATGGACTGGAACGCCGCTGACGGGAACGAGCTGGTGAAACGAGACGGCGTCCCGTTCGCCCCCGCGGTTTACATCGAGGGCAGGCTCTTCGGCTACGGTCGTGTATCGGAGGGCGCGCTCCGGAAATGGCTGCGGGTGCAGGGCCTGATGTGAACGCTCTCGTTTACTCGAGCTCCCTGGCGGCCTCGTTCCTGGGCGGCATCCTGGCCCTCTTCGCACCCTGCTGCGTCGTCTCGCTGCTGCCGACCTTCATCGGGACCGCCGCGGCCCGGGGGCGGCAACGGCTGCCCATCACCGCCCTCGTGTTCGCCGCTGGGGTCGCGGCCGTGTTGTTACCGGTCGTCCTGGGGGTTGGCGCGCTCGGCCAGGTCTTCGCCGCCCAGCGCCGGATCATCTTCTTCCTGGTCGGCATCTTCCTCGCTCTGCTCGCCATGGGCATGCTAACGGGCCGGCAGTGGATGCTCGCGATGCCGACACTCCGGGTTCGGGTCGGAGGCGACAGCGCAAGTTCCGTCTTCTTACTGGGATTGGTGTCGGGAATCGCGAGCTCCTGCTGCGCCCCTGTCGTCGTCGGCGTGGTCGCGCTCTCGGCGCTCGCGAACTCGGTGCCCGGGGCACTGGGACTCGGCCTTTCTTACGTGTTCGGCATGGTTTTTCCCCTCTTTCTGGCGGCCCTGTTCTGGGACCGGTTGCCGGCCGGCGCCACCCGATGGCGCTTGAGACCGTTACAGGTCGGCAACCGCCGGATTCCATGGTCCGAACTGGTCGCCGGGGTGATGTTCCTCGCCATCGCTGCGGGGGCCCTTTACCTTGCACTCACGGGCCAGATGAGCTACTCGCCGGAGTGGCTGACGGCGTGGAATCGCTGGGCGACGGAGCGGGCCGGGGACCTGGCGGCAGGGCTACGGGGTCTTCCTCTGCCCCTACAGGCAGGGCTTCTGCTCTTGCTGGCAGCCGCGGTCGGAGTGCCCCTGTTCAGCGCGTGGCGCAGCCGGCGCTGGGTAAGCTGAAGGTAGATGGACATGATGGGCGGCGGCTGGATCTGGTTCGGCCTCCTGATGATGCTCTTCGGCCTGCTGGTCCTCGTTGGGATCATCCTGCTGGCCGTATGGGCGATTCCCCGCCTGGCGGGGAGCGAGCGGCAACGATCGAACACGACGTCGGGGTCGCCCGAAGACCCGATGACGATCCTGCAGCGGCGCTACGCCCGAGGCGAGATTACGCGCGAAGAATATGAGCGCATCCGGTCGGACTTGAAAGGCGGCGGGACAGGTTCATGAGCAGCCGGACCCTGCTCCTCGCAGGAGTCGCGGCCCTGGTCGTGGGACTCGCCGGTTGCGGCGCCGCCATCGCCTTGGCTACTGCAAACAGCGCACCTCAGGCCGGCGGCATGATGGGCGGCGGCATGATGGGCAGCATGGCCGAACCCATGATGGTATGGAGGCAGGGCGCTGGCCCGGTCTCAAGACCACAGGACGCCGTACCAGCAGCCCTGGCGGCCGTGCGGGGACGCGGCTGGGACTGGCTGACCGTGGACGAGGTCCATATCTTCCCGGCGTTCTACGAGGTGGAGTTCAACGACCGCGCCGGCTTCAAGGGCCCTGAGGTCTACGTCAACCGTACGTCTGGGGATCTCGGGCCGGAAATGGGTCCCAACATGATGTGGGACTCGCAGTACGGAATGATGGGCGCGACCTGCGCGACTCCCAGGTCGGAGTCTGATGCTCGGGCGCTTGCGACAAGGGCCACCTCTACTGCACTGGAGGACGGAGAGCAGCACCACGGCTACTGGGAGTTTGAGCTCAAGAGGGGCGGCGCCGTCGTCAATCAGATCAACATCCAGGACTGCACCGGTGCGGTCATCAACGAGCAGCTGTGGCAGCCGGACATGCAAGGGACATACGCGCCGAGCGCTTAGCCGGCGCAAGACCTCTGAGGCGGCCCAGTCATTGATGGGAACCGGCCGGTTCCTCGCCGCTGCCGCCTGCGCCTTCGCGGTGAGTGTGCTGATCCCAATCACGGCCTCGGCCCACGCCTTCCTGGTCCAGACGAGTCCGGCACCTGGGCAGCGACTCTTGGCGAGCCCGCCGTCGGTCACGCTGCAGTTCAGTGAGGCGGTGGCCCCGGGAGGCATCCGGGTCACGGTGCGGAATGCCCGGGGCGGGCTGGTCAAGGCTCTGCCACCCAGCCGCGCTTCAGGTGGTGAGCTCGTCGCCGTCCGCCTACCTCTTCTGTCCCCCGACGTGTATGAGGTTGAGTGGCAGGTGGTATCAGCGGATGATGCTCATTTCAGCGCCGGCAGCTTCGCCTTTGCCGTTGGCACGACGGCCAATATCCCGGGGGCGACCCAGGCCGCTGCGGAACCGACGGATTGGCTCCAGGCGGCCGCCCGCTTCCTCTTCCTTGCCAGCCTCGCGTTCGCGGCGGGCCTGGTTGTCAACGCGACCTGGGTGTGGCGGGCCAGCGGATTCGCGGAACGCCTCGAGTCTGGCAATGTCCTGCGCATCCCACTCGCTGGCGCAGCCCTCGGTGCCGGCACGCAGCTCCTGCTCTTTCTTTGGCGACTGGCACCGGGCGATAGCTCGGTCTTCGCGTCGGCGCCGTGGCAGGCCGTCCTCCAGTCTCCGGCCGGACGCAACGAACTCATCGCCTTCGTGTTCGTGCTGATCGCCGGCGGAATCGTCTTCGTCCGGGGTGCCCGCCGGCTGGTGCTCCTCCCGCTTGCCGTCGCCGCGGTTGCCGCCGCGCTGACCACTCATCCGGCGGCGGCGCGAGCATGGTGGGGCCTGCCCGCCATCGCGTTCCACGTCTTACTGACCTTGCTCTGGTTCGGCATGCTGGCTCATGTCATCGTCGCGATCGCCACCCGGCGGCCTGCACTGCCCCGGACGACCGTGCTCACCGCGGGCCGGCGATACGCGCGACTGGCCCTTTGGAGCGCCGCTGGCGTCCTGGTGACCGGGCTGCTCGCCGCGCTGGCGGAATTCAGCTCAGTCGCGCAGCTCATCACCACCTCCTACGGCAAGCTGCTGCTGCTCAAGGTGGGCATCGTGCTGGCGGCATTGCTCGCGGCGGCCACGATGCGGCTGCTGGGGCTTCGAGCTACAGGAGATCGCCTCGGGATGATCCGGGGTCTCACCCGGGTTGAGGCTGCGTTGCTGCTCGGGGTTCTGGCACTGTCCAGCTTGCTGGGCGCAGTGGCACAGCCGTCGCTGGCTTCCACCGCGGTCACCGCCATCCCGCCGTTGGGTCCGCCCCCGCCGAACGGGCCAGCCATCGACCTCGCCGGCCAGGCCGGCTGGTGGGAGGTCTACCTGGCGGCGAGCAACGGCCAGCTCGTCGTGACCGCCATCAGTCCGGGTTCTCCGCTGCCGCCGGACCTCAGCCTCTCGGTCGCGCGGCGTGACCCGACCGCGGGCTGGTCGCCCCTCGGCGCGACCGCTTGCGGGATCGGGTGCCTCATTGCGCCCGTCCAGTGGACCGCGGGCATCACCGAACTCCAGACGCAAGTGAATTCGCGTCGTTGGCCCGGCGGCAAGATCGACTTCAGCGTGCCCTGGCCACCGGTCGCCGGCGACCGGGGCCTATTGGCCGCAGTAATAAAGAGGATGCAGGATGAACCGAAACTCTCCGTCGACGAGCGGGTGACCAGCGGTCCCGCCGCGACCGGGCATGGCCACTACCCGATTTCCGGCTCGACATTCCTCCATGGTGAGCCATATGGGCCCGACACCGGCATCCTCGAAGCGCTCCCAGAACGTGACGGCCTCAAAATGCTAGTCGTCTTCCTACCGGGCTCTCAAATCTGGGTCCGGCTCTCCATCGATGCCAGCCAACGCCTGCGTGCCGAGACGATTGTTGATCCCGGGCATCTCATCGAACGCAGCTTTTCGTACCCGTGAGCCGAGCTGATCGTGTTGCTTAGAGAATCGCCTTGAGCTGCCTGGAGAGGTAGTCAGGGTCGAGCGCCCACGGCGAGAGTGCGCTGACTGACCCATCGCGCGCCACGAAGACGCTGACCGGCAGGCCGGTGGAACTGAGTCCGACCCCGTAGGCGTCGGCGACCCGTCCATCGGGGTCGAGGAAGGGGGCCGGCTCCAGCTTGAGGTCCGACCAGAACTTTCGGACAGCGGCCACCGACTCCTTGTAATCGACGGCAACCACCATAAAGCCCTGGTCCCGGTGGGCGCGGTAGGCCGACTCGATCATCGGTAACTCTTCCCGACAGGGAGTGCACCAGGTCGCCCAGAAGTTGATCAGCACTGGCTTCCCTTTGAGGTCGGCCAGGCTGACCCGATGGCCGTCAAGGTCAGTCAGGGTAAACGGCGGCGCCGGTTTGCCCACCTGCACCGACCCGTTGCCAGTGATCCGATTGGTTCCGCTGCCGATGGAGTTGGTCGAGACCGTACCGAGGTCCTGCAGCGGCGGCGTGAAGTACGGCAGGTAGCTGTTGAGCAGGGTGAGCCGGTTGCTGAAGATCAGCAGTCCCATGCTGATGAGGAACACGGCCGCCACGCCGTTGAGGACGCGCCCGGCCGTATAGATGTTTCTGACGACCCGCGTCAGCTGGCCCGCGATTGCGGCCGCAACGAGCAGCGGAATGGCCATCCCCGCTGAGTAGGCGGCGAGCAGCAGCGCACCCTGCGCGGCAGTCGCGGAATCCGCCGCGATGACCAGGATCGCCGCGAGGATGGGCCCCACGCACGGCGTCCAACCGACGGCAAAGGCCATGCCGACCGCGTATGAGGCCCAGGGCGTTCTCGGTAGCCGGTGGGCGATATCCAGACGGAATTCCCGCATCAGCCAGGGCATCATCAGGCCGGCCATGGCGACCCCCATGACGATCAGGGCGACGCCCGCCACCTTCAGAAGGATCGACCGGTACTGGGTCAGGTTCGCGCCCAGGAGACCTGCAGCCGCACCAAAGAGGATGAAGACCGTGCTGAATCCCGCGATAAAGAGCAGGGCGTTTCCCAACACCGTCAACTGCTGACGCAACGGCGCCACGCCGGGTTGGCCAACGGCCCGCCCGCCAAGATACGTGATGTAGGCCGGAATAAGCGGCAGAAAGCACACCGAAATGCAGGAGAGGAGTCCGCCAAGGAAGGCAACCCCGAGATAGCCGGTCATCCGCTCAGCAGTTTCGCCTGGATGAGACGCTCCAGCTTGTCCTCGGTGGTTTCGCCGTCCATGCGGGCGACGATAACGCCGCGCCCGTCCACGAGCACTTGCCCGGGCGGACTGTCTACCTGATAGGCTGCGGCGAGCTTGCCATCAGGGTCATAAAAGCTGGGATACGGGACCTGGAATTCCTGGACGAAGGCCGCGGCGGCGGCATGGTCGCGATCCAGGAAGTCGACGCCGACGAACTGGATGCCCTTGGAGGAGAGGTCGGCCGCCATGCGGGTCAGGTACGGCTGTTCATGCCGGCAGGGGCCGCACCAGGATGCCCAGAAGACAAGTACCGTCCGGTTGCCTCGAAACACGACCGTCAGGGCCTTTCCGCCCAGCGTCGTTCCCGACGCTGCGGGCGCTGCGAACCCAGTCTTGCCCGAAGGTGGCGCGGAAGCAACATCCGGCTGGAGAGTACAGGCGGACGCCATGATCGAAACCGCGATCATTGAGACCAGCAAACGTCCCTGGCTCAGCCGTACCATGCTCCTCCGGCCAGCGATACTACCGGGCTATCGTAGCAATCTGCGCACCAGTCCGGACCAGCCAGCTGCTCCTACTAGCAGCTGATAGTATTGGTGCACCGCGTCGGCGGCGACCAATTGTCTGGCATGGGCAAAAACCGAAACGACATCAAAGAGCTCCGAAAGGCGCAGCGACAAGCGGCGGCCCAAAAGGAGCGGGCCGCGCGACCGACGGAATCTGATTCTCATCGGCAGCGGACTTGGCGTCGCGGCGCTGGCCATCCTGGTTATTGCAGCCGCCCTCGGCCACTCGCCCGATTCCCATCTGGCTTTCGCCGCGCCAC
>Ga0137395_10000334_pt1 | contig 19019 bp, 17 predicted proteins | sample czobulk216metaG_FD_108283 | JGI IMG/M metagenome (GOLD analysis project Ga0137395, IMG submission 108283) | Vadose zone soil microbial communities from Angelo Coast Range Reserve, California, USA - czobulk2.16 metaG | ecosystem: Environmental > Terrestrial > Soil > Vadose zone | place: USA...
AAGGTCGCGCCGGTGCCGATCAACTGCGCGGCCGGGGGCGTCGGCGCGCTGGTGACTGGGGCACCGGTCGATGGATTCGTGGAGACAGAACTGCCGCCGCAGGCGGCGAGCAGGACGGCTGCGGCCACCGAGAGAGCGACGAAAACGGGTTTCATGCTAACGATGCTTCCTCCTCAAACGATGGCCGCGCACGGCCTTTCTGCATTTGAGGAGCAGGCTAGCGCCTGCGCTTTATGGAATGGGGCGCGCAGGGTTAAGGGGACATTAACGGAGGCCGGGGGAGCCGCACGCGAATCACGGTGCCCGCTCCCGGGATGCTCTCAGCCAGGATCGTGCCGCCCTGCAGTTCGACGAGGTGCCGAGCGATCGATAGCCCGAGGCCGCTCCCGGGCTGACCGCCTCTTGACCGGTCGACCTTGTAGAACCGCTCGAAGATGCGTGCGAGGTCACGGGCCGGAATTCCGGGACCAGTATCGCGGACGGCGATCTCGACTCGCGACAGCTCGGCAGAGGCACTGATCACCACCTCGCCGGAGCCCGTGAATTTCAGCGCGTTGTCCACGATGTTTTGCAGCGCCTGGTCGGTCTTTGCCCGATCGCCGAGCGCGGTGCTGCCAGCAGTCACAACCTCGGCGCGCAGAACCAGCTGGCCGGCCGCCGCCCTGACCTGGTACCGATCGACCAGTGCACGGACCAGATCATCTACTGAGAACGGTAGCCGCTCCAGAGCGATGCCCTCCGCATCGAGTGCAGCAAGCTGATTCAGGTTGAAGACGATGTCGGCAAGCCGCCCTGCCTCCTGGGTTATGCGGTCGATGAACAGCCGCGTGTCTCCGTCGGCCGGAAGCTCGGCCGAGAGGGTCTGAGCCGCGAGGTCGAGACCAGCCAGCGGCGTGCGAATCTCATGGGACAGATTGGCTACGAATTGCTGCCGAACCGTCTCCAGGTAGCGGAGTCGGGTAATGTCTCGTGCCAGCAGAACGAGGTGCCCATCTTGAAGGGGCACGGTACGGATCTGCAAGATCCGACCTGAAATGGGCAGTTCCACCTCCGCCGCCTGTTCAAGCCGCGATTCGCGCGCTCGGAGCGCTAGCCCATCAATGCGATGGTCGCGAACGACCTCAACCAGCGGCCGGCCAACCGGCTGCTCGAGAACGGGAAACATCAGGCGCGCCGCCGGATTGATCCACCGGACCACAGGCCCATCCAGGAGAAGGACGCCCTCCTCCACGTGGTCAAGGATCCCGGCCAGCATCGGACGCGAACGGGCAGAATCGACCGGCGCGACGGGGACTGTCTGTGGGCCGAGCCCGGGTGAGGGTCGCCGCCGCCAGAACCGGGCCATCCCGGCCGAATCTAGCAGACGATCGAACCGACCCAGTTGGGTGGTTAGCGATTCGGTCCTTCCCGTGGCTTCCTTTAAGGTTGTGTGGGGACGTCCACAGTAGCGGAGGTGCGGTCATGAGGTTGAGCCTGGTACCCCAGGAGCGGCGGTTCTATGTCCTGTTCAAGAGGCAGGGAGAGCTGGTCAATGAGTCGCTCGAGCAACTGCGCAACGGTTTACTGGAGGGCCAGACCCGGCACCCGCGCCTTCGCGAGCTCGAACACGAGTGCGACGATGTAACTCACGAGATCTATAACCTGATCAATCAGACCTTCGTAACCCCGTTCGAGCGAGAAGACATCTATTCCCTTGCCTCGTCGCTGGACGAGGTAGTCGATCTGGCCGAGGAGGTCTCTGACAAGATCGATCTCTATCGGGTCAAAGAAATCACACCCTCAGCACGCCGTATGGGCGAGGTGCTGGCCAAAGCAGGAAAAGAGCTGGAAGCCGCCCTGGCAAACCTGGAGGGTTTCAGGAATCTGACTCCCCATAGGCTCGCGATCCACAGCCTCGAGAATGAGGGTGACCGGATTACACGGGAGGCATTGGCCCAACTTTTCACCGACGGCGCCAGCCCCACTGACCTCGTCAAATGGAAGGATCTCTACGACCTGCTCGAAACCACGATGGACCAGTGTGAGCACGTTGCCAACGTGCTTGAGGCGACCTCGATCAAGAATGCCTGATCAGCTCTTGCTGCTGATCACCATCCTTATCGCCCTCGGCTTCGATTTTACGAATGGCTTTCACGATACGGCCAACGCGATCGCCACCTCGGTATCGACACGCGCAATGTCGCCCCGGATCGCCGTTCTAGTCGCTGCCGTCCTCAACCTGGCCGGCGCCGTGGTTACCGTCGTCTTCTTTCAGGCCAAGGTGTCGAACACCATCGCGAAGATCGTTGCCTTCAGAGTGGGCCTCGTGGTGATCATCGCGGCCCTCGTTGGCGCGATCACCTGGAACCTGATCACCTGGTACCTCGGTCTCCCGAGCAGCTCGACCCACGCGCTGGTCGGAGCGCTGAGCGGGGCCGCCATCGCTGCCGCGCATGGTCTCAGTGGGGTCCGGGCCGCAGAGTTCTGGAAGACCGTGCTCTCCCTGCTGATCTCACCGCCGGCGGGCTTCATCCTGGCCGCGGTGGTCATGACCCTCTTGCTCGTGGTGCTGCACGGCGCTCGCCCGGCACCCTTGAACCGCACATTTCGCAGCCTTCAGATTGTCACAGCAGCGCTCGTCTCCTATTCCCATGGGGCCAATGATGCCCAGAAAACGATGGCGGTGATCACGCTGGCGCTGGTAGCCACCGGTCATCTTCAGAAGTTCCAGGTTCCGGTTTGGGTCGTGCTCCTGTCCGCGTCGGCGATCGCTTTTGGCACTTATGCCGGAGGCTGGCGGATTATTCGAACGCTCGGCTGGCGGATCTACAAGTTGGACCCCGCCACCGGTATGGTCGCGCAACTGACTGGGGCGGCCGTGATCCAGTTCGCGACCCAATTCGGCCTTCCCGTTTCGACCACGCACGTGATTACAGGCTCAGTCATGGGTGCCGGTGCCTCACAACGGCTTTCGGCGTTGCGATGGGGCCTGGGAGCCAACATCGTATTCGCGTGGGTGCTCACAATCCCGGCGGCGGGCCTCATGGCCTGGGTCGCCTACGCGATCCTTAGCACAGCCGGACTGTAGTGCGTCCCGCCGATCACGGCGCAGGTCGGTAGTTTGCGCTTGTAATCCGGCCGTCCAGCTCCTCGACGATCCAGGTGGAAGCCTTTTCCAGTTTGGCGCCGGTCCTTGCAACGAGACCCTTACCGATCAAGTGCTCGAGCAGCTCCTCCACCAAGTCGCCGTGCGTGCAGAGCACCACGTTGCGTCCCTTGAACTCCCGGACCAGGCGGATTATGCTCTCGCCTCCGGCTCCTTCTTCCAGGTCCGTTCGTGGCACGATCGGGAGTTTGTGCAGTTGAGCAAGCGGCTCGACCGTCTGCAGGCAGCGGACGTACTCGCTCGACAGGATGGCGTGGATTGGTGCCTTCTTGAGCCAGTCCGCCAATTCCTCGGCTTGCCGGCGGCCGGATTTCGTGAGGGGCCTGAGTCGGTCATCGCCCTCCCACTCGGCGCGATCGCCCGCCTTTGCGTGACGAACCACGTACATCGGCATTAGGGCACGTCCCCGTCGGAATTGGGTGCGCTATCCCGTCGCTTCGAGGTCGAGCGCTCGCAGAAGAGCGCGATCGCGGCGATAGCTGAGCAGATCGAGCGCATCGTCGATCGTCACCCAGCGAACCTCATCGATCTCGCTGCCGGCGCGGAACCGGCCGCTGACGACGTCCATCAGCCAGTAGCAGGCGACCTTGTCACGACCCTTATGGTCGGCGTAGGCGGTGCAGCCGAGCGGGGCCACAAGTTTGCAGTGAAGACCCGTCTCCTCCTCGACCTCGCGTAGGGCGGTTTCCTCTAACGTCTCGCCGGGGTCAACCTTTCCTTTGGGAAAGGACCAGTCGTCGTAGCCCGGGCGGTGCACGACGGCGACGCGCAGTGCACCGCGGGACCCATTTCGACGGACAACGCCACCGGCGGCCCTGACCAGTTTGGCCTCATCGACGTTCAGGATCTTTGCTGCCATGGACACCCCTTGTGGTATTAGTTGCTGTGACGATGGCTGAGTCGAGGCGGCTCGGCTCATATCATCCACCTTCTGAGCCGCTTGCGGTCAAGTTTTTTCCACACTTTTGGCCATTCGGCGCGATCACGCGCCGCCACTTCCCGTTCGAGCGCGCACAATTCGCCGGCGACGAAGGCGCGCGATCCACTTCCCGCCCCTCGTAACCATTGTTGAGCGGTCGCACTGTCCTGATGGTCGCCGAGGATGTCCTGGAGTGCCGCGGCGGCCTCGGAAAAGCCTGGCACGGCCTTACCGGCGATGGGTGCGGCGGCCTCGGCAGCATACCGCGCGCGCTTGGCGAGGATGCGGATTCGGTGGAGGTCAGCGTCGGCAGCCTGCTCGGGCAGGCGCTGTACGCCCTTGCGAAGCCGTTTCCAGTCGCGCCCAGCCAGCGCCGGTATGGCGGTCGCGGCAGGTTGATCGGCTTGCGTGGTCAACGCCGGCGCACGAGAGGCCTCGACCAGCCGCTCGATCAGGTCGATGTATCGGTCCGTGCGCATATCGAGCACCAGCCGGGCCCTGGCTTCCTCACTCTCCGCTTGCAGCTCGTCGGCGAGGTCGCCTACGACTGGGGCATCTTCGGCGGCCAGCGCCGGTGTTCGGCCGCGCAAACGCTGGCTCATGACTTGCTTGTCGCGAACGGTACCAAGGCCGGCACCGAGCCAGCGGAGGTCGGCGCGCAGCGCGTTAGCCCACACGGGGTCGAGCAGCGGACGAAACGTCCGGAGTTGCGAGCGCAGCCGCCGGGTCGCGACCCGAGCCCGATGGACGTCTTCGGGGTCGTCACCAAGCCGCACACCGGGATCGTGGCGGAGCAGGCCGGCCACCGACACCGCGATCACGTGGCGCACCAGGTCGCCAGCACGGGCAGTCGGCGCCAGCAGGATTGGGTCGACCTCGGGCGCGGCCGTCGCGCGCGGCCCGAGCGCGCGCACCAATTTGGAGGCCTGGTCCTCGTCGGACGCGCCGGCGTGACGCAAGCGGGCGAGGATCGGATCCAGCAAGTGATCCGCGGACGGATCGCGCAACTCGACCTCGACCTCTCGGAACCGGTTCTGGATCCGCAGTCCCTGAATGACGGAGACGTCATCATCGACGACCTCGGCGAGCACGGCGCCATCGCGGTTCTTGAGTTGCACCCGCTGGCGCATGGTCGAGAGGCTGGCCACCGGCACGAGCGTGGACCGCCGGACGTAGGCGATGACCAGCGCGACCGCCGCGTCGGGCGGCCGGTTGCCATCGCCTGGAAACTCGAGCTCCCGCCGGTTGAGCGTTCGGCCTTCGGTGGTGGCCGGGAGCTTGAGCGTCCAGCCTTCGCCCTGGCGGAGCCGCAAGTTGCAGCCCCAGCGGGCCAGCCGCAAGTCGGGTGTGTCGTAGTAGACGGTCTCGAGGCGTCGCTCGTCTACGGGCGACGTCTCGACCGCAGCCGCGACATCTTCGAGATTCGGGAGGTGGAAAGAGGGCGTGACCGCGAGCTTGATCTCGCGCTCAAGCATCCGGCGAGTGTCCGTTGGTTCCGTTCGTGGCCGCCGCGCGAGCCGCGGCCAGTTGCTCGAAGGCTTGCTGCGCATTGACGCCTTTGACGGTCGGGATCTTCGACCAGGACCCATTCGACTGCAGGCGCCAGGCGAGTACGTCGTCCTCGAGCTCGACGTCGAGGATCTGCGCCAGCCGATCCTGTAGCGAGCGATCCAGGACGGGGACCATTGCCTCGACGCGACGATCGAGGTTCCGCGGCATCAGGTCCGATGAACCCAGATAGTACTCGGCGGCGTCGCCGTCCGGGCCAAATCGAAAGATCCGGGAATGCTCGAGGAAGCGGCCGACCAGCGAGCGGACGCGGATCCGCTCGGACAGACCGGGCACACCGGGCCGCAACGAGCACAGACCCCGGACAACCAGGTCGATTTCGGTCCCGGCCTGGGATGCCGCGTACAGCGCCTCGACGATTTCGGGGTCGACCAGGCTGTTGACCTTGAGGATGATGCGGCCACCATCCGGCCGAGCGGCCTCTCGCCGGATCATGCGGATGATGTTCGAGCGCAGGCCCACCGGCGCCACCAGCAGCCGGCCGAATCGACGCTGGCGGCTGTAGCCGGTCAGGAAGTTGAATAACTCGGAAACGTCAGAGCCGAGCTCGGGATCCGCCGAGAGCAGGCCGACGTCTTCGTAGATCTGCGCGGTCTTGGGATTGTAGTTGCCGGTTCCGATATGCACGTAGCGCCGGATCCCATCCGTCTCGCGACGCACGACGAGCGCGACTTTTGCGTGCGTCTTGAGGCCGACGACCCCGTAGACCACGTGGACGCCAACCTGCTCGAGCTCCTGGGCCCAGGCGATATTCGCCTGCTCGTCGCCGCGGGCCTTCAGTTCCACCAGCGCCACGACCTGCTTGCCACTCTCCGCCGCGCGGATCAGGGCCCGGACGATCGGACTGATCGGACCGGAGGTCCGGTAGAGCGTCTGCTTGATGGCGAGGACATCGGGGTCCTTAGCCGCCTGGTCGATGAAGGCCTCGGCCGACGTCGTGAAGGAGTCATAGGGGTGATGGACGAGGATGTCGCCGTCCTTGAGGGCCTCGAAGATATCGGCCTGCTCGACCCCGGCCCCCTGCAGCCGCCGCTGGGTGACGGGTGTCCATGGCTCGTCCTTGAGATCCGGACGGTCGAGCGCGTAGATCGCCCACAGGCTGCTCAGGTCGAGCAGGCCGTCGACACGGTAGACGTCTGTGGCGTCAAGCTCGAGCTCGCGGACGAGCAGGCCCAGGACTTCGTCGGACATTCCGGCATCGACCTCGAGTCGGACGACCTGTGCCTTGCGCTGCTGCCGGCGCAGCTCGTTCTGGATCGCGGCCAACAGGTCTGCCGCTTCCTCGTCGACCAGGTCAAGGTCGGCGTCGCGGGTCACCCGGAAGGGGTGCTGGCTGACGATCTCCATCCCGGGAAAGAGCTCGCTCACGTACAGGGCGATCACCTGCTCGAGCGGAATGAACCGCTTACCGTCGGGCAGGGCGATAAAGCGTGGGAGCAACGGCGGCACCTTGACGCGGGCGAAGCGCATCTGGTGGCGCACCGGGTCGCGGACCATCACCGCGAGGTTGAGTGAGAGGTGGGAGATGTACGGAAACGGATGCGCCGGGTCCACGGCGAGCGGCGTCAGCACCGGGAAAATGCGAGCGCGAAACTCGGCGGCGAGGAACTCGTGATCGGACTCATCGAGGTCGGCGACCGAGGCGATCGAGACCCCATGCTGCTCGAGCGCGGGCGCAACCTGGTGCGTAAAGAGATCGGTGCTTCGCTGGAGGATGGCTCCCGCCCGCTGGTGAATGGCACGCAGCTGCTCGCCGGTCGTCATCCCGTCGGGCGACGTCTGCGGCAGGGCGGCGTGGACCTGCTCTTTCAGGCCGGCGACCCGGACCTGGAAGAACTGGTCGACGTTCTCGCCCAGGATCGCGAGGAAGCGCACCCGCTCGAGTAGGGGCAGCGACTCGTCTTCGGCCATGGCGAGCACCCGATCGTCGAAGTCGAGCTGGGAAAGCTCCCGGTTCAGGTAGCGCGGCTGGCTTTGGACCGGCGCCGCCGGAAGGGGTGGAGCCCCTACGGTTGCCACTTCGTGGACGGCCGGTGCCGGCGATTGGTCTAGGAGTGTTACAGAGGTAGGCTGGACAGCCGTGGACGCTTCGAACTTAGGTGTGCCTTCCCCCATCGGCCAAGTATAGGGAGGCCAGATTAAGGGACGACTTTCGGCTCAGCGCCTGGCGAATTGGCCTGGCAACTCGATGCCAAACCTCTCATGAAGCGCGTTGACGTCGTGAAAGTCCGCATCGCCCGGGTCGTAACCAGCGTGATTGGCCACCTGATACTCGGCGGTCATACACCGCACTGATTCGCCGTCAATCGTTCCGGTCCCCGTGAAGGCAGCGGCGGGATAGATCCGTCCACTGCCGCTTGCCGGTTGCGGCCCGTATAGCCCGTTGCCCGCTGGGTCGAAGACCACACCATGCAGGTCAACCTCCCGGCCCCGGCGATCCACCATGACGAAGTTGAACGGCCGTGCCGCCTCCTCGACCCGACGAAATCCAGCCGTACCAAGGACTTCGGCGATGCGCCCGATCTCACTCTGGCGGAGCACGAGGTCGAGGTCATCGTGTGGCCGACTCTGCTGGCCGAGAAGTGCATCGACACCCCACCCACCATCGATCCACACCTCGATGCTATGGCTCTTCACCAGCCGGAGGATCTCGGCCGCATCCGCCTCCGTCATTTCGACCGCTGAGCCTCGTATCGGCCGGAGTCCTCTGAGCACATACGGAAGTTTGGCGAGCGACGCGATCACGGGGAGATCCATCGCTTGCGCTTTCGGGGCGTGCGCTTCACCCCAGGGGCCGCGTTCGATCAAAATGCCGTAGATCCCGGCATCTCTTGCTGGAAGCACGTCTTTATCGAGCCGGTCTCCTACGTATGCAATCTGCTCGGCCGCAACGTTTGCCGCCTCGATCAGGCGTTGAAAGAATTGTGTCGATGGCTTGCTCGCTCCCCAACGGTCCATCCCTCCCACAGCATCGACCGGAAGTTGGGCGTCCAACACGGCCTGGTCGATGACGTCGGCGGGGAAATTGCCGGCAACCCCGACCAGCCGACCCCTTGCTTTCACATTGGCCAGGCAGGCTCGGGCGTCGGCGTACAGGTCGGTTGCTAGGAGGCGCTCTACCCACCCCGCGCGTTTTCGCGCCTTCATCTCGGCCTGAAGATCAAACCCGAGGCGTTCGAAGAGCTCACGATGATCTCGTCCTTGCGCGACAGTCTCGCGGAGCTCTGAAAACAACCGTTGGTCGTCCACTCCGAGCCACTCTGCCCACTCGCGCCACAAGCGCGTCTCGTCAAAAAGCGTGTAGCCGACGTCGAAAAAGACGGCCCGAATGACCACGGTCAGAGGTGGACGATGGAGCGGGAGACGAGACTCGAACTCGCGACCACTTGCTTGGGAAGCAAGCGCTCTACCAACTGAGCTACTCCCGCTCGGCAAGGCGGATTTTAGCATCGCTCTTCCGCAGTTCCAGGCACATCGGCCAGATGACCCCGATCAGCTCGGCGATCCGCGCCGCCGTCACTTTCACCCGGGCCGCGTCGAAGACTTCGACCGGGTGGGTCTCGTAGAGGCGAACCCAGCCGCGGTCCCACGGCTCGAGATCGACCCGCTCGCCGAGGCGCGCCTTGATCATGAGCAGCTGCCGGGCGAGTCCTGCGGCGATGCGCTGGTTGGTCGCGGGCGCGGCTTCGAGGTGAAGGCCGAGCTCGAGCCGGCCGGTATTCGCGTGCCACCAGGCTTCGAAATGCAGGCGCGGGTCGTCGTAGAACCACTGGGCCTGGCTCGAGCGGACCCGATGGCTGACTTGCTTCAACCGAGCAGGAAGGGCAGCCAGCACGGGCGCCGGAAGCGCCCGAAAGAATCCGGCCGTGCGCACAAATCGCCGCTCGTTGCGGGCATGCGCTCGGGACCTTCCGGGAACGATGGGTCGGATCGGCACGCTCCGACTTAGCGGGCGGCGGCCGGACTGGCCGAGCCGGGGTCGCCGACGGCGGTCTTGACCATGGCGCTGTAGCGGTCGGCCAGCGCGCGCGCCTTGTCCGAGTCCTCCATGCTGACGATGATGTGGTAGCGAGGCATGTCCGGATCGGGCAGCACCAGCACCCATCCGCCATCCACGAACACCTTGATCCCGTCGGCGAGGTCCACCGGCGCGTCCCGATGCATCTCCACCATCGTGCGCATCACCCGCCCCTTGGCGTCCCAGGGCACCGTCTCCTGCCGGTGCTCGTAGGCTGCCCGCGGCACCTCCTTTCGGACGGCGGAGACCGCTCGCCCGTCCTTGGCGAGCAGCTCCAGCAGCTTGATCAAAGCGAAGATGGCGTCGAACCCCAGCAGGTGCTCGGGGAAGACGTATCCACCATTGGCGTCAGACGCCAGCCGCGCCTGGTGCTGCTGCGCGGCTCGAAGCAGCGCGGAAGGCTCCGTCTTGCCGGGCACGAAGTGCGATCCCGGCACCTGCCGAACCAGGCTCGCGATCGTTTGCGGCACCGTCGCCGGCGCGAGCAGCACCCCGGGTTTCGCCTTCAGGGCCAGCAGGGCGATCACGCCCAGCGCTTCGTGGTGGTCGAGCAGCTCGCCCTGCTCATCGATCAAAAAAAGCCGCTCCGACCCGTAGTCGATATACGCCCCCAGCTTGCAGCCGAGGGTGCGGGTGATCAGCGCCGACTGCCGGCGCGCTTCGTTGAAGGCCTCATTGGTCTTCGATTGGTAGGTCTCATCGAAGCCGGCGTTCAGCGGGATCGCCTCGATGTTCAGCTCCTTGAAGAGGCGCGGCAGCACCATCGAGGCGCTGCCGTGGTCGAAGTCGACCAGCACCTTCAAGTGCCCCTGGCGGATGGCCTCGACGTCGATCAACCTGATCAGCCCATCGATGTAAGAATCGATCGCGTCCTGCGGGTAGGTGATGTCGCCCATCTCGTAGAAATGCACGCGACGGATGTCCTCCCGGAAGAAGATGTTCTCCAGCTTGCGCTCCGCCTTCTTGTCGAGCACCACGCCGGTGGCGTCGAACATCCGGATGTCGGCCGAGCGGCTGTCGAGTGGGGACATCTGGATATGGACGGCGCCGGCGATCTGATGGTCGCGGGCGTAATACTGGACCACCGGGATGGGCAACTCACTTAGGTCGATGATCGAGGCGCCGGACGATATCATGCCGGCGACCATGGCCCGCTTGATCATTCGCGAGGGACGCTGGCCGTCGCGGGCGGCCGCCATCGCGGCGCCCTTGGGGAAGAGAGCGGCGAACGATGCACCCAACCGGGCGCAGTACTCGGGCGTCAGCTCGATGTTGATCAGGCCGACGAGCCCGTAGGAGGAAAACAGCCCTCGCTTGTAGTGACCCGCCCAGATGATGCTCTCGTGTACCGTCGACCCGGGCTCGATCTGCTTATCGGGCCAGAGCTTCACTCCGGCATCGATGGTGCTGCCCTCACCGACGACGACGTCATCGCCGATCACGGCCCCCTCCTCGAGCAGGCAGCCATTCTTGATGGTGACGTGGCGGCAGACGATCGCCTGGCGCAGCCGAGAATTCTCGCCGATGTAGGAGTAGGTCCAGATAATGGAGTTGCTGACCTTGGTGTTCTCGTCGATCACGGAGAAATTACCGACGCACGCCGGCCCGTTGATAAAGACGCCCGCCTTGAGCTTGCATTCGTTGCCGATGTACGCCGGGCCGTCGATGCGCACGTCGTAGCCGATCTCGACGTTCTCGCCGATCCACACGTTGCCATACCGGCGCTCGCCCGCGATCTCGACGTCGACCCGTCCCTCGAGCGCGTCCCAGTTGGCCTGGTAGTAGGTCTGGATGTTGCCAATGTCGCACCAGTAGCCCGGCACCAGGACGCCGTAGAGCGGCATGGCGTTGGCCAGCATCTTGGGGAACACGTCGCTGCTCCAGTCGACCACCGTCGCCGGCGGCATCATGTCGAGCACCTTCGGCTCGATGACGTAGATCCCGGTATTGACCTGGTCGGAGAAGACCTCACCCCACGACGGCTTCTCCAGGAATCGGTTGATCGTGCCATCTGGGTTGGTGATGACGACCCCGAACTCGAGTGGATTCGGCACTGAGGTCAGCACGATGGTGGCGGCCGCGCCCTTCTCTTCGTGGTACTGCATCACTCGCGTCAGGTCGATGTCGGTCATGGCGTCGCCGCTGATGACGATGAACGGCTCGTCGAGGAACTCCTGCGCGTTCTTGACGCTGCCGGCGGTGCCCAGCGGGGAATCCTCGACCACATAGGTGATGTCAACCCCGAAGTCCGAGCCATCACCGAAATAGTCCCGAATCGCGGACCCGAGGTACTGCAGGGTCACGACGACGTCGGTGATCCCGTGCTTTCGAAGGAGACGAAGGATGTGCTCCATCACCGGTTTGCCGACGACCGGCACCAGCGGTTTTGGCACCCCGCTCGTCAGCGGCCTCAGCCGTGACCCCTCGCCGCCGGCCATCACGACGGCCTTCATGCCGGTTGTCCTGCCAACTTCTGAACCCGCTCGCGCAGGAAGGCGGCGGAATCCTCCGGCTTGACCACGTTGATCCACATTCCGGTCCCCAGCTCGAAGCCTGCGGCGGTGCTGAGCTTGGGGATCAGCTCGAGGTGCCAGTGGTAGGTGTCGTTCACGTCAGCCTTGAGCGGCGCGCTGTGAATGAAATAGTTGAATGGCGGATCATTCAAGCCGTCGCGGAGCGCTTTCAGGGTGAGCTGCAGCGCCTCGGCAAACGCCGGCTTCTCGCTCGCGAGATCGAGGTCGCCAAAAGACGCCGTATGGCGTCGCGGCATGATCCATGTCTCGAACGGCGTCCGCGCCGCAAAGGGGCCGAACACGACGAAGGCGTCGTTCTCGAAGACGATGCGCGTGCCTGCCTTTCGCTCGTCGTCGAGCGTGCGGCAGAAAACACAGGCACGCTGCTCGTCGTGGAAGCGGCGCCCACCCTGCAATTCATCGGCGAGCGTCGGTGGGACGAGGCTGATGGCATAGAGCTGCGAATGCGGATGCTCCAGCGACGCCCCCGCCGGCCGCCCATGGTTGTAGAGGATCAGCACGTGCTCCTGTTTCGGGTCCTGCGCGTGGTGCCGATAGCGATCGACGTACGACTGCACGATCTCCTCCACCTGATGCCGGGGCAGCAGCGGCGTCGGCGCCAGGTGGTCGGGGCTGCTGATCAGCACCTCGCAGGCGCCGATGGCATCGCGCTGCCAGAAGCGACCGTCACGCTGTTCCTGTCCATCCGGCTCGAGCCGAAAGGCCGCATACAGATTCGGGACCACCCGCACCGACCAACCCTCGCCATTGGGCGTCCCGCCAGGCGCACGGTAGGCGAGCACCTCCGGCGGCGTCATCGCCTCGTGCCCGGGGCAGAAGGGGCACACATCGCGAGTGGCAACCGCCTCCTTGACTGCCTGGCTGAACGAATCGGGCCGCCTCGCGCGCTCGGTGGCGACGGCCACCCAGCGCCCCGTGATCAGATCCTGACGAAGCTGGGGCAGGGGCAAACTCCTGGGGAAGGGCGCGAGAACGCTGAGTCCATTATGCCGTAAGGTTTATCGGCCATGATTCCTTGCAGGACATTTAGCATCGTCGCTGCCGACCCTGTCGCCGGCGAGTGCGGGGTGGCCGTAGCATCGAAGTTCCTGTCGGCCGGCGCGGTCGTCCCCTGGGCTCGGGGCGGGGTGGGGGCCATCGCCACCCAGTCCTATGCCAATACCAGCTACGGGCCCACCGGGCTCGACCTTCTGGCGAACGGCGTGTCGCCCCAGGCCGTCATCGATCGCCTGACCGCCGCCGATCCCGACTCGGCGAAACGCCAGGTTGGGATCGTTGATATGAACGGCGGCGCCGCCAGCTTCACCGGCAGCGAGTGTTTTCCCTGGTTTGGCGGCCTAAGCGGAAGCCACGTCGCCGTCCAGGGCAACATCCTGGTCTCCGAGGCAACCATAACGGCGATGCTGCGGGCATTCGAGACGACCGCCGGCACTCTCGCCGGCCGTCTACTCGCCGCCTTGAAGGCGGGGGATCGCGCCGGTGGCGACCGCCGGGGAAAGCAGTCGGCCGCGTTGCTGATCGTCAAGCCGGCTGGCGGATACGGCGGCCTCAACGACCGCTACCTTGACCTGCGGGTCGACGACCACCCACGTCCGGTCGATGAGCTCGAGCGGTTGACCGGGCTCTGGCGCCTCTACTTTGAAAAGCCGTCCGATGACGACCTGCTCGTCATCGATGAAAGCCTGGCGCAGGAGTTGCGCGACGGGCTCCGCCGCCTCGGGTATGACCCGGGACCCGACGGTGAGCCCTGGGGCGACCGGGCCCGACATGCCTTCACGTCCTTCTCGGAGATGGAAAACCTCGAAGACCGGCTCCGCCAAGACGGCCGCACCGACCGCCAGGTGCTTGCCTACTTCCGGGAGCGGCTGAAATCCCCTCCCCCTTTGCGGGAGGGTCAGGGTGGGGGCTCGGCGTAGCTCAGCCGGACGCCGATGCGGCGAAAGCCAAGGCCGGCGTAGAGCGCCTCGGCGCCCGGATTCTCAGCGTCGAGGAACACTAACGAGCCGCCATCGCGGAAGAGTCGTTCGACCAGTGCGCTGCAGACGGTCGCCGCCACGCCGTGACGCCGAAAGGGCGGGTCGGTAACCACCCCGTAGAGCTCGGCGACGCCCTCGACCGCCCCCAGCGAGGCACGGCCTGCTATCTCGCCATTCAGCTCGCCGACTGCGCGGAGCGTCGTCGGATGACGCGGATCCACCTCGAGAAACCGGACCACCACCGACGGGGCCGTCATCGGGCGAAATTCATCCGGCTCGCAGGCCATCAAAGGGTTGCGGCTCTCCAGAACAAGGCCTCCCCGTTCCAGCGCCTGGGCGAGCTCCGGCCACGTTTCTTCGTTGAACTCGAGTCGCAGCGGCTCATGAAGAGCCCGGTAGCGTGACCGCAGGGCACCAATCGCCGCCGGCAGCCGCTCGTCCAGCGGGTCGACCGGCAGCGCATAGTTGAAGCCAACCAGCTCGCCGGTTCGGCCCGGAATGGCGCGGAAAGGTCCGACGACCGCCACCGGCACCTCCGTGGCGGCTTTCTTGAGAAGCGTCAGCTCCCACTCTTGCAGCCGGTCGATGGTCCTGGTCGACGCCGGGTTGGGGGCCAGCGGTCAGGCCGACGGCAGGCGGGCTTCCGTCGCCGACCGCGCGCTGAGCTCGCCGGCGAAATGGCAGGCGGCTACCTGGCCGGGACGTCCATGCGCGACCAGTGGCGGTTCGACTTCGGAGCACACGCCGGGTGCGCGCGCGATCGGACAGCGCGTGTGAAAGCGGCAACCGCTCGGCGGATTCACCGGGGAGGGAATCTCCCCCTTGAGCGGAATCGGCTCGCGGTTGGCCTCGCGGCGCGGGTCCGGAACCGGGATCGAGCTGAGCAGGGCGCTGGTGTACGGGTGTTGTGGACGGTCGTAGATGTCGATCCGGTCGGCGATCTCCACGATCTTCCCCAGGTACATGACCGCGATCCGGTTCGAGATGTGTCGGACCACCGCGAGGTCATGGGCGATGAAGAGATACGTGAGGTTGAACTCTCGCTGCAGGTCCTGCAGCAGGTTGATGATCTGCGCCTGGATCGAAACGTCCAGCGCCGAGACCGGCTCGTCGCACACGATCAGCGACGGGTTCAGCGCGAGCGCCTTCGCGATACCGATGCGCTGCCGCTGGCCGCCGGAGAACTCATGTGGATAGCGGTTCGTGAAGTTCGGGTTCAAGCCAACCACACGCAACAGCTCCTGGATGCGTAACTGCCGCTGCCGGCCGCGCGCCAGCCCATAGTTGTCGAGCGGTTCGGCGATGATCTCGCCGACCGTCATGCGCGGGTCGAGCGAGGCGAAGGGGTCCTGGAAGATGATCTGCAGCTGCCGGCGGATCTGGCGCAGCTTGCTGCCGCGCAGCTTGGTTACGTCCTTCCCCTCGAACAGCACGCTCCCGCCGCTGGCCGGGTGCAGAGCCGTGATCACCCGGCCCAGCGTCGACTTGCCGCTGCCCGACTCCCCCACCAGGCCGAGCGTCTCGCCCCGTCGAATCTCGAAGCTGACCCCATCGACGGCGCGGACGGCGGCGCCGCCCAGGCCGCCAACCGGGAAGTGCTTATAGACGTCCTCCACCCGCAGGATGACGGGGTCGACGCGTCGCTCGGTCGAGGGGGTGGCCTCGGCCACTTTCACGCGGAGCCGGCCTCCTTGAGCTCGGTGGCGGCCCGCTGCGACATTTCCCCGGCTTTGGTTTCCTCTCGCTGCTCCTGCGACACGTTGCGCATCATGACCCAGCATCGGGCTTCCTGGTCGGGCGCCACTTCCTCGAGGGGTGGCTCCTCCCGTTCGCATTTTTCGATTTTGAACCGGCAGCGCGGGTGGAATTTGCAGCCGGGCGGCAGGCGGACCAGGTCCGGTGGCAATCCCTTGATGCTGACCAGCCGTTCGATCCGGGCCACGTCGACCCGCGGGACGGACCGGAGCAGCGACCAGGTGTAGGGATGTTGGGGGCTGTCGAAGATCTGCTCGACCGGCCCTTCCTCGACGATGCGGCCCGCGTACATCACGATGATCCGCTGGCACAGGCTCGCCACCAGCGCCATGTTGTGTGTGATCAGGATGATGGCGGCCCCCACGTCGCGATTGAGCTGCTTCAGCAGCTGGATGATCTGCGCCTGGACCGTCACGTCGAGGGCGGTGGTCGGCTCGTCGGCGATCAGCAACTCCGGCTCGTTGGATAGCCCCATGGCGATCATGGCTCGCTGCCGCATCCCGCCCGAGAACTGGTGCGGGTAATCCTTCGCCCGCTGGGCCGCCTCCGGAATCCGCACTTTCTGGAGCAGCGGGATGACGCGCCCCTCCGCCTCCTTCTTCGAGAACCGCTCGTGGGCGGTCATCGCCTCGTCGATCTGGGTCCCGACCCTGGTGACCGGGTTCATCGACGTCATCGGATCCTGGAAGATCATCGCCACATCGTTGCCACGGAACTCGCGGACGTCGTCGTCGTTCATCTGGACGACGTCCTGGTCTTTGAACAGGATCCGCCCCGAGACGATCCGGCCGGGATCAGGCACCAGCCGCAAGATGGAAAAGGCGGTCATCGTCTTGCCCGAGCCGGACTCCCCGACGATGCCGACCGTCTCCCCGCGGCCGACCTTGAAGCTGATCCCGTCTACCGCATGGACGATGCCGCGAGAGGTGAAGAACTGTGTGCGCAGGTCCTCGACACGCAAGAGAGGCGCTGTCACAGCGCTATCTTCGCATTCGAGGATCGATCGCGTCTCTCAGCCCATCTCCGATGAAGCTGAACGACAGCATGGTGATGGCCAGCGCCAGGGCGGGGACCAGCACCTGGTGCGGATAGGCGAAGATCGCCTGGTTGCCGTCCGAGATCATGATGCCCCAGCTCGGGGTGGGGGGTGGGATGCCGACCCCCAGGTAGCTCAGGGTGGCTTCCAGGAAGATTGCCCGCGGGATGCCGAAGGTGAGGCTGACGATGATCGGGCCGAGCGTGTTCGGCAACAGATGGCGAAGGATGATCTTCGACGGCCCGCTCCCGGCGGCCCTCGCGCCTTCGACAAACTCCTTCTCCTTGAGCGAGAGCACCTGCCCACGGATCAGCCGGGCGAGGTCGACCCAGCCGATGACCCCAATCGCGCCGAAGATGACGAACAGGCTCGGCTGGAAGATTGAGACCACGACGAGCAGGAAAAGGAGATCCGGAAACGCGTACCAGATGTCGACAAACCGCATCAGCAGGTTATCCACCCGACCGCCGAGGTAGCCGGAAACCAGGCCGATCGTTCCGCCAATCAACAGATAGATCGCCTGTACGGTCAGCCCGATGGTGAGCGAGATGCGAGCGCCGAACATGGTGCGGCTCATCAAGTCACGGCCGAGATAGTCGGTCCCCAACGGATGCTGGAGGCTGAAGCCGGCATAAGAGTTGGCTACGTCCTGCTTCAGCGGATCGGCGATCACGTGGACCGCCACCAGCACCGGCGCCAGCAGGGCGTCGAGCACGAGGAGACTGACGAAGATCAACCCGCCGACAGCGATCGGGTTGCGGCGGAAGCGCTGCCAGGCATCCCGCCAGAGCCCGATCTGCTCAGGATTTTCCCAATCGATTTGCTCCAGCGAAACGGCGGCCGCGGCAGCCATCAGCCGAGCCTCACGCGCGGGTCGATCACCGTGTAAAGCAGGTCGACGACGAGGTTGGCCAGCGCAACGATCACCGAGAACAGGATGGTGGTCGCCAGGATCATCGGGTAATCACGCGAGCTGACGGCGATCACGAAGGCGCGGCCGATCCCGGGAATGGCGAAGACGCTCTCCACGATGACGGAGCCGGTGATGAGCACGGCGAAGGTCGGCCCCAGTGCGGAGACGACCGGGATCAGTGAGTTCTTCAGGACATGCTTGGTGACCACGAGCCGCTCGCGCAGGCCTTTTGCCCATGCGGTGCGGATGTAATCCTGCCGAAGCACCTCGAGCGTACTGGCGCGTGTCAGCCTGGCGATAAAGGCAATCGGTAAGGTCGCCAGCGTCACGACCGGCATGATGAGGTGCTGGTCAAGGGCAAAGCCGCCCGTCGGGAGGGAGAAGTTGCCGCCGGTAATGCGGTAGAGCGAGACCGAAAAGATGATGATCAGGATGATGCCGAGGACGAACGCCGGCGTCGAGGCTCCGATGGTGCTGAAGCCGACCACCGCGTAGTCGACCCAGGTGTTCTGCCGCAAGGCGGCCACGACGCCGATGCCGATGCCGAAGATCACGATCATCAGGAAGGCGAGCAGCCCGATCACCGCGGTGGGCGGCCAGCTCCTGAGAATCAGGGCGCTGACCGGCTGGTCCTCGTACTGGAACGAGAGCCCGAAGTCGAAATGCACCACGTTGACGAGGTAGCGCCCGTACTGGACGAGAAACGGATCGCTTAGACCGTACTTCGCGTTCAGGTTGCGAACAACCGCCGCCGAGAGCTGCTTGCCTTCACGGTCCCACGGGCTGCCGGGGGCCAGGTGCATCAGCACGAAGGTGATGGTGATGACGAAGAAGAGGACCGGAACCAACCAAAGTATCCGCCGGACGATGTACAGGGCGAGGCTGGCCCTTCGGCCCCGCGGAATCTTGAAGGCGATGAGGGCGCCCCGCGGTGGGGCGCCCTGTGCTACTGCCAAGCGTGTGCTCTAGTGCTGGGCGATCGATACCCTGGTATAGAACAGGTCGCCCACGTTTTCGAAGTCTGAGGCTGTCGTCGTCAGGCCCTGGACGTATGGCTTGACCAGGAACATGTAGTTGCGCTGGTACAGGAAGCCGCCGCCCGCGTCGTCGATCAGGATCTTCTGCGCCTGATCGTAGAGGCCCTGGCGCTTGGT
>Ga0137395_10000335_pt1 | contig 19017 bp, 20 predicted proteins | sample czobulk216metaG_FD_108283 | JGI IMG/M metagenome (GOLD analysis project Ga0137395, IMG submission 108283) | Vadose zone soil microbial communities from Angelo Coast Range Reserve, California, USA - czobulk2.16 metaG | ecosystem: Environmental > Terrestrial > Soil > Vadose zone | place: USA...
GCCGCCGCCTGCAGAGGCTGAAGCGCCGGCGGCTCCGCCCGAACCTTACGACGCGTCCGAGCCTGAGGCCCCGGCAGCCGACGAAGTCCTGGCCGAGGCGCCAGAAACCGTTCCGGAATCCATACCACCCCCCGAGCCGGTGCCCGCGGCAGTCCAGGAGCCAACCCCAGCGGAGGCGCCGCCGGCGCGCCTGGTTCCCGAGCAGACGGCCGGGCCTCTTCAGACCATCCTGCTGGCGGCCGCGCAGCAAGCCCTCGACCTCCTCCAGGTGGACGCTACCCAGGTGTTCACCGTCGGCGAGCAGCGCCGCTTCGTCCTCCGCGCCGGGGTGCCCACTGAGTCGCTCGCCGTCCCGGAAGGCACGGCCTCGATCAACAGCGGGCTGCTCCGTCGAGCGCTCGACAATAACGAGGTGCTCACCGTCGAGGACCTGGCTGCCGAGGAACTTTCCCCCGACGAGGCCGTCTGGGTCGACGCCGGCTATCGCGGCATGGCCGCCATCGCCCTGTCCCCACCGCTGGAGCGCCCGGTCGGCGTCCTGGTCCTGCTCCGCCGCACGCCGTGGCGCCTCGACCGCCGCGACGCCGTCCGGCTGGAGGACCTGGCGGTGGAAGCGGTCGCCGCGCTGCGGTCGCACAGCCTCGCGATCAAGGTCGCCGAGGTGGCGGTCCTCCAGGAGCGGGTGAACCTCGCCCGCGAGATCCACGACGGGCTCGCCTCCGACCTGGCGGCCGTCGTTGCCCTGTTCAAGTATTACGAGCAGCGGCGCCAGCGTGATCCAGACGATGCCAGCCAGCTGTTGCCCCAGCTCCGGTCGATGACGGAGGAGATCCTGGCCGGTGCCCGCAACATTCTCCAGTCGCTGCGGCCGAAGACCATCCGGTCCCAGGGCCTGCTCGCGTCGGTGTTGAAGCTCGTCGACCAGTTCGGCCGGATGAACCTGGTCGAGACCAACGTCAGCATTCGCGGGGAGGAGAACGTCGTCGCCCCCGAGCAGAAGGAAGTCATCTTCCAGGTCCTCCGCGAGAGCCTCTCGAATGTCCGCAAACACGCCCAAGCCCGCAACCTCTGGGTCGTCCTCGATCTGTCATCGTTGCCCTGGGTCATGACCGTTCGGGACGACGGCCGCGGCTTCGACGTCCGCCGGGTCGCTGAGGACCCGAGGAAGGGCGGCTCATACGGTCTGGTCGGCATGCGCGAGCGCGCGGAGTTGATCGGCGGAACGCTGGAGATGGTCAGCCAGACGTTTGAGGGAACCCTGGTCACGTTGATCGGTCCGCCCGAGCGTACCGAATGAACCGGGTCCGAGTGCTGATCGCCGACGACCGGCCGATCTTTCGGGCCGGCGTGCAGGGCATGCTTCGGGATTTTGCCGAGATCGACATCGTCGGCGAGGCGATGACGGGCCGCCAGGCGGTGGAGGGGTCCCGTCGGCTAAAACCGGACGTCATCCTGATGGACCTCAACATGCCGGACATGGGCGGGATCGCCGCCACCCGGGCGATCAAGGAAGAGGATCCAGAGCGGGTGATCCTCGCGTTGACCGTCTCCGAGGCGGAAGAGGACATTGTCGAGATGGTCGCCGCGGGCGCCTCGGGCTATGTCTTAAAGGATGTCGATCCGGCGAGCCTCGCCCGCAGCATTCAGGACGCGCACGCGGGCCGCTTCCAGCTGGACGACGTGCTGACCCGGCGGGTCATCGTGCGGCTCGGCGCCGCCTTCAAGAGAACCCGTCGACCGCCGGCCCAACCCCTGACCGAACGCGAAACCGAGATCCTCAAGATGGTCGTGGAGGGCAAGGGGAACAAGGCGATCGCCAACCGGCTCGGCCTCGGCGAGGGCACCGTCAAGTCGCACCTGCGGAATATCTATCGGAAGCTGCAGGTCCAGACGCGGACCGAGGCTGCGGCGCACGCCGTCCAGCTCGACCTGTAGCAAACATCCGTTCGCATCCAATAGGGCCGACGCGTGGCCAGGCGATAGATTTACGCCCGGGCTGAGCGGCGGTAGCGTGAGCTAAACCACGGGAGCTCTCTGCGCGGCTTTTGCGGAATTATTTTGGGGGTGGTCGCAATGAAGAAGCTACTCGTCGTAGTTGTCGGCCTGCTCGGGGCCATTTTGGCCGGCGGCGCAAACATCACTCCGTAGATTCCTAGACGGGAGTCCAAAAGAAACCCGGACAACCGTCCGGGTTTTTTGTTGCCGTCAGGTACGGTTCGAATTCCAGTTATCTCATTAAGATACTGAGGACCTGATGGCACGGCCGAGACTCTTTACCGTCTATGCGCTGACCGTAGCCCTGGTCGGGCTGGGCCTTGCCGTGGTCACAACCGTGCTGCAGGCCCCCCACGACCTCCATTCCTTTCGGGATGACATCGTGACTCGCGGTCTGATCCTCCTCATCCTCACGTTTCTGTCGTCGTTCGCCCCCATGAAGACCCGCTACGGTGCCTCGCTCACGGTAGGGCTCGCCCCACTCTTTGGTGCCCTCCTCACGCTTCCACCATGGGCTGTGATGTGGGTTGCCGCGCTGGGGACCATGGACGAACGAATTCCAGGAAAGACGATCCCATGGAATCGGTTTCTCTTCTCTCGCGGAATGTTTGCCTTGGTCTACGGCCTCCCGAGCCTGGGGCTTATGGCACTCGGCTTTCCCGCAGCGCCCGGCAACCCCGAGCCAACCTGGTATCTCATCCAACCCTTCGTCATCGTTCTGATCGTTGCCCTCAACGACGGCTTGGTCGCGGCCTTCTTCTCGCTGCTCCAGGGCTCGAGCTTCTGGCATCTCGCGAAGAACACGGTGGCCGGCAGCTGGCTAACCTACATCGCGCTCCCGGTCGTCGGGTATCTCATTTATCAATTCCTGCTCTTCCCCATGCCCCAACGGTTGGGCGTGTTCCTCCTCTACGGCCCCTTGCTTGTTTACCGGGCGAGCCTGCAAAAGCAGAACCGGCTCGACCAGTGGCTTCGCGATTCGTTCATCATGCAGAGCCGCGTTGTGGACAAGCGGGACGGCCAAACCTTCGGACATTCACAGAGGGTCGGCGAAATGTGCGAAACCGTCGCTCGGATGATGCACCTGAGCGAGGATGCGTGCAACACAATTCGCGTCGGCGGGATACTGCACGACTTAGGAAAAATTGCAATCCCCGACTCGATCCTGCTGAAGCCGGGCAAACTCACACCGGAGGAGTACGAGATCATCAAGACCCACCCCACCGAGGGGGCGGCAATTCTTGCTGAACACCCGGAACAGAGAGATGTTGCGTTGATCGTTATGCATCACCACGAACGGTGGGATGGGGCTGGCTACCCCGTCGGCCTGAAGGGCGAGGAAATTCCGCTTGGCTCACGGATCGTTAACGCGTGCGACGCCTTCGACACGATTACGCAGGCCCGTGTCTTTCGACCAACTGTCAAGACCCCTGCTGAGGCAATTCGTGAGCTACGCCAGTTGGCTGGCACCTGGTACGACGCAGCGGTGATCACGGCAATGGAGGAGATCGTCCGCTCACGATGGGGCGTGGATATCCCGACCGGCCCAGCCGCCCCGCCAGGCCCGACATACCGCGAGGTGCTGAAGATTGTGCCCTTTCGCCGGTTTTGGATCGGCCAAGCGGTGTCGTATTTCGGCGACATGATGAACACGACTGGACTCGCGATCATGCTTTTAGTCATCAGTCATTCGGCCTCGGTGGTTGCGCTGGGCCTCATTGCCAAGGCCGTTCCGACCATCCTGTTTGGCCTTGTGGCGGGGCCGATCGTCGACCGCTTCAACCGCCAACGGGTCATGATTCTTGCTGATGTCGCTCGAGCGGTTCTGACGGTAATGATTCCCTTCATGGCCCTTGCCTGGCTTCCGGGAGTCTTCATCCTCGTCTTTATGGTGGCCACGGCGAGCACGTTCTTCAATCCCGCGAAGCAGGCCATCATTCCGAACCTTGTCCCCGCTCCACTGCTGGTAAAGGCCAACAGCCTGGTGACCTCGTCCGAAAGGACGATGGAACTTCTGGGCTTTTCGGTCGCCGGGCTGATCGCGGCCGCCGTCAACTGGACGCCGCTCTTCATGGTGGATGCGGCCACCTACATTTTCTCCGCCATCACGCTTCTTGGCATATCGGATGTGCTTCGTCGCGCCGCGGAACGCCAAGTTCGGATCGTCGACGACATCGTCGCCGGACTACGCTTCGTCGCCCGTAGTCCGACGCTGCGATCCACCATGACGCTCACAACGATGGCCGCCCTGTTCATGGGTATGACCTTCCCGACTTTGGTTGTGCTCGCCTACCAGAACTTGAACGCCGGCGCCTCCGGTTATGGTTTTCTCGAGGCTGTTATTGGCGCTGGCGCAATTGTCGGCGCCCTCGCCGCTCCCCAGCTAATGAGCCGCTACCGGGCGGGAGTGTTGATTCTTCTTGGTGTAGCCGGATTCGGCCTTTCCTACGCGCTTACTGGATTCCTCCAGAACTTTGGCGCCGCCCTGATTTTCCTCTTCGCCTGTGGCGCAGCCAGTACGGTTTACCTTGTGCCATTGATCTCGGTAACCCAGCGCGAGGCCCCCGACTACATCCGGGGACGAGTGATGTCCAGCCGCTTTCTTCTCGCCCAGGCGGGCCTGCTTGGTGGCATGGCTCTCGCAGGTCCTCTCAACGATCGACTCGGCGCCCCGCTCGTATTCATGGCGGCAGGTATCCTTCTTGTCTGCGCGGCGCTGGTCGGCTTTGGCTTCCGGAACCTTCGCAATGCCAGCCTGCGCCAAGAGGCAACGATAACAGTGGCCAAGCTCACCGCATCTGGGTAATACGTGTTTCTCTTTTTCGCAGTCATTGCGGTCGCACTGGTCATCGCCGTCATCATCGGTGGAGACGTGCGTCGCCTGGCCCAGATCCGGGTGCGCCATCTCGAGTTACTCTTCGCGGCCTTCGCCTGCAAGATCGCAATCGCCTTGCTCGGGACCTCGCACGGTGAGTTCGCCGTAACCTTCGGTCGTCCGCTCAACGTAATCGGTGCCGGCCTGCTTTTGGCGGTGGTGTGGTTCAATCGTCGACTACCGGGCGCTCTAATCTTCGGTGCTGGACTAGCGTCCAATCTGATTGTGATCCTCAGCTTTGGTGGCCGGATGTCAGTGCTCCTGCCGTCCGGTTTCGATCCGACGTCCCCGGCATTGCCGTTGCTCCGGACAGGGCTGGATCCACTTCACGTCCTGCTTCAGCATCGACAGGGCCTCTGGTTTATGGGTGACGTCTTCACTATCCCAAGCCTTTTCGGCCACTCGTCCCTCGTGAGCATCGGGGACCTGACCATGGCTGCAGGCGTGGCTTACCTCATCATCCGCTGCAGCCAAGCGGTTCCCGAGCCGCGGCCCGCATATGAGCCAACTCCGGTCAAGTAGTTTGGGGAGGTCTTCCCAGGGCGCATGCCGCGCCGCCCTCCAGTCGTTTCCCCTATACGTGAGGCCAATATGATCCAGCGCACCCGGGTCGAACAGCTCTGGCGCAGTCGTGACTTCCGCGCCCTGATCTTCCTCGGGGTCCTGGCTGGCCTGACGCTAATTTTGGCTTTCGCCATTCGAGGGATCCTCGGCCCGTTTATCGTCGCCGGCATCCTGGCACTCATGCTCAACCCGATCGTCAATGCCGCCGAGCGGCGTCGCGTCCCTCGGATCGTCGCCGTCCTCGTGCTCTACGGCATACTCGCCGCGGTGCTGGCCGCGGTCGTCCTCTTCCTGGTCCCGCTGATCCAGCAGGAGTTCAGCTCGCTTGTGGCGCAGGGTCCCGCGATCGCCAGCTACTTCCAGGACCTGGCCGACAAGCAGCACGTGGTCTCGGTGCTCGGGGTCCCGATCGATTTGCGTCAGGCGTACAACGACTCGGTCCGCAACCTGCCGGCCCTGCTCGCCGGCCACCTCTCGTCGGTGGTCGAGAACGTCTTCATGCTGGTCAACTGGTTGTTCCAGACCGTCCTCGTGCTACTCGTGGCCTTCTTCCTCGTCAAGGACGCACCCGGCATCCGCCGCTTTTTCAAGGGCCTGGTGCCGCACGGCTACCGCACCGACGTTCACGAAGTGGCGGCCGAGATCTACGGGATGCTGGGCGCCTACATGCGGGGCCAGCTGGCGATCTGTGCTCTGGTGGGATTGGTCACCGGCGTGGCGATGTGGATCGTGGGCGTCCCGTACGCGCTTGCGCTCGGCATCGTGGCCGGTGTGACGGCTTTCATTCCGTTTATCGGTCCATTCCTGGGTGCCCTGCCCGCCGTCGCGATCGCGGCCTTCGTGTCGCAGTCCTCGGGCAAGGTGATCCTGGTGCTGGTGATCTATTTCGTGATCTCGAACGTCATCTACAACTTCATCTCCCCGAAGGTGTTCGGTGACGCGGTTCATCTGAGCCCGATGCTCATCATCTTCGCGTTCGTCGTGGGCGGCTATCTCGGGGGCATCCTCGGCCTGTTTGTGGCGGTTCCGGTGGCCGCCACGCTGCGCATCCTGTTCAGCTACGCCCACGAACGCATCTACTCCTGAGCCTCGCGGCGGGCCCACCCTCGCGCTGCTCTCCGACATCCACAGCAATCTCGAGGCGCTCGAGGCGGTGCTCGCAAGCATGCCGCCCGTCGGCCGCATCCTGGTGCTCGGCGACACGGTCGGTTATGGACCCGACCCGAACGCGGTGATCGATCGCCTTCGGTCCGTGCGCGCCAAAGTGGTGCTGGGCAACCATGATCAGGCGATGCTGGATCCGTCGGTGCTCGACTGGTTCAATCCCCACGCGGCCGCCGCCGCCCGCTGGACTCAGACCGTGCTCACCCCGGCAAGCCGGCGATACCTTGCCGCGTTGCCGAAGTACGGCCGGATCGGCCGGCACCGTTTCGTCCACGGCAGCCCGCGCAAGCCGTACCTCTGGGAGTACATCCTCGAGGAGCTCCAGGCCCTCGAGCTGCTGATGTGGCTGGGGTCGCGGTGGTGCTTCTTCGGTCACACCCATCTGCCGCGCATTTTCACGGAGGAGGGTGAACAGGTGCCGCCGCCGGGGGAATGGATTCCGCTGCCGCCCTCCGCCCTGGTCAACCCGGGTAGCGTTGGGCAGCCCCGAGATGGGAACGCGGCTGCCGCGTTCGCGCTGGTCGATCTCGGCAGTTCGGCGGTCCGTTTCGAACGCGTTGCCTACGACGTGGCAACCACCCAGGCGAAGATTCGGGAGGCTGGTCTTCCGGAGGTGGAGGCGGCTCGTCTGAGCCACGGCCGGTAGACATAGAATGGGTCTTCCATTCATGAAGTTGGTGATCGTCGGGTGCGGGCGAGTTGGCGCAATGGCCGCGATTGCGCTCACCAAGGCCGGGCATAAGGTCACGGTGATCGACAGCAATCGGCGGGCCTTTGACCGGCTTGGCACCGATTTCCCAGGCGAGATGGTGCTTGGTAACGGGATCGACGAAGACGTGCTCCGCCAGGCGGGGATCGAGTCGGCGGACGGCTTCGCCTCGCTGACGAATGGCGACAATCGCAATATCATGGCGGCCCAGATCGCGGCCGAGATCTTCAAGGTCCCGCGGGTCATCACCCGGATCTACGATCCGATGCGCGAGGACGTCTATCGCGAGCTCGGCCTCAAGACGGTGTGCCCGACGCTCTTGGGGGTCCGCCAGATCCATACGCTGCTAAAGGGGTGACCAGCTCATGTACGTGATCGTGATCGGCGGCGGCAAGGTGGGTTACTACTTAAGCAAGCACCTGTTGGATCGCGGCTACGAAGTCACGCTGATCGAGAAGGATCCCCGTCGGGCGGAGGTCCTCAATTCCGCCCTTGGCGAGATCGTGATGGTGGGCGACGGCGACGAGATGGCCTTCCTGTCGACCACCGGCATGGAGCGTGCCGACGTGGTGGTGGCGGTAACCGGCGACGATGAGGACAACCTCGTCGCCTGCCAGCTGGCCAAGCGCAAGTTCAACGTGCCAAAGACGGTCGCCCGGGTCAACAACCCGGCCAACGTCCGGATCTTCAAGACCCTGGGGGTCGACGTGGCGCTGAGCGCGACGGAGGTCCTGCTCGACCTCATCGAATCCGAGCTCGCCAGCAAAGAACCGGCGAACCGGTCCGCTACCCAGCCCTAGAAAGGAAAAAAGCCGGCGCTGGACCGGCTGTTCAATTCCGACTACGCAGCGTTACGCTTTGCCGATCTTGTAGATCTTTGTACCGCAGGTTGGGCAGGTTCCGGTTGTGGCCGGTTTCCCGTTCTTCATCGTGATGTGCTGCGGGTCCTTGATGTCGACCTTTTTCTTGCACTTTAAGCAATATCCGCTAACGGCCATAACACTCTCCTTTGCTGGCTACTGGAAGGCCCGGGCGCCCCCAAAATCGGCCTGATACTAGCACAACCTCCCCAATTCGCGTTGTATTCAAAAAAGTCGTCGGAAAAGGGGTCGCGTCAGGCCTTCGTCTCGTACCGCGACAGGATGACGCTGGCGTTGTGGCCGCCGAGCCCGAAGGAGTTCGAAAGCGCGACGCCGACGTCGGCCCGCCGCGCCTGACCTGGAACGTAGTCGAGGTCACACTCGGGGTCCGGCGTCTGCAGATTGATCGTGGGCGCGATCACCTGGTCGCGGATCGTCAACGCGCAGACGACCGCCTCCACGGCGCCCGACGCGCCCATCATGTGGCCGGTCATCGACTTGGTGCTGCTGACCGCCAGCCGGTTGGCGTGCTCCCCGAATACGCGGTGAATGGCGTCGGTTTCGAACTTGTCGTTCATCGGCGTGCCGGTGCCGTGCGCGTTGATGTAGTCCACCCGCTCGGGTTCGATCGCGGCCTTGCGCAACGCCCGCTGCATCGTCAGCACCGCGCCGTCCCCTTCCGCCGGCGCGGCCATGTCGAAGGCGTCGTTGCTCGAACCATACCCGATCACTTCGGCGTAGATCCGCGCCCCCCGCTGCTCCGCATGCTCCAGCTCCTCCAGCAGGAGCGCCCCGGCGCCCTCTGAGATCACAAAGCCGTTGCGGTCACGATCGAACGGGCGAGATGCCTGGGTCGGATCATCGTGCTGGGCCAACGCGCGCATGGCGCAGAATCCCGCGTACACGACCGGGACGAGCACCGCTTCGGATCCGCCGGTCATGATCGCCGCCGCATCACCGCGACGAATCGTCTCGAAGGCCTCGCCTACGGCGCCACTCCCCGTGGCGCAGGCCGAGACCACCGCCATGTTCGGACCACGCAGCCCGAGGGCGATCGCGATATGGCCCGAGGCAGTGTCGACCAGCATGTTCTGGATGAATGTGGGGCTGACCCTTTTCAGCCCGCGCTCCTGTAGGATGCGCTGCTGTTCGAGGAAGACCCCCAGTCCACCCGCTGCGCTCCCGAAGATCACGCCGACGTCGTCGAGCTTCCCGTTCTTGACGAGGCCGGCATCGGCGAATGCTTCCTCGGCCGCGACCAGCCCGAGCTGGCAGTAGCGGTCCATCCGGCGGAGTTCCTTCGGTTCGATCCGGCCCGTGGCGTCGAAGCCCTTCACCTCGCCAGCGATCTGCACCGGGTATTCGCTAGCGTCGAAGAGCGTCACCTTGCCGATCCCCGACAGCCCTTCGAGCATGGATGCCCAGGTGCTGGGCGCATCGAGACCCACCGGCGTCACCGCCCCCACCCCGGTCACGACGACCCGCTTCATCCCAGTGGCGACGGGGTGAGGACGCGCGCGACCTCGCGGTCGTTCAGCGTCACGACGTGGGCTTCCTGGCTGATACGCCGGATCAGCCCCGAGAGCACCTGGCCCGGCCCGATCTCGAGGAATTCCGCACTGCCGCGGGCCACCATCTCGACCACCGACGATGTCCACTGCACGGGCTTGAGGATGTGGTCGGCGAGCTCCTTGCGAATATCGTCGGCGCTGGTAAGGATCTGGCCGGTGATATTGGCGACAACCGGGATCCGCGGCTGACGGAGGGGAACCCGGGCGACGATCTCGCCGAATTGCGCGGCGGCTCGCGCCATCAGGGGCGAGTGGGATGCGATGCTGATCGGCAGCCGGACCACCCGGGCGGCGCCGCGGGCGCGCGCCAGCTCGGCCGCGCGCTCGAGCGCCGGCGCCTCACCGGACAGCACCATCTGCCCCGGAGAGTTCGCATTGGCGAGGCTGATGACGCCCATCGCGCCGGCATCGGCCACAACCCCCTCCAGCACCTCGCGGTCGAGCCCCAGGACCGCCAGCATCCCACCGGGGCGCTCGGTACCGTTCTCCTTCATCAAGCGGCCGCGCTCGCGGACGAGGACCAGTGCGCTGTCGAAGTCGATGACATCAGCCGCCACCAACGCCGTAAACTCGCCCAGGCTGTGGCCGGCGACGTAACGCGGGGCGACGACCTGCCCCAGGGAGTGCCAGCGCTCGCGCATGGCGCTCAGGCACGCCACACTCACCGTGAGAATCGCGGGCTGCGCATTGATGGTGTCGTTGAGATCCTGTTCGGGGCCCTCGAAGCACATGCGCGTCAGCCCGAACCCGAGGAGCTCGTCGGCCCGCCGAAAAACCCGGCGCGCCGTTTCCGATGCCTCGTAGAGGGCCTTCCCCATGCCGACGTACTGGGAGCCCTGCCCTGGGAAGACGAAAGCAACCGGCCCGTCGCCGTAGGGAGCGCGCATTACGGTTTCCGGATCAGGCGACGGACACCTTCCCCTTGACGTAATTCCAGGACTCGCCAACGGTGCGAAGCTTCTGGGCATCGTCGTCCGAGATCTCCATCCCGTACTCCTCCTCGAAGGCCATGATCAACTCGACCAGGTCGAGCGAATCGGCCTGCAAGTCCTCCGTAAAGGAGGCTTCCGGGGTCACCTTCTCGACGTCGACGCCAAGCTGCTCCGCGATGATGCCGCGGAACTTGTCGAAATTCGCTTCGGCCATCGGTTCCTCCTGCTAGTTTTTGGAGTACGGGCACCGTTTGGTGCCAAATTCGGTCTATACAATAGCGAACCGGCAGGCGCGGGTGCGCGAATACCTGGGCAAGCTCCCAGGGAATGTATCCCGTCAGGTGGCGCTTGGTTACGGCCCGAACGTAACCACACGCAAAACCCGGACTTAAAATGAGGCGTGACTTCCGCTTCGATGCCCTCACTCGCCGAGGCGCGCCGGGGATTGGCCCTGGGCGCGATCGCCGGCCTGGGCATCTACCGTCCAGCGGCCGATGCCCCACTGGCGCGTCGCGTGACGGGTAGCGACCTGACCGGCGTCTCCTACCGGGTGCAGGCCGAACAGGGGATCAACACGGCGTCACTGGCGGCCGGAGCAGCGCGCGCCGCGATGCAGGCAGGGGGTGTCGACGCCGCCGATATCGGAATGATCATCGTCGGGACCACGACGCCAGACGTCCTCTGGCCCACCACCGCCTGCCTGGTGCAGACCGAGCTCAGGCTGCCGATGGTGGCGAGCTTTGACCTTTACGCGGCGGAGACCAGCCTGCTAGCGGCTCTCAACGTCGGGGTCCGTTACATCGCAGCCGGCAGCGGAAGCGTTCTGATCATCGGCGCGGACTCGGACAACCAGCTCGTGGACCTGCCCGGTCAGAGCGGAACCGTTCACAGCCGTGCCGCTGCTGCCGCGGTCCTGACCACGGCGGGCGGCGACGCGGGGGTGTTATCGACGATGGCCGGTGGCGCCGCGCGGCCGGAAGGTAACGGCGAAGCCAACGATCGAACCGTCCTGCAGGGCCTGACGGATGGGGCGACAGAGTGCCTGCGGAAGGCAAGCCTGTCACTGTCCCAGATCGACCTGGTGATCGGCGAGCAGTCGGCGCCCGAAATCATGCAGGCCTGGAGCAAGGCGGCCGGCATCACGCCGGCCCGGTTGCTGCTCGAGCCGGCGCGATACGGGACCCTGCTGGCGGCAGCGCCGCTGACCGTGTTGCATGATGCGATCAAGGAGGGACGGTTGCAAAACGGGATGACGGCGTTGCTGCTCGCGTGTGGCAGCGGTCCGACCTGGGCAGCGGCGTGCCTTCGTTGGGGTGGGGGAGGGATCGCAGAAGCGAGCCCCGGTGTGGAAAGGCGAGCGTGACGTCATGCTGAACGGCACCCGCGTCGTCGTCACCGGCACCGGCGCCATCACCTCGCTGGGGCACACCACCCGTGAGACCTGGGAGGCCGTCAAGGCCGGTCGATCGGGGATCCGCCGGGTGCAGGCCTTCGATCCATCGGCGATGCCGAGCAAGGTGGCGAGCGAGGTGTTGGATTTTAAGCCTGAGGCCCGCCTCGACCGCAAGGAGGCGCGCCGGATGTCGCGCTTCGTCCAGTTCGCCATGGTCGCCACCCGCGAGGCACTTGAAGGCTCAGGCCTCCAGGTCACGGAGGCGAACCGAGACCGGGTGGGCGTCATCGTGGGCAGCGCGATCGGCGGTTTGGAGATGATCGAGGAGGCGCACACCATCCTCAGGGAACGGGGACCCTCTCGCATCAGTCCGTTCACCGTGCCGATGATGATCGCCGACATGGGATCCGGTCAGATCTCGATCGCCACGGGCGCCCGCGGCCCGAACTTCTGCACCGTTTCCGCCTGCAGTTCGGGCGCTCACGCGATTGGCGAGGCCTTCGAAACCATCAGGCGAGGCGACGCCACGGCCATGATCGCAGGCGGGAGTGAGGCCTGCGTTACGCCACTGGCGCTGGCAGCTTTCTGCGCGTCGCGTGCCGTCTCGACCCGCGATATCGAGCCCAGCCGGGCGAGCCGTCCTTTCGACCTGGAGCGCGATGGCTTTGTCATGGGGGAAGGGGCCGGGATCCTGATCCTCGAGGAGCTCGAGTCGGCCCGAAAGCGAGGTGCACCGATCATCGCCGAGATCGTCGGCTACGGGGCGACCGCCGACGCCGGGCACATCACGGCGCCGGATCCAGTGGGCGCCGGCGCAGCCCAGGCGATGAAACGCACGCTGGCCAAGGCGCGGGTCGCGCCGGAAGATGTGAGCTACATCAACGCCCACGGGACCGCGACCCAGCTAGGCGACGTGGCGGAAACGCTGGCGTTCAAAGACATCTTTGGCGACGCCGCCTATCGGATTCCGATCAGCTCCACCAAGTCGATGCTGGGCCACCTGCTGGGGGCCGCCGGATCCGTCGAGGCGGTCATCTCGGTCAAGGCGATCGAGGAGGGGGTCGCGCCCCCCACGATCAACCTCGAGCACCCGGACCCGCAATGTGACCTGGATTACATCCCGGAGGGCGCGCGCGAGCTGGAGATCAAGCTAGCGCTGTCGAACTCGTTTGGCTTCGGCGGGCACAACGCCTCGCTGCTCTTCAAGCAATTCCGAGGCTAGCGTATTGATCTTCCTCAGCGATTTCCTCAATGCTGAGGTCGTCGACGTTCGACAGCACCGGATCGGTCGAGTCCGCGACCTTGTGGTCGTCATGACCGAACCGTTCCCGCGCGTGACCGGCGTCATCCTCAAGGGGAACCGTCGGGTGCGCTCGGTCGATTGGCCGGTGGTGCGCAGCTGGGACAACAAGGAGCTCAGCCTGAAGGTCGACGAGGCCAGCCTGCAGACGCACGCCCGCGCGGAGAACGAGCTCTGGCTCTCGCGTCAGATCCTCGATAAGCAGATCGTCGACATGGACGGCCGCCGGGTGGTGCGCGTCAACGACCTCCAGCTCTCGCAGGTCGAGGGATCGCTGTTGCTGGTGGGGGTCGACATCGGCAGCCGCGGCCTCGCCCGGCGCGTTGGGCTCGAAGGGATGGGGCGCCGGATCGCCTCGACCCTCCATCTCGACTGGCCGCAAAGGCTCATCTCCTGGGAAGCGGTCGATCCCGTACGCAGCGACGTAAGTTCGGTCAAGCTGCGGATCGCCCACACCAAGCTGGCCAAGCTGCATCCTGCCGACATTGCCGACATCGTCAACGAGCTCAGCCCGGATGATCGGAGCGCGGTCTTCGCCGCCTTGAGCGACGAAAAGGCAGCCGATACCCTCGAGGAGATCGACGAGCCGCACATGCAGGCCTCCATCCTGGAGCGGCTCGACGTCGAGCGCGCCTCCGACATCCTCGAGGCGATGGCGCCGGACGAGGTCGCCGACCTGCTCGCCGACATGCCGCGGGAGCGGGCCCAGCAGTTGCTGCAGAAGATGGAGGAAGACGAAGCGGAAGACGTTGAAGAGCTGCTCGCCTATCGCGAGGACACGGCGGGGGGATTGATGACGACCGAGTACGTCGCCGTGCTCCACACGCTCACCGCCGCCGAGGCCATCAACCGCCTGCGCGAACTCGAGCCGGACGCGGAGTCGGTCTACTACGTTTACGTCGTCGACGAGGAGGAGCACCTCCTCGGTGTGCTCTCCCTACGCGACCTGATCGTCGCCAAGCCGGAAACCAAGATCCGGGACTTCATGATCAAAAACGTCATTTCCGTCGGAGTCGACGCTGGGCCGCGCGAGGTCGCCGAGGTAACCTCGAAATACAATCTGCTCGCGGTGCCCGTGGTCGACCAGCACAACCGGATCCAGGGCATCATCACCGTCGACGACATCATGGCGCGGGTCATGCCCGCGCGGGCCGGCGGACGCCGGCGGCGGATCTTCTAGGCCCTTGGCGCAGCCGAAGGGCCTGGCCGTGCCGCTGGGACTCCTCCGCAGCCGGCGAACACGCTTGCTTCTGCTGCTATCCGTCATCGGTCCGGGCGTCATCACCGGCAACACCGACAACGACGCCACCGGGGTCACCGGCTACACGCTGGCGGGTTCGCAGTTCGGCTATGACCTGCTCTGGGTTCTGCTGGTCACGGCCATCTGCCTGTGGCCGATCATGGAAATGGTCGCCCGCATGGGGGTGGTGACCGGCAAGGGGTTATCCGACCTGATCCGCGAGCGGTTCGGCGTGACGCCAACCCTGTGGGCGATGATTCTCCTCTTCATCGCCAACGCGACCACGACGGTCGCCGAGTTCACCGGGATCGCCGCCGCGGCCGCGCTGCTGTTCCCATTTGCCGGTGACCTGGCGCGCTACGTAGCGGTTCCGATCGCCGCCTTCCTCGTCTGGTTCCTCGTCTTGCGCGGCTCCTTCCGGGTGGTGGAGCGCGTCTTGCTGGTGTTGACGCTCGCCTACGTTTCATACGCCATCTCTGCCTTCATGGCGCACCCATCGTGGGGCCAGGTGATCCGGCACACCTTTGTCCCAACCGTGCGGCCCACGACCGCCTTCATCCTGATCTTCATCTCGGTGGTCGGCACCACGATCACGCCCTGGATGGCCTTCTTCCAGCAATCCAACGTCGCGGACAAGGGCCTCCATCCCGCCGACCTGACGTACGAACGGGTCGACACCGGGATCGGGATCTTCATGACGCAGATCGTGGCGTTCTTCATCATCGTGGCGTGCGGCGCGACCATCTTTGCCCACCACATCACGGTCGATCCGAGCGACCCGTCCGCCTTCAACAAAATCGCCATGTCGCTTGCCCCGTTTGCCGGCCATTACGCCACGCTCCTGTTCGCCCTCGGTCTGATGAACGCGTCGCTGATAGCCGCCTCAGTGCTGCCGTTGACCACCACCTACGCCATCACCGAGGCCTTCGGCTTCGAGCGCGGGATTGACAAGTCGTTCCGCGAAGCCCCGGCTTTCCAGACGATCTACACGTCGCTGATCGTGCTCGGCGCCGGGGTGGCGATGTTCCCGGGCGCGCCGCTGGCGTTGATTACCAACCTGCCCAACATCGTCAACGGGGTGATGCTCCCCTTGCTCCTCCCACTCCTGCTGATCCTCGCCAACGACAAGCGCGTGCTGGGCCGCTACCGCAACGGCCTGTTTACCAACGCCCTATCCGGCGCGGTCTTCGTGTTCTTGACAGGCGTGACGGTCGTCTTCCTCGCCTCGATCTTTCTCCCCGGTCTATTCCACGGATAACTGGCGTTCCGCCTCGCCGCGAAACGCAGCGTCCGCATCGTCGCCAAACAGGACGAAGCGCACCTCCTTCAGTGAGGTGTCGTGCGCGCCGTGGCGCACCACCTCCTCGAGCATGATCCGTGCGCAATCATCCAGTGGGAAGTGGGCGATGCCCGTACCAACCGCGGGGAACGCGATTGACCGCAGCCCGCGCTCGCTCGCAATCTCGAGACTGCGTCGGGTCGAACCCCGCAGGGTTTCCGCAGACGTCCGTCCGCCCAGGCGCATGCTCGCGGCGTGGATCACAAAGGGCGCTTTGAGCTTGCCCCCTCCTGTGATGGCAGCGCCGCCGACCTCGATCGGGCCGATCGCGCGGCACTCCGCCTGGATCACTGGACCGCCGCGCTGCGCTATGGCGCCGGCCACGCCTCCGCCAAGGATCAGATCGTTGTTGGCCGCGTTGACGATGGTGTCGACGTCCTGCTCGGTCAGGTCGCCCTGTAGGACGTCGACCGTCAGGCCGCCCGTTCGCCAGGTCAACTGGCTGGCTGGACCTGCCAGGCCATTGAGGCCATCCGGGCTTCGACGTCCGCGCGCGTGATCGGTTGAAGTCCCTTCACGCTGAAGTGTTGGATCGTGAAGGATGCCATCACCATGGCGTAGGCCAGCGCCAGACGTACGGACTCATTGGTCTCTACCTGCTGCTCGGCTAGCGCGCCGAGGAATCCGGCGGCCACTGCGTCGCCGGCGCCGGTCGGGTCGGTCGGCGGGTCCACCGGCAACGCCGGCAGATGGATGTCGTCGCCGTGACGGTAGAGCGTGGCCCCTTTTGGTCCTTCCTTGATGACCAGCCCGCGCAGCGTGAATCGATGCCGGAGCTGCTCCGACGCCTCCTCGATGGTGTCGACCTTGGCCAGTGCCATCGCCTCTGAAGCGTTGAGAAAGAGGTAATCGAGGTGCTGGAGGACGGGCTCGAGGGCTTCCGGCTCTTCGCGAATGTAGAGCTTCATCGTGTCGCCCGCCACGAGCCAGGGATCCTCGAGCTGTTCCAACACGCGCATTTGATGGCGAGGCTCCATGCTGCCGAGAAAGACGATTTTGGCTTTGCGTTGATCGGCGGTGAGCACCGGGGTGAAGCCGCGGTAGGCACCCTGATCCGACGTTTCGTTGCGCGTCGTGCCGGTTGCGTAGTCGTGCTCGGCGCGCCAGCGGTAGGTCGGGAGGGTCGACTGCACGACACTTCGCAGGTCGGCGCCGGTCGCGCGCATGGCCGCCTGGAACGCCGGCATGAAATCGGGACCAGCCGTTCCCACCACGGACACCGGCGCGAAGAGCCGCGCGGCGAGCGTGAAGTAGGTCGCCGAACCACCGAGACCGTCGGTGTTGACACCCATCGGCGTGCGGACGTCATCGCGGGTGATGGTCCCGGCGACAAGCAAGGGCCACGGTTGATTGGGGGGCGCCACGCGGCCCCAATTGTACGGAGGACTAGACCGCCAGCAACTGCGGGTCGGGTCGAGCCAGCTCGCCCTCGACGGCGGCGACGAAACGCCGAACCGCAGTGGGATCGGTGAGCAGCCAGGCTTCCTGGGGATGAACGGGGTCGGGTTGGCACAGAACCGCCATCGCGGTGTCGTCGCCCATGACCGCACTGAACCAGACATTCGCCAGCCAGCCGAGACCCGGCTCGCGCCGGTCGGCCTCTTGCGGCAACGGCGTTGTCTCCGGTGTCGTGACCACCGCCCGCCGCGCGCAACGGAGCAGTGCGACCTCCTGATCCCAGTCGGCTCGAACGGCCGCCGGATCGGGTCGACCGAGGTAGACGGTGTACCGGCCGGGCCGCATCGTGGCCAGGCTTTCGACCACCCGTCGGAGCAGCGGGACTGTCGTCAGATCGCTGACCGCGCGACTTCCCGGGGTGCCTTCGACTAACGCTGCCATCTCGCCCATGCGTGCAGGCTAGCAGAAACCGACCGAAAAAGCAAACATATGTTCGTAGGCAGTGCGAACGGTCTCAGGCAAGTCTCGGTCCCGCGTTGTGGATACCTTCCCCTCCCCCTCTGGGGGAGGGCAGGGTGGGGGCTGTGAGCCCTATCGGCGGCGGAAGAGCGGGACGATATTGCCCGCCCCGCGCCAGCGGCCGCGGGCCGCCAGCATCAGGTCCTCCTGGGCCTCGAAGAGGACCTCAGCGGTAGTCTGCACCGAACGGTCGATCCCGAGCTTCTCGGTGTACTTGCCATCGAGTTGCCCCAGGAGATGAACGATCCGTCGCCAGATGTGGGTTGGGACAAACTTGATCTCGCGCAGGCGGCACTCCTCGACGGCGCCCAACAGTTGATCGGTCTCGCGTAGTTGATTACGGGGGGTGGGGGCCGTGCGACGCTGCCAGGCCCAGAAGCGATGTTGTGCGATTTCCAGAACAGTGCGTTCGATCATGACCTAAGCAGCCATGATAATCCCGGTATGGAGGAAAGGGTCGAAACCGAGGAAGTCTATGGCGGCAAACTCTTCAAGGTGTACCGCGACCGCGTCCGGTTGCCCAGCGGGCACGTGACCACGCGTGAGATCGTTCGGCACCCGGGTTCGGTCGCGATCATCCCGCGCCATGCGGATGGCCGCATCGTGCTGGTTCGCCAGTTTCGCTACGTGACCGGTCGCGAGCTGTGGGAGATTCCGGCGGGCACGCTCGACGAACCGGGCGAGGAGATCCAGGCGGCGGCGCGGCGGGAGCTTGCTGAGGAAGCCGGCCTCAAGGCCGAGCGCTGGACCATGCTAGGAAGCGCCTATCTGATGCCGGGCTACTGCGATGAGCGTATGACGTTCTTCCTCGCCGAGGATCTGTCTCCAACCGAGGCGCATGCCGAGCTCGACGAATCGTTCAAGGTCAATCCCTTCGATACCCACGACCTGCAGGTGCTGCGCTCGAGCGGCGAGCTGCAGGATGCGAAAACGCTGCTCGGTCTGGCCTGGGCCGGCGTGTCGCTCTGGGCCGAGCCGCGCGCCCGCTGACCTACTCTTCCTCTTCGCCGCCTTTCGACTTCTGATAGGCGGCGATCACCACCTGCGCCGCGTGCGCAGGCACCTCTTCGTAGTGCGAGAACTTCATCGTGTACCGTCCTCGCCCCTGGGTAATCGACCGCAGATCGATCGGGAACCGATACATCGACGAAAGAGGAA